>Ga0207419_1000461_pt1 | contig 35347 bp, 32 predicted proteins | sample ElkSloMetagenome_4_FD_184723 | JGI IMG/M metagenome (GOLD analysis project Ga0207419, IMG submission 184723) | Hot spring microbial communities from Elkhorn Slough, Monterey Bay, USA - MD2A (version 2) | ecosystem: Environmental > Aquatic > Marine > Intertidal zone > Estuary: Microbial mat ...
ATCATTAACCTTTTGGCAATTCTTTGACTGTTAAGCCCCATTGAAATCAATTGTAAAATTTCTTTTTCTCTTTCAGTCAGTTGTTCATGAAAATAATGATTGTCTACGTTCATAGCGATAAAATATTAGGGTTAATTACAAATAATTACTTATTGTAAATTTCCTAATAAATATATAAAAATTTTAATAATTGGATAGCTAATGTATAAAAGGCGTGATTTTATGTACGAGTGTATATAATTTTTACTTGAATGTTTTGTTTAACCTAATAAATAATAAGGTTAATCAATGAATTGAAGTAATCAATGTAGGAACTTATTGATAATTTTGGATGATAATTGAAGTTCAAACTGATCTCCTTCTTTATTCAATTCAATCAAATGTCTTTTACGGTCAATTTTGGTTAAATAATCAGCATTAATAATATGTGAACGACCAATCCTCACAAAATTTATCGAAGGCAATAATTCTTCCACCTGTCCTAACTTAGAAGTGACAACCTCCTTCTTTTTTGAATTAATATGAAAAATTGTATAGTTTCCATCAGCCACACAATAAACAATCTCATTTGGATGCAAAAAAATAGATCCCGATTTTATGTTGAATTTTAACTTTGAATTAAGTTGTATCAAATTAAAAATTGCATCGTTCTTTTCCTGATTAAATTCTTCTTTCTTCGATAATCTGAATCTTTCGATTGTTGCAGCTAATTCATCGGGATCAATCGGCTTAAGTAGATAGTCAAAAACTGAATTTTTAATTGCTTCGATTGCAAAATCATAATATGCCGTGAAAAATATCACGGTAGATTTTAAATTATAGCTTCGGATAGCCTTTAGAACAGAAAAAGCGTTTCTATCTTTTAAATTTATATCTAAAAAAACAAGATCCGGATGATGAGTTTTTATTTTTTCTAAAGCAGTATCAGCATTCTCCTCGCTAGCTACCACTTTTATGTCTTCATAGTTTTCCAGTAAAATTTCAAATACTTTTCTACTTTCTTTTTCATCGTCAAGTACTAATGCAGTGTATTCATTACTTTTTGCCATTGGCTTTAACTTTAGGAAAGCTTAAATAAGTTCTAATTTATATTGATATAACACAAAAATAAAGAATATTTTTGTGCCTGTACTGCTTTTTACCAAAAAATCACCGAAATAAATTATAACTATTAATCTATCAGCTTTTTACAATAATATTAACTTCAGTACCACACGGAGTTTTATTATCAAAGAGGTCTTTTATCGCTAGTGTTACATTTTCCTTATGTATTTCATTATATAGCTCTATGAGCTTATTTGATATTTTATTCCCTTTGCCAGTGGAATTATAATCGTGATTTAACTGCTTTGAAGCTAATCTTCCAATACCATTGTCCTCGATTTTAAAACAAACTGATTTCCCAATTTGATTAATAAATATATTTAGATTTTTTGGGCCATTTTTAGGTACCAGCCCATGCTTTACAGCGTTTTCTACATGCAATTGTAATAGTAATTTTGGCAAAAGTAAATTTTGATTAATTTTCGAATTAATTTTTATGTTATAAGTAAATGAACCGTTGTACCTGATCCTTTCAATCTCCAGGTAGTTTTTGACAAACTCGATTTCATCTTTTAATGTACAACTTATTTTATCCGAGTTTTCTAATAAATAGCGCATAAGTTTAGTTACCATAACCATACAGCGATAAGCCACCTGCCTATCTTCCTGCATTATTAGAGAACTAATGGTATTCATGGCATTAAATATGAAGTGAGGATTGAGCTGATTAAGAGATGATAATAATTGTAAGCGATTAATCTCCTCTTCTACATTTTCAATGGCGATGTATTTTGCTTCTTGAATTTTTTGACCAATAAATATTAAAAGTATTACTGCGCCATAACAAATGATGAACAATAATAATCTTAACCACCATACCCGATCAACTAGCTGTAGTAAAATATTTTCATAAATAATAATAATTAATAGTGAAATAAAAAAAGCTAATACAACTGGATTACGCAGCCACTTTTTAAAAAGACGAATCATATGCAGAATTTCATATTATACTTGTAAAAATATCAATTAAAAAATGACATACAATATGACCTTTTGATATTTTTTTATTTATCAATATTTAGTCTAATTAAAAATCTAACTTTTGATCCATTATAATTGGCCCTATTTAATAATAAAGAATTTTATTTTGAGATCATCAAAAAATATTTGAAAATGAAATTATGATTAACTGACATCAAATTATTAATCATAAACAACTGATTTACAGGTATTTGTAATTCATTACCTTAAGCAGCACTCAAAAAAAAAGATGCTTCTCGAGCATCCTTTTCCATCTATAATCAATATTAAAATCTACTTACAGTAATTTTCTATCATAGAAGCAGCTTCTTCTATACCTAGCGTTTGCGCATTTTTTAAGTCTGAACAACCGGAAGATGGTCTTTTAGAGCTAATTTTTGCGGCCCCACGATATAAAAAAGCTAGACCGAGGTTGGCATCGATACTAACAGCCGAGTCGTAATCACCAATAGCTTCTTCAAATTTTCCTTGTCGGTGGTATGCCCTACCTCGCAAGAAATAAGCATCTGCATTATTATTACTATTTTCTATGGCAAGATCAGCGTAGTAAACCGCGTCTTCATATTCTTCTTGCGAAAGTTTAATACTAGCAATACTTACTAAAGCATTCGGATTATTCTCATCTAATTTCAAAATACTGGAAAAGTCTTCCAGAGCTTCTTCATATTTACCTAATTCTTCGTAAGAACGACCTCTATTAAAAAGAATGTTGATATTTCTGGTATCGGTATCTAAAACTTCGCTATAAGCCTCCACGGCTTTGGCATAATCACCATTTTTAAAATATGTATCACCCGAGTTTCCAGATTGATTAGTACATGAGGCAAATAGCATTAAAGCTATCGCCAATAAACCTATTATTTTTTTCATTTTGACCTCCATTAATATATTCAGTATCAAGTATTTCAAATTTTCCTTTAAAATAGAAAAAGAAAATTAAAATGAAAAACAGAATGTAATTTATAATTAATGTTCGTACCGAAAGGAGAAGAAAAACTATGTTTTGCCATATAAATTATTAGAAAGGTTATCTATTGACCAGTGAAGGTTCGTGTTTAACATTTTTAAATCCATTTAATTCTACGCCTGCCTTTCCAATAAACATATTGGCCTCAGCCTTTATGGGAATTTTATTTTCATCATCAGATAACCATAAGGTAACTGAGTTTTCTCCTGCAAAAATTTTATTATCTGGCATCACCGGAACAAGCTTAAGTGCCTTGAAGGTACCCGCTTTAGTCTTCACTTTATCTTTACCCATATACAATATCCTGAAGTTATAGACAGTATCCTCAAAAAAGGCATTCATTTTAATGGTATCCTTCAATTTGTATTTACTATAGTCAATAGCACGCAAATATAAAAATCCACCGACCAAGTCCTTCACATTGTTGGGCGCCTTATAATATTTAGGCTCTTTAAATTTACCCGTTTTATTATTTATCGTCTTTACTTCAATCGATTTATCTTTATGATCAAAATTGACAATTTCGTTTTTACGGTATTTACCTTCCTTTATATTACGCCACGACATATGAGGTAATAACGCCTTTGAATCCACAAAACCACCCCAATTATCATCAACTTTAGCAAACCACTTTACCGTACCTACAGTTTCTCCATACACATCTACTTTGTAGCAAGATCGATCGTTCACTCTGTATAATTCGGGATATACTTTTACTTTCGCGTTACCTACAGTAAATATCCCATAGTGTATTCTATAATCTAATTGCTCACCTTTGTTTATGCTTTCGTGAGGAAAGGGTTTAAATTCATCAATTTCGTATTGAAATACAAAGGCACTACTTATTAGTAAAATCGATATGATTATAAGGAATTGTTTCATCTTTTCTTTATTTAATCAAAAATAGTAATGATTAGTAACCAAAAGCAGTGCCAAAAAATTTTATTTCATAAAACACTACTTTTATAGTACGCTGTATTTGCTCATTCTCACTGATTTATGCAGTATTTATTCATTAATTATTTTACAAGTAGCTTAAAATTTTGTTTCTGAAAAATTAAACAGCAACATTATTTTCCCGCAAAGCTTCGTTTAAGGAGGTTTTTTTATTTGTGCTTTCTTTGCGAGTGCCTATTATTAGGGCACATGGCACTTGATAATCCCCGGCAGGAAACTTTTTAGTGAATGAACCAGGAATCACAACCGATCGGGGAGGTACTACGCCTTTATATTCAATTGGTTTATCCCCTGTAATATCAATTATTTTTGAACTACCAGTTAAAGTAACATTAGCTCCCAGTACAGCCTCTTTTCCAATTTTAACACCCTCAACAACAATACATCTGGATCCTATGAAGGCATCATCTTCTACAATTACAGGGGATGCCTGTACCGGCTCCAACACCCCTCCTATGCCTACACCACCGCTCAGGTGAACATTTTTGCCTATTTGAGCACAACTTCCCACGGTAGCCCAGGTATCTACCATTGTTCCTTCATCTACATAAGCACCTATATTTACATAAGATGGCATCATAATAACGCCTTTGCTGATATATGCACCATATCGCGCTACTGCATGAGGTACTACCCTTACTCCTAATTTATCATATCCGGTCTTTAATTTCATTTTGTCATGAAATTGAAATGGACCAATTTCTATCAATTCCATTGTTTGAATAGGAAAATAAAGAATTACTGCCTTTTTAATCCATTCATTTACTACCCATTTATCACCATCAGGACTTGCAACACGTATTTTGCCTTTATCAAGATCCTCTATAATTGATTTAATAGTATCAATGCTTTCCTTTTTTTCAAGTAAAGCCCTATTATTCCATATTTCTTCTACTAATGATGCTTTTTCCATTCTATTATTTAATAATTTATTACCATAAAAGCGTAAAAATAAGGTAAAAATCCGGGAATCAAAAATGGCATTATAGCTTAAACCTTTAATTGAATAAATATCCATAAGTTACTGATATACAGTTATTTATAGTATTTTCTAGTAGCAGGGCCAACTTGTTTTACAAAAAGAACATCCAACAACTAATAATATTAGTATTTTAAACAACTATACTTTTGCTCATGCGCATAAATCAAAATTAAATACTGAAAATACCCTTTATATAAAAATATAATTAAATAATAAAGTAGTTAAACTAACATATTTAGCAATTTTAAGAGGTATTACTGTTGAATTGCAACCCAGACAGGAAAACTTAAAATACTAACTATTTTAGTATATCGTAGTTTGCTCAAACCATGAGCATGATTGCGCAGATGTTAACTATATTAGTTTTAGATGAGCCTAAACCTGGTTATATAGCTAAGATTTACTAATTATTTTGGCATTTTTCATGACAAGATGTCACAATATAATTTACCTTAAAATAATTTTTAGGTTACCCTAAAGATGTCTTATTTTTGCTTATATAAATTAATTCTATCTATGCTGAGCTATACTGAAGAGAATTATCTTAAGGCAATTTACCTTCTATCTGGTGGGGGAGAAAAAGAAGTTAGTACTAATGCAATAGCTGAAGCATTGAAAACTAAACCTGCGTCGGTGACAGATATGATCGGGAAGCTCTCTGCCAAACAAGTGGTTTCTTATGTTAAATATCAAGGCGTAAATGTTTCTGAAGAAGGGAGAAAATATGCCTTAAAAATTATAAGAAAGCATAGATTATGGGAAGTGTTTTTAGTAGATAAAATGAAATTTAATTGGGATGAAGTACATGAAGTGGCTGAACAACTCGAACACATTGATTCTCCTCTATTGATAAAAAGATTAGATGAATTTTTGGGCTATCCAAAATACGATCCCCATGGTGATCCAATACCAGACGAAACCGGCGAATTTAAAGAAAAACCACAGGTTCCTCTTCATCAGATGAATGAAGGAGAAGCGGGAATTATTGTAGCTGTAAATGATACAACTTCCTTGTTTTTAAAACACCTTGATAAAATTGGAGCTTATATCGGCGCAAAAATTAAGATTGTAAATAAGGAAGAATTTGATGGATCAATGACAATTTTAATTGACAGCAGAAATCAGGCTTTTATATCTAAGGCTGTGAGTGAACATATCTTGATTTCAGAATAACAAAAGACCGACGTTTGCCGGACTTTTGTTCTAAACTCTAATTATATCTTTCCGGATTTATATGCTTCCAGATAAATACCCACCTGGTCAAATACATTATCACCGGTAAAACCAAATTTTTCATCCAATACTTTGTAAGGTGCAGAGTAACCAAAATGTTCTAATCCGAATACTTTTCCACGAGGCCCAACCAAACCTGAGAGGTTTACGGGTAAACCAGCCGTCATACCAAAAACCGGTACACCTTCTGGTATTACTTCTTTTTGATAATTTTCTGGTTGATTATTAAAAAGCCCCTCCGATGGAACAGAAACAATTTGAACTTTTAATCCTTTTTTCTCCTCTAAAATCTTTGCACCTTCAACCAGGGTTGAAACTTCAGACCCGTTGGCAACAAGTACAAGATCGGGTTTTCCATCTGCTTTTTGCACCACGTAGGCTCCTTTAGCTGATTGCATAGCTTCTTGTAGCCGAGAGGATCCCGAATGAGCAGGCACATCCACAATATTCTGTCTGGATAAAATAAGTCCGGTAGGAGTTTTAGTATTTTGGAGTGCTATTTCCCAGGCTACTGCTGTTTCAGCAGCATCTGCCGGGCGCAATACCAGCATACTACTATCGCCACTATGATTTTTCAATTTTTCTAAAAGCCTAATTTGTGCTTCCTGCTCCACTGGTTGATGAGTAGGGCCATCTTCTCCTACCCTGAAAGCATCATGTGTCCAAATATATTTAACCGGAAGTTGCATCAATGCTGCCAACCGAATTGCTGGTTTCATAAAATCAGAAAATACAAAAAATGTTCCTACTACAGGTATTACTCCACCATGCAGTGCCATTCCATTAGCAATCGCGGCCATGGTAAGCTCGCTCACACCTGCCTGTAAAAATGCTCCCTCAAAATCTCCTCGCATAAACGATTTTGACTTCTTCAAAAAGCCATCAGTTTTATCACTGTCAGAAAGGTCGGCCGATGCTACAATCATATTTTCGATGGACTCGGCAAAGTGCGTTAACATTTGACCGGAAGCAGCTCGGGTGGCCACCCCTCCTTTAATTTCCAGATTTTCAAGATCAAGAGGCGGTTGTTCTTTTGACCAGAATTTTTTCCATTTATTGGCTAACTCAGCATTGTTGGTTTCCCATTGCGCCTGTTCTTCTTTTTTCTTCTTAGCATGCTGCCTTTTACTTTCCAGGGCTTCTTTGTAGTAATTATCTACGTCAGAAAATATTTTAAATGGATCGTTTGGGTCACCTCCCAAATTTTCAATAGTTTTTTCAATTGATCCACCAGCAGCAGTTAATGGCTTACCATGAGTTGAAGATTGTTTTTCAAAACTACCACCTCCATCTGTTCGAGCACCTTTACCCATAATGGTTTTGCCGATGATTAAAGTTGGCTTTTTTGTTTCTGCCTGTGCTGCTTTTAAAGCCTTCCTTATTTGGTCGGCATCATTTCCATCTATTGTTTCTACTTTCCATCCCCATGCTTCGTATTTTTTGGCAGTATCTTCATCAGTAACCACATTGGTCAAACTAGAAAGTTGAATATCGTTACTATCATAAAACATTACCAAGTTGCTCAAACCAAGAAAACCGGCTGTTCTTCCTGCTCCCTGACTTATTTCTTCCTGCACACCACCATCAGAAATAAACGCGTAAGTTTTATGCGTCATCCATTCGCCAAACTTGGCAGCTAAAAAACGTTCTGTGATGGCTGCACCTACCGCGTTGGTATGTCCCTGACCCAAAGGGCCACTGGTATTTTCCACACCTCTTTCCACGTCTAGTTCCGGGTGTCCGGGAGTAGCGCTTCCCCACTGTCTAAAATTTTTAATTTCATCCATCGAGTATTTTCCACAAAGAGCCAACACGGAATAAAGCATGGGTGACATATGGCCAGGATCCAGAAAAAACCGATCACGATTGGGCCAATGCATATCGTCAGGATCGAAATTTAAAAATTCAGAAAAAAGAATATTAATAAAATCGGCGCCTCCCATGGCTCCACCAGGGTGTCCTGATTTTGCTTTTTCTACCATGGCGGCAGAAAGAATTCGAATGTTATCTGCTGCTTTATTTACAATTTTGTTGTCCATGTTAACGTGAAAATTAGATATGAAAAAAATATTTGGTCAAAGATAGTGACTTTAATTATACCATTAAAAGTAGAAAGATGGAAAATTTTACTTACCAATAAATCAGAAATTTAACGTGTAAACATGTAATTTAAAGTATTGGTAATCGTAAAATTTAAAGATGCTTTATAGAAACAGGTTCTGGAATAGCTATTGATTTACCAGAATAATCTAACATTCCTGTCTTCTGATTTCTAATAAAAAGAACAACCTGATCCGAATCACGATTGGCAACCCAAAGATAATCGCCTTTTGGCCCAATTAAAAAATTTCGAGGCCTCTCTCCTCGTGTACTTTGATGCCCAACCAGCTGAAGTTCTCCATCCTCCCCTATTTCAAAAATTGCCAAAGAATCATGACCGCGGTTAGAAACATAAAGAAACCTCCCATCGGGGCTTATATGAATATCTGCAACTGTACTTTTATTCTCATAATTTTCTGGCAATGTTGATAATCTTTGCTTCATTTGCATAGAGCCCTTAGGAGTGAATGGCCACACTGAAACAGTGGAGGATAATTCTTCTGCCAAATAAATTATATTTAACGTAGGATGAAAAGCTAAATGTCTTGGCCCGGAGCCAGCTTTGGTTTCTATTACATTTACACTATCAAAAGTGGGTTTGATATTGTGAATTTTTACCTGATCCAGGCCTAAGTCATTAATTAAGATATATTCATTATCAGGACTTGTGGTTATCATATGAGCATGAGGGGCTTTTTGCCGAATAGAATCTTTGCTTTTGCCACTATGACGATATAAAACCACCAATTTTGAAACTAAACCTTCCGGTAAAAGTTGATGAGCACCCCAGCTACCTCCACTATAATGAGCGGTAAATAACCACTCACCGGCTTTGTCAATATTTACATAACATGGCCCGGCATCGCCAGAACTTACGGTATTTAACGGCAATAGTGACCCATCACTACTTATCTTAAAAGCACTTAAGCTACCGTGCTCAGCCTCTTTAGAAACTGACCCTCTATTGACACTATACAAATACTTCTTATTGGGATGTATATTAATGTATGAAGGACTTCGTGGAGTTTTGGCAGTATCAATTACTTTCATATCCATGGTTTCTCTATCAAAAGCTACAACATATACTCCTGAATTTTCATCATTACCAAAATTTCCAATATAAAGTAATTCTTTTTCTGAAGATTGATCACAAGCTGAAAATGTCAAGAACAACAAAAAACCGATAATAAAATTATTTCCTTTCATAAAATCCCTATAGGTTGTTTTTCAAATATATAAATAGCCTATTGGAAATGCCAATTTCTGACAAAGAAAAGGATTTTATTTAAATTACAAAGTCATTGTAATATTTTGAGCTTACCATTTCATCCCAATTCCAACCATCATTTTGAAGCATAGCTTTCAGTAGTTTTCTTCTTTTCTGTAAAGATTCGAAGTCATCAATAAAATCACTTTCCTGTTTCAGTGGTACTTCAGCTCTGGTGAGCATGCTCAAATCGGGTAAATTAGGAGCTTCCTTGCTTGGCGTAATATCGGCAATACTCAAATTATTAATATACGCGGTAATGGATTTTCGCAAAGGATACACATAATGCTTGTCTGGTTGTAATTCTTCAGGTACGTAACAAATCAAAATTGTCAATGCTTCGTCAAGAGCACAAACATTGATAGGACCTGATTCATTTTTATTACTGGTATGAAAATAATACAGAATTGGATAGGCCAGATTGTTTTGGCCAGTGGTTATTATCATATCGGTCAACTCATGAAAATGATCATTTAACCCTTTAAAATTTTCTCCATTCCACGCGTTCATCAATATTTCCTGTGGACTAGCTCCAAGTGTAGCAATATAGGTGCTAAGCTTTCTTTTTTCAATTTCTGCAGAATTGATAGGCACTAAATAGGTAATAGCTATGGTTATTAATATTAGTCCTGAAAAAGATATAAGTGAAGAAAAAACCCGCCAAAAGGGCGTTCCCCCTTGATAATCTCCATAACCCAACGTGCTTAGCGTGTATCCTATGTAATAAAGTTTATCTACTAAACTTGCCTGCTGACCCGTAGTACTATTAACAACAGATTCAGGATCAAAAGCAAAAATCAAAAAATACCCCAGGCAAAGTAAACTGATCCAAATAATAATTATTTGTATAGTAATAATGGTTCCTGATAAATTTAATATCTTATTGCCTCCATAATTACGATTTAGGTAGAGGTAAAATTTCCAGGAAAACCGACTAAAGTACAGTGTTATTTTACCGCCTCCATGAGGAGAGAGCGTGGTATTAATAATATCAGAAAATACGAGAACAAGAATAATTATACCACTTACTAATAATACATAATGCATGTGCGCTTAATACTTTTGATTTTCCACTAATTCCTCTTTCTCTAGTTTTTCAGGATCATCTGTATAAATTTCATCTTTAGCTTTTTCACCTATCGTTTCTTTCATACCAACATCTGAAATATACCCCTGTTCATGTGCATGTTGTGCAGCCTCTTCTGTATCCTGTACAAATATCATGGGTATGTTTTGTTTTTTTAAGTCATCTGCCAGTTTCTTCACTTCTGCATCTCTGTCCTCTTTTGATACATCGCGTATGTAGATTGCTTTTACCCTTCCGGGGTAATCTTTCACTACCTGGTTATAAATCTCAGGATCTTTTTGCCCGCTATCACCAATCAAAATAAATTTGATTTTACTGTAGGTAGCCATAATGTGCTCTATTTTCTGCAGCTTATGATTAGCGTGAATGGAGCTAATAAAGCGATAATGGTCGATGCGTGAAGCACGAAGCAAAAAGGGGCCAGAGGGAATTCCGCGTTTGGCGGCAAAGTCTATTAATAGGTCAAATAGCTTCCAGGAACTACTACTCACATAAAAAATAGGATTGAAACTGGTGTTGTTGCTACCTTTTTGTAAGGCATGATAAAAAGCTGCCACGCCCTCGAAAGGTAAACGAGTATGTGCATTTTTAAGTAATAAAAGGCGGATTTTTTTCAAAAAGGTAGTGGCTCTGGATACGAGAATGGTATCATCTACATCCGATATAATTCCAAACTGGCTATTCAATTCAGACACCATTATTTTGCCGGTAGCCTCTACAGGTTTTTGTTTGCGAACCACCTTATCCAATAATTCAAATTTTACCTCAAACCAATCATCTTTGGCCGGTAGTGGATCAGCTGTTTCAAAAGTGAAATAAAAATAGCCTTCATCATCAGTAAAGCCCTCTTTCACCAGATTGCGAAAAGTTGCTTTCACTTTTACGTTTGGTATGAAATCACTTGTATATCTTCTATACATGGCCTTCATGTTATCCCATTTGTTATATCGATCTATCGGTTTCGATAAAGCATATTTTTCTAATATCCTTCCGGTGGCATGAAGCTTACGCGCATTGCCATACCCTATGTATGGCTGAATGATGGGATGCTCAAGCAATCCCATTTTCTTTTTAAATCGAAATTTTAATTTATATATTAAGGTGGCTAGTCTTCTTAAATACTTGGCTATATATTTAATAATAGTCATTTTGTAGTAATTGATTTACTACAAAATAATAGCTGAAATGCGATAATGTTTTTATCCTTACTTTTTTTGCTTTTTACTTGGTTTAAATATGTTTCCCGTAAGCTTAAGAATAATAGAAGTGCCCATATGCTTACTGAAAAATACGCCCAAACGATTAGAAAAACCGGGAATTATAACTGCTTTTTTGGCAAAAAGGTCCTCAATTGCTTCCAGAGCAACTTTGGCCGGCTCCATTGTTACAGAATTACTATCTGTAAGCCCTTTCTTTTCAAAGCCAGCATTCACAAAAAACTCAGAGGCTGTTGGTCCCGGGCAAAGAACACTCACGTTGATTCCATCTTTTTTCAATTCTGCTCTTAGCGAACGTGAAAATGAAACAATTGCTGATTTTGCTGCTGCATAAACGCTAAAAAAAGGCACTGGCTGGTAGCCGGCAGTACTGGCTACATTTAGAATATATGGATTAGGGAGGGTGAGCATCATGGGTATAAAGGTATGACACATTTTTAATGTAGTTGATAAATTTAGTTGTACAATTTCTTGAATGTCATCCCATTTTAATTGGTCAAACCTTCCCCAACGCGCATACCCTATGTTATTGATCAAAATTCGAACTTCTAGCAAATTCTTTTTACACCATAGAAAAAGCTCATCAACAGCACCTGTTTGCATTAAATCAATTGCTAGAAATTTGACATCAATTTTATATTGAGTGGTAAATAATCCTGCCAGATCTTTCATTTTATTTTCAGATCGTGACACTAATATCAAATTCAGGCCTTTCTTAGCACATTCTTCTGCCAAATATCGCCCTATACCTCTACTACTTCCTGTTATTAATACGTAACTCATATTTTATTCAATAGCTAGTTGTCACAACCTATAATCCTACTTCCCACGGAAGGTTTTTATCGTAGGTCAAATATCCTTTATTAATAGTTAATGGCGAGGGAAAATTATTTTTGAACAACGTGCCTGTGCCTAGGCCTTGAGGCATTGAGTTGTCAAATTCGGCCGTAAATTGAGCAATAGCATTTAAGCCAATATTGCTTTCTAAAGCTGAAGTAACCCACCAGCCAATATTCATAGACTCCGCCAAAGATATCCATTCGCGACATGTCTCAAAACCTCCCAGTAAAGATGGTTTTAAAACCACGTAGCCAGGTTTTACCTGCTTTAGCAGTTGAATTTTTTCTTCATGGCTAAATAACCCTATTAATTCTTCATCTAACGCGATCGGTATTGGACTTCGCTTACTTACTTCAGCAAGTAATTCGTAATTTCCTGGTGCAATGGGTTGCTCAATTGAGTGAATGTTAAATTCTTCCAATATCTTTAGTTTATCAAACACATCATCGGCATTAAAAGCACCATTTGCATCTATTCGCAGCTCAATGTTTTTATCGGGATATTGCTCTCTTACAAATTCCAGCAAATCACATTCTGCTTGAAAATCAATAGCACCTACTTTAATTTTTATGCAATTAAAACCGCTTTTAGCTTTTTCCCTAACTTGCTTTAGCATAAAAAGTTGATTACCCATCCATATCAGGCCATTGATAGGAATTGACTTTTTACCTTGTACAAAAGCATTGTTAAAGATTACTTTTTTTCCATTATTTATTAAATCCAAAATTGCTACTTCAAACCCAAATTTTATACTAGGTAGTTCATTTGGAATAATGGCACTTAATATTGATTTGTAATTACTTTTTATCTCATTTACATCCTGCAATTTAAGTTTTTCTACTATGTCGTTTAATCTATTTTCAAATTGGGGGGTATGGTCAATACTTAAACCTTGAATGAGACTAGCTTCACCAAAACCAATGGTGTTTTTATTAACAGGATCTGAAACTTTTATGATCCAGGACGGCTTTTCAGTCAATTTTCCTCTGGAAGTGCCTGCTTCAAAATTAAACTGTAAGGTATGCTTTTTAACTTCTATATGTAAACTCATAAAAAAAACTTTGAAGCAAATTTAGCGATTGAGATTCATAAGGTGACAACATTGTGCCGGATAAATAAAAATTAACCTCCAGTATAAATAAACTCACCACTGGTAAGGTCTAATCGAAACATTGAGTATTCCTTGCGTTCACCTATCAAGCCACCAAATCCAGCCCTATTTTTTGTTGACTCAACCATTCTGATAAAGTCTTTGAAATAAAAACTATTGTTTTTTCGCTCCAGCCGCACAAAATTTCCATGGCTATTTCTTATATAAACTTGCTGTCCGGTAGAAAACCCCCATATTCTCCAGGTAACTTTTTCAGGGTTACCACTGGCATCATGTACCACGATCATACCACCTGATTTTTCAATTTTAGCGGTGTGTTCCTCATGATTTTCGGTGTATTTAAAATCAAGATCTTTTGGGTCGTTTTTCCTGAAATCATCTAGTGTGAGATAAATGCCTTTCTTAAGGTCCACGGCAGATAAAATTGGGTATTTAAATGAACGAATAGCAGTCATTTCCTGATAAGATTCCACATCAATTACCGGCAACTTTTTACGCCAATCAGTTTTTATAATATTATTTAACGCGTCCAAAATACTTTTTTCAATCAAGTTGTCGTGAGAAGATGTTACATCCAACATACTGGTGTTAGTATAATATTCATTGCTTCTATATATTCTCTTATACTGCTTTTCATGTACCGCGTAAAAGTCGTAAATCACTTTCAGGCTTGCTTTTTCATTGTAGCGTAAGCTAGACTCTGCAATTTCTAATTTTCTTACTATCAGCAATATGCGGTAAGTTGGGTTTTCAATGGATCGCAATGATTTACTAATAAATTTTTCAAATTGGAAAACAATCCCCTTATGCATTTTAGCAACACGTTTTCTATTTTTCAAACCTCTTTGTACCAAGCCAATCATCATCTTATTTTCTCTACAATCTAATACTTTATCAATACTAAAATCCTGATTTTCAAATACTGCTTTTTTAGCTGATAATTTAATTTTAATATCCTGAGCCTGTAAGTGGCAGGTCTGGACAATAAATAAGGCGACACACGCGAGTTTAAAGCATCTTTTCATTATAGTGATACAGCTGTTATTTTTGTAAAATAGTAATAAAAAATCTTATCAACCAAATTACTGATATAAAATTTATATTTTAGAATTATTCTATTTTTGCAGCATGATTCCGCCAAATATTATCATCGACGATTATAATTATCCGCTTCCCGAGGAGCGTATTGCTAAGTTTCCATTGCCGCAAAGAGATCAGGCCAGGCTTTTACTTTATAAACATGGGAAAATTAGCCATCAGCAGTTTTTTAATATCAATTCATTACTGCCTGATGATGCATTGATTTTCTTTAATGATACCAAGGTTATTCCGGCTCGGCTAATTTTTAAAAAGGAAACCGGTGCATCTATAGAAGTATTTTTTCTTAATCCCTATCCTGCCAATCTTGACTTACAACTAGAAGTACAGCGTACCGGAAACGTTACCTGGCAATGCATGATTGGAAATAAAAAACGCTGGAAAGCAGGTGAGCAACTGCAAAAAGAAATAGTAATAAACGGCAAGCCAATAAAAATAAGTGCCAATTGGCATGTCCGTGAAAGTGATGTTGTTTTTTTACAATGGGATGAAGAGATTACTTTTACACAAATATTAGAAGCGGGTGGCGAAGTGCCTTTGCCCCCTTATTTGAAAAGAGAAGCTACAGTAGATGATAAACCTCGCTACCAAACCGTATATTCGAAACACGAGGGTGCCATAGCCGCTCCCACAGCCGGACTACATTTCACTGATAAGGTAATTGATACATTACAAAAAAACCATACAATAGATTACCTTACATTACATGTAGGTGCAGGCACGTTTCAGCCGGTTAAGCATAAATTAGCGATTGAACACCCAATGCACAGTGAGCAAATAGTGATTCGTAAGCACAACTTGCAGAACATTTTGCAAAATGAAAGCAAGATAGTTGCCGTGGGAACAACTTCTATGCGTACCCTGGAAAGCCTTTATTGGTATGGTGTAAAAATTTTAAATGGAGACGAAAATTTCCAAATTGAAAAATTAATTGCCTATCAATCTCATTCTAAATTGCCTGGTACAAGTGAGGCTGTAGAGGCAATTTTAAATCTGATGGAGAAAAAAAATACGGATTATCTTATCGGCCACACCGAAATATATATTTTCCCCGGCTATCATTTTAAATTAGTAGATGCATTAGTTACAAATTATCATTTACCAAAGTCAACATTAATTTTATTAATAGCTGCTTTTGTAGGTGACGATTGGCGCAAGATATATCAGGCAGCCCTTGACAATGACTATCGTTTTTTAAGTTACGGTGACTCAAGCCTGCTTTTCAAAAAAAACAGTAAATAAATTACGTGAAATCACATCTATGCATCATTATAAGTATATTTACAATTTGAAAAAATAAAATTTGAGCCTGTCCTATGGAAAAAACCATTGATTCCTTATTGGATAAACTTCAGCAAATATTCAATTCTACCCTATTTCATTTGGGTGAAACTGAATTTAGCCTGCTATCCATTATTATATTGGTTATTTCAATATTCCTGGTCTTTTACCTTTCGGGTAAACTCAAGAACATATTAGTGGATAGAATTTTGACCAGATATCAACTGGAAATTGGAATAAGACAAGCGATAGGCACAATTGTCAAATACGTAATTGTTGTACTTGGGCTGTTAATAATTGTCCAATCAGTAGGAATTGATTTAAGTACACTCAGCATATTGGCCGGTGCTTTAGGAGTAGGTATTGGTTTTGGACTGCAAAACGTAACAGATAATTTTATTTCAGGTATTATCATTCTTTTTGAAAGACCTATAAAGGTAGGTGATCGGATTGAGTTAAATGACGTTTACGGTGATGTGATAGAAATAAATGCCCGCTCTACTACCATTGTAACCAATGACAATATTAATATAATTGTGCCCAACTCGGAATTTATAAGTAAAACCGTGATAAATTGGAGTCATACCGATAGAAAAGTTCGGTTTCGTTTCGCTGTAGGAGTATCGTACAAAGAAAATCCTGCCATAGTGAGAAAGTTGCTCCTAAAAGTAGCGGATGAAAACGAAGGAGTACTAAAAACCCCTCCACCCGATGTGTGGTTCGACTCATTTGGCGAAAGCTCATTGGACTTTTATTTATCAGTATGGACTACAGATTATATCAACAGGCCAATGATATTAAAAAGTCAATTGTATTTTGCAATATTTAAAAAATTTAAAGAAAATAATATTGAAATTCCCTTTCCACAACGTGATTTACACCTTAAATCAGGTTTTGAAAATTACAGTTTAAATAAAAAAAATTAGGCATATTTACAACCTTATTGACCTTAATATTGTCTAATGAAAAATAAGATAACATACGAACTATGAAACACATATACCTTTACTTTCTAATAGGGATAATCGGATTTTTCCAATTTTCTTGTACTGAAAAGGAAGAAAGCGAATTGGATCGTCAAAAAGCAACTGACGATAAACTTATAGCAGACTTTATAGCTGAAAATAACATTGATACAGAAAAGGATGAAAACGGGATTTATTATCAGGTAATGAAAAGTAATCCAGGTGGAGAAACAATAAACCTGGAAGACATTGTGGAAATCTATTATCGAATTTCCACTTTAGATGGCCGGGTAATTGAAGCAAAACTAGCTGAAAACTCCCAACCTAAAAAGTTTAGACATACTTCCGGAGGTTTGTACCCCGTAGGCATTAATATTGGTGTAGGATACATGAATGTAGGAGAAAAATACAAGTTTTTCATTCCTTCCCATCTGGCTTTGGAGTCATATGGCAATTCAATTTTGGCCAGAAATAGTGTGTTAATAGCAGAAGTAGAAGTGGTAAATATATTAACAGATCAAGAGCAGTTAGAATTAGAATACGATAGTATAATTAATTACATTAATAATTCCGGAAGTACAAATACCATTCAATACAACGATAATGGACTAGTAAAAGAAGTGCTTCAATTAGGAAATGGTAAAGCACCTACCAGCAATAGCTTGGTTTCAATTGGTTTAGAAAGAAAATATCTTGATGGAACTAATACGAAACTACCTAGAGATAATGGCTCCGGGGAATCACTTATAGATCTAAACTACGTTACTTGTGGTGATGAAATAACAACTTGCGCTTCCACAGGACTTAAATTAGGCATTTTATCCATGAAAGAAGGAGAAAAAGCCCAAATTTTGGTTCCAAGTTACTTAGCTTTTGATTCCTACACTCAGGTTTTTCCTGAAAAATTCCGAAGTGAGTTTCTCACCTCCCATCTCAAATACCAGGATCTCATTCCTTTTGCCATCATCATATATGAAATAGATTTAATAGAAGTCGGTTACTAACAATCGGAGTTATAAAATGTATAAACAAACCTTGTAGGTAATACTTACAAGGTTTTTTTATTTTCAAAATTTAACAATACAAGTATGTGCCGGTTAAATTGGTATAAAAGAGATTTTTTAAAATAAAAATAATAACATATGAATGTATTAGTAGCAGGAGCGCATGGTAAAACCGGCATGCAAATAGTAACATTATTATTGGAGAGCGATCATCATGTAACAGCCATGGTGAAAGAGCGGGATCAGATTGAAAAAATGGAAAAACTAGGTGCCAAAGCTCTATTAGCTAATCTGGAAACAGATATTGCATTTGCTACTGAAGGAGTAAATGCAGTGATTTTCGCGGCTGGGTCTGGCCCAGATACAGGTCCTGACAAAACAATCACTATAGATCAGGATGGAGCCATCAAGTTAATAGAAGCTTGTGAAAAGAATGCTGTGGAAAGATTTGTGATGCTAAGTGCAATGGGTGTAGATAACCCGGCAGAAGGACCGGAAAAGTTGCAACACTACCTCAAAGCAAAACAAAAAGCTGACGAAAGGCTTCAAAAAAGCAATCTGAATTACACCATTATAAGGCCTGGCAGATTGACTAATGACGAAGAAACTGGCACCATAGAGGCCAGTGAGCACTTAACAGGTGCTGGTGAAATTTCCAGAGCTGATGTAGCGCTCACGGTAGTGGAGGCATTGAACAATCAGAACACCTATCGAAAAGTTATTGATGTTTTAAATGGTGATAAGCAAATAGCAGAAGCATTGAAAGAAGTATGATGTGCTAAAAAAATGAGTTGAAAAACCTGGCTCAAACGGTCAGGTTTTTTTGTTTTTTTAACATTTTTACCCCACCAGTAGTTAGCCGTTACAAAAAATTTATTTGAAATATGCGTAGTCTGGCTATAATTTTTGGCGATCAACTGGATCACAACTCCTCAATATTTGAAGATTTTGACCCTAAGCAGGATCAAATTTGGATGGCCGAAGCAGAAGAAGAAATCACCTACATTTGGACTCATAAATTGAAAATAGCTTTCTTTTTATCAAGCATGAGGCACTTCTGTCATTATTTAGAGAAAAAGAACTACTCCATTAATTATCATCAACTTAGCTATCAATCTAATAAAGATAAAGGCCATTCTTTTGAATCAATATTGAAGCAAGACATTGCCAGATTAAAGCCTAAAAAACTTCTAATGACATTACCAGGCGACTACCGGGTATTGAAGAAAATACAAAAAGTAGCTGAAGAAATGAAATTGGCATTAGAAATAAAGCCAGATCGTCATTTCTACTATAACGTTGAAGATTTTAAAGAGCACGCGGCCAGCAGAAATTCACTTCTAATGGAGAATTTTTACCGGGAACTTCGTAAAAAATTTTCTCTATTGATGGACCAATCAAAACCGGAAGGAGGAGACTGGAATTACGACCAGGAAAACCGTAAAACCTTTGGCAAAAAAGGACCTGAAAAAATTAAATCACCTCGTGGCTTTTTACCTGATAACATTACTAAAGAAGTGATTAACCTAGTGGAAGAGCGGTTTGGTGATCATCCGGGCACAACAGACTACTTTGACTTACCTGTAACCAGACAGCAAGCCCTTGACCTGGTAAAAGATTTTATTGAGCACCGGCTAGAAAATTTTGGCAATTATCAAGATGCCATGTGGCAAGATGAGCCTTTTTTATATCATTCTCGCGTTTCAGCGGCCATGAATATAAAGTTAATTAGCCCCAAAGAGGTCATAGATAAAACCATAGAAGCTTACCATCAGCATAACTATCCACTCAATAGCGTAGAAGGTTTTGTGCGCCAGGTGCTGGGTTGGAGAGAATTTATGCGTGGCGTGTATTGGAATGAAATGCCGGAATATACTGACAACAATTTTTTCGAAGCGAACAAGGAAGTACCACCATTTTTTTGGGATGGTGATACAAAAATGGCTTGTGTTAAAGATGCTATGAATTCGGTGATCAATCATGGGTATGCCCATCATATTCAACGGTTGATGGTGTTAGGATTATTTGCTCAACTATATGGCGTACATCCGCTCAAGTTTCATGAATGGCACATGGCCATGTACAATGATGCCATCGATTGGGTATCGCTGCCCAATGCTTTTGGCATGAGCCAATTTGGCGATGGTGGAGTGGTAGCTACCAAACCATACACCGCTAGTGCCAACTACATCAACAAAATGAGTAATTATTGCAAAGGGTGCCATTATAATCATAAAAAAGTTACAGAAAATGAAGCTTGCCCTTTCAATGCTTTGTATTGGGACTTCTTGAATAGGAATGTAGATAAATTGGTTGACAACCGACGCATGAACTTTCAATTGCGAAACCTGGAAAAAAAAGGTGATGAGAAGATACAAATGATAACTAAAAGAAGTAAAGAGATAAAAGAAAACATAAAAGATATATGAGTGCCACAAGTATTGAAAAAGAAAGAATAAGAAATTTAAACGACAAGGAAATTAATACAGATGGAGCATATGTACTCTATTGGATGCAGCAATCGCAAAGAGATGAATACAATCACGCTTTAGAGTTTGCGATTGAACAAGCCAACGAATTAGAAAAGCCTTTGCTCGTAGTTTTTGGGTTGATGGATGACTATCCTGAAGCTAATTTGCGCCACTATTATTTTATGCTTGAAGGGCTATTGGAGGTACAAAAAAATCTGAAAAAAAGAAAAATAAGAATGATAGTAGCCCATGGACATCCAGCTGATATAGCCCTGAAATATGGCAAAGATGCGTGCTGCATTGTTTGTGACATGGGCTATCTGAGGCATCACCGAGAATGGCGCTCCAAAGTAAGTAAAAATGCTAAGGTTAATGTTTTTCAAGTAGAAAGCGATTTAATAGTTCCTGTTGAGGTGGTTTCTCAAAAGCAAGAATATGCGGCCAGAACCATTCGCTCCAAAGTGCATAAGCACCTGGATAAATTTTTAAATGAACTCAAAACCACAAAACCCAAGCAAAGCTCATTATCTTTTGAAGATGATGGAATAGATATTAGTGATGTAAAAAAAGCATGTAGCCAATTGAAATTAGACACAAACGTACCGCCGGTTCCCCAGTTTTTCAAAGGTGGAACTTCTCATGCTAAAAAGCGATTCAACGATTTTTTGTCCAATTCATTGAATAAGTACAACAAAAACCGCAACCAAGCCCAGACAAATGATATTTCTCACATGAGCATTTATCTTCATTTTGGGCAGATTTCTGCCGTGTGGCTGGCCAGAGAAACCTTGCAGCAAAAAAGCAAAGAAGATGTTGATTCTTATATTGAAGAGCTGCTGGTGCGAAGAGAACTAGCAGCTAATTATTGTCATTTCAATCCGGCATACGATTCCTTTAAATCATTACCTGAATGGGCACAAAAATCACTCGATAAGCATAAAGACGATGAAAGAGAACATGTATACACCAGACAGCAGCTAGAAGATGCTGAAACTCATGATGAATATTGGAATGCCAGTATGCGCGAAATGCGCTATACCGGCTTTATGCATAACTACATGCGCATGTATTGGGGTAAAAAAATTTTGGAATGGACCAACACACCTGAGCATGCTTACCGTACTTTATTGGCTATCAACAATAAATATTTTTTGGACGGCCGTGATCATAATTCTTATACCAATGTTTCCTGGATATTTGGCATCCATGATCGGGCATGGCAGGAAAGACCCATATTTGGTAAAGTAAGAACCATGGTAGCTTCGGGATTAGAAAGAAAATTTGACACAAAAGCTTACATCAAAAAAGTGGATGATCTGGTAAAAAAAGCAAAGAATTAATTAGTTATCAAGCTATTGATCAATGAATTAAAAACAAGGAAATATTTTATTCAGTATATGCATCTTACATACATCAGGTAGCTTCAATATTTATCCTTAATTTAGATAAAAAATTTTAAGGAAAATGGATTCACGATTGTTACTTATCAGCTCAATTGCTTTTTTACTTTTTGTTGGTTGCAATAAAGAAGAAGAAAATATAGAGCCTGCCACGTTAAATCCTGTAGGCAAATGGACGGGGACTTATGGTAATGGTTCAGCAAATAATATTCTTGATTGGGAATTTGATTTGCTTCCTGATGGCGATTTTTCACTTACAACCGGAATTCATACAGGTGGTGGCATCTGGAGCTTGCAAAACACCGATTTTAAAGCTATCTATTCTTTTAGCGAAAATGAGACTTATAATTTACAAGGAACATTGAATTTATCCGATTCTACCATTACAGGCAATTGGTACAATGGCGTAAATGAAAAGGAAGTTGCCGGTGGATTTGTGGTAAAGAAAAATTAATCTTTTATCCTGCATGGGCACATAATTGATAAAGCACCCTGGCCCCTACGTTGGCATCCCATTCGTCCTCCCCAGGGGCCACTTCACATAAATCGAAGCCAATGATCTTTCTGCCAGATTTCTTTATCATTTTTATTAAAAATACTGCTTCCGAATAGGAAAGCCCACCGGGAACAGGTGTACCTGTACGCGGACAATAGTAAGGCTGAAGTCCATCAATATCAAAACTTATGTAAACATGCGGTGGCAATTTACTCACTATTTTTTCACAAATTGTAGCCCAACCAACGCTGGCAAATTGCTCTTCTTTTATGTGCTGATCAAAAAATACAGCAATTCTTTCAGGCGCATTTTTGACCAATTGCATTTCAGCTTCGCAAATATCTCGTATGCCCACCTGAACCAATTGTTTAATTGCTGAAATATCAAGAGCATTATGCATTATGCTGGCATGTGAGTATCGAAAGCCTTCATAAGCCTTGCGCAGATCAGCATGCGCATCTATTTGTAAAATTCCAAAATCTCCATTGACTTCGGCCAACGCTTGCAACAATCCCAAAGGTGTGCTATGCTCCCCTCCTACTATTCCCACGGTTTTATCCTGCTCCAGTAGTTGTTTCGACAATTGTTTTATTGCTTGGTGCAGGCTAGTACAAGCCTCATTGATTTTTTGTAGATCTTTACTATGTTTTTGTAAATTCTTTCCTGCTTCTAATGATTGAATATATTGATGTGCCTTAGGCCTCAATTCTGAATTTTGTTTTTTCCATTCTTCCCGGATTGGCAACATACATATGCCTTTATGCCAGGCTTGAGGGTTATCTGGTAAAAAATAGTCCAATTGTGTAGACGCGGCAAGTATGGCTTCCGGGCCTAAACTTGTACCTGCCTTATAAGAAACCGTTACATCCCAAGGTACCGGAATTAGCACCACATCCGAGGTATCTAAATCAAAAGGAAGCCCAAAAATGTTCCCGGAAATTCCCGGGTTATTAGGATCAAAATTAAGGATTAATTCCTTTTTCTTTTTTTTTTCAGCCATTTGTAAAAATCATTCGTTGGCTAGGTAAGGTAAGAAAACACACTTTTCATTACTTATAAAAATCTCTTATTTTATCAGGAGAAAAGGTATCTTGAACATTGCCAGTTTGCTGACTAATTTCCTGCCATTGCATATTTTCAAAATTTAAAACAACAACTCCCGCCGACACCATATCATCCAAAGCTTCACCGGATAAATACTCGGCAATATATGAAATGGCCGGGTTGTGTCCTATGAGCATTACAGAGTCCCAATCCTCAGAAAAATCATTCACTATATTTAATAAGTTCCTGATAGAGGCGTCGTAAATATTTTCATTATAATCAATAGAATGCAGCTCATAGCGCATTTGTTCGGCTATCATTTGGGCCGTACTGGATGCTCTTTCAGCCGGGCTGGCAACAATTCTATCTACCGGAATATCTTTCTTCAAAAAAAAACGCCCAATAAGTGATGCGTCTTTCACACCTTCTGCCATTAAGTATCTTTCAGAATCTTTTTGACCTGATTCCAAATCGTGAGCCTTAGCATGTCTAATTAAAATGAGTACTTTTTTCATAGCTGTTGAACTTTTTAGCTATATATTTTTTTGTAAAATTACTTTATTAAAAATGCATATTTAAACATGCTCCTGTTTTATTAAAAATTTTTTTTTGATATTTGAGCAGATTTCTAATTTGTAAACTGAAAACAATGTCTAAAAATCTAGTAATAGTAGAGTCCCCGGCTAAAGCAAAAACCATTGAGGGATACCTGGGAAAAGATTTTACGGTTACTTCCAGCTATGGCCACGTGCGAGATTTACCCAAGGGCAATGATGCCGTAGATGTAAAGCATGGATTTAAACCTACCTACGAAGTAAGTAAAGAGAAGAAGGAAGTAATAAAAACTTTAAAAAATTTAATCAAAGATTCTGAAACGATATACCTGGCTAGTGATGATGACCGTGAAGGAGAAGCAATTTCCTGGCATTTGAAGGAAGTGCTCAATTTGAATGACAATCAAACTCGACGCATAGTATTTCGCGAAATTACCAAAAATGCTATCCTCAATTCCATACAAAACCCCAGAGGTATTGATATGGACCTGGTTAACGCCCAGCAAGCACGCAGGGTATTAGATAGATTAGTAGGTTTTGAAATTTCACCCATACTTTGGAAAAAAATTAAAAGAGGTCTGTCTGCTGGTAGGGTTCAATCGGTGGCAGTGCGGCTAGTGGTGGAACGAGAAAGAGAAATTGAAAAATTTAAGCCGAAAGATTCTTTCCGGGTAAACGGATATTTTGATGTTGGTAAAGGTAAAACTTTAAAGGCTGAGCTAAGTAAGCGCTTTGACAATGAAAAAGAAGCTTTGGAGTTTTTGGAAAAATGTAAAGATGCTGAATTTACTATTGGCAACCTGGAGAAAAAACCCAGCAAAAAAACGCCGGCACCTCCATTTACAACTTCTACTTTACAGCAAGAAGCCAGTCGAAAGCTAAGTTTCTCAGTAGCCCAAACCATGACGCTGGCCCAAAGGCTTTATGAAAATGGTAAAATATCGTACATGAGAACAGACTCACTCAACCTGTCTCAAGATGCTATAAATAGTGCAAGTAAGGAAATAAAATCGGCTTATGGCGATGAGTTTTTACATACAAGGGTGTATAAAACAAAAACCGAAGGAGCCCAGGAAGCACACGAAGCTATAAGACCTACTAACTTTTCGGAGCATTCGGTAGGAGGCGATCGAAATGAAACCAGACTTTATGAATTGATTTGGAAAAGAGCCATTGCCTCTCAAATGGAGGATGCCGCGATTGAAAAAACCGTGGCCACCATAAAAATTAACACTGCATCCGAAACTTTTACAGCTACCGGAGAGGTAATCAAATTTGAGGGATTTCTGAAGGTTTACATTGAATCAACTGATGAAGATGAAGAGGAACAAGAAAGCTCGTCCATGCTGCCACCTTTGGACGTTGGACAAGTATTGGGTATGAAAGAAATACTAAGCAGACAAACTTTTACCCGTAATCCACCCCGATACTCAGAAGCTACCCTGGTAAAAAAATTAGAAGAAATGGGTATTGGCAGACCATCTACTTACGCGCCTACTATTTCCACGGTTCAAAAAAGAAATTATGTGTTAAAAGAAACCCGGGAAGGCAAAGAAAGGCACTATCGTCAGTTGGTTTTAAAAGGTGGCTCTATTGATAAAAGCGATCAAACAGAAATAACAGGAACTGAAAAAAATAAGCTTTTTCCTACCAATTTAGCCATGGTAGTAAATGATTTTCTCGGTGAGCATTTTCCCAATGTGGTTGATTATGGATTTACTGCCAATGTTGAAAAAGAGTTTGATGATATTGCTCGAGGCAAAAAAATCTGGAATACGATGATTGGTGAATTCTATAGCCACTTTCATCAAAGAGTGGAAGATACCGCTCAGGTAGACAGGGCATCGGTACAATCGAGCAGAGAAATTGGGGTAGACCCCAAAAGCGGCAAAAAAGTAATTGCCAGATTAGGCAAATACGGCCCCATTGTACAAATTGGCGGAGAAAGTGAAGACGAAGAAGACAAACCGAAATATGCGAGTCTTCGGCATGGTCAGTTTATAGAAAATATTACCCTGGAAGATGCATTGGAATTATTTAAATTGCCCAGGCAAGTAGGTGAATATGAAGAGGAGGAAGTAGTTGCTGCCATTGGTCGATTTGGCCCTTATTTGCGCCACAAGGGAAAATTTTACTCTTTGGGTAAAGAAGATGATCCCTTGAATATTCCGATTCAGCGAGCCGTTGAAATAATCGATGCAAAAAGAAAACAGGATGCTGAAAAAACCATAAAAGTTTTTGAGGAAGATGAAACCATGCAAGTGCTTAACGGCCGATATGGTCCTTACATCAAAGCAGGGAAAAAAAATGTAAAAATCCCTAAGGATAAAACCCCGCAAGACCTTACTTACGAAGAATGTAAAGAATTGGCTGAAAATGCACCTGAAAAAAAAGGAAGATATTCTCGTAAAAAGAAATAGCAAATGAAGAAAAAATTGGTTGTGTTATCCGGGTCAGGCATAAGTGCTGAAAGTGGCATACCTACTTTTAGAGACTCTGGTGGGCTGTGGGAGGGATATGATATTTCTGAAGTAGCAACCCCTGAAGCCTGGACCCGCAACAGGGAGTTGGTACTAAACTTTTATAATGAAAGAAGAAAAGCTGCTCTTGCTGCACAGCCTAATCAAGGCCATAAAGTTTTAGCCGAACTGGAAAAGTATTTTGAGGTAACAGTGATTACACAAAATGTTGATGATCTTCACGAAAAAGCAGGATCTTCTAACATCATTCACCTGCATGGAGAATTATTCAAATCAAGAAGTACATTAGATGAGCAACTGATCTATGATATAGAAGGCTGGGAGCTGAAACTTGGAGACAAATGCGAAAGAGGATCACAACTGCGACCACACATAGTATGGTTTGGTGAAATGGTGCCCATGATGGAGATAGCCGCTCAAGAAGCCGATAGAGCAGATATATTTGTTGTAGTAGGCACCTCTTTACTCGTGTATCCGGCAGCCGGATTAATTCACAATGTAGGTAGCGATGTGCCTATTTATATTGTAGATCCCAGTGTTCCAGAAACAGGTTTAGGCTCCAGGGTGAAAAAATTTGCTGAAAGTGCCAGCACCGGATTAGTAAAAGTACGAGAAGAATTGATGGCTATGGCTTAAAATAAAACCAATGTAATTTTATGTCTTTTTTTAAGTTGTTATCCAATCATGTATACATTAATCTTGGAAAAAAATTCCTGAGCACCTCAGTAGAATTTCGACAAAATGGATAAAGCAAACATTTTCAACCAAAAACCCGCTACCACCAAAAGTTTTTGGCAGAAGATATTTGGTGGTAAAAATAAAGAACAAGCATTAGCAGAGGTCTACAATTTGTTATCAAGGACCAATGTATTGGAAGTTTCCTATCAAGATTTACATCAAATTACCAGCAAGTACAATGTAAAATTGCACAAAGATCTTTCCGCCGAGTTGGCACAAATATACCGGGCATATTTGCATTTTTGTTTGGCCGACTCTTTCCTGTCTGACCGGGAAATAAATGAATTACAGCATTTGAAAAAAATATTAATGCTCAATGATCAGGTAGTGGGTATAGCACACGACGAAATTGCCGGTGAATTATATAAAATGGAAGTAGAAAAAGCAATAGAAGATGGAAGACTGCAAGACGATGAGAAACAATTTTTAAGTAAATTACAAAATGACCTCAAGCTAACAACTTCTATTGCAAAGAAAATTTATCAAAGTAGTGCCAGCGAACTAGTAAAGAAATTTATGGATGAGGCTCTTTCTGATCGTCGACTCACTGAAAATGAAGAAGGTGAGCTTCAAAAAATCAAAAAGAGCTTGAATATAGAAGTACATCTTGACGGTGCCACCAGAGCCAATTTTGAAAAATACAAATTGTTTTGGCAAATTGAAAATGGCGAATTCCCGGAATTTGAAGTGGATGAACCCCTTCAGGATAATGAAAAATGCTTTTTCTACAACAACGCCGAATGGCTATGTCAGAATAGATCAGTGAAAGATTGGAAAGCAAAGAAGACCAATCTTGAAATGAAATGTGTAAAAGGGTATTATTTTTCTACTGAAAAAAAAGAGCTGAAGCCAGAGCTTGAAGATATTTGGGCCACCATGGATAATGGAAGAATATACCTTACCAATGAAAGAATAATATTAATTGGCAATGATTCTTCCACCGAACTTCCCCTACAGGAAATAGTGGATTTTTCTACTTATTGCAATGGAATCAATATCATTCATAGGCAGAAAAGTGTATTCTTACAGTTCAAAGATCACCTCGATATATTCTCAATGCTATTAGGTAAAGCAATCTTAATGGCTTAATTTAAGGATGTACTGCCTTAATTGCTTTAAGAATTATTTCACAAGCCTCCTTTATCTCTTCTTCAGAAATTATTAAGGGAGGAGCCACTCGCATAGCATTGTCACAATATAAAAACCAATCAGTTAAAACACCATAATCTATTGCTTTATCAATTATTGGCTTTAATACCTCAAAAGACTCAAACTCCACAGCCATCATCAGGCCCAGGTTTCTTATGTTTTTAATGGCAGGATGCATCAGATAAGATTTGAACAGCTCGGCTTTTCTCATCACTTGAGCCATCAACTCTTCTTGCAATATAGTGTTGAGGGTGGCAAGAGATGCCGCGGCACTTACCGGATGCCCACCAAAAGTAGTAATATGTCCCAGAATAGGGTCATTTTGCAATACTGACATTATTTCTTGAGAAGCTATAAATGCTCCTATAGGCATGCCTCCGCCCATTCCTTTAGCACTTACCACAATATCAGGTATTACATCAAAATGCTCAAAGGCCCAAAACTTACCGGTTCTGCCAAACCCAGATTGGATTTCATCAAAAATCAATAACGCTCTCTGGTCTGTACACCTTTTTCTAAGCGCTTGATAATACTCAGCATTCGTATAGTTAACACCCGCCTCCCCTTGTACTACCTCTATGACCACAGCAGCAGTTTGCTCATTTATTATTTCTAAATCGTTTAAATGACCGTGCCGCATATGTGAAATATGAGGTAATAAGGGCCGATAAGCTTGTTTGAATTTTTCATTGCCACTAAGGGATAGCGACCCATGACTTGAACCATGGTAAGCATTACTACAACTCACGAACCCACCGCGTCCGGTGTAGCGTTTACTTACTTTCATTGCTCCTTCCACAGCTTCTGATCCGGAATTGACAAAATAACAGCTTGATAAATTCCCGGGTAGTGTATCGGCTAGTGCCTTACCCAGTCGTACCTGCGGCGACTGAATAAATTCACCATATACCATCAGGTGCATATATTTATCCAGTTGTTCTTTTATTGCTTTGATTACCTTAGGGTGTCGATGACCTAAGTTACTTACTCCTATACCCGATATCAGGTCTATGTATTTTTGACCATTGGTTGCATGCATGTACACTCCCTCAGCTTTGTCAATTTCCAACATCAGGGGAAATTCTGAGGTTTGGGCCAGGTGTTGTAAAAATAATTGCCTCTCTGAGAGCATTCAGGCTATTTAAAATCTAAAATTAATTTCTACCTTCCTTTAATTCTAATGCTGCTACTTTGGCCAGTCTGCGTTTATGCCTTTCAGCACCAGAAAAATCAGCATTGATAAATGACTTTACGATTTCATAGGCATGTGACTGACCTATCACCCTACCGCCTAAGCAAATTACATTCAAATCGTCATCTTCTACCCCTTGCCGGGCAGAAAAAACATCTGCTACCAATGAAGCTCTAATCCCACCAATTTTATTTACTGCCACACACGCTCCTACTCCACTACCACAGCAGGCTATTCCGCGTTCTACTTCACCTTTTACTATGGCTCTGGCCATGGGTATTACAAAGTCAGGATAATCGTCCTTATCGTCAAGTGCTGTTGCTCCAAAATCAACAACATCAACTCCCATACCTTTTAATAAAATAGTTATTTTTTCCTTTAATTCAAAACCTCCGTGATCTGCAGATACACCTACTCGTTTGATCGTCATTATTTTATCTTTATTAATGTTAAAATGATTACAAATCTAATCAAAATTGGCAAATCTAATTGTTATAAAGTATTTCACTTCTGATTTTTTTAGAAATAAAGCTTGGCAATAAGTAGACTTGTTACTATTACTAATAATCTAAAATTTGCTGCATAAGTCCACACTACTTCCATATCAAGTAAATTATTTCAATAGTACTGATTAATAGTTAAATGTAAGATAAGCCGTAGGATAGCAATTGATTTTTAAAAATATAATACTACTTTTGTCTTTTGTAAAAAACTTGCATTATGCAAAAGATAGCTTTATTATTTATTATCGGATTGTTTTTAACAAGTAATCCCTCTATTGCTCAATTTAAATCAAAGTCCAGAAACAAACCCAGTCCCATTGCCAGTAGTCAATGGTGGCTTGGAGTAGGTGGTGGTTTAAATTTGTCAAATGTACAAGTGCTGGAAGAATATCACGTACTTACTCCTACCAGTGGTGAATTACCGCAGAAGGATTATCAATCTTTCAATAAAATTGGGACGCAATTTAATCTAATGCTAAGCTATAGTTTCAGCAACATATCCTTAGTGCTACAGCCAGGATTGAGCAGAAAAAACTTTACATATGAAAACAGGGTGGAATGGCAAAGTGAGCAAAATCCTGAAAACGGCATTTACATCGACAATGTACATTTACAGTCTCTAAATTATTTTGATATTCCTTTAAAAATACGCTATTCGTTTCCTGTAAGTAATGCCATTATTCCCTTTATTCAAGGCGGAGGGTATTATTCGATACTAGTAGAGGCTGATAAAACAATTGAAAGTACCGGTGTTGACAATGCCTCCGGAAGCGCAAATATTCTGCCTTTAGACAATCAAGCAGATGAGATTACTGAACTTATTTTCCCCTCCAACTATGGTTTAATGGCAGGTGCAGGCATTATGGTGCCAGTAGGTGACGGCATGGCTATATTGGAGGCTAATTATCATCACGGATTTAGAAATATTGTAAATGATGAACTACGCTACACCGAGGATAAATTTGTAACTGGAGCTTACGACGTACCAGATGACTGGGTACTAAGTAATATTTCCCTCAATTTTACCTTTGCTATTCCATTAAAATTCGTGACTTCAAAAGATTTTGTTCCTGTAAACCGATAGATCAAATGAAAAAGTTTTTGCTATCTAATTTTCTACTTTTGGTATTATTTTCCGCTTGTGAGCTTACACAATCCGAACAACCAGCTGGCCATTTTACCCGAATTTATAATCAAAGTGATTTCTCCGGAAGCTTTTACCCCATAGATATAATACAAGCTGCAGATAGTGGTTTTGTGATTTTAGGTAAAACTATTGACCCTGATTTTACTTTCCCGGTTACTTACCTTTTAAGAACCGATGCCCGTGGTAATTTCATGTGGGACAATGCCTTTAGCCCTTATGTAAACCCTTTGCCAGGGGGGCTTTGGCGAGAAGGAAATGATTATTTCACAATAGCTATGGATGACATTTCTTTAGAAACCTACGTGATCAAAGTAAATGAGAATAACAAGGTTGCAGAGCAGATAGCTACACTACCTTATCAATATCCGCTAAGCCTGGCAAAACTGGAAAGTGGATACCTTTTGCAATACTACAACAGAAACGCACGAAACACTGGCATGGCAAAACTAGACGTGGCTTTTAGTGAAGAATGGAGCCAGGAATATCCAGTACTTGAAGATGCTGAAGAGCCTATAATTACCCACTTAAGGAGCCCCCAACCTACTTTGCCATTCTTTTCCGGTCAGATTACAGGTACCTCTACTTACTTTATCAATGGTTTTTACAATTTTACTTTGAGTTTAATTTTTCAAAATACCAGCACCCCAGAATCCTTTGGAGTAATTAATGGCTTTAGAGATAAAGGTGCCATCAGTTCAGCACAATCATTACCGAATGGAGCATTTGCTTTATCCAGGTACAATTTTGATAACAACTTCCTATTACCAAATCAAACAGTGGAACCTGCCGGCATAGTTTCAGCAGATGATTTAGCCGGATTTGAATTCCCTGAATTAGTTCCAGGTGCGCATGTAGTAACCAAATTGGTAGAAGTAAACGGGGAGAACTATATCATTTATGCCTCAAGTACAAAGAGTAATCAAATAGTATTACTTGCCTACGATGAAGCTGGTTTACTTGTTGGATCAAGATATATTGGAAACAATTACCCTTACGAAGTAGGCAATTTTACGCTCACAGGAGATGATGGCCTGGCTATTACCGGTACTACTTATGTAGCGGGTCGTTTTCCAAGGATATCGTTATTTAAACTCTCTGCCACCGATGTAAGAGAATTGATAGCATGGACAGGGGAATAAAAAAGCCCTACGAAATTTTCAAAATATTTTTATATTAAATAAAAATTGCGATACCTTTGCGATCCGTTTAGCATATGAATGCATGGTGAAATGGGGAATTAGCTCAGTTGGCTAGAGCGCTACGCTGGCAGCGTAGAGGTCATCGGTTCGAATCCGATATTCTCCACTAATTGCCTCCTCCTATGTCTAGGAGGCGGATTTCAAATGCTGTCACAAAAAATGTCACAGCTTTAAAGGGTTTACAATTGGAAGGAACTACTGAAAAAATACCTTATGTTCCTGCCAGACTTTCCGATCGTGGCGGGGATCTGTCAAAAAGGTGGTTGATTGAATTCTATGTATTTGATGCCACCAAGGAAGATCTCATTCGCAAACAAATCTCAATACCTTCAAAGCTTACCACGGCCAAAGAGCGTTATGATTTTGCAGCTACGCAGATTCAGAACATCAATTCATTATTGGAAGATGGCTACCACATTAAAGCCAGAAAGGAAAAAGCACCCAAACCGGTAAAGCCTGAAAAGGTGAAAACTGTAAAAGTGGCCCTGGATGAAATATTAGAGCTCAGAGGCAGCACGTTTGCACCCAAAACCCTGGAAGGGTATAAATCCATAGTTGAAATGTTCCTGGCTTATGCCAAAGAGGCTAAAATTGCTAACCTGGATGTAAAGAAGCTGACCAAGAAACATATTATCAACTTTTTGGACTACCGGCAAAAGGAAGACAAAATAAGCAATTCTACGCGTAACAATAACCTGGCTTTTTTAAGTGCTGTATTTGGTTTACTGGTAGAAAGGGAATTGATTGAAAGCAATCCATGCAATGGCATCAAGCGCTCAAAAGTGGTTGTTGAAAAGCATGAAGCATTTACCCAGGAGGAAAGGAAAAAGCTGCTACAATACATGGAAGAGCATGAGCCACAATTGCGGCTATTCTGTTTAACCGTTTACTATTGCTTTATCCGGCCGGTAGCTGAATTAAGATTGCTACAGGTCAAGCATTTCGAGTTAAATAACAAGCTGATCACGATTCCGGCCAAAATTGCACTGAAGGGAAAAAGAACTGAGTCGGTCCGGATCCCGGAAGCACTACTTCAGAAATTCAGAAAGCTTCCTTTTGAAGATTATGATCCGGAACATTACCTTTTTGGAAAGTTTGGCAAACCTGGACCGGTGGCCTACCCTAAGAATGCTTTAACTACCAAGCATAAGGATATAATGAAGGAGCTTGAAATTCCAACTACCAAAACCCTTTACAGCTGGAAGCATACCGGCAATATTGCAGCAGCTCTTTCCGGTATCAATATCAAGATTCTGCAAATGCAAAACCGGCATAAGAGCCTGGATTATACAGATAAGTATCTAAGGGGGCTAGGTGTTAATTTAACGAATGAAATGGATAGCTTTCCGGAGGCTTAAATTACATTAAGGGATTGGGCAAAACTTCAATTTCTATTGTTTCTGAATTATATTTTGCGGAATATTCCGCAAAATTCTATTCAAAGTAAAACCAGCCGCTTTTTCTTCCGGTTGTATTCGTCGTTGCTCATCCTGGTCCACTGCCGGTAAGCTGAATCACTGCCATAGTCTTGTTCGCTGATTTCGTAATACTTCAGGAAGTTTTTAATGCCGGTAAGAGCCGGTATCGCTTGCAATTTTTGTGCCTGGACAAATAAGAACATGGTGGCTTTGAAATCCTTCTCCAAAATGTAGTTAACATAAGCTATTCTTTTGGCCCTTACTTCCAGGTTGCTGCAATCCTGGTTCAATTCGATTTCAAGAACTTCAGTGTACTTGTCAACAGAGGTGACATGAATTTCATACTTCAACCGCAAAACACTTTCAATCATAATGCCTAGGCTGTTATGCTTATTGGCCTTGACAATCTCGTTCTCACAATCATAGGTTTTAAGAACAAATTTCTTTAAATGTGGCTTGATCGGAATTTTTACAGTTCTCATTTTAGCGGATATTTTCCTATAAAGTTAAAAAAAATTCACCGTGTATTTTAGAAACGTGTAAAAACCTAAAATTCAACGCCTTAACGTTTTAAAACATTCAAATAGAGAGAAAATATGCCAGAGTTGATTTCTGTGCGCATTAACGAGCGCGGATACGTTTTGGCAAAAAATCCGGATATATGAATGTTAGGCTTCATTCCCCAACGCACGCATAATTTTGCAAGGGTGTGTTTCTGTAAAAGCTACAACTTTTGCCCCCTCTGGCTTCACATTCTCCCATTCTCCATCTTTATTCATATAAGTAAATGCATAACTAAATGTGTCTGCATATTCAATTACCGTTAGGTAGTTAGTGCCATTATAACTTGGTTCTTCTTTTGGGTAGTTCTTAAATTCGATCATTTTATTAAGTTTTATCTTACCGCACAAAAACGAAAGCCTAACACTATTCTTATATTCAACGAAACACTTTCAAACTGCATTTTAGTTTTAATTATCGTAAGTGATTGATTAATAGGGTGATAAAAATGCAAATTGATTTTTATTTTTAAATTCTGGACACTTGATTTCCGTGCGCATTAGCGGACCTGGATACAAAACAAAACCAGGCCGCTTAAATATGATTGGCTGCTTTCAATTCCTTTCTCCTTTGCTTAAGCTGGTCGTGCTTTTCTTTCAGCTCGTTAATCTCTGACCGAATTGCTTCCCGCTTACTGCTGGCAGCTGGATACAATTTTTTATTCTTTAATTTGGCAGATAACTTATACCGCCTTACAGTGACGTAGCGGCAAAGGTGCTGGATCTCTTCCAGGTTGTTGGTGTCCATGGATGGCAGGTCGTACGGGTTATCATCTTTCTTTTGCTCTACCGGCTCCCGGCC
>Ga0207419_1000462_pt1 | contig 35292 bp, 34 predicted proteins | sample ElkSloMetagenome_4_FD_184723 | JGI IMG/M metagenome (GOLD analysis project Ga0207419, IMG submission 184723) | Hot spring microbial communities from Elkhorn Slough, Monterey Bay, USA - MD2A (version 2) | ecosystem: Environmental > Aquatic > Marine > Intertidal zone > Estuary: Microbial mat ...
TCGGCCAAGTAGGGGATGAGCCCATTCCATTTAGAAAAGCTATGGTCTCTGTCTCTTGGAATAGGATAAAAGATTTCTTTCTTATCTTCTTCGTACAAGGCCCACTTCCAATTGTCAGGGTGGCGCCCCCAGTCTCCAATGAGCATATCAAAAACGCGCGCTTTGGCAAAAGAAGGCGCATCTACGTACACATCGTTATCGTCGTAAATCTTCCTGAACATGGTAAAGCTTCTGTCAACATCGTCTGCTCCCATAAAGCCAGGCACACCGTTTTTTGGCTTTGAGGGATCATCTTCAAGCATTCCAAAAAGGCCTCTGTAATTTTTTCTGTAAGGCCCCAATGCAGGATGGTCTGGTAAGACAAAAAGATTAGGCCTAGCGTGTAGAATATCGGTAGCATCTAGCATCCTTGAAACAGGCAAAGCACCATAAGGCTGTTGTGTTGCGGTCATTTCCCTCAATAGATTTACCAAAATGGTTTCTCTGAGTTGGGGGGGTAATGCTTTTATAGGATCTTTATTTACAGACCGAAAGGTATATTCTTTACCATCGGCTGCTCTAAACTTTAAAGAGGTGGTTTGCCTGCCACCACCTACTGCATAAGGCGTAAGTCCACCTTTTTCTTGTTCTAAATCAAGATACGGTACTTGAACAGGCGTGGTCCAACTAGGGCGATATAGAGTTCCTAAAAAAAGCTTTTTAAAACCACTTGCCTTATATTCTGCGCCACCTGTAATTTTTTTAGATTCCTCTACTACCGTTTTGCTAAACGCCTCATTTTTTTGGCGAGCCAGCTGGCAAGGTATGTAAAAGTAATTTTCGGGTATAATCGAAGAACCTGCATTATTACATGGCGAATCGAACAATACTTGATGTTCTTCATTTTGTAAAGCATCATCCTTAAAAACATAGGTGGTATTGGTTACCTTACCGTTAGGAAAATACTCTAATGCCAACAAGCCATATTCGTTTTTTCTATAGATTGTGCCGCTGGTTTTTCTTAGAGGCTCTTTTTTTACCAAGCTGCCCGAAACCAATTGATAATTATTATTATGTCTGATGACTTGTAGATTATAGTCATGGGCTGCGGCGAAAATGAGGCCTTTTCTAAAAATAAAATGCTTTTGTAGTTCAAAGCTCAAGTTGTCATAAGCGGGGTAAGCCATGTATTTTGGCGTTCCAACGTTTTGTAAATAAGCGGTTTTTACTGAGCCTATTACTGGTATCGGAAACTTACTATCATCAGGGAAAAGATGCATTTTGGGTGAAGAGAAACCACCGTAAATACCACCCGAAAAAACAGGATGATGTGATGCAATCAATACATTTCTATTGCCTGCATCTTCAATAGCATCTGTAATTTCTTCTAGTAATTCTTCTTTTGTAAGTACATCGCACTCGGTGTCGGTACCTATTGGTTTTTCAAAAGGATGTATCCACCATTGAGAATTGAAAGCAACTATTCTTACAAAAGGGGCAACATCTAAAAAATTGGGTCCGGGGCAGTGGCCATCTTCAATGAGCATAACATGTTTTCCTGCATGCGATTTAATGAATTTGTTAAGCGCCTTTACCCGCTCATTGCCATTTTTGCCCGAATTTGCCCAATCAATGTCTCCTGGTATAATAAAAAGTTTCCCCTTGGGATTATCGGCAAAACTCAGGATCAATTTTAATTTTTTAATTTCTGGATGATTATCTTCATCTAAAGGTGCTTTGTGCGAGATGATATCTCCCATATGTAAAATCGAAAATTCTTCTTCGAGGCCATCAAAAAAGGTTTTTAACTGTTGCAGATGATTTTGGCGCTTTTCATGAAAGGACGTATTGCCGATTAAAAATATAGTGTGTTTTTTTTGCTCGGCCTCATCTTGTGCATTAAGTCTGATTGTGGAAAGTAACAATAAAAAAATTACTGTACTTGAGTTTAGTTTGCTGTTCATGTTAAAAAATGGATGAAGCCTAAAAAATGCTCTAATAGTGAATTTAATATCGCTGATAGCGCTTTAAAGTTAGGATACTATTTTATTATAAAACCTTTCCCAATCACAAAATTCAATGAAAACCACTAAAATTAGCTTCACTAATGCTTTGGGTCAGCAGCTTTCGGGTAGAATAGAAATGCCCTTACATACTGAACCGAGCGCCTTTGTTCTTTTTGCACATTGTTTTACCTGTAACAAAAACTTTTCTGCAGTAAACAATATTAGTAGAGCTCTAACCCAGTTTGGCTTGGGCGTACTTCGCTTTGATTTTACAGGTTTGGGAGATAGTGAAGGCGATTTTGAAAACACCAATTTTTCATCAAATGTAGACGACTTGGTAGCTGCGGCGAATTATTTAGAGGCCGAGTTTACAGCTCCGCAAATTTTGGTTGGACATTCTTTAGGTGGTGCTGCTGTGTTACAAGCCAAACATCAATTGTCTTCTGTAAAAGCAGTTGTGACTATTGGTGCACCATACAATCCTGCGCATGTAACAGCTTTGTTTGAGAAAGGTAAAGAAGCAATAGAAAAAGAAGGCGAAGCCACTGTAAATATTGGAGGGCGAAGTTTTAAGATAAAAAAGCAATTAATCGATGATTTGGAACAACAAGGCCCGCATAAAGTAATCAATACGCTAGGTGCCGCACTATTGGTGATGCATTCGCCCGTAGATGCTATAGTGGAACTAGACAATGCAACACAAATCTATAAAGCAGCTCAACATCCAAGAAGTTTTATTTCGTTAGATGGTGCCGATCACTTACTCAGCAAAAAAGAAGACTCTATGTATGTTGGGGCTTTGCTTTCTCAATGGGCCACCAAATATATATCAGAAGATGAGCAAGAAAAGCTAGCCTCTGATGCCCATGTTGCGGTTAGAACAGGGCAAAACGGCTATACAACTGATATAAAAGCAGGTAAGCATTATTTAACTGCAGATGAGCCAGAAAATGTTGGTGGCAAAAATTTAGGGCCTACTCCCTATGGTTATTTGCTGGCAGCGCTCGGTGCCTGCACCAGCATGACATTGCGCATGTATGCCGATCGCAAAAAATGGGATTTAAAAGAAGTGCGCGTGCATCTAGAACATCAAAAAGTTCACGCTAAAGATTCAGGCGAGTGTGATAAGCAAAATAAGAAAATAGATGAAATGTCAAGGGTAATAGAGCTAGAAGGCAATTTAGATGAAAATCAAAGAAAGAAGTTGATGGAAATAGCAGATAAATGTCCTGTACATCGTACCCTGCATAATGATATTGTCATTAAAACTTTTTTGGAAAAATAAGCATCTTATCGCTAATATAGACGTAAGAAAACAATGTCTATTTTATAAAAAAGTACCACACAATGTTAAGACTGTCAATATTTTTATCGTTTGTCTTTTTTATACAGATTTATCTGTTTGCACAAGATTTTAAAGGGAATTACAAACTCATAAATAATACTTATGCTGCTAAAATGCAGCTGAGTTCGAGTGATCAGTTAAATTACAGTGGTACGCTACAAGGTACTTTGGGCCAAATGCAGGTAAGTGGCGTATTGAGCAATGGCATACTTTCGGGCAATATCCAATCTCAGCAAGGCAATTCTTTCTTTAGCTTTGTCCCAAATATGAATGGCGGCAACTATGTTATGGCTGTAATGAACTACAATATGCATGGCCAACCCATGCCCGCCACAACGACTTATTTTTATTTTGAAAAACAGGAGGTTAACCAACATGCAGTAGTTTCTACAGGTGGTAGGGCCATATTTTTTAACGGGGTAAAAGCAGCAAATGCTACAGTAAAAAAATTAGAAGATTTTTATAAGGTTAAAGTTCAAGATGGCAGGTATTGGTACGATAAAGTTTCTGGTATGTGGGGAGTAGAAGGAGAAAAAACCTATGGGGTGATGCTACCGAATTTACCACTTGGTGGGCCCCTTAAGGCCAATGCCTCCAATGGCAAAACAGATGTTTATATCAATGGAAGAAATTTGCCTCAAGAAGATTTAAGCCTACTCCAAACGGTGACAGGTTACTTACCTCCGGGGAGATATTGGATCGATGCACAAGGAAATGCAGGTAAAGAAGGTGGCCCGGCTATGGTAAATCTACGTCAGATGGTCAATAACCAAAACAATGTAAATAGCGGTTCTACTTTTTATAGAAATAGCTATACAGGAGTAGGTTCAGGATCGAGTGGTGGTACATTTTACGTTATTGGCGAAGACTTTAGCTATATACATTAAGCTAAAAAAAAGGCTAAACTTGTTTTAGCCTTTTTCTCGGTTTTTAAAGCCTTTTTTTATGAATAGGATAAATTCGTTAAAGGTCTCTTTATTGGTAAAGATTTGTTTGGCTACGCCTAGGTAGTCTTTTACGTTGTGTTTTTCCTGAGTTTTTTTCTCTTGGGCATTCACTTGGTCAATGGCATTTATAAACTCTTCTTCAACCTTTTTTTGTCTTTCTTCCCTTTCCTGATTTTTTCTTTTAGATTCTTCTAGTAAATCATCTAAATCGGGCTTTTCGTATTTTTCTTCTTTGGTGAGTTCATCAGCAATTTCGAATCTCTTCTTGGCAGATGCTGTGTAACCCATCTGCTCTTCGAGCATACCTAGGTTATTTTGGGCAATTTCGTCAGTTGGGTCTAAGGCAATGGCTTTTTTATAATCTTCAATGGCTTCTTGGGTCTTACCAATTTTTGCCTTAACAAAAGCTCTACTAGAAAACCGGTATGGGTTTGAGCCATCTAGCACCACTGCTTTATCAAAGTCTCGCAATGCCTCATCATGTCTGCCTGATAAGTGAAGCGCTACACCACGCTCACTAAAAAGGTTGGCATCGTTTGGAGAAAGCTGAATACTTTTATTAAAGTCTTGGATGGCCTTTGGGTGCATTTCTAATTTGATGTATGCCAAGCCACGGTTGTAATAGGTAGCAACATCATTTGGTGTAATGCTCAAAGATTGCGTAAAGTAACCTATAGCCTCTTCGTACTTTCCCAATTTGCATTTTTCTACTCCCGATATAAAGTGTATGTTATCTGCCATGTTTCAAAGTTATAAAGCTCAATACATAAAAAAGGTTTTGTACAAAGCAATTGTGTTATAAAATAGCTGATTACAGAAACTGCATATCTATAAAATAAGCTTTGGTAGAGAGATTTTACACTTCTAAGTTGTAGATTTAACCAATATTATAACACATTAAAAAGTAAATGAAAGCAATTAGGTTTTATGTAGAATTGGTTGAGACCATAAGCGAATTGGCGGGGAGAGTGGCCATGTGGTTGAGTACCTTACTGGTAGTGCTCATTTGTTTTGATGTGCTTGCTAGGTATTTATTTAGCATATCTTATGTTTGGGTCTTTGAGCTAGAGTGGCACATTTTTGCTTTGCTGTTTTTATTTGGTGCATCTTTCTCATTAAAATACGATCGCCATGTACGAGTAGATATTATTTACAACCAACTTAATGAGAAGCAAAAGGCTTGGATCAATTTACTGGGTTGCTTACTATTTCTTTTCCCTTTTTGTGTGATTGTCATAGAAGCATCGGTACCTTATTTAATGACTTCTTTGCAATTAAATGAGGCTTCTAATGATCAAGGAGGGTTGCCTGCTCGCTACTTTATAAAATCTATGATTATTGTAGGCTTTGTATTTTTAATGATGCAAGGCACCGCTTTGGTTGTACGATCTTTATTGGTCATCTCTAACAAAAAACTTTACGAATAAAAAATCGAGGCTTTTTCTATGGCTGCCTTACTATTATTTATTGTACTTATCGTATTGATCCTCGCTGGCTTTCCTGTGGCATTTACATTAGCTGGCGTATCTATTATATTTGGTCTTGTATTTTTAGATGTTGAATTTTTTTATTTGCTGCCATTAAGGATATATGGTACCATGAGCAACTTTGTGCTTATCGCGGTACCATTGTTTGTTTATATGGGCGTAATGCTAGAAAAGTCTGGTATTGCCGAAAGATTGCTCAACACCATGGCCATGTTGTTTGGTAGGCTAAAGGGAGGTTTGGCAGTGGCTGTCATTATTGTAGGGGCCATGTTGGCAGCTTCTACCGGCATTGTTGGTGCTACTGTAGTTACCATGGGCTTACTTAGTTTGCCCGCCATGTTAAAACGTAAGTATCAGCCTGAGTTGGCCACCGGTACCATAGCTGCAGCAGGCACACTCGGGCAAATTATTCCGCCAAGTATTGTACTGGTATTACTCGGCAGTGTAATGAATATTTCAGTAGGCGATTTGTTTGTAGGTGCAGTAATTCCTGGTTTGATACTGGTCGTTTTATATGTTTCCTATGTTATTCTGATATCGATCATTTATCCCGAGAAAGCACCTGCAGTGCCCAAAGAAGAAATAGCCACTTTTAAAGAAAAAAACTATGGTGTAAAAGTACTAAGGGCTTTTGTGTTGCCCTTGTTACTTATCTTGGCCGTTTTAGGTTCTATTTTCGCTGGCATTGCTTCACCAACAGAAGCTGCCGCAGTTGGAGCTTTTATGGCTACCATACTTACAGCAGTAGAAAAAAGGCTGAGTGTAAAAGTACTAAAAGATGTAATGACCGAAACGGTGCATCTAACTAGTATGGTCTTCATTATCTTAGTGGGTGCTACCGCATTTGGATTGGTCTTTAGAGGTATTGAAGGAGACGATGCTTTAATAAACTTTATAAGAGAGACCGAGTTGAGCCCTTATGCATTCCTAGCCTTTGTAATGGTTTTGGTATTCTTTGCTGGTTTCTTTATAGATTTTATTGAAATCATTTTTATCTTTATGCCAGTGGTAACACCTGTTTTCGCCGCCTTTCAAATGGATTTGTTATGGATAGCAATATTGGTTTCTGTTAATTTGCAAGCCTCTTTTCTCACGCCTCCTTTCGGGTTTTCATTATTTTACCTTAAAGGCGTAACTCCACCAGAAATTAAGACCACCCAATTGTATAGAGGTATTGTACCGTTCATCATTATTCAAGTACTAATGATTGCAGCCGTGGTTGCTTTTCCCGAAATGGTTACTTGGTTGCCACAAGCTCTGAGGAACTAAAAAAGGCTACCTGAATCAGGCAGCCTTAAATCTTTTATAAATCTAAAAGGATGCTACCCAATCAGATATTCTTGTAGAATGTAAACTCCTGCTCCCGAAAAGTAGCCGATAAGTGCTAGCCAAGCTATGTTTTTCAAGTACCAAATAAAGTTGATTCTTTCCATACCCATAGCGGCTACACCAGAAGCCGAGCCAATGATCAAAGCGCTTCCGCCTGTACCAGCGCAATATGCTATAAACTCCCAAAGTGTATGATCTAGAGGATATTGAGTTATGTCGTACATGCCCATAGATGCCGCTACAAGTGGCACGTTGTCTACAATGGCAGAGAGTATGCCAAGCGCCAAGCCTATTAAATAAATATCTCCAATCGAGTTGTCTAGAAAAAGAGCCAAAGATTTTAAAATACCTGTTGCTTGTAAGCTAGAAATGGCTATAAGAATTCCGAAGAAAAATAGTACGCTCGGTACATCAACCTTTTTCAATACACCAATAACTGAAATAGGATCTTTTACTTCATCATTTTTGTCTTTGTGCATGATCTCGGTGAGCAACCATAACCATCCTAAACTAAAGAACATACCCATAAAAGGAGGAAGGTGTGTAAAGGACTTGAAGAAAGGCACGAAGACCAAAGCAGCGATACCTGAGCAAAATATCAGTCTCTTTTCAAATTTAGAAACATATATTATATGTGATTTAGTGAATTTTACCGGGCTAGCCTTAAACTCTACATGATCACCGTCAGGAGACTCAAAACTGCCTTTTACAAGAAAAGAACTGATGATAAGTGGTACCAACATGCAAACTAAGCTCGGTATGATCAAGGTAAATACAATATTTTTACTGCTTATTTGTCCGCCAATCCAAAGCATGGTAGTGGTAACATCTCCGATAGGTGACCACGCACCACCGGAGTTCGCCGAGATAATGACCATACCAATAAAGAATAGGCGCTCTTTGCGTGTTTTAAGCAGCTTTCTTAGAATAGAAACCATTACAATAGTAGTGGTGAGGTTGTCTAATAAAGCCGATAAAAAGAAAGTAAGCACGCAAACGATCCATAGCAGAGTGGATTTCTTATTGGTTTTGATGCGCTTCGTAATCACATCAAAGCCTTCATGAGCATCTATCAATTCTACAATGGTCATAGCCCCCAACAGAAAAAATAAAATACTTGCCACTTCAGCCATGTAAATTTCGAGCTCGTGATGTATTTCGGCTGTTGGTTTGTCAGCCATCAAGATATATACTGTCCAGCAGAGTATACCAATAATAAGAGCAGGTGCAGATTTGTTTATGTGTATGTTGTGCTCTAGCACGATAGCTAGGTAGCCCACTACAAAAATTACGATTAGCAAAGTTTCCATGCAGATAACTTTAATTTCTTAGTCCGCTGTAAATACGCACCTGCACTTATATTATTTCGTGATTATCAGCTATTTGTGAACAGATTGTAAGGGCAAAGTTTAGAGAGTTATTACATGCTTAAATCAGTATGAAATATTTTATGAGGCTAAAAAGTAGTGTAATAGATTCGTAGCTAAATTTAACCTTATCTACATATTTGTTTAATTTGCCCTCTTAAGCACATTGTTAACAGAAAGCAAAAAATCAAGGCATGTACTCAAGTGATTTTAAAATAAGGATCAGGTATGCAGATACCGACCAAATGGGCTTTGTATATTACGGCAATTACCCGATTTTTTATGAAATTGGAAGGGTAGAAGCTATGCGTGCATTAGGGTTTAGTTATAAGAATTTAGAAGATTCTGGTATTATGATGCCTGTTTTAGAAAGTAGTTCTAAGTATTTATTACCAGCAAAGTACGATGAAATGATTAACCTTAGAACTACCATTACTGCCCTACCTAAAGTTAAGATATATTTTACCTATGAAATATTTAATGAAGTAGGCAAGCTTATACATACGGCCGAAACTACATTGGCATTTATAAAAAAGTCGACAATGAGGCCTTGTCGGGTACCCGATGAGATTACCCAACTTTTAGCTCCTTATTTCGAGTAATTGTCTACAACCTTGCAAGTTAAATATCGCGTAAAATCTGGAAGATTAGCGTTTCTGAAATTTAGTATTGAATGGGTTTTATCGAAAAACATATAACGGAAGGCACTTTTTATCAGCAACTTATAAAGTTTCTAAAAGGAATCTATTTTAAAAAAGCAGATGCCAGCCTGTATGAAATTTTGGTTATTTTCTTTTCTAAACTACAAGATAACCAAACAAAACAGCGGGCTTATGCAGTAGCCTTTAATTTTACTCTAGCCATATTTCCTGCAATTATATTTTTATTTACACTCATTGCTTATATCCCTAATTTAGATAATGCAGAGGTGATGCGTTTCATATCAAGCGTTTTGCCTAACAGTTTTTATGAACAGGCTGAAGGTACCATTTACGACATTATAAGCAAAGAGAGAGGTGGTTTGCTTTCTTTTGGGTTTATCACAGCCTTATATCTAGCTACAAGCGGAATGAGCTCTTTAATAGACACATTTGATATTATTTACCATGCACCCAAAAAGCGTACTTTTATCATGGAAAAACTTGTGTCTATGCTATTGACCGTATATTTAGCCATGGTATTGGTCATTGCGGTGTTTCTGTTAATTGCAGGTAATATTATTTTAAAAGAATTGGTAGAGAGAGGCTTTATAGCACAAAATTTTATTTACTATTCTATAGAATCCTTTAGGTATTTTATAGTGACTTTGATGTTCTTTTCGGGTATTTCTATGATATACTATTATGGCCCTAGAATTCCAGTGAGGTGGAAGTTCTTTTCTCCGGGCACTGGTATAGCCACTTTTTTATCATTGTTGGTATCGTGGGCATTTTCTTATTATATAGATCACTTTGGCACCTACAATAAGCTGTACGGCTCCATAGGTGCAATGATAGGTCTTATGTTTTGGTTATTTGCACTGTCGCTTATTATTTTAATTGGCTTTGAAGTAAATGCGACATTAGATTTGACCAAAGAGAAAAAATCTCAAATTCTCTTTGAGAAAAAAAATTAAGCGTGCATATTTGCATTCCAAAATTAATAAAGACCATAGAGGGTTGGCGGAGTGGTCGAACGCGGCGGTCTTGAAAACCGTTGTACCGCGAGGTACCGGGGGTTCGAATCCCTCACCCTCTGCACTTTACAAATCAAAAGCCTTTAGAATATCTCTAAAGGCTTTTTTTTAGTTTTCATTTTTGATATATAGCTTTTGGGAAGGTTTGGCAAGTTCTACGCCTTCTTCTGTTTTAAATCGCTCTTGTATGGCGCGTTGTACGTCGAACATCATTCCCATGGCATTGGGGAGGTCTTCTGCCCAGAGTGGCACTCGAAAGTTGATTACAAAATTATCAAAACTCAACACGTCTACCTTTAAAATGGGCTCACCGTTGGCTTTCTGTTCTTCTGTTCTCACATCTATTAAGCTTGGGTGTTTAATGGCCTCTTCTTTAATGATTTTTTCTGCAGTGGCAATGTCTGAATCATAACTGATGCTTACGTACATAAACTTGTTTACTCGAGGATCTACCAGAGTCCAGTTAATGAGTGGCTCAGAGGTAATCCATGAATTTGGGTAAATGAGTCTTTTGTTTTCTAGGCCGCGCATTACGGTATGTCTAAGGGTTATGTCTTCTACTGTACCGATTTCATCCTTTATTTTTAAGATATCATCAACTCTAAAAGGTTTAAAAATTATAATAAAAAGACCACTTATTATATCTGAAAAGGCTTTCTGTGAAGCAAAGCCCAGAAAAGCAGCAAAAATACTAGCACCTGCAAATAAACCTACTGCTAATGCTTTTAAGCTTGGTATTGTGTATATGGCTCCAATAAACACGATAGTATAACTAAGAAAGTCTATGGCATTACCAATAAACTTGATCCTGGTTTTATTGCTTGTATTCTCTATTTTATCAATGGAACGCTGCAAGAACAGTTTGAAAAATCGATTTAGAATAATGCCAAATAGCAAAATCAACAAAATCTTTGAAGTCACATTGTAAAAAGGGTCCGAAAGAAATTCTTTTAAGTATTCTACCATAAGATCGCTAATTTGTAGGAATGAACCACAACAGCACAAGATAAGTAAGAGTGCTTGGTAGTTAGTTATGTTGCTTATGGTAGAGGCTTGGTATAAATTTAGTTTAGAATTTTAAGTATACTTAAATACTTCATTATAGTAGAGTGTTTTCCTGCTGTTTAAATGAAAATTATGGTAAGTTGTGTGCATTGGGCTTAAACGAGTCTTAGAAAGACAAATGCAAAAAGCCCAATCTTTTTTAAACTGGCTTTTTAGATTATGATTCCCCAACTGTAAACATCTCGGTCAACCTCGATTTCATTAGTCCGCTTCTGGTGCCAGTTTAATAACGAGATTATCTAAATCGGGCGTAATCTTTATTTGGCAGCCCAATCTACTTTTATCATCATCCACAAAAAAGGCACTGTCTAGCATATCTTCCTCAGCCTCAGACATTTCTGGTAGTTGATGCTCGCTTTCTATGTAAACATGGCAGGTAGAACATAAAGCCATGCCTCCACAGGTGCCGAGTACGGGTAGCTCATTGGCTTTGCACAACTCCATAAGATTTAGGTTCATGTCTGTGGGTGCCTTTGTTATAATCTCCTTGCCCTTGCGATCAATAATCGTCACTTCAATTTCTTCCATAAACTGCTGGTTTCTATAGATAAATTCAATAATGTTATCTATAGAAAATAAAAAAAGACCGAAAGTGTTTCTTTCGGTCTACTAATACAGGGTCTTTTCTTAGGATTATTTTTTAGAAAGTACTATAGCGTCTTCCTTAATCACATATTTAATATCTAACGCAAGGCTGATTGACTGTAAAATCTCATTAAGATTCTCTCGATTAAACTTGCCATATATCTTTCTTCTTGCCAATGTTTTATCGGCTAGTTTTATTTTTTTGCCAAATCTGTTTTCTAATATTATAGAAGCGGATTGCAAATCGATATTATCAAAGAAAATACGATTACTGTTGTCGCTGATTTCAAGCGATTTTACGGCAGTAAATTCTTGGCTTTCGAGTACAAACGAGGCCTTTTCTTTAGCGCTTAAGGTAACTTTTTTGTCATTGGAAGTAAATTCTACTCTGCCTTCTTCTACAGAAACCGTTTCTAATTGAAGGTCTTTATATGCCTGTACCTTAAAAACAGTTCCTAAAACTTTTATGCTTGTATGCATGGTTTTTACTATGAAAGGTTTTTGCGCATTGTTCTGCACATCAAAAATGGCTTCTCCTTCTAAAAATAATCTTCTTTCATTTTTTAAAGTATTGCTATTGGCCCAGGTTATAGAAGTACCTCCCATAAGCATAGCGGTAGAGCCATCGGGCAGATTTATGTTTTTTTGTGCAGCTCCTTGGGGATTGCTAAAATGCGTAGCGATTTGCGGTTCTTTAGTAGCTTGATCTTGAGGAGAAAAGGCAAAATAAAAACCTATAATAAAAATTATGGATGCTGCAATGCTAGCCCAGGTCCATTTTCTCCTAAATTCTATAAACTTTTGCTTAGGGGCTTTTGGTCGCTCGCTTTTTTCCAGTGCAACTACTTTGGCATCAATTTTATCTAATAAGCCATTGAAATTTCTGGTAACTTCTTTACTGCTGTTTGGGGTGTATTTGCTTAAAGTAGAAGTTTGCCAAATCTTAGAAGCGTCGTTGTAAGTTTCCTTAAACTGTTCATCAGTAGACAACAGTTTTTCAAAAGTCATTTTCTCCTCCTCAGTACAGTCGCCCCCAAGTTTCTTAGTTATGATATCCCAGTATGTGCTATTCATAAAATGGTAGTAGGTGGTAAAGTTCGTGAATATGCTTTTCTTTAATTAAAAATAATTTCGATAGCCTTTCTTATATGACAACTGAAAGTACTCAGCGGTCAAAAAAATCCATTAAGTTTATTAATATAATATATAATACAGTAAAATAGGTGTTACCATACTTGTTTTTCAGTTTTTCTCTTAAGGTTTTCAATGCAATGCCTATCTGATAATGCACCCGCCTAACCGGAGTTTCTAACAAATCTGCAATCTCTTTATAAGATAATTCTTCGTAACGGCTTAGCTTAAAAATCTCTTTGCATTCTTCGGGTAGGTTTTCTATCTCTCTTTTGAGGGTCAGTTCTAGTTCTGAATAATGGATCTGCTCTTCCGTTTCATTGTGTTGGTAACTTATTGTTTTTTCGAGTTGGGCATTATAGTTGGCTTCGTATTTATTGCGCTTTATAAAGTTGAGCGTAAGATTCCTTGCACTGCGGTAGAGGTAGGCTTTTAACGATGTTTTGATAACGATTTCGTGCCTCTTATACCAAAAATTGGCAAACACATCTTGGGTAAGTTCTTCGGCATGGGCATTTTGTAAAACCATTCTGTATATAAAACCTTTTATGGGTTCGTAATACATTTTTATAAAATTAGCCCAGGTTTCTCTGTCGCCAGATTTTATTTTGGAAAGTATGTCATCATTGTTTAAAAATTCTGCATTTTTCATACCCTGCCTTCAATAGATAGTCACTTTGAGCTCTCAAAACCGAAAATTAACTTATTATCCGTTATGCGAAGATAAACAGCATATTTCTTTTAAAGTTTGAAAAGTACCAGTAGGCGGTTTTTAATAAAACAAGATATAGTTTTAAGATTTTGCACTTTGGTATGGTATCAATCGAAATATTTTTGACGATAAAATTGAAGCTGACGGTAGGTTGATTATAATTACCAATCTAATACCATATGGAGATTTGTAGTTCTATTTATTCTTGCTTTTCGGTATTTTTACCATTGCTTTGTGCGCGTGATTATTTCATTAGAAAAGCGCCCATTTTTTATGACTACCGAATAATTGATTGTTTAGAAAAGAAGATTTGCATCCAATTCGCACATGAAAGTTGCCGAAACATGTCCAAATTGCAACGAAGAAATTCAATTGATTTATGCAGATAGCTACTTTGCATGTTGTCAAAGTTGTTCTAGCATCATTTCGCTAAAAGCTGCTAGGCCTGAAAAAGCCATATTGGGCAAAAACAAGAAAAAAGGATATCCCTCGAGACGTTATTTGGCGGTTGGCCAAAGCTTTAATTATCAAGATGTACAATATAAAATCACTGGTAGGGCTGTAATAAAAGTACATTACGAGTTGCCACAAGAAAAAGAGCATAATAAAAGTTCTGCTTCTTACCAAGAATGGTTCTGCCGCAGCGAGTCGCATGATTACCTCACCATTACCGAAAATGCCATTGGGTTTAGTATCTCTAGGCCCGAGGCTCCAGACCAAGATGTAGGAGAATATTTATCAGGTAAATTTATGCGGATTTATTCTGACATGAATTTCGTGCCTATTGAGGAAACAGGAGAAGGCAAAGTCCTTTATTTTGAAGGAGAAGCCGATGACAATTATTACCCTGGTAGGAAAATCAAGTATGCTACCTGTAAGTACAATGGTTATACTTATGGGGCTGAATGGAACCCAGAGAAAGAAGAGGCAAGCATGGCTTTTTTCGTACAAAATGTAATGCCCGAGTTAAGGATGTTTAAGATGATAGAAAGTGAGAACGATCTTTCTGAGTACAATAAAAAACTAAAAGAGTATAATTTCTTTAGAGGGAGTATTATTGCCACTACGTTTCTTTTGCTCTTGATGCTCTTTATTTCAGTAGGTTATAAAGGTATGGCTATTTATTCTAATAAAATACAACTGAACGATATTCCAGAAACAGGTTTAAAAATAGAGCCATTTGAAATAGCCACATTAAATTCTACCTATGCAGTAAATGTAAAAAGTAACTTATCTGCAAGTAATACCGAGGTTTTAGTAGCGGTCGAGATCAATAATGAAAATGGAAACGCCATCCACTTATTCGAAAAATGGTTTTGGAAGGCCGCAGGTATTTCTGAAGGAGAAAGGTGGACAGAGGAAGAAATAGAAGAAAGTTATTTGATAAATCCTAAAAAACAAGGTCGCTTCACTCCAGTTGTTTTTAAAGAAAGTACCAAGCTCACAAAAACAAGTACTGAAGATAGTGTTGATATTACCATTAATAAAGGGATATTGCTAAGCAGATATTTTGCGGCCTTATTTATTGTTTTTTTGGTTTTTATCATATTTATCTACAGTCCGGCTACAACGCCATATATAAAAGCATGGTACTTTAAAATTTTAGATAAATGATCAATCTAACACGTGGAATTATCTTAGGTGGCATTACTTTAATTATCGGGGTTACTTCATATATCTCTACCACAGGTATTGGTTTGGGCGGTATCCACAATAAAGAAGTGATCAAAGCAGCCAGTAGAGATTGCCCTACAGGCAGGCGCGACGAATTCGGTAATTGCATAGAAAGAAATTACAGAAGTGCTTACTATAGAAATTACTACTTTGATAACAGCAGTTATGGAAAAGGAAAATAAGGTAAAAGAAAACAATCAAGACATCAAGCAGAAGAAAAATCAGGCTGAGGAATCTGAAAAACTGGATTCTGACCAGCAGGAAGTAGGTATAAATGACCTTTCCAGTATACCTGAAGATGGCTTTAAAAGACTTTTGGGTTGTGGCTAATGATATTTTGATAGATGCGAGAATTTTCAATAAGGTTAGTTAAGTGGTATCAAGAAAATAAAAGAGAGCTTCCTTGGAGAGAAACCAAAGACCCCTACAAAATTTGGCTCTCTGAAATCATCTTACAGCAAACACGTGTGGCCCAAGGCTTGCCATATTACTTCAAATTTGTAGAAAAATTTCCCGATGTTTTTTCGTTGGCCGAGGCAAATGAGCAAGAGGTGCTTAGGTTATGGCAAGGTTTGGGTTATTACAGTCGCGCAAGAAACCTACATGCAGCAGCAAGGTATGTAGCCAACGAGCTTAATGGTAAATTTCCCGAAAGTTATACAGAATTGAAAAAGTTGAAGGGAGTAGGAGAATACACTGCTGCGGCCATTGCATCCTTTGCCTATAAAGAAAAAGTAGCCGTACTAGATGGTAATGTATTTAGAGTATTGGCCCGTCTTTTTGGTATAGATGTAGACATTGGCAGCAATGAAGGAAAGAAGGTTTTTACCGAATTGGCCAATAGCTTAATTTCTGAACAAAACCCTGACTTACATAACCAAGCTATTATGGAGTTTGGGGCTATGCATTGTACACCGCATAATCCCAATTGTATGTTTTGCCCATTTACAGCAGAGTGTTCAGCGAGGCTCACACAAAAGCAGGACAAACTTCCTGTAAAAGGGAAAAAAATCAAGAAGAGAAAGCGCTATTTTCATTACCTTGTGCTAAATAAGGCAAATGAGTACTTTCTAAAAAAACGTTCTGAAAATGATATATGGCAAGGTCTTTTCGATTTTCCTTTAATTGAGTCTGAACAAAAACTTGATTTTGAACAAGTTGCGGAACATTTCGAAAAAAAAGAGGGTATTAAGAAGTTATCTGTAAGTGCATCTAAAATTTTTACCCATATTTTAACACATCAAAGGATAGAAGCTGTTTTTTATGTAATCAAAAATAGTGATTTAAATGTTTTTGATGCTTTTTTATCAAAAAATAAGGCGAACTTATATAGCATAGAGGCTATAGAGGAATTACCTAAGCCTGTATTGGTCAGTAAATATTTGAAGGAATATATTTTTTAGCTATTTTTATTTATAACCGTAATTTTGCGGCTCATAAAAAAACAACATTCAATGGCTGGAGTAAACAAAGTAATATTATTAGGAAACCTAGGTCAAGACCCAGAAGTAAGACATTTAGAAAGTGGTTCAGTAGTGGCAAACGTCAGATTGGCCACAACAGAGAGTTATAAGGATAAATCAGGAAATAGAATTGATAATACAGAATGGCATGACGTAGAAATGTGGGATGGTTTGGCAAAAGTTGCCGAGCAGTATCTCAAAAAAGGCGATTCCATTTACGTAGAAGGAAAAATCAGAACCGACAAATGGGAAGATAAGGAAGGTAACCCAAGAAAAAACATAAAGATAAGAGCAATTAATATGACCATGCTCTCAAGGGCTTCAGGCGGTGGTAATGCTGCTTCCTCGTCAAGCAATGCATCAGAGCCTTCTCCTGAGTTTGAGAAAAGTTCGGGCGATTCAGCAGACGACCTGCCCTTTTAATGATATTTTACCATAATTTTTTATTTTGGAAGAAGGTAGTTATAGTAGCAACATCATAGAACCGGAGCCTTATTTACAGATATTAAGCACAGTATTAGAAGTTCCGATTATTATATATCCGATTTTTATTGCATCAATAGTTTTACTGCTGCTCTCAGCCCTGATATCAGGGTCTGAGGTAGCATTTTTTTCTTTATCCCCAAAGCAGTTAGAAAATTGTAAACACAGCAATAAAACCAATTCTATTAATATAGTTAGGCTTTTATCGCAGCCAAAGCAGCTATTGGCCACAATACTTATCCTAAATAACCTGGTTAATGTGGCACTAGTAACGCTTTGTACCTTTGCCACTTGGGAGATATCTGGCAGGGAAAACGAAGAGGCTGTTTTTTGGTTAACAGTAATCGTTACCGCTGCCATAGTGTTTTTTGGTGAAATAGTACCCAAAATCTACGCAACTGAAAAAAACCTAATATTCGCACGTTTTACCTCGGGCATGTTGTATTTTGCCTCGAGCGTTTTACGGCCTTTTGCTTGGTTATTAATGACAATAAGCGATCGGCTTGAGCAAAGATTCAAGCACACTGGTTATGATGTGTCTATGCATGAACTAAAGCAAGTTGTGGATATGACCGCCTCGGTAAACGAAGACAGAGAACTCTTAAAAGGTATAGTAAGCTTTGGGACAAAAACGGTAAAGCAAATCATGAGGTCAAGGATAGACATTACAGCTTTTGATGTAGAAGACGATTTTCACCAACTCATGGACAAAGTCAATAAATGCTCTTATTCTAGAATTCCTATTTATAGCGAGACCATAGATAAAATTGAAGGCATACTCTACGTAAAAGAATTACTACCTTTTATAGATAGAGATGAAAATTTTGAATGGCAGCAATTAATTACGAAACCCACTTTTTTTGTACCTGAAACCAAAAAAATAGATGAGCTCTTACGTGATTTTCAGAAAAAACGTGTGCACATGGCTATTGTAGTAGATGAGTACGGTGGCACTTCAGGATTAATTACTATGGAAGACATTATCGAAGAAATTGTGGGAGAGATCAACGATGAGTTCGATGATGATGAAGATATAGAATACAAAAGGATTGATAAGAATTTGTACACCTTCGAAGGCAAGACCTCTATAAATGACTTTTGCAAAGTGGTAAAAGTCGATCAATCAATTTTTGAAGAGGCTAAAGGCGACAGCGAATCTTTGGGAGGACTTTTGCTAGAGCTTTTTTCTAGAATACCCAACTCAGGCGAAACATACGACTTTAAAAACTTTAGATTTACAGTGGTTTCTGTAGATAAGAAAAGGATAAAATCGATAAGGGTACTAATCAGAGAACAAACAACCCTTAACAAGCCTACTACTAAATAAAGCTATAAAAAATCTAGCTTGTCGTCGGTATGATTAAGGGTTTCCCATAAAAGACCATCTTTTAAGGCAGCACTGGTGATCTTGATTCCTCTAAAAGCATAATTTTCCAGTAAAAAACTTACGATACAAGAAGCCACAACAATCATATCTGCACGCTCTTCTAGCATGCCGGGTATGGCTTTTCTTTCTTTAAGGTTTTTGCTTAGCAGTTCTTCATGAATGGCTAAATAAGCAGGTATTTCCATAGGATAATCAGTTTTGGAAATCAAATCTAATGTGCCTTTTTGCAGACAGTGTATTGCCTTTATTGTGCTAAAAGTACCTGCACAGCCAATGAGCATTTGGGGTTGATGCTTGTAAATCTGCTGAGATAAATCTTCAAGTTCACTTTCTAAGTAAGATTGCAAATGATGCTGCTCATTAGTAGTAATAGGATCGTTATTATGAAAGCGGTCAAACAGCCTTTGAGCCCCAATCTCATAGCTGTCTCTCCAAAAAATTTTGTCCTTGTTTGCTATAATGAACTCAACACTTCCGCCGCCAATATCAGCTATTAGAGAAGGATGCTTACCCAAATCTATAGCAGTTTTAACTCCCTTGTATATGAGTTCTGCTTCTTGCTTTCCGTTGATTACTGCAATTTCAAACCCTAATTCATTTTTTACTTGACTTAGTAAAATAGACGCATTACTGGCCGATCTTATGGCACTAGTAGCTGTAACCCTTACTTCTTTTGTATTAAACCTACTAATGGTGGAGCTATACTTCTCTAAGGCACTTTTCGCTCTTAAAATGGCTTTCTCAGTCAATTTTCCGTTGCTAATTCCACCTTTCCCGATTTTAACAAAAACCCTTTCGGAGTACAAGGTTCTTAGAGAGTTTTCATACAATTCTCCAATAAGTAAATTAAAGGTATTGGTACCCATGTCTATTACTGCCGCCCTCATAATGGTATAATTATATTTTCTTTATCTTCGAGAAATATCCTTTTAAGCTTTTAGATGCTTTGCAATGGTGATTTCTAAAAAAGTAAAATTATGCTTTCGGGATAGTTTTACAATCATAAGCAAGGTTTTGCATAAGGCTAAAATTTCTAAAAAAAGTTTGCTTGCGCCATAAAAGGCTTTTTTCTAAAACCTTATTGTCTCTTGCATTAAGTCAATAAAATTAGACATTACAATTTCAATTTACATATACCATGATAGAATACTTCAGTTCTAAACCACGAAAAGTATTTAAAGTAGCAACCATTATAATTGGTATTTTTTTATCTGGATCGGCCTCTGCCCAACCAAACTATTGGAAAGACCTAGAGGATGTTACCTATAAAAACCGAACAGAGGAGAGTACCGGCTTCAATATCACATATCCCATATTTGGTAAAAAGGTAAAATCTCTTGAAGGTAAGCAGATAATTTTAAAAGGTTTTATGGTCCCTTTAGACGAGCTTACAGGAAAAAATAGATTCGTACTTTCTTCGCTGCCCTTTAATATTTGCTTTTTTTGTGGAGGTGCAGGTCCTGAAACTGTGATAGAGGTGCATTCTAAAAACCATATAGAATTTACCGATGATCCTATATGGATACAAGGAAAGTTCTATGCGAACGAAGAAGATCCTGAGCAATTGATGTATCTGTTGCATGAGGCAGAATTAATAGAAAAATAAGTTTTGTAGGCTTAGATAAGTGCAAATTCTAATAATAATAATTATATTTGTTTAAATTCATTAACAAAGTTCATTTTATTAGGAAGATAAAATATTTTGATGAACTATTATCTGAGGCTGTTTCTGTTTACAATTTGTTTTGGCTTTTTGGCTAATGTACACGCTCAAAAAGATGATGCGGTAATAGAAAGTATTTTTGATGAAATACTTACTAGCGATGCCTGCTATGAGAACTTAAGGTATTTAACCAAACAGATTGGGGGCAGATTGAGTGGCTCTCCCCAAGCCGCTGCTGCAGTAGAGTGGAGCAAGCAGGTAATGGAAAACTACGGTTTCGATACGGTATTTCTGCAAGAAGTGATGGTGCCTCATTGGCAAAGAGGAAGGAAAGAAATCGGAAGGGTAATCAACTCCAACAAGTTAGGTAGTTTTAATGTAGCGGTTTGTGCCTTAGGAAATTCAGTGGGAACCGGCCCTGACGGCGTATTAGCTCAAGTAGTTGAAGTAAAAGATTTTGGAGAATTGGCCAATTTGGGTAGAGAAAACGTAGAGGGAAAAATCGTGTTTTTCAATAGACCGATGGATCCAACAGTGATACAAACCTTTCAAGCTTATGGTGGTGCAGTAAACCAAAGAGGTAGCGGGCCGTCAGAAGCGGCCAAATACGGAGCCATAGGAGCAGTAGTTCGCTCAGTTACCACTTCATCAGATAACTTACCACATACCGGCAGTCTCAGTTACGCACTCAATGTGCCGCAAATTCCAGCTATTGCCATAGGTACCAAAGATGCAGATTTACTCAGCAGCTTGTTAAAAGATGATCAAGATCTGAAATTTTATTTTGAGACGCACTGCCAAATGTTAGAAGAAAAACTTTCTTACAATGTAGTCGGGCAAATCAATGGTAGTGAATTTTCCGATGAGTTTATAGTGGTAGGTGGCCATTTAGATTCATGGGATTTGGCAGAAGGTGCCCATGACGATGGCACCGGCTGCGTGCAATCTATTGAGGTTTTAAGAGTACTTAAAGCCTTAGGAATAAAACCTAAGCGCAGCATACGCGCAGTTATGTTCATGAATGAAGAGAACGGCTTAAGGGGCGGTAGAAAATACGCAGAACTCGCTCAAAAGAATAATGAGAAACATTTGGCGGCCATGGAGTCAGATTCAGGTGGTTTTACGCCAAAAGGTTTTAGTATAGATGGCAATGAAAACATAGTAGAGAAAATTGCAGGTTGGAGCCCTTTATTCAAACCCTATAAAATCTATGAGTTTGAGAAAGGTGGAGGCGGTGCTGATATCAGCCCATTAAAAGCGCAAGAGGTTACTTTAATTGGCTTTAGACCAGATTCTCAAAGGTATTTTGATTACCACCATGCTGCAAATGATACCTTTGAGCAAGTAAATAAAAAAGAGTTGCAATTGGGTGCTGCTGCCATGACCTCTCTTATCTATCTATTAGATAAGTATGGATTAAATTGATTTTGATAAAATTATATTTTACATCATAAGCTTACAGCTTACATAACAATATATACTAAGATTGTAAACGGCTAGTTATTTTGGAGCGATAACAGACTAACAAAATACAGTTTTTTAACTATCAAATTATTAAAGCGATGATCTTAACACTACAAATTTTTATTTCAATCTATTTATTGGTGTCCTCTGTGGCATTGGTTTTATACCTTTACAACAAGTTTTTACAGTACCTCACTCCAGTAAAAGGGTATTTAGCAGGTTCGCTAATTGTACTTTCAATCTTATCTTTCGATTTTTTTATGTTTAGTTTTACAGCAGAAAAAATCGATAAATTGAATAAGCAGGTAAATACTGAAATATCTTATAACAGATAAAAGATATAACTTGATTATTTAACCGAAAATGTAATACCTTAAAGGCTACCTTAATTTATTAGGTAGCCTTTTTTAATTTAGAACATTGTATTTTTTCTTATTAGCATAAATATCATTTAATAGGTGGAAATCTATAATCATACATATTACATAACCAAGGCGGTAAAATTGGCAAAACAGGGTATTGAAAGTGGTAAGGGGGGGCCGTTCGGAGCAATCATTGTAAAAAATGGAGCGATAATCGGCGAGGGCTGCAATATGGTAACTTCTCAAAACGATCCCACTGCCCATGCAGAAATAGTTGCCATAAGAAATGCGTGCAAGGCACTCAACTCATTTCAGTTGTCAGGTTGTACAATTTATGCATCTTGTGAGCCATGCCCCATGTGCTTAGGAGCCATTTATTGGGCAAGACCAGCCCAATTAATTTATGCTTGTACTAAAGAAGATGCCAAAGCCATCGGTTTCGATGACCAGTTTATTTATGAGGAATTGAAACTGCCAATGGGAAAAAGGAGCATAAAAACCCTACAGAAAGGTAGGGATATTGCGCTAGAGGTTTTTAAATTGTGGGAACAGAAAGAAGATAAAACCGAATATTGATTATCATGAGAATACTACATACAGCAGATTGGCACTTGGGTAAAAAATTAAACGACTTTAATAGGTTAGATGAACAGCGTCAAGTACTTAATGAAATTTGCGATATAGTTGAAAAGGAAAACGTGGATGTAGTGTTGATAGCAGGTGATTTGTATGATACGTTTAATCCGCCCAATGAGGCCATAGAGCTTCTTTACAGAACGCTGCATAGATTGGCAAATAATGGCAAAAGACCGGTAATAGCAATTGCAGGCAATCACGATTCAGCAGATAGAATAGAGGCGCCCGACCCTTTAGCAAGAGAGTGTGGAATTATTTTTTCTGGCTATCCAGACTCTAAAGTACCTGTTTTTAAGTTGCCTTCGGGAATAGAGGTTACCCGATCCGATTATGGTTTTTTAGAGTTAAGGCTCCCCAAAACCAAAGAGCCTTTAAGGCTCATTACCACGCCCTATGCAAATGAAGCAAGACTAAAGTCTTTTTTTGGTACTCAAGATTCGCATCAGACCTTTAGAAATATCTTATCAGAGAAATGGCAAAAGCTTGCAGATAAATACTGCGATAAAAGTGGCGTAAATCTCTTGGTAGCCCATTTATTTGTAACCAATGGCAAAGACGCATTGAAAGAACCTGAGGATGAGCGCTCAGTGGTGCACGTAGGAGGTGCCCAACCAATCTACACTTCTGATATTCCCTCTCAAATAGACTATACTGCATTAGGTCATTTACACAGATTTCACAATTTAGCAAAAGTAGAAGAGCCTCCTGTAATCTATAGCGGAAGTTTATTAGAGTACAGTTTAAGCGAGACTGAACAGCAAAAATATGTGAGCATAATAGAGACAAAAGCGGGCGAAAAGGTTAAAGTAAAAAAAGAAGCCATAAATGCGGGCAAGAGATTGCACCGCAAAAGGTTCGAAAGTGTGGCAAGTGCCATAGATTGGTTGAGCCAAAACCAAGATACTTTTGTGGAAATCACTTTAAAAAGCGATTCTTTTTTGACTGCCCAAATCAAAAGGGAGCTCTATGAGGCCCACAAAGCAATCATCGGTATTATTCCAGAAATTCAAACTAAAAATGTTGGTGAGCAACAAAAGCAAACCAATTTACAAGAAAACATTGAGGATTTATTCGAAAGATATTTTCATCAAAAGCACGACAAACCCTTAAATGAAGACCTTAAGGCATTATTAAAAGAAGTGCTAAACCAAGAGGAATGAATAACTATTTGATATAAGCAGATAATTCGTTAAGCGTCTTGGCCACTTTGTCATTCCACTGCAATTGCTTATCTAGTTTGGCACCAAAAAATGTTTCGCTATTGTAAACCGACCTATAGTTTTTTAGCTCTGTCATGGTTTTTACGTAAAGCGCTTTGATCTCGCTATCGTAACTATCTTCGCTAAAAGTGGTTTCTCGGAATCTTTTGCGCATTTTTCTGGCAAAAAGTTCTGTGATGTCAAAATGTAGCTGTTCGTGCATAAGCAGCTCATGAGTAGCGCGTTCTTGATTGTACCAAGATTCTTCAGGTATAAATTGTGGCATTACATCAAAGCTAAAAACCAGCTTACCTTCTTTGTATGCGCCTTGGTACTTAAACTTAATTTCAAACTCGCTTTTGGCAGCTTCAAACATTTTACCCGTTGGTGCTGCTTTAAAATCATCCCAGCTCAATTTTTTTTCGGGGCTCCAATCTATAGGAGGATGCTGAGACAATAAACTGAATGAGAATAAAAAAAGCTGAAAAATAAACAGTGAAAAAAGTTTCATATCAAAAAAAGCCTTTTGTAGGAATCGATTCTAATTACTAACACTTTTTATATTAAAAATGTATGCAATTGTAAACTACTTTTTATGAGAGCCTTGTTAAGATTTTCATTATTATTTTTTTTGAGTATCAAGTCGTTGACCTTTTTCAAAACCAATGGTTTTCCTCAAAAAACTCCAATCGTTAGGGCTGATTTGAACAAATAATAAAATGTACAGGTAGGGAAAAATCAGAGAAGCATAAGGTCCATTATCGTAAACTATTAAGTAAAAAGCAGCAATGTGCAGTAAAGACCAAATAACCAAAGGCGAGAAAAAGGCTGTTTTATGCCTTATTACACCGATTATTACAGCCATAAAAGTAAATAGGAGCAAAGGGGTTTGCTGTTTGGGAATATAAAATGGATAGCCGTTAAGTCTTGTATAACCAAGGTTCTCTTTGTAGAACTCGATAAAATTGACATAACTGCCAAAGGCGTAAAAAATCCATAATGAGTAAAGCAAGAAAAGAGGTATTATAAAGCTAAAGGCACCGACCAAGGTGTATCTTGGCTTGTACCGTAAAAAATGTATAAGCAAATAAATACCTATAAAAGGCAAAGAATAACCTAAACGTGGCGAAGTCAATAAAGCTAGGGCAGACAATACTCCAGCAAATATCAGCTTTATTACGACTTTTTTTTTATCTGTTGTTCTCAAGACACTGAGCAACATTATACTGGCACTTAGCATAAAACCAGAGGCCATTAAATCCATGCGGCCTTCGTGCATGCATCTGAAATAAAAGGAGTCTAAAGCAAGAAAAATAACTATGGCATTAGCATTTATTTTATTTTTTTCTTCAGCATAATAAATTTTAAAAGTGAGCCACAGAGTTACAAAGCCAAATACTAAGGAAATAAGGCGATATTGGAAGATACCAAATCCTAAAAATTTAAAAACTGGAGCTACTACAAAAAAATAGAGCGGGCCATACCTAAGATCTACTTTAGGTACATCAGTATAATAGGCCAAGGTTTTGGTAAACTTGCCAGTTTCTAAAAAAGCCTTGCCTATTGAGGCCATATAAGTCTCATCATACCAAGGTAAGGGAAATAAGGTAAGTGTACCTAAATGAGTAAGTAGATACAGCAGGATAGCCAAATACCCTACAATGCTATATTTGCTTTTTTTTATTTTCATACTAAGCCATATGCAATTGAAGGATATTAATAAAAATGTATAGATTTGTACACCCAAATATAGAAAATGAGAAAGGGGTATTTAATAAACGACCCATGAATTTGTTGGCAATCGTAACCTTAACAATAAGAAACAACACTACACAAAATCAGAAATTTCTCTGAGACAACATTAGAAATTAGGTTTTAAAAGTTCGATATTTTGAAGAAAATAGCAGTACTTACATCAGGAGGTGATGCGCCAGGCATGAATGCCGCCATTAGGGCTTCAGTAAGAGCAGCACTTTACAATCATGTTGAGGTTTACGGCATTATACGCGGTTACAAGGGCATGATTGACGGTGATATAAAAAAGCTAGAGTCTAGAGACGTAAGCAATATTATACAAAGAGGAGGCACGGTCTTAAAATCTGCCCGTTCAGAAGAGTTTAGAACAAAGAGAGGCAGAGAAAAAGCCTATAAGAATTTGACAGAGTTGGGCATTGAAGGGCTCGTAGCCATTGGCGGAAACGGTACTTTTACTGGTGCCGAAATCTTTATGAAAGAGTTTGGGATTCCTACTATCGGAGTACCGGGAACGATTGATAACGACCTTTATGGCACAGATTACACTATTGGTTTTGATACGGCAGTGAATACAGCGCTAGACGCCATTGATAAAATAAGGGATACCGCAGACTCTCATGACCGCGTTTTTTTTGTAGAGGTAATGGGCCGTGACTCTGGTTACATTGCCATACAAACTGGTATAGGCGGTGGTGCCGAAATGGTAATGGTACCTGAAAATCCCGATAGCATAGAGGGTGTGATCGATACATTAAGTGCAGGAAGGGATCGGAAAAAATCTTCTTCTTTGATTATTGTGGCAGAAGGCGAAGACTTAGGAGATGCCCACTACATTTCTGTAAAAGCAAAAGAGATGTTGCCCAACATGGACATCAGGATGACTACCTTAGGGCACGTGCAACGTGGTGGCGCACCCACGGCCATAGATCGCATTTTAGGCAGCCGCCTCGGCTTGGCAGCAGTAGAAGGTTTGCTAGAAGGTAAGAAAAATGTAATGGCAGGCGTGATCAATGATCAAGTAGTTTATACCTCTTTTCACGATAGCATCAATAAGAAAAAACCTCTTAACAAAGACCTGATTAAAATGGTCAATATCTTGAGTATTTAATTTAGCGGAAGGTTTTGATAAATCCTCTTCAGGTTTAATTGGGAGAGGATTTTTATTGCTCCCCAGCCGCTTTGATTAACTGATAATAAAACTGCAAGGCTTTTTTATAATCCTCTACACCAATTCTTTCATTAATATCATGAAAGCCTATAGGATCAACCACTGGTAAAAAGCGGTAAATATTTTCGCAAATCTCATTATAATAGCGTGAGTCAGTACCACCCACCACCAAGTAAGGTGCAACGGTTACCTCGGGGAAAACCTGTAAAATACATTCCTCAATCTGTTTAAAACCTGCATGGGTTACTGGAGAAACGGGTGAGGGTTCACTTAAAAAACTACCTTTTTCTATACGTATGCGCTCATCTGCCACAACTTTTCTAATATGGTTTACCACATCATCAGAAGTACTACCGGGCAAAATCCTGAAATTAACAGTGGCTTCTGCTTGCGTTGGCAGTACATTGTCTTTGTAACCACTTTTAAAAATAGTAGGCGCGGTAGTGGTTCTTACTGTGGCATTACCTGCATCAGAAGCCTCATAAGCACCAAGCAAGACTGGCTCGAACAACCAGCGATTGGCAAAAACCAACTTCTCTGGCATAGGCATAAGCGGGGTAATATAATCTATAAATTGTGCAACTGGTGGAGTAATCTGGGCAGGGAAACGGTTTTCTCTTAATTTTACAATGGCTTTAGAAAGAATTTCAATCGCCAAATCCTTGCTAGGCATGGAAGAATGCCCACCAGGTATATCAACCGAGAGCTTGATTGAAATAAATCCTTTTTCTGCTACACCTATTAAAGCTACTGGTTCAGTTATTTTCGGGATGCGGTTTTCTGTAATAATGCCTCCCTCGTCCATTACATAGTAAGGAAATACATTTTCAGATTTTAGCAACTTAACAATTTCTACAGCGCCCGCCCTTCCGCCAATTTCCTCGTCATGGCCAAAAGCGAAGTAGATGGTTCTTTTAGGTTGGTAGCCTTCAGACAATAGTTTATCGGTGGTTTCTATATTGCCAATCACACTAATTTTATCATCAATGGCACCGCGACCCCAAATAAATCCGTCTTTGATTTCACCGCCAAAGGGCGCCACATCCCAACGGCTATTCATAGAGCTTTTAAGTTCTGTGGGTGATTTCTCTGTTTTAAGAGAAGTATTTGGCGCACCCACAGGAACCACATCTATATGCCCCATAAAAACCACAGGCGCTAAAGAGGCATCGCTGCCTTGCCATTTGTAAAGCAGGCTAAAACGGTTAACTATTCTTTTGTCTAAAAGAGAATCAGTAAGTGGATAGTTATTTTTAAGAAAAGTGATAAAGTCGAGGAAAGGAACAGAGTCGAAGTCGGCGGGGTTTTCATAAGAAACAGTGGGTATTTTTAAGGCATCAGAAAATCTTTGTACAACAGCATCATCTGTTTCTATAAGTTGTACTTCTGCTACTTGACGCATATTTTTTTGGACCTTCCAAGTATTGAAAAAAAGTATGGCGACCAGTATTATGAGTGCCAGTATAACAAAAAGAAATATACGTTTAAGCATAAATTGAGCTGCATTAGAAATTATTTCAATTTAGTGCATCATTATGTAATTAGAAAATAAACTGTGACTACTCAGGTAAAATCCGAAGGGATGATACTATTATAGAAAAAACATTAAAAATAAGTTTAAATCCCGAAGGGATGAAATTGTAAAATACCTTCCATGCCTATTTTTAAAGAGTTTCTATCTATTTAATGTCGTCCGAACTGGATTTTCCAGACCGAATCATTCATACTATATCACCCCGACGGGGTTTTATTAATACACTTATGATGCATGCTATTATAATAGCACCTCTTCGAGGTTCTTTATACGTACCTGAGTAGTTACAATAAACTTAAATGGCTAATATGTAAGCAGAAACCAATTGCTCTATGCCTTTAGGATCTGGTATGGGATGAGAAAATTGAAAACCGAACTTTTGAAGTAAGTTTATTGAAACTTGGTTTTGAGGTTGAACAATAGCCAACAAGGAAGTGAGTGTGGTGGCTGATTTGGTAAAATCAATCAACCCTTTGGTAATTTCAGACCCAAAACCTTTATTCCAGTAATTTGGCTGTACGGCGTAGCCTAATTCTGCTTGGTTTTCGTCTGTTCCTACTAATTTAGCCAAGCCTATTGGTGTATCTGTCTTTTTTTCTACTACCTTAAAAAAACCAAAGGAGTTATAGGTTTTATTAAGTGACAAAATGTGTTCAAATCTATTTTTGCTTTGTTCCTGAGTTGGAGGTTGACCGGTTATGTACTTAGATACTTTAGGATTGCGCATAAGTTGCTGGTAGATCCCCAAATCTTCTTTTTGATACTTGAAAAATAGAAGCCGTTCTGTTTGGGTAACGAGCATTATAAGATAAGTTTAATGATGTTATTAAAGAAGATTTTAATCCCCTCCAAAACAAGGATACCGATAAGAGCAATAAGTATATACTGAAGTAGCCTACTTAAGTTTAATCTATCTTTACTTTTAATTATAAGGGTTTCAATAGCTTTTAATACCCTGCTTTTATTGAGCAACAGTATCAGTAATAAACCTACTAAAAAGTAGATGGCATTCATAGTAGCTCCAAAATGGATTCCATAGAAAACATCAATCAATACGATATTGACCATTACGGGTATGAGTATCAATGTCCCAAAGATTCTTGTCACTTTAGGGATGAGCATGGCAGCACCAATTACTTGTGTCATTCCAATGATAATGACATAAGGATAAGAATGCCCGAAGAACACCCAAGTAAGTTCAAACCCATTGAGATCTCCAATCGTTTTTTCAAGCAGTGGGCCATCATAAGTAAACTGCACCTTGGCCATTTTACCAAAGCCATAGGCAAATAAATTGAGTGCCACATATATGCTGATAGCAAACTCTAACCTGTCTTTTGTGAGTACGGCTTTTATCTTTTCTTTAAATGTATTTTTTACAATAGTGTGTTGAGGCATATGTCTACTATTTTGTAGAATTGTCTTTTTGCATCCAAATGGGTTTTAAGGTGGGTTGGTGTTCTCCCGATAATATTTTACTGTAAAGTTCAGGCCTGCGTGCATTTCTGTAGCGATAGCCGCCCGCAAGGGTCAACTTATCAGGGGTAAAAGTAGCTATGGCAATGGCATCATCAAAATTGCGCACCTCGTTTAAAATATCACCATATGGATCAATTAACATGGCATTACCGTTTTTCAGATGTTCTCCATCATAGCCAATAGGGTTAGAGAATGCGTAATAAACACCATTGTCATAAGCGCGAGCGGGCAGCCACCTCAACAACCATTCTCTGCCTTTAGGCCCATCGAACTCCATACGCAAAGGCACGGGATCTTTATGTCGATTTTGCCATAACGCATCAGCTACATAGCCTCTGCCCGGCATGGCAGAAGGGGTGCAGCCTGTAACATGTGGAGCAAAAATGATTTGTGCCCCCAGTAGGGTAGTTGCTCTCACATTTTCAATTACATTGTTATCATAGCAGATTAAAATACCGCAGTTCCAGTCTTTTATTTTAAAAGTAACGTACTCATTTCCTGCCGATAAGTAATCGCTTATAAATGTATGCAGCTTACTATATCGGGCAATAACTCCGCTTGTATTTACAGCAATGTATGTGTTGTAAAAAGTATCATTTTCCTTTTCAACCAAACCTGCTAAAATGTGGATATCATATTTTTTGGCCAGAGATATGAGCTTTCTGCAGCTAGGCCCATTAGGCACTGCTTCGGCGAGTTCTGCTAATTCAGGCTTACTTAAATCTTTTAAAAATGTATAAGCTGTAATGCAAAGTTCATGAAAAGAAATTACCTCAGCACCTTGCTCTTTGGCTTGGCTTATGAGTTTTTCCATCACTTCAAAGTTGTAGGCTTTGTCTCCATCTTTTGGTTCAAACTGTGCTACGGCTACTTTAAGGTTTTGCATTCTTATCTAAATTTTAAAATCGGAAGATAAGTAATTTACCAGTTCCTATCCAAAGAATAGATTTATATTTCAATTATTTATAAGCGCCAAAAAAGGTTATATGTTGAGCTTTTAGAAGACCTATGTATTAGCTAAATAAATTCTTTTTTGGTTTATAGTTAGTATGACCTTTGTAAGTAAAATTAAATTAATTGAATGTAGAATCTATTTCATAAAGCATAGTCTCTTTAATTTCTTTGCCTACTCCAATCCAGCATCTCTTATTAGGATAATCTATGACCAACCCGTAGTCATCAATAATATCTGAGCCCAAGATTCCGACAATCTCAAAGCCTACAGACTTACCAAGCTTAGAGGTTAATTTCCCGAGGTGTGCGCCTATGAAAGTTAATGAAATGAACTTGTTTTGAATTTTGACCTCTATTTTGTGTATGATACGCAGTTGCTTTAGGCTACCGCCAAATCCACTCAAACTTCTATTTAATATTTTGGATTCCTTAAACCTGTATCTTTTTTTTTGGGATAGGTCTATAAGAGAAATTGTAGATCCTGTATCTATTAAAAAATATGCTTTTTTACCGTTAAGCGAGCCTTCGATAATGGCTACTCTTGTACTTACTAATTTCACATAAGGCGTTTGCTCATTGATAAGATGAAACTTAGAATTTTGTGCGTAGGTCCCCAAAAAGCAAGTCAGTGATGCAATTAGTAAGAAAAAACCTGTTTTCATTAGCTTTTTCATCTTACCGTATTTTAAGTCACAAAACTTACCTTATATATAAATGATAACAAGTTTAGGTGTCGATATTAAGCTAATTATACCCTTTTATGAGTTTTAACAATGTAAATACGTTAAATTATAGGTATAAATATTAATTTTGAATTAAATAATGGTATTATTCTTTACTGTAAGACGCAATATATTGAGCTTATTTTCTAAACTTTGAGTAAAGATTCTACTCATAGTTTCTGAATCAACGCGAAGCCATGATCCCACCGTCAATGGTAATGGCAGTACCCGTTATCCAAGAAGCTTTTTCAGAAATCAGAAATTCTACTAGGTTGGCAATGTCTTCAGGTTCTCCTAAGCGCTTTAGCAAGGTAGCTTTCGCAGCATCGCTTACTGCGGCATCAGGGTTGGGGAAAGCTTTGGCAGAATCCCAAATAAGTGGCGTGTTAACAGGGCCCGGGCATATGGCATTAATACGGATATCAGGCCCATAATCTACCGCCATTTGTTTTACCAAGCTTACCAATGCCGCCTTGGAGGCACAATACGCTGCATGGTTTGGAAAACTTTTAAAGGCAGCTATAGAAGCATTGGCAACTATGAATCCCTTTTCATTTTTAATATGGGGTATTGCATACTTGGTCAAATAAAAAAACGAATTCAAGTTTGTATTTAGAGTGTAGTGCCAATCTGCTAAAGCCATATTTGTAACACTGCCTAACCCAAGCGAGCCTGCATTGGTAATTGCGCCAGTAATTTTACCAAAATGCGTAATGGTTTCTCGTACAAGTTGCTCATTGGTTTCGGGCTTACTTACATCTCCTGCAATAAAAACCACATCACTCCATTTCTTAAGTTCTCCTACCAAATCTTTGCCTTTGTGCTCATCCCTTCCATTAAGTAAAAGTCTTGCGCCTTTTTGAGCCAGTAGAGTGGCAATGGCTTTTCCCATTCCACTCGTAGCACCTGTGATAATAATTGCTTGGTTTTTCATGAGTATTTTTCAAAATGATATTTAATATTAGTGGCTAAAAATTAGCTCAAAATATTGAATAGTGGGTAAAGTATAGGAGAAAGTGTTCATAAGTATCAGCTTTAACCCGCAATTAATCAACTTTGATTGGAATAATGTCAACTTTGCTCGTAGTTGAACAAGTGTGCATAGGTTCAAATTTTTCTCTTAGTGTATATTTATTGAGTATTATATTTTTTCCTTTAAGATTGAGGAAGAATGAAATTTTTTAAAACATCCATAAATTGAATTGAAACTTAAAATTTAGATGAAAATGAAAGGCTTAAAGCTTATTTTATTAGGATTTATTTTAGTTGCTATAAGTATTTCTTGTCAACAAGAAGAAAATAAAGTCGATTATGATATTTGTATCTATGGCGCTACTTCTGGCGGGATTGCAGCGGCTATTCAAGCTACACGAATGGGTAAATCAGTCATTCTACTTGAACCTAACCAACACATTGGCGGACTAACTACAGGTGGGCTCGGCCAAACCGACATTGGTAACAAACAGGCCATAGGGGGTATTTCCAGAGAATTCTATCAAAATATAAAAGCGTATTATGCCAAGCCTGAAAATTGGGCTACCCAATCTCCAGAAGAATACATAGATGGTGGACAAACAAGAACTAAAAAAGGCGAAGATGCCATGTGGACGTTTGAGCCATCTGCCGCTTTAGAAGTATACGAACAGATGATTGCTGAGAACAACATTAAACTCGAAAAAGGCAAGAGGCTTAACAGAGCAGACGGAGTAGAAATGGAAGCAGGTGAGATAAAAAGTATTAGTATGCAAGATGGCTCAAACTATTCTGCCCATGTTTTTATAGATGCTACTTACGAAGGTGACTTAATGGCTGCGACAGGCGTAAGCTACACAGTAGGTAGAGAGGCCAACGAGACTTACGGTGAAACTTACAACGGCGTACAATTATTAGAAGGCCACCAATTTCCTGATGGAGTAGATCCTTACAAAACCTCTGGGGATCCTGATAGCGGATTACTTTGGGGCATTAGCGATAACCAATTGGCAGAACAAGGTTCTGGAGATGACTTAGTGCAAGCTTATAATTTTAGGATTTGCTTAACAAATGCTCCTGAGAATCAAATCCCGATTACCGAACCTGATAATTATGATCCTGCTAAATATGAGTTGTTAGTTAGACTTTTTGAGGCACAGCCCAACAAGAGAAAAATAAACCAGTATTTTATTTGGAGTAACATGCCCAATAATAAAACAGACATTAATAACCGTGGTGGCTTTTCTACCGATATGATCAATAATAGCCATAATTACGCCGAGGCAAGTTGGGAGGAGCGCGAGCGCATCATTAAAGAGCACAAAGATTACACACAAGGTCTATTGTATTTTTACCAAACAGATTCAAGGGTACCCGACTCGCTGCAAATAGAGGTTAAAAAGTGGGGATACCCTAAAGATGAGTACACAGAAACAGGAAATTGGTCACCGCAACTCTATGTGAGAGAGGCCCGAAGAATGGTAGGCAGTTACGTAATGACTCAAGCCAACTGCGTAGGCGAGGAGGTAGTACAAGACCCCATTGGCATGGCCGCCTATACCATGGACTCCCACAATTGCCAACGTATTGTGGTAGATGGACAAGTTAAAAATGAGGGCAATGTAGAAGTGGGAGGTTTTCCACCATATCCGATTTCTTATCGTTCATTATTGCCTAAAAAGGAAGAATGCAGCAACCTAATAGTGCCCGTTTGTTTGAGTGCTTCTCACATAGCATTTGGTTCTATTCGTATGGAACCGGTATTTATGGCATTGGGCCAGTCGGCAGCTACTGCAGCATCGCTTTCTATTGATCAGAAACAACCTTTACATGAATTGGATTATGAGCCCCTTAAAACCAAATTGTTAGAAGACAAGCAGATAATTGGTTTATAACAAATAGGATTTTGCTAGATACTTGTCTTTAGATATACCACTATACATCATGCTCATTTATAAATGAGGATGTAAGAAAAGCGCATTTGATACTGTGCTATTCAAGCATCCGCAATTGGCGCAATGCGGATAATAAAACTGGTGCATGTATAGTACGGTCTTTAGATAATATTGCTATTTGGATTTTTGTGGTAGTGAGTTATAAACGCTTTTAAAGCTGAGACAAGTGATAAAAACCGTGGTATGTAGAATAAGTTGTGAATAAATTGTTGGTTCATGTTTAAAAACTTATTTTTCACCCATTAGACAAAAAAGTGCTCTAAAGTATAGACTCTTAATTTCCTTGCTACCTGATTAATCATTTAGTGTCATTTCAAAATAGCCTTTTCATTAATTTCTAAAAACTAATCAACAATCATCTATAACTAATTTACAAAATGGCAAAAAAAGTAGATTCTAAAGAAGTAGGCTTAGAATTAGGCTTTCTGGTATTTAAATTTTTCTTAAAGTCAGAATACTTACATTATGGTTATTTTAGCGATGGACTAGAAGCCGATGTCACCAACTTAAACGAAGCACAGAAACGCTATTCTGAACTCATTTTTTCTAACATTCCAGAAGGCGTAAAAACCATTTTAGACGTAGGCTGCGGCTCGGGAAAAATGGCCCAACAATTAACAGAAAGGGGCTATGATGTAGACTGTGTCTCGCCCAGTGTTGCCCTAAATAAGCACGCCGCTAAACTATTAGAAGGTAAGGCAGAGATAAGCAATACCAAATTTGAAAATTACGAGTCTGCCAAGAAGTACGACTTGGTCATGTTCAGCGAAAGCTTTCAATACATTCCTATTGAT
>Ga0207419_1000463_pt1 | contig 35287 bp, 29 predicted proteins | sample ElkSloMetagenome_4_FD_184723 | JGI IMG/M metagenome (GOLD analysis project Ga0207419, IMG submission 184723) | Hot spring microbial communities from Elkhorn Slough, Monterey Bay, USA - MD2A (version 2) | ecosystem: Environmental > Aquatic > Marine > Intertidal zone > Estuary: Microbial mat ...
CGTCGCCTTCTTAAATTAAAAAGCACTTGCCGTTTTCGGTAAGTGCTTTTTTTATTCCCATCAATCCAAAGTAATCATTAATCTATTCTGTTAATAGATTTTATTATTTTGTATTCATATATTAATTTTGCAAATTAAAATAAAATATTATGGCATTAGAAATTACAGATGCGAATTTTGAAGAGCAGGTGCTTAAAAGCTCCAAACCAGTTTTAGTAGATTTTTGGGCAGAATGGTGTGGTCCCTGTAGAATGGTAGGGCCAGTTATAGAAGAAATAAGTGAAGACTATAAGGACAAAGCGGTTGTAGCTAAACTTGATGTAGACTCAAACCAGGAATTTGCAGCTAAATATGGAGTGAGAAATATACCAACAATCCTATTTTTTAAAGATGGGGAAATGGTTGAACGTAAAGTTGGTGTTGCCCCTAAAGATGATTATACGTCAGTACTTGATAATCTTTTATAGATTTGAATATAGACCAATCAAAACTCAATTTTACACAACTTAATGTACTAGCAAATCAGATTGTAGAAGGTTTTATGGCTGGAATCCATAAAAGTCCTTTTCATGGTTATTCAGCAGAATTTAATGAACACAAACTTTACAATAAAGGAGATAGCGTAAAATTTATTGATTGGAAACTCTATGCTAAAACAGATAAGCTGTATATCAAAAAATATGAAGATGAAACAAATCTAAGATGTCATTTCATCTTAGATTGTTCCTCTTCTATGCATTATCCAAAAGTTGATAAGTTTGACTTGGAAAATCCAAGTAAGTTTACATTTTCATCCCTTAGTATATTAGCATTAATAAATCTCCTTCAAAGGCAGAAAGATGCATTCGGACTGTCTATGTTTTCAGATAAACTCGATTTTTATATTTCTGAAAAATCTAGTCATTTACAACTTCAGATTATAGTTGAGCAATTAATTAAAGAATTTTCATCTAAAACAGAGTCTAAAACCACAAATACCATAGATAATCTTCACTATATAGCTGAGAATTTAAAGCGGAGATCCTTGGTTTTTTTATTTACAGATATGTTTCAAAATGAAGTTAGTAATGACAAACTATTTGAAGCTTTAAGGCATCTTAAATACAATAAACATCAAGTCGTATTTTTTCACACAACAGTTCGTTCTAAAGAATTAGAATTTAATTTTTCTGAATTGCCTAGACGATTTTTTGATATAGAAACACAGCAAAAAATTGATCTTTACCCTGAACAAGTTAAAGAAGAATATAAAAAAATATCATTAAAATTTAAGCAAGGTCTCATTGATAAATGCAGGCAATATAAAATCAAATACATTGACGCAGATATAAATGCTGGATTTGAAAAAATACTTTCTACATTTTTGCTTGAGAAACAAAATTTTTAAACTAAAAGTAAATATTTATTTGTCTATTTTAAAATTCAGTTTATATTTGCATCCGCTAATTGGTCTGGTAGTTCAGTTGGTTAGAATACCTGCCTGTCACGCAGGGGGTCGCGAGTTCGAGTCTCGTCCAGACCGCAATAAAATGTTGTGTTGAGACACTTTTGAAGTGTCAGGTTTGTAAAACCGAAGAGAAGCTTTCCAAATGGGAGGCTTTTTTGTTTTTAGGTTAAAACTCCGTTCAATAACATCCTCGGGATTTCTTCCAGAAGGGTAGTTTCTTTTTGAATGTTTTTTTCATACCAAAGGTGTATAGTTCTCAATGATGTCAATAAGATATATATAATGATTTCCGGATCGTTATCTGTAATATCCCGTTTCTTTTGTCCATCTTGAATTATTTCCTTTAAAAACATCTCGTACTCTTTTCTTCGGTCAATAAATATTTTTTTCTTTTCAGGCCTAAGATACTTCCAATCATTATTCAAAGTAGCAAAAGCATTTGTTTTATTAATGGCAATATTGATGTGGGTCTGTATAATGTCTATCAATTTATTTTCAGTATTTAAATCTTTAGACATAGTTATTTTCATCTTAGTCATAAAAATATCAACTATATCAAAAATAATTAACTCAAGGATTTCATATTTAGAATCGATGTGATTATAAAGACTCGAAGCTTTAACATCAAGTTTTTTAGCGATATCTCGCATACTTACATCAGAAAAACTCTCCTTTCTAAATAATTCTGCAGAGACATCTATAATTAGATCTTTTGTGAGTGATCTATTGCTCATGAGATCATTTCTTCAAAAGTCATCTCATCGATTATCGGGATATTAAGATTTTCTGCTTTCTCTTTCTTAGATGGTCCCATATTTTTACCTGCAATAAGATAATCAGTATTTTTTGACAAACTACTCATAACTTTACCTCCATTCTTTTCAATGGATACTTTCAATTCCTTACGATCAAAATTTTCAAATACTCCAGAAATTACAAATTTTAAACCATCAAGTTTAGAAGAGCGTTTTTCTTTTTTTTCAATTTCAAAATTTAAGCCATACTCTCTTAATCGATTTACGAGCTCTAAGCTATCTTTGTCTTGAAAAAAATTAACTACACTTTGGGCTATTCTTTCTCCTATTTCATCTATACTTTCCAATTCTTCTTTTGTAGAATTGATGATATTATCAATATTCTTAAGTGATGAAGCTATGGTCTTTGCGACTGTTTCTCCAACGAATCGTATCCCCAAAGCAAACAAAACTTTCTCGAAAGGTTGTCCCTTTGATTTTTCAATGCCTTCAATTAAGTTTTGTGCAGATTTTTCAGCCATTCGTTCGAGGTTGATTACATCTTCTTTTTTCAAAGTATATAAATCTGCATAACTACTTATGAGATTTTCTTTAACTAATAATGCTACAGTTTCGCCTCCTAAGCCATCAATATCCATTGCTTTTCTTGAAATAAAATGTTGAATTCTTCCAATAACCTGAGGTGGACATGAACTGGTGTTAGGACAAAAATGAACAGCCTCGCCATCTTGTTTTACTAACTCTGTGTCACACTCCGGGCATTGAGTAATGTATTGGGTAGGTTCGGATTCTGGATCCCTGTTACTAAAATCTACAGCTGTTATCTTTGGGATAATTTCACCACCTTTTTCAACAAAAACTGTATCGCCTTTTCTAATGTCGAGTTTTTTGATTTGGTCTGCGTTATGTAAAGAGGCTCTTTTTACTGTTGTACCACTAATTTGTACCGGCTCAAGATTTGCTACGGGAGTGATAGCACCGGTTCTCCCTACCTGATAAGTTATTTGGTTTAAAATTGTCTTGGCTTCTTCGGCTTTAAATTTGTAGGCCATCGCCCAACGAGGTGATTTTGAAGTATGGCCTAATTCTTCTTGATGTTTTATGGAATTGACTTTTACAACAACACCATCGGTTTCATAAGGCAAATCATGACGTTTTTTGTCCCATAAGTTAATGTAGTCCGTAACTTCCTCTAAATTCTTACAAAATTCAATCTCCTTCGGGATATTAAAACTGTTTTCTCTAAGGGTATTCAAGATTTCAAAATGGGAATCAATCTCTATTTGGTCTGATTGTAAGCCAAAAATTAGACAATCTAAAGGTCTTTTAGCTACTTCGCTGCTATCCTGTAGTTTTAAGGAGCCTGATGCAGTATTTCTTGGGTTGGCGTATGGCTCCAGTCCTTCTTTAACTCTCTCCGCATTCAATTTTGAAAAGCCTTCATAAGGCAGTACTATCTCACCTCTAATATCAAATTTATCTGGAAGTGTATTAGAGTTGATTTTAAGAGGTAATGTTCTGATGGTTCTCACATTATGGCTTACATCATCACCTTCAAACCCATCTCCGCGTGTTACGGCTCTTACAAACTCTCCATTTTCATAGGTTATGTTTATAGAAGCACCATCATACTTAAGCTCACACGTAAATGTAAGGTCTTCGTCTACAGTCTTTCGAATTCGTTTAACCCAATCCTCCATATCTTCTTTAGAATAAGAGTTGGATAAAGAATACATACGTTCGTTATGAACAACTGTTTTGAAGTTTTTGGTGACCTGACCACCAACCCTTTGTGTAGGTGAATTCTCATCAAAAAATTCTGGATGCTCTTCTTCGAGTTTCTCTAATTCTTTCAGTTTTTGGTCAAAATCATAGTCTGAGATTTCAGGTTTATCAAGTACATAATAAAGATAATTATGATGATGAAGTTCTGATCTTAATTCTTCAATACGTGCTTTGATATCCATAATTCAAACTAACTTTTAAAAAAATCACTAAAATAAAGTATATGCTGTAAATTTGTTTTTTATTTGCACAAAATTCAAATTTTATGAAGAAACATTTTTTAATAGTAGCTTTTTTATTTACAACAGTAGTTTCTGCACAAACAAAAGTAGGTACAATTAACACTGACTATATTGTATCTAAAATGCCGGAATTTAAAGAAGTTCAAAAGAAATTAGAAACTTATGGAAAAACTCTAGATGATGGATTCAAAGAAAAGCTTGATGAATACCAGGCTAAAGTGAAGGATTATTCTGAAAAAGAATCTACCTACACAGATGCTTTAAAAGCACTTAAACAAAAAGATATCATTAAACTTGAAGAAGACATTCAAAAACTTAGAACTAACTCAAATAAGCTCTTGCAAGTAAGACAAGATGAATTGTTGAGACCACTTTATAATAAAATTGGAGTAGAAGTTGAGAAAGTTGTAAAAGCTGAAGCCTTTACTCATGTTTTTAATGAAAATAACTCGATTATCTATATCGATCCCAAATTTGATATAACAATTAAGGTGATGAAAAATCTTGGAATTTCAGTTGAAGAAGAAACTACAAACCAGAACTAAAATTCAACGTTTTCTAGAACAAGACCAGAAGCTGGAGCTATATGTTCCAGCTTTATTTTTTTACGACCATCTAGAGTATCTATAAAAAAATCCAAGTCCACTTTGTGTTTGCCCAGATCTATCAAAATTCCCATCAATAATCTAATCTGATTTCTTTTAAAACCTTTTCCTTTGATCTTTAATACATAAGTGTTTTTAGGAAAAAAATTAGCTTTTAGAGTATTATTTTCTTCAATTTTACAGGAGATCACCTCCGCGATGGTATCAGTTTTCTCCTTAGGTCTAAATGTATATGAGTAAAAATCTCTTTTACCAGCATAGAGAGTTGCTGCTTTTTGCATAAGATTAAGATCTAGATTGCCATGTATAAAACTCATAACCGATGCTGCAAAAGGATGCATTTTTTCTCCAAATGCGAAATAGTAATGGTAAGTTTTAATTTTTGGATCCTGAATAATATTAAAATCTGCATCAACAGGATTGATTTCTAAAGCCTTAATATCTGAGGGTAAATTATAATTGAAAGTTCCTAAAAATACTTCCAGATTAGGAATTTTAGTATCAGAAAAAAGCTCAATATAGGTTTGATTTGCAGAAACCTTTGCATCTGTTCTTCCACAAGCGAGAACTTTGGTCTTTGCATCTGGCAAAATAAACTTTAATGTTTTTCTCACCATTAATTCTACCGTCGGAACATCTGGTTGTAATTGCCAGCCATGATACCTAAATCCTAAGTATTGTAAAGCTATAAGATAATAGAAGCGTTTGAATTGCATTTATTTTTGTCTTGCTTTCAGAACTTCTATAACATCTTCTAGTTTAAAGCCCTTGGCTTTTAGAAGAATTAAATAGTGAAAAAACAAATCAGCAGATTCATTTAGAAAAAGTTCGTCATTATTGTCCTTTGCTTCAATAACGACCTCAACTGCTTCTTCTCCGACTTTTTGAGCTATTTTGTTAATGCCTTTATCGAATAACGAAACTACATAACTGTTGTTATCCTTTCGTTTATTAAGTTCAATCTTTGATGTATTTTCTCTTTCAGTAATAATCTTTTCTAGTTTTTCTATAAATTCGAATTTACTATTACCTGTTTTTGAATCGTTCATTTTCTTTGTTTGGGTTGAAATATTAAAATAAAAATTATTTAATAGTGTCTACTTTGTTCAGCTTATATTAAATTCTCACAGGTATTTTCTGATTAGCTAAATACTTTTTTAAATCTCTTATTTGTATTTCTTCATAGTGAAAAATACTGGCTGCTAGAGCAGCATCGGCTTTTCCCATGTTGAAGGCTTCGTTAAAATGATTCATCTCACCAGCGCCTCCAGAAGCAATCACTGGAATACTTACCAATTTTTGTATTGTTCTCAAGGCCTGATTTGCAAATCCATTTTTGGTGCCATCATGGTCCATTGAAGTAAATAATATTTCGCCCGCACCTCTTTTTTCAACTTCTTTAGCCCATGAAAATAATTCAACTTCAGTAGGTACTTTTCCACCTACGAGGTGAACAATCCATTCGTTATTTATTTTTTTAGCATCAATAGCTACTACAATACATTGATTACCAAATTTAGCAGATAATTCATTGATGAGGTTTGGGTTTCTAACGGCTGCAGAATTTATGGCCACTTTGTCAGCTCCAGCTTTCAAAATAGCATTGACATCTTCAACACTTGAGATTCCACCTCCTACTGTAAATGGTATGTTTACTTTTTGTCCAACAGACTTTACAAGGTCAATTAATGTTTTTCTTTTTTCTTCTGTAGCAGAGATATCTAGAAAAACCAATTCGTCAGCACCTTCCTTAGCATATTTTTCTGCTAATTCTACAGGATTGCCGGCGTCTCTAAGGTCGACAAAATTTATTCCCTTTACAGTTCTGCCGTCTTTTATATCTAGGCAAGGTATGATTCTTTTTGTAAGCATTTTGCAAAGTTAGAAGTTGAATATTAAATGTAAAAAGTATAAATATTAAATATTTACAGTTTTATTCTATTTAGTTTTTTTTTGATTGATTTCTTTTAGCTGTATTTATTGACGCAACAAAAATGGCTAGCAGTTCTTTGCTCTCTCTAATTAGTCTTTTTGTCTCGTCTTTATTATTTGGAACTATCTCTAAAAAAAGTTCTAACCAATACACGCTTTCATCTGTTTCTTCTTCAACGATTTTAAGTTTATTGATAAAATCAGCAGTTGATTTTGCTCTCTGAGAAGCTCTGTAATTTGCACCTACTGAACTGCTGCTTTTTAGAAGTTGATTAACGTAAGCATTATATTCTCTAGATTTTGGAATTTTTGAGCATAACGTCCAGCAATCCAAAGCAAACTTTTTTGTTCTATCAATCAGTTCTTTCTTCACACTTCTAATATCTTACTTTTTATATCTAATTTAAAAACTTACTTAAAGCTTTCAATCCAATTCTATTTTCATAAATCGCTTTTCCTAAAATAGCGCCTTCACAACCAATTTCTTTTAGGATTTGTAAATCATCCATTGAAGCAATTCCACCAGAGGCGATCAGTTGAATGGAAGGATTTTTTTTCAAAATATTCTTATATAGCTCAATTGATGGACCTTCTAACATCCCATCTTTTGAAATATCTGTACAAATCACATATTCAACGCCTTTTGTTTGATAATTCTTTATGAATTCAAAGATGTCCAGATCACTATCTTCCTGCCATCCACTAATTGCAATTTTATGATCCTGGCAATCTGCGCCTAGTATAATTTTCTTACTTCCATATTCATCTATCCAGGATTTAAATGTTTTTGGATCTTTTACAGCTATACTTCCACCAGTGATTTGACCGGCTCCAGATTCAAACGCGATTTTCAAATCTTCATCAGATTTGAGTCCACCACCAAAATCTATTTTTAAGTTAGTTTTTGTGGCGATTTGTTCTAAAACTTTGTGGTTTACAATTCTTTTGGATTTCGCACCATCTAAATCTACGAGGTGTAAGTGTTGTATGCCATGTCCTTCGAATGTTTTGGCGATCTCTAATGGATTCTCGTTGTAAACTTTTTTGGTACTGTAATCCCCTTTAGTGAGTCGCACACATTTACTCTCAATGATGTCTATAGCTGGTATAATTCTCAAAATCATAAAATTTCAGCAAAAATCTGTAAAAAATTTAATTATGCACCTTGTTTAAATCTTATTTAATAATAACTCTTCTACTTGTAATGCCTATACTTTTGAAACAGTCGATTTATACTTGTTTTTCAAAAGTTTAAATAACTATAAAGTATTTTCTTTTCCTATTTATTATTCTATTTTTGTAGTTCTTATTTCTTAAAAGACATAGAAACCTATGAAAAAAATAACTAAAAAGACTTATCTAAATTGGTATGAAGAAATGCTATTTTGGAGAAAGTTTGAAGATAAATTAGCTCAAGTTTATATTCAACAAAAGGTAAGAGGTTTTCTTCATCTATATAATGGTCAGGAAGCAATACTTGCTGGAGCGCTCCACGTCATGGACTTAGAGAAAGATAAGATGATTACGGCTTATAGGAATCACGTACAACCAATTGGTATGGGCGAAGATCCTAAAAGGGTAATGGCAGAATTGTATGGTAAAGGAACAGGAACATCTCAAGGTCTTGGAGGTTCTATGCACATTTTCTCGCCAGAGCACGGTTTTTATGGTGGTCACGGAATTGTTGGAGGACAGATACCGCTTGGTGCTGGTCTTGCATTCGGCGAAAAATACTTTAATAAAGGCGGAGTAGTGCTTACGTTTTTAGGAGATGGAGCCGCGAGACAAGGGTCTCTTCATGAAACATTCAATATGGCCATGAATATGAAATTACCTGTTGTTTTTTGTGTAGAAAATAATGGATATGCCATGGGAACATCAGTTAAGAGAACAGCAAACCATGATGATATTTGGAAATTAGGTTTAGGTTACGAGATGCCTTGTGGTCCTGTAGATGCAATGAAACCAGAAAAAGTTGCTGAAGCATTAGATGAAGCGATCAATAGAGCAAGATCTGGTGAAGGTCCAACGTTTTTAGATTTAAAAACATATAGGTACAGAGGACATTCTATGAGTGACGCTCAAAAATATAGAACTAAAGAAGAAGTAGAAGAATATCAAAAAATAGACCCGATAAATCATGTAAAGAACATCATCCTTGAAAAGAAATATGGATCTGAAGATGATGTCAAAAAAATGGATAAAAGTGTCAAAGATAGAGTGAAAGAATGCGAAAAATTTGCAGAAGAATCAGACTATCCAAATGCTAATGTAATGTACGATAGCGTTTACGAGCAAAAAGATTATCCATTTATACCACATAAATTATAAAATTATGGCTGAAGTAGTAAATATGCCACGTCTTAGTGACACCATGGAAGAAGGAACTGTGGCGAAATGGTTAAAACAGAAAGGAGACAAAGTAGAGGAAGGTGATATCCTTGCAGAGATTGAAACAGACAAAGCTACAATGGAGTTTGAATCTTTTTACGATGGTACCTTGCTGCATATCGGAATAGAAGAAGGCGAAGGTGCGCCAGTAGACTCTCTTCTTGCTATTATAGGAGAGGAAGGTGAAGATATTTCGGAGTTGATAAATGGCGGAGGAGCATCTGAAAGTAAAGATGAAGCATCTAAAACTGAAGAAAATAATTCTGATAGGGAAAATGGAGATGAAGAAACCGAAGAGGTTTCAGAAATTTCAGATGATGTCGAAATAGTTACTATGCCAAGGCTGAGTGACACTATGGAAGAAGGTACTGTAGCGACATGGCTAAAAGATAAAGGAGATAAAGTTGAAGAAGGGGATATTTTAGCTGAAATTGAGACCGATAAAGCAACGATGGAATTTGAATCTTTCTATTCTGGTACGCTTTTACATATTGGTATAGAAGAAGGACGTTCTGCCCCGGTTGATGATGTCCTGGCTATCATAGGTCCAGAAGGAACAGATGTAGATGCTGTTTTGAAAAGTTTGAACAGTGACGGGTCATCACCTGATAATTCATCAAAGGATGAAAAAGATACTTCTTCTGATAAAGATGATTCTTCAGATTCACAAAGCGAATCCGGCTCAAGCACACAAACTGAAGGTTCTGACGGCGAGCGTATTTTTGCATCGCCTTTAGCAAGAAAAATGGCTGAAGATAAAGGCATTGACTTATCTCAGGTTGATGGTAGTGGTGAAAATGGCAGAGTAGTTAAAAAAGATATAGAAAACTATAAGCCTAAAGAAAAACCAGCAGAACAGCCTGAACAAACGAAATCAACAGAATCGAAGCCTGCACCAAAAGAAGAATCTAAACCGGTTGAAATTTATAAACCAGTTGGAGAAGAGCAATTTGAAGAGGTGAAGAACTCATCTATGCGTAAAACAATTGCCAAGCGCTTAGGAGAGTCTAAGTTTACAGCTCCTCATTATTATTTGGATATTGAGGTGGATATGGACAATGCTATTAAGTCCAGAAAGCAGATTAATGAGATTCCTGATACTAAGGTGTCATTTAACGACTTGGTTATAAAAGCTACGGCGATGGCACTGAGAAAGCATCCTCAAGTGAATTCACAATGGCATGGTGATGTAACGAAGATCGCTAAACACATCCATATTGGAGTAGCAGTAGCGGTTGATGAAGGACTTGTAGTTCCTGTTTTAGACTTTGCAGATCAGCAATCATTAATGCAAATAGGACAAAATGTAAAAGCTCTTGCAGGAAAAGCCAGAAACAAAAAATTACAACCCGACGAGATGGAAGGTTCGACTTTTACAGTGTCTAATTTAGGAATGTTTGGTATTACTGAGTTTACAAGTATTATTAATCAACCTAATTCAGCGATTTTATCTGTTGGAGCAATTATAGAAAAACCAGTTGTCAAGAATGGAGAAATTGTAGTGGGCAATACTATGAAATTGACTTTGGCTTGTGACCATAGAACCGTTGATGGTGCGACAGGCGCTAAGTTTTTACAAACGCTAAAGACCTATATTGAGAATCCAGTAACCATGCTGGCTTAAAATTACTTTAGTAGACAGATAAAGCAAATATTATAAGACCACTTCGTGTGGTCTTTTTTTGTGTCTTGTATTTCTGCCGTATTAGTCCTATATAACCTTTGAGAATGGTATAGTTTGGAAAAACTAAATCAAATTCATGGCTACAATTTTGGGGATACCTTAGGTAGAGCTTATTACAATCAATCAAAAGCCTTATATAACTTTATCCACTTGTTTTGGGGAATTTGCTTTACGGTCAGCTTTGTGTTAATGCTTATTAGTTTTCTTTTTAAAGCCAGGTGGTTTAAAATTCTAAGTTTAATTCTTTCCCTTTTTGTTACCGGGGTTTATATTTTTCATGGAATACAGTCTAACTTAATTTTTATAATTAAAGGTAGTCTTACTATACTTAAATCAAAATCACTTATACCTTATCATAATTTCCACTAAGGTGCCTCTGGCCTCGCTATTTTTGTTTTTAAGGTCGTGAATGTAAATATCATCAATTTTTGAGTCATTAAAGTGCTTTAATCTTTCAGAACTTATTTTGATTCCGAACGATTTTTTGGTTTCTGAAGTAAATTTGGCTGATGCTTCTCTGCCAATACCGTTGTCACGAATAAAAATGATAAAATTCTTATTCTTGTTGTCCTTTTCAATTTTAATGCTCAATTTGCCATTGCTATCTTTATATCGTAAGCCATGCCAAATGGCATTTTCCAAAAAAGGCTGAATAAGCATCGGTGGTATGTAAATTGAATCAAGTTGAACATCGCTATCAATCATAACTTCAAATTCAAATGGCTCTTTAAACCGCATTTGCTCCAACTTTACGTATTCCTCAGCAGACTGAATTTCTTCCTTTAGAGAAATTTCATCTCGTTCTGAGTGGTTTAATATTGTTCGAACCAGCCTGGAAAATGTTGAGATGCCTTCGCTGGCATCTTCCGTATTTCCTTTCATGACCAACAAACGAATCGAGTTTAGCGAATTAAATAAAAAGTGTGGATTAACCTGTGCTTTTAATGCTTTTCGTTTTAGATCTTCAATCTCTTTTTCGTAGGCTAATTTTAATTCGCGAGCTTGTTTTTTTTGACGGTACCGATAAATTAAAGGAAAGGTAATTAAACTAACTAAGATGAGTACAATTAGAATTCTAACCCACGAGCGTTGCCAAAACATTGGTATGATTTCAATTGGAATTTGTATTTCATCCCATACCTTTCCACTTGGAGATATGGCACGAACTTTTAGTTCATACTTTCCATTGTCAAGATATGGAAAACTCAATAATTGTCCCGAGTTAGCTGATGTCCATTCGGTTTGTTCCGAATTCCCAAGACTGTATTGTAACTGAGCCCGTTCTTTTTCGATAAGGTCTATTACCCCTAACCTTAGTGATAAGCTGTTTTTTTCAAAAGGAATATGGATGCCTTTCTTATTATAAGTCTGCCTTTTACCAGCAATAAGCAAATCATCTACGTAAATTTTTGGTGGTGTGAGATTATCATATTCAAATTTGGAAGGACTTGCAAAGCCATTGCCAATAACTAATTCGCCATTTTTAGTTGTATTTTGTATCTGATTGACCCCGAAAGCTTTTGAAAACGTCTTAACGTCATAGGAGTTTTTATCTACTATAGACAAGCCTTGTTTTAATTGAACATATAATTTGTCTTTACGTTCAATAATTTTGTTGACCAGTTCGTTGTTGAAGTAAGTATCGCTTTTGAGCATCACTTTAGGTTCAAAAAAGTTTTTATTATCAAACAAGGCTAACCCGCTTTCCCGAGAAGCCACCCAAATGTCATTACCGGTATTATTGGCGAAACCAACACATTCTTTTAAATAAATGTTGTCTAAGTCACTTGAATTTTCAGGGTAGGGGAAGTTAAAAAAGGACTGAGATTCAGGATTAAAAAACCCAAATCCCGCTTCTGTGCCAAACCAGATATTGCCTTTATTATCTTCATAAAAATCAAAAATCCATCGGTCGGTATGAGGTTGTGAGCTACCTAATTGAGGACTGTAGTGGGTTAGTTTTTCTTCTGAAATATCAAAACTATAGATGCCTTTTGCTTTAGTGCCTATCCATAAATTTCCTTTAGAATCTATAAAACTGCTAATTATAGAAAGCCGACCCTTGTCATTTAATTCTTCAAAGAAAGCCGGAACAGGTTCTATTTTTGTTAGACTGGAATTTAAAATATATAAGCCTTCAAAGCCCTGGATATAAAATTTTTGTTTGTAATTATGCAGCCCTTCTAAGATATTTATATCAAATTGTCTCTTTGATTCGTATTTTACACTTCTTAGCAGTTTCCATTTTTCATTGTAAATATTGACCCGGTCTGATTTTTCCGGAAGGACTAAAATCTGCTTACTCGACTCATCTCTTTCAATATCTTCTATAGGATAACCCAGGTATTTGTAGTCTGTAAAACCTTTTTCAGTATAAACTTTCAGTAAACCCTTATAAGTGCTAATCCAGAGATGTCCGAACTTACCTTGTAATAATTTTAATGCCGTAGGTATTTCAGAAGTACCATTTGCTTTTTCGTTTACCATTTTCAACTCCTCACTTCGTAGATCTAGTATATATAAACCTTTACTCCAAATGGTTACCCAAAGGCTGTTTTCATCTCTTTTTGAAATGTGGTGAAAATTATTTTTTGATTGATTATTGGGAAACGCAGACTCTAATTTAATAGAACGATAGGTTTCTGTTTTGAGATCATATTTAAGGATACCACCACCAAAAGTAGCTAGCCACAGGGTAGAGTCATTTTGAATATGTATGTCAAGGATGGCGTCCTCATGTCCATTTATATTTTCAGGATTTTCAGCATTCGCTTTGTTAATTGGAATCTGACGAACTTCTTCGTTTTTTTTATTTAAAATAAAAAGACCATTAAAACTACCTACTAGTAATTCATTTTTATTAGTAGGATGATCGATCATTGTCCGCACCGTATTGACGTCTCTTTTTTCAGGTTGGGGTACAGCCTTATCTATTTTGAATAGCTGAAAATCATTGGTTTGTTCATTATACCTGGCAATACCTTGCGAATGGATACTGAGCCAGATATCGCCAGCTTGATCTTCATAAAAATCAAATACGCGATGATCAGGGAGTGAAGTATTATTGTTGAGTTGAGGTGTAAAGTTTTGTTTTTCACCGGTATTTAAATCCCATAAACCAATACCTTTAAAAGCATAATATATCCACAAACGATTCTGCGAGTCGCAATAGACATTTGAAATATTGTTGTTTAATAGTTCAGGTTCGTTGGTTGTAGTGAAAGTTCGAAAGTAATGACCGTCAAATCGTTGCAGTGCGTTTCTAGACGCTATCCAGATAAAACCATTTTGATCCTGAGTAATGTTCCCAATGTTGTTATTGCTAAGCCCATCTGATTTGTCGTATCTTTGATAAATAACTCCGCGTTTCTCCTGAGCTGAAGACACCAGCGCAAAGAGACAAACTATGTAGCAAAGAAGTATTCGCAAAACTAATCACATATTTAACTTGTATTAAAACTTATCGAGAAAAGCACTTTTTCGGCTTCGGCTTACATCAACGTGGTCTCCATTAGCCATCGTAACGACTCCACCTTTACCGCGATGGTACATGTCAATATGCTTTAAGTTTATTAAATGGGAGTGATGAACACGATGAAAATTATTTCCTTCTAAGATTTCTTCAAGGTCTTTCAGGGTTTTGCAGACCAAATATTTATTGTTTACACATACAATTTTAGTGTAATTTCCATCAGCTTCACAACGTATAATGTCATCAACTTTTATAAAAGAAATCCCTTGTTGGGTGGGAAGAGATATTGCTTCCTTTGCGTTCAGTTTGTTTCCCATCTGTTTGATCAAACTGTTCAGCTCTTCAGATGAATAGCCGTTTTGAATTCTTTTTTCTACTTTTTTTACGGCATCATTTAACTCCTCAACGCTGACGGGTTTGAGAAGGTAATCTGTAGCATTTACCCGAAATGCTTTGATAGCATATTCATCGTAGGCTGTTGTAAAAATAACATGGAAATCAATATTTCTGATTTTTGCTATCAATTCAAAACCGGTCATCATTGGCATTTTAATATCAAGGAAAACCAAATCAGGGTTTTTGGTACTAATGATTTCCAGAGCGTCTTTTGGATTGGTGATTTCAGCTATTATATCAACCTGAGGCTGATGCTTTTGTAATAACAGACGAATGCTTTCTATGCAGTGTTCTTCATCATCTATTATTATAGCTTTCATCGTAATATGGGTGTTTTACAAACTTAGCAAAACATAAGTATCTAAAGTGCTTCAGCGGAAAAAGTTCCGATTACATCGGTTGTAGATTGTCCATTCACCGGGCTCATTATTACGTTTATCTCTCCTTCAATGGTATTACCATCTACCGAGGTTATAGTAATTGTTCCTGAATCAGGAAAATAGGTGCCGTCATTGTTGTACTGAAAAGCCATGGTATCAGAACCCATCCCTGTGCCCGTTGCACTTACTGCTTGATAAGTGTCGGCATTGAAATCTTGGACGTTGTCACTATTAAGGCTATAATTCATGACAATATTATCAGGAAATTGATCTCCAATTCGGATACGCAAAAGCTGGTCGTCTGTAATTTCCCAGGTGGCATAATCGCCTAAAGTTTTATTAAGGTCACCACTAAGAGTGACATTTGCAGTTCCCGTTCCATCGTTATTAGAATTATCATTTGGATCCTGTGATCCGTTATCATCATCGCTACAAGCTGTAAAGAAGATAAGGCATAAACTTAGGGCTAAGTAAATTGTTCTTTTAATCATAATTCTTATTTTAAAGTTAATTGAGTTTATTTTTAAATATTAAATTTTGCTTAGTCTTTTATACTAAAAAATTCCAGCTGAGTATCTTTATCACTGTTACCTTTGATGACGTGGTCTAGATCCGGGGAAAAAACAGTAAGATCAGATATTTGTATTACATCCACCTCTTTTTGATTATCAATATTAATCATGTGGATATTGCCGGGTTTAAAGAGGTTACCTTTAGTTATAACTAGCATATAATCTTCAGTCCACAATCCTCTTTCAACGTTATTTATTTTGATGTTTTTCTGAAAATTTCCACTTCTGTCGTAAAAGGCAACACCTTTTTCGCCAATCATGATAAGGCCGGCAGGTAAGAGATCCATGGCATATACATCACCAATCTTAGCTTTTTTTAATTTTATCTCTTTTTCTTCCTCAAGAGATTCTTTATCAAGAAAGTATAATCTTTTGCCATTATGAACGATATGATCTTCCGAAGTGAATAACCATGGTTTTCTGTCATCAGCTAAAATAGTTTGCTTTACCTTTACCGGGCCAGCTAGTATCTCTCCTGTAGATTTGTCGATATTGGTAAAGAAGTTTTTACCAACACCAAATTCTTTAATGATTAATTTTTCATCAGTCAGGTCAACTATACCAGCAGAATCATCCAATTCATCAGTTTTCCATAATAATTTACCGGTTTTAATGTCATGTGCATAAATACGCCTTTTAGTAGTCGTGAAATCACTTCTCAAGTAGTAAATGTTATCCTCATCTAACCAGGATTTTGTGGGCATTATATAATCTTTCCTCAACTTCACCGCTTTTATTTCTCTGTCTTCTTCATACATTTCCTGAGAAATAGTTTCATAAAGCATTTCGTTGCTCTCAAGATCGTATGCTTCAGCCCCGAAATAATCCAGGATATACATGTTCTCTTTGATGTAAAAACGATCTGGAGCAAAACTGCCCTTAAAGTCCACTTTTGCTAATTCTTCTCCACTATCGACATCAAGTCTCAAGACATAACCTTGCTTTACAAAATAATTAGGGCTGAAATTTGTCTTGCTGTCTGTGATGGCTTTTGGATTGAAATTAACTAACATGATATCATTGTAATCTGAAAGCACTTCCACTTCACCAATTTTAACCGGTCGTTTGTCATAAGTCCAGTTTTCTGCGCCTGTTTTTTTATTGATGCTTGTTATCCCGTCTTTTTGAGTTAAGAGAAAATCATCAGTACCAGGAAGCGGTGTAATGAATGCATTGGCACGTTCGCTACCTACACCTCTTCTGCTTACGAAATCCGTATGTACAGAAGAGAAAGCTTCCTGAGCCATTGAAGTTCCGATAGAAAAAGACTGAGAGGCAACGGCAGATACAGCTGTAGCCGCTAAAACCAAACTTAGCTGTTTATCTTTGCCTGGTGTATAGCGGTATCTATCTAATTCCCATAATTTTTTTCCTGTACTTAAATCATAGCCAATAATCAAATTCTGGTCAAGATTCCAGTCTAAAACAATGATAAGATTTTCCTCTTCAAAAAGCCAGAAGCCATTGCCTTCATCTAATTTAATATTACTGATCATACTACCAATCTGACCTCCTATGAGATCTGAAACCAGTGAAGTATTTGATTCTGTTTTTGGTACACATTTATACTCAAAAATCACTTTACCATTTTTGTTTAAGGTTTTAACATAATCTTCTGTGAGCATCATGACATAATCACCGGATGGTGAGATCTCAACATCTGTGGTTTGCCCTTTAAACAAGTTTTTAAAAGAATGATCTATATTGTGCTCATAAACTTTTTGAAATTCCTGAGCATTAGAAGTATAAAAAGCAAAGGCTAAAAATAAAATGTAAAAGTATTTCATTTCAATATTGATTTTAAGATATATAGTTTTCTTCTATAATACTGTTTTATATGACTTTATTAAAGTTCTAATTAGTAGTTAGCATCTTCACTAACATAACTGGTTATGTTTTTTTTGTAGTTGAATTTTGAAATTCCTGCGTTTTTAATCTAAAGATTGGATTAGGTCATAGAGTTGAATTCAATATAAAAATGTAGATAAGTTATGATTCACAGGAAGCACGTTTCTTATTCACCTAATTCCGCAAGCTCTGTACATTGTCTTCAAAAAAGAAACCAGGTGTCAAATATCCCCTTGAGGGTCTGCCTGCTGGCGAGACAGGGATTATCGGGGTATTAATTCAATTTGAAGAAGGTTATTTGAATTTTATGAATCGAACTCACACATTACACACATTATGGTTCACCATTTAGTTGATTTATAGAAATAAAAAAAACCGAGACGAAAGTCTCGGTTTAAATCGATATTTTGAAAATTTACTTATCTTACGATAAACACATCATCGTTTTCAGATTTGTCATCCGCATCAGTTACCTTTATAACTTTTTCAGCGTCTTTATCAAAATTTGAAGTCTCTGAATTTTCTTCTCCATGGCTTCCTAAAAGTGGTGCCATAACTAAGCCAATAAGACAAGTCAATTTAATTAAAATATTCATAGAAGGTCCTGAAGTATCTTTAAAAGGGTCACCAACGGTGTCGCCGGTTACAGCGGCTTTATGCGCATCACTTCCTTTGTATGTCATCTTACCATCAATTTCAACACCAGCTTCAAAAGATTTTTTAGCATTATCCCAGGCACCACCGGCATTGTTTTGAAAAATGGCCCACATCACACCTGAAACACAAACACCTGCCATATAACCACCGAGCGGTTCTGCGCCAAATAGTAAACCAATTAAAATTGGAGTGATAATTGTTAAAAGACCTGGTAAAAGCATTTCTCTTAATGCAGCCTTTGTTGAAATATCCACACATTTGGCATATTCCGGACGAGTTTTGCCTTCCATAATTCCAGGTAACTCCTTAAATTGTCTTCTTACTTCTTTTACCATTTCCATAGCAGCCTTACCGACAGATTGCATAGCAAGAGCAGAAAAAACAACCGGGATCATGCCGCCAACAAAAAGCATAGCAAGAACATCTGCTTTAAAAATATTAATACCATCAATACCTGTAAAAGTTACATAAGCTGCGAAAAGAGCTAAAGCCGTTAAAGCTGCAGAGGCGATAGCAAAACCTTTACCAATTGCAGCAGTAGTATTTCCTACTGAGTCAAGTATATCTGTTCTTTCTCTAACTTGGGCATCTAATTCGCTCATCTCAGCTACACCTCCTGCGTTATCTGCGATTGGTCCAAAAGCATCTATCGCTAATTGCATAGCCGTTGTAGCCATCATGGCAGATGCAGCTATTGCCACACCATAAAAGCCTGCGAGAGCGTAAGAACCGTAAATTGCGGCTGCAAAAAGTATAACAGACCAGAAAGTAGATTTCATTCCAACAGCAAGACCAGCGATAATATTTGTTGCTGCTCCAGTGGATGAATTCTTTACAATGTCTAAAACTGGTTTTTTACCTAAACTGGTAAAATTTGAAGTCACTAATGAAATTAATGCGCCAACAGCTAAACCTATTAAACCAGAGTAAAATACATGTCTAGATGGTATTGACTTTAATCCTTCTTCACCAAAAAATTTCATTTCTAAGGTTTCAGGAAGCATCCATGCAATTAAAAAGAAACTTGCAACCGCTGTTATTATAATAGACACCCAGTTGGCAATATCCAGTGACCTTTGAACTTGAGGTTCCTTAGCATCATTGCTGCTTATTTTTACAAAGAATGTTCCAATGATTGAGGCTAACACGCCCACACCAGCAATGACTAATGGAAGTAAGATTGGCCCCATATTATTAAAGCTATCTTCGAATTGTCCATTCATAGACATATCTTTAATCAAGTAATTACCAAGCACCATTGCTGCTAATACCGTTGCTACATAAGAACCGAAAAGGTCAGCACCCATACCAGCAACATCACCAACGTTATCACCAACATTATCAGCAATTGTAGCTGGGTTTCTTGGATCATCTTCTGGAATACCAGCTTCAACTTTACCTACTAAATCTGCTCCAACATCGGCAGCCTTCGTATAGATTCCGCCACCAACTCTTGCAAATAATGCAATAGATTCAGCGCCAAGAGAAAAACCGGCTAAAGTTTCTAAGACTATTGTCATTTCCATATAGAAACCTTTTCCAGTGTCCATAAATTGACCTAAGAATAATAAGAATAAAAGGCTTAAGCCAAGTACGGCTAACCCTGCAACTCCTAATCCCATGACGGTTCCTCCACCAAATGAAACCTTTAACGCTTTAGGTAAGCTTGTTTTTGCCGCTTCTGCTGTTCTGGCATTAGCTTCTGTGGCTATTCTCATACCAATATTTCCAGCAAATGCAGAAAAAAATGCTCCGGCTATAAAGGCTGGTACAATCATCCAACTTGTAGACTCTACAAATGTTGAAATAACATAAAGAGCAATACTTGCGCCGATTACAAAAAATAAGAGGAGCTTATATTCTGCGCTCAAAAACGCTAATGCTCCTTCTTTAATACTTTGAGATAGGCTTTTCATCTTTTCATTTCCAATATCTTGTTTTTTTACCCAAGACCTCTTTATCAACATAAAAACCAACCCTAAAACGGCTAAAATGATTGGTAAGAAAATAATATTTTGTTCCATAAAATTAGATTTTTTTAAAACTCGTCAAAAGTAGTTAAAATTATTAACATAAAAGGTTTTCGGAAGTAATAGAATTACAGAGAAAAGTCAGCTATAAGGATACGTCGTCAGTGGGAACATCGCTCTGCTTAAAACGTGCTCTGCAGTCTACGACAATTTTTTTTGCTTCTTCGACATTACCCCAACCACCAACATCAACTTTCTTTTTTTCTAAATCTTTATAAACCTGGAAAAAATGCTCTATTTCCTGAATTAAGTGAGGATTTAATTCCTTAAGGTCATTTACCTTTGAAGAGATGGGATCGCTTACTGGCACACAAATTATTTTTTCGTCAGGACCTTTTTCATCTGTCATATGAAAAACACCGATAGGTTTTACTTCCATAACACATCCCGGGAAAGTTGGTTCTGTTACCAAAACCAAAACATCAAGAGGATCACCGTCTAGTGCAAGTGTTTTTGGTACAAATCCATAATCTGCCGGATACATCATAGAAGAAAAGATCATTCTATCGTATCTTATTTTTTTTAATTTAAAGTCGTATTCGTATTTGTTTCGACTTCCTTTTGGAATCTCAATTAAAACATCAAACTGCATAATATTTATTTAAAAATTGCAAAATAGTAAATCCTCTCTCTTCTAAATCTATTTATTAGAAATAAAAACCAAAAGCTCCTGTGATACCAAAATTTCTAGAATTTGGCATATTAAAATAATTCCCTCTAAAATGGAAATCTAAACGAAAAACCCTAAAAATATTTCCTATTCCAAAGCTATAGGAATAATATATCTCACGGTCTGGTGCAAAAAGCACAGGATTGGTTGTTGATGCATTAAGCATTATACTTTCATTCGATAATGTTCCGTAAACACTTCTGAAGGTTATAATTTCCCTTAAATCTAAATCTCTTAAAAAAGGAATTCTTGAAAATAATCTTCCGTTAAAATTATGCTCCATATGTAAACTCACATATTCGTCAGTAATAAACTCATAAAAATCAAGTAAAGGGAATGTACCTTCTAATGTGAATAGCGTTTGATTGCCAGGAACAACGTTGAGTAAACTTAAAGGAACGCCACCAAAGGTTTTTCCTGCTTCAAAAGTTGAAGTAAACTTTCCAAATCCTCCTAAAAGAATAGGTTGTCTGTACAGAAGTTGAAGTCTATCATAGTTAAAATCGCTATCGAGTAAACCTTCAACGCCTCTTGAGTACTTTAATAGAAAGTCTGGATATGCTCCAGTATTGACAATGTACTGTTCTACACCATAGCCGGTAGCTTTTTTGTTTGGAGTATAGTTAGCACTAATTGAAAATTCTGTCTGAGTGGTTTGCTCCTGACGTTGAGTCCTTGCTTCGTCTGTAAAAAAAGCAAGACTAAATAAATTTGTATCAGCGCCAACCAAAGTTCTGTAAGTTCCTTCTAATCTAAATTTTAAATTGTAAAGAGGTTCAAATTCTAATGCTAAGCTTGACAAATTAATGTTTGTGAGTGTGTTGTTTACAGCCACAGTTAAAGGAGATGAAGAAACCAAACTTCTGCCTAAAACATCACTGGAACTGGTGAGGCTTGCACCAAGTTGCTCAACATCTCTTCTATTTCCAGCAGAAAGTATTAATCTTGATTTTCGGTCTAGCATTACTTTTCCGGATATGCCGTATTTGATTTTGTCATCTTTAAATCCATATGCAGTAAATGCTTGTAAACGCCACATATCATTCTGACTGAAATAGGTCCGGCCTCCAACACGAAGCCTTAAACCTTCTACATCGTTAAAGCCAAAGGTCGAAAATACAGGTCCAAAATCCCAACCGTCAAATTCGTAGTAATTACTGGCCAAAACTGTTGCGAGGTTATATACCTGTTTAAAAGCTTTCACTGTTTTTAGTGTATCAACAAGGGTATAAATGTCTTTCTCAGTTTTGTTTAATTTTTCTAATCTGTTTTCTGCCCAAAATAAACTGTCCCGGTCAAATACTTGATTTTTATAGGGATTGACTTGTCTTTCATAAAAGTCTTTATCTCTTACTTTATCAAATTCGTAATTGTTGTACAGCGTTGTTCTTTTTCCATAGACTCCTCGAGATTCTTCTTTTTTCCTGAATGTAAAATCGGACATGAAATAATCTCTTGTAATTAAAAAAATAGAATCATTCAGAACATCAAACTCTTGTTCTATATAAACATCTTTAACCCAATTAATGTTTGCGCTTTTTGTCATGGCCAGATCTATTTTCTTAATAGCCCATGTCGTATCATTTACCCAAAATTCACCCTTGAAAGTAAGCTCATTCTTTCTTCTCGGGTAGTAAACTATATTATAACTCCAGCTGTTATCAATATATGCGCTATCTACCAAAACATAATTATAATTATCTATTCCTGTGGTAGAAAGAGGGCTCACGAAGCTCTTGTCAAATATTTTTATGTAATTATCGTACACATTATATTCATTATACAAGTCTTTGATGAACGCGATTAAACTCTGATTTTCACTAAATCCTGAATTTTTATTTCCCTGAAGAATTTCCTTTTCTTTATTTAGAATATTATCACCATAGACATCAGATACAGATTCATTGATAAAAATGGGCAGAAAGGTTTTTCCGGTGACATCGTTAGTGTCAGTTTGAGTAAATATAAACTCCATTCCTTTAAAGAGTCTACTTTTTATAAGGCTACTATCTATGGTATTGAGGTCAAACTGGAGCTTTTCATATTTGTCATACTTGTATTGATCGAATTTCTTTACGCCATTATCTCTTCTGTTTTCCCAAATCTTTCGAAGAATGTCAATAGCTGGATTATTCTTTTTAGAAGTTTTACCAGAATATATCAAAACTTCATCTAGAGCTTCGCCATCAGTTTGTAGTACTACTTTAATATTGTAAGTGCTTCTCTCATTCAATTCTAAAATAAAATTATCGTAACCCATAAATGAGACTACCAAAGCTGTATAATCATTGTTACTTTGAAGGTAAAATTTGCCGTTTTCATCTGTTATTGTCCCGACTCTTGAATTTTGAAAATAAACATTAGCATAAGCAACAGGCTCATTAAAATCATCATAAACATAACCGCTAACCTTTGTCTGAGAAAAAGCTAAACTGAAAATATTGAGGGTAATTAATAGGAATAGAGTTTTTTTCATGAAAAACAAAAAGCTTCACTTGATTAATACAACTGAAGCTTTAGCAATTATATTGTAAGTAAATTTATTTATACATGACTTTTTTTACTGCTTTTATCACATCTTCATGATTTGGCAACCACTGCTCTAATAATACAGGTGAATAAGGAGCTGGTGTATCTGCAGTATTAAGTTTTATGATTGGGGCATCTAAGTAATCAAAAGCATAATGTTGAATATGGTAAGTAATTTCAGTTGAAATGTTCCCGAGAGGCCAGGCTTCTTCAAGGCATACCAAACGATTAGTTTTCTTTACAGACTCTACTATACAATCGTAATCTATTGGTCTAACTGTTCTTAAATCAATAATTTCACATGATATGTTCTCTTCAGCGAGCGCATCAGCTGCTTTATAGGCTTCTTTTATTATTTTTCCAAAAGAAACTATGGTCACATCTTCACCTTCTCGTTTGATGTCTGCTTTACCAATAGGAAGTGTATACTCATCTTCAGGCACTTCTCCTTTATCACCATACATTTGCTCACTTTCCATGAAAATCACAGGATCATCATCTCTAATGGCAGATTTTAATAAACCTTTTGCGTCATAAGGATTTGAAGGAACTACAACTTTTAGCCCGGGAGTATTAGCATACCAACTCTCTAATGCTTGAGAGTGAGTTGCTGCCAATTGACCAGCTGAGGCGGTAGGACCTCTAAATACAATAGGAATGTTGAGTTGACCACCAGACATTTGGCGCATTTTTGCAGCATTGTTAATAATTTGATCAATACCAACTAAAGAGAAGTTGAAGGTCATAAACTCTACTATTGGTCTATTACCATTCATTGCAGAACCAACACCGATACCAGCAAATCCCAATTCTGAAATAGGAGTATCAATAACACGGTCTGGACCGAATTCGTCCAGCATACCTTTTGAGGCTTTGTATGCACCATTGTATTCTGCTACCTCTTCGCCCATTAAGTATACAGTTTCATCAGCTCGCATTTCTTCACTCATCGCCTCGCAAACGGCTTCTCTAAATTGTATTGTTCTCATATTTATGTCAAAAATTACTTAGTTGACAAAAGTAAACAATCAAAAAAATTATCACCCTAACAAATTAATAAAATTTTATTATGCATGCATAATAAATTCAGACTAAATTATTATCTTCGCAAACGTTTTATTAACACTAAATCCCTTCAAAATGAAAATTTTAGTTTGTATAAGTCATGTCCCGGATACGACTTCAAAAATAAACTTTACAGACAACGATTCAGCTTTCGATACCAATGGAGTTCAATTCATAATTAATCCTAATGATGAATTTGGGTTGACTCGTGCTATGTGGTTTAAAGAAAAGCAAGGTGCATCGGTTGATATCGTTACAGTTGGAGAAAAAGATGTAGAACCAACAATGAGAAAATGTCTTGCCATAGGAGCAGACAAAGCTATTAGAGTAGATGCAAAGCCAAATGATGCCTTTCAAGTTGCCAAGGAGCTTGCAGATGTTGCCAAAAATGGTGATTATAATTTAATTATAGCAGGAAGAGAATCTATCGATTATAATGGAGGTATGGTTCCAGGTATGCTGGCAAAATTAATTGGAGCTCACTTCATAAACACCTGTGTTTCTCTTGAGATTGATGGAGACAATGCTACGGCTGTAAGAGAGATAGATGGTGGTAAAGAAACTTTATCCTGTAAATTACCTTTAGTCATTGGTGGACAAAAAGGATTAGTTGAGGAGAAAGATCTTAGAATACCCAACATGAGAGGAATAATGATGGCCAGAAAAAAGCCGCTTGAGGTTAAGACACCAATTTCAGATGAAACTAAGGTCTCGTTTAAAACTTTCAGTAAACCTGCGCCAAAAGGTGAGGTAAAGTTGATAAGCGCTGATAACATAGACGAATTGATTAATTTATTACACAACGAAGCGAAAGCTATTTAAATAAAAATATTATGTCATTACTTATATACGCAGAATCAGAGCAAGGAAAAATAAAGAAAATGGCCTATGAGGTGGCCTCATACGCCTCTTCAATTGCAAAGCAAATGGGAACCGACGTTACGGCTGTAACCATCAATGCTGAGAATCCGGAAACGCTTGGTCAATACGGTGTAAATAAAGTTTTAAATGTAAAAGACTCAAATTTAAATACTTTTAATGAAGAATCTTATGTTTCTGTAATTGCAAAAGCAGCAGATGAGTCTGGAGCTAATATATTAGTAGTAAGTCAAAGTGCAAATGCTAAGTACCTCGCTCCAGGATTATCCATTGAGCTAGAAGCTGGTTACGCTTCAAATGTTGTTGCGTTGCCGCAGACAGAAGATGGTTTTACAGTTAAGAGAAATGTATTTACAAATAAGGCTTTTGGGATAGCTGAAATAAATACTAATAATAAAATAATAGGATTATCTAATAATGCCTATGGTCTTCACGAAAATCCAGTAACAGCTGAAATTGTAGATTTTAGCCCAGAGTTTGAAAATAGTGGAATAGAGGTAGAGTCTGTTGATAAAAATACAGATAAAGTGAGCATTGCAGATGCAGAGGTAGTTGTTTCTGCAGGTAGAGGTTTAAAAGGACCAGAAAATTGGGAAATGGTTGAAGATTTAGCAGATGTACTTGGTGCTGCAACTGCATGTTCTAAACCCGTAAGTGATATGGGCTGGAGACCTCACGGAGAGCACGTAGGCCAAACTGGAAAACCTGTTGCTTCCAACTTATATATTGCGATTGGTATTTCTGGAGCGATCCAACATTTGGCAGGTATTAATGCTTCAAAAACAAAAGTTGTCATCAATACAGATGAAGAAGCACCATTTTTTAAAGCAGCAGATTATGGAATTGTAGGTGACGCTTTTGAGGTTGTCCCACAGCTTATTGAAAAATTAAAGGAATTTAAGGCTGCAAACGCTTAATTTTTATAAATTGTGCCCAAAATAGCGGTCTAAGAATACGACAAATTATCGTTATTTTTAGATCGCTTTTTATTTATATATATGGATCTTGTTCAGTTAGATATTAAAGGAATCTCCTACAGTCAAACACAGTCTGGTGCATATGCCCTGCTTCTAAGTGAAGTAGATAGTGGTAGACAATTGCCAATTGTTATTGGTGCATTTGAAGCTCAATCTATTGCAATCGCACTAGAGAAAGATATCAGGCCGCCAAGACCATTAACTCATGATTTGTTTAGAAATTTTTCTGAGGCATTTGGAATAAATATTTCTAAAGTATTGATTCATAAGTTGGTTGATGGAATCTTTTATGCAAGTCTCATTTGTGATCACAACGGCAAAGAGGAAACGATAGATGCGAGAACGAGCGATGCTATAGCATTGGCCCTAAGATTTAATGCTCCCATTTTTACCTACAAAAATATTTTAGACAAGGCGGGCATACAGCTTAAAACGAGTGAAAAAACAACTGATTCTGAAAAAGCAGAACGGTCCAAAGCAGAGACCGAAATAAAAACTGGTTTTGATCTTAAAAGTTTAAGCCTAAATGACCTTAAAAGTATACTAGAAAATGCAGTGCAAAATGAAGAATATGAAAAAGCTGCAAGAATACGAGATGAAATATCTAAACGCAGCTAATCTAATATGAAAGTTTATTTATTTAGTTTAGTTTTTTGTTTAATCTCTTTTCCAATCTTTGCTCAAAGTGATACTTTACAAAAACAATCTTTAGATTCAATTTCATTAGAGCAAAAATCTGAAATTGACCAAAATGTAAAAAGTTCAGCTTTAGTTGAAAGTCCAGTTGTAGAAGAAACCTTGATTCCTCATTCTGGATTCAATCTTAATAGTTTATGGAGAGGAGTTCTTGGCATGTTTGTGCTTTTAACTATTGCCTTTATCTTTAGTGCAAATAGAAAATTGATAAAATGGCGAACAGTGTTAATAGGCTTAGGATTGCAACTTGTTCTTGCTTATGGTATTCTCGAAATATCATGGATTCAGGCTATTTTTGATTTTGTAGGAGATATTTTTGTTCAAATCCTGTATTTTACGGCTGAAGGGAGCAAATTTTTGCTTGGAGATTTGATGGACCAAAACACCTATGGGTACATATTTCTATTTCAAGTTCTACCTACAATTATTTTCTTTTCTGCACTAACCTCAATATTGTTTTATTTTGGAATTATCCAAGTTGTTGTAAGAGGTTTAGCATGGTTATTATCAAAGGTACTTGGGGTTTCTGGAGCAGAGGCATTAAGCGTAGCCGGCAATATTTTTCTAGGTCAAACGGAATCTCCTTTGATGATAAAAGCCTATCTGGAGAGAATGACAAAATCTGAAATATTACTGGTCATGATTGGTGGAATGGCTACTGTTGCTGGTGGCGTCCTAGCGGCTTATATCGGATTTTTAGGAGGCGATGACCAAGCTGCTAGACAGGCTTTTGCAAGACATTTATTGGCTGCATCAGTTATGGCGGCTCCTGGAGCTATTGTCATTTCAAAGATTTTATTCCCTCAAAAGGACAAAGTTGATAATACAGCAACAGTTTCCATGGATAAAATTGGATCAAATTTACTTGATGCAATTTCAAATGGAACGACAGAAGGACTTAGATTAGCGGCCAACGTCGGTGCAATGCTACTTGTCTTTGTTGCATTAATTGCGATGATAAATTATGGTTTAGAAGCCTTTGGAGGATTGGTAGGGTTAAATACTCTTGTTGCGGATTATACCCCTTACGATAAGTTTTCTCTCGAGGCTATTTTGGGCACCATTTTTTACCCGGTTATGTGGTTAATTGGTGTGGCTGAAGAAGACTCCATGCTTATGGGACAACTTTTAGGAATTAAATTAGCGGCCAGTGAGTTTGTTGGTTATATTCAACTGGCTGAATTGAAGGACTTGGGAAATGCTCTTCACTTTAAATATGAGAAATCTGTAATCATGGCAACCTATATGTTATGTGGCTTCGCAAATTTTGCTTCCATCGGTATTCAAATTGGTGGTATAGGCTCTCTCGCGCCCGGTCAAAGGAAAACACTTTCCAGATTTGGATTAAGAGCTTTATTAGGAGGAACTTTGGCTTCTTTAATGTCGGCTACAATTGCTGGAATGATTTTAGGCTAAACTAGCTCCCTAATTTTTGTCTTTCAGAGTCCAGTTTAATAAAAATAAAAACCAAAATCGTAAATCCCCAAAGACCAGAACCTCCGTAAGATATTAAAGGTAAGGGGATACCAATGGTTGGCACTAAACCCATTACCATACCTAAGTTTATAAAAAAATGTATAAAAAATATACCAAAAACACCATAGCCGTAGATTCTGCTAAATGGTTTCTTTTGGCGTTCAGCTAAAAACAAGATTCGCAACATGAATGCTATAAATAACCCAATAATAAAAATACTGCCCAAAAATCCCCATTCTTCAGCTATGCTTGTAAATATATAGTCGGTTTCTTGTTCTGGTACAAAACCACCTTGTTTTGAATAACCTTCAAGAAAACCTTTGCCTGTTATACCACCACTTCCTATAGCTATAATACTTTGGTAAAGATTATAACCACTTCCTTTTTTGTTTTCTTCCAAGTTCACCAAAACTTCAAATCTTTCCTTTTGGTGTGGCTTTAGCACATTATTATACAAAAAATTTACACTGAATATGAAGCCAATACTTAATACACCGACGACGAATAAAGGTAGTATTTTTCTTTTTTGCTTTTTTAATATGTAGATTATAGAGCCAAAAATTACAATAGTGATTGCTGCGGTTATTGTAGACCCTATCAGTAAAACTGATGCAAAAAATAAGATAGCAAGTAGTCCTATCCATATGTAGAACCCTGGAAGACCTTCTCTATACAATGCTATAAAAAATGAAAAAAAAACCAACGCACTGCCGGCATCGGGTTGAAGTAAAATCAAACCAATAGGAATTAATAAAATGACAAAAGCGCTGAACTGATATTTCAGTTTTTTTAAATCTACATTTAATTCGCTGAGGTATTTTGCAATCGCTAAAGCAACTGCGGCCTTCGCAAATTCTGCTGGTTGGATTGTAAAACTCCCTATGGAATACCACGCCATTTGACCATTTATGGTTTTACCAAAAAATAGTAATCCAAACAAAGAAAGCAATGATATCACATAAAAAATTGAACTGAATCTTTCGTAAAATTTACTTTCAATTGATAAAATAAAAATGACAATTACAACACTTAATAATATAAATATGAGTTGTTTGCCGTATAGTGTAGATAAGTTAAAAAAACTTTGGTCTGTATCTATGACTGTTGTCGAATATATACTTAACCAACCACAACATATTAAAGCGGCGAAGAGAATTACACTTATCCAATCAATTTTAAAAATGGTATTATTCCTACTCATTAAAATTCAAATTCTCGAGAATACTATCATTTTTTATCATAAAATCGATTTTTTCGTATTTCTCTTTAGGGCTGTTTTTAAGCAGCCATTTTTCTAAGTCAGTTCTTGTAATTTTTCTTTTGATGTATTTCTCGATCATTAAACTTGCAATTCTTGCAGCGTATCTCGATCCCCAATAACCGTGTTCTATAAAAACGGCGATGGCGATTTTAGGATCATCAATTGGGGCAAAAGCTATAAATATTGAATGATCTTCTAATTGCACGACTTTACCATCAATTATTTTTTTGTTCTCCGCAGTTCCAGTTTTTCCACCTATTTCAATACCAGGTATCTGAACCCACCTGGCAGTACCGTACTTATAAACTTCATGCATACCCTTTATGATAGGCTCGAAATGCTTTTTGTCTATAGTTGTATAATTTTTTTTTGTATATAATGTATCTTGAATAGGAATACCATCAATAGCTTTTAAAATATGTGGTTTTTTATACCAACCTCTGTTAGCGATTGCTACCGTCATATTTGCAAGTTGAATAGGCGTGGTATTTATTTCACCCTGTCCTATGCCATTAGATATGGTATTTGTACTATACCATTTATATTTTGGATACATTCTATTATAATAACTTGAATCTGGGACCAAACCTGGTCTGCCAATTGGTAAGTCATAACCAAGGTAATTACCAAGACCGAAACTCGTTACATGTTTATTCCAGGTTTGAATTCCTTCCTGAGCCGTCTCGTACTTATTTATAGTCTTTAAATATATACTTGAAAAATAAGAGTTACACGAATATGCAATTCCATTAACCATCCTTATTGGATTAGAATGAGCATGGCATCCCAAAATTCTTCCACGACCATAACGAAAACCTCCGTAACAGTTAATAGTGGTGTTCGTTGTTACCACTCCTTCCTGTAGAGCAACAAGCCCGGTTAAAACCTTAAATGGAGATCCTGGTGGATATTCTGCCTGAAGTGCTCTATTGTACAAAGGTTTTTTAATTGAGTCATAATATAACTTAGTATAATTCCTGGAACGTTTTCTGCCAATCAGATAACTTGGTTGATAGGAAGGTTCTGAAATTAAAGTCAAAATTTCTCCACTTTCAGGCTCTATAGCGACTATTCCGCCTCTTTTGTCTTTCATCAATTTTCTTCCGTAAGCTTGTAAATCGGCATCAATTGTTAAGTTAAGGTCTTTTCCTTTCTGCGGAAGTGTGTCAGATTGACCATTCTTGTATGATCTTAATTCGTTATTAAATTTATCTCTCTGTATGTATTTTACTCCTCTTACACCTCTTAATTTTTCTTCATAATATTCCTCTACACCTTGCTTACCAATAAGTTCACCAGATTGATAGTATGGATTATTTTTAATGTCTCTATTGTTAACTTCAGAAATATATCCCAGGAAATTTGCTCCAATGTCTAATTGGTAATCCCTTAGAGATCGCTTTTGAATATAAAACCCTTTGTATTTGTACATATTTTCCTGAAGCGAAGCGTATTCAGATTTTGTAAGTTGCGTTGTAATAGGAGATGGCTTTCTCCAGGAGTATCTTTTAGCTTTCTGGATTTTACTTAAAAGTTGTTCTTTTTCTATATTCAAAAGATTTGCAAATTCTAAAGTATCAAAAGCTCTTAAGTCGTTTGGGATAAGCATGACATCATAAGATGGTTGATTTCCAGCCAGCAAAACTCCATTTCTATCAAAAATATATCCTCTTTGTGGATAATCGTAGATCGCTTTTGCAGACTGCTTTTCAGAAATATCAGCAAACTTGTCTTCAAATATTTGTAAGTACACAAGCCTGACCAAAAAAATTATACCAGTAAAAAAAAGTAGTATGTACGGTAAAAGTTTTCTCATTGTTTCTTCAATAAACTCTTTGTCATAAAAATCAGAATAGAACTGAAAATACCTGAATATAAGGTGTTTTTTAATATCTCAACGGTATAATTTAAGCTGAAGTATGCCAATGAAAACATTATTAAATGATGTGCAAAAACCATAATGGTAATAAAAGTAAGCTGTGCTTTTAGTTTTACGTTTCTTAGCTTTAGAGTATCTAAATCGTAATTATACCCAAAAGATAATCTCACGATTATACTTCTTAAGTAAGCTATTAAGACTGAGGAACCTGCATGGATGCCTCCTGTATCGTTAAATAAATCAACACACAAACCTATTAAGAAACCTAAGAATATTAAATAATTTCTATTTAACTTTAGAGGTAAAGCAATGATAAAGGCTATGTAAATATAAGGATTAATATATCCGAGAAAATAGACATGATCAAATATTAATACCTGTACAAGCACTAAAGCAAAAAATTGAAATAAAAATTTTAGTTTAATATCATTCATTTCCTTCCAGTAACTCTTGTGCTTCTTTTATTTTTTTGGGAACAATCACATAAGCTTGGTTAACATCGGCCATATCAGCAAAGAGGCTAACCAGAATTTTGAAATACCCTGAATTTTCATTTAAATCGAATTTTTTCACTACACCGATAGGTAAATCGCTTGGAAAAATTAAGGAATTGCCTCCTGTAACAATCGTATCTCCAACTTTAAATTCTGCAGATCTAGGCAGATCTTTAAGTATCATTTCATTGTGAAATTTGCTATCCCATTGTAATGACCCAAACTGATTACTATTTTTCAGCTTTGCATTTATTGACAAATTAGTATTCAATATTGAAATTACTCTAGAATAATTATTTGAACTATTTACCACAATACCCATTATGCCATTAGGAAGACTTATGCCGTAACCTTTGTAAATACTATCTTCTCTACCTTTATTGATAAGAACGAAATTATCTTTTTTATTGTACGAGTTAGAAATGATTTTTGCTGAAATAAATGAATAACTCGGTAATTCACTACGGCTCCTGTTTGAAGAATCTTTTAAAGCAATGATTTTCTCTTGTAATTCTAAGTTTTGTTTCAATAAGTTGTCATTTTCAACTTTTAGGTTGAAATAAGAGGTGATATCGTACTTCACATCGAGTATAAAGGAGGATAAAAAGCTGGTAGAACTTACCCATTTGCTGTTATGGTAAGAGTGAGATTGAATCGTTAATGCGATTGATATTGAAAAAAGCACCAAAAATAAAATCCCACTTTTGTTTTGAATAAAGAATTTTAAAACTTGCTGCATGCATATTCATTTATTTCATTAACACTGGCTTGTATTTTTCGAGACTTTTTAGAGTTATTCCTGTACCTCTCACAATTGCCCGAAGTGGATCTTCAGCGATAAAAACTGGTAGATCTGTTTTTTGTGAAAGTCTTTTGTCAAGTCCACGTAGCATAGAACCACCGCCGGCCATGTAAATTCCAGTATTGTATATGTCTGCAGCCAGTTCAGGTGGAGTTTGAGATAAGGTCTCCATCACGGCATCTTCAACTCTTAGAATAGACTTGTCGAGAGCTTTTGCAATTTCTCTACTGGAAATTTCTACCTGCTTAGGCTTTCCCGTTAATAAATCTCTGCCCTGAACACTCATGTCTTCTGGTGGAGTTTCTAAATCTTCTGTGGCTGCACCTATTTGAATTTTTATTTTTTCGGCTGTTCTTTCTCCAACATATAGATTATGCTGCGTACGCATGTAATAAATAATGTCATTAGTAAAAACATCTCCGGCAATCTTTACAGATCTATCGCAAACTATGCCACCAAGTGCAATAACCGCAATTTCAGTCGTACCACCACCTATATCGACAATCATATTCCCTTTGGGTTGCATGATATCAACCCCGATACCAATAGCTGCGGCCATAGGCTCGTGAATTAAATAAACTTCCTTTCCATTGACGCGCTCTGCACTGTCTTTTACTGCCCGCATTTCTACCTCGGTGATGCCACTGGGTATGCAGATGACCATTCTTAAAGAGGGTGTAAAAAGCCGTTTTTTTAATGCAGGAATTTCTTTAATGAACATACTTATCATTTGTTCACTGGCATCAAAATCTGCAATTACACCATCTTTAAGAGGTCTAATGGTTTTGATGTTTTCATGGGTTTTACCTTGCATCATAGCAGCTTCTTTACCAACAGCAATGATTTTGTTCGTAGCTCTGTTTCTAGCTACTATTGAAGGTGCATCTACTACGACCTTATCGTTGTGAATAATAAGCGTATTTGCTGTACCAAGATCAATAGCAATATCTTCTGTTAAAAAATCAAAAAAACCCATGTATTTATCTAGAATTTAATTTGCAAAAGTAAACATTTAATGTTTAAAATGTCTCGTTCCTGTCATCACCATTGCCATATTATTTTCGTTACAATATTTAATGCTTAATTCATCTTTAATAGATCCTCCTGGTTGGATTACAGCAGAAATTCCAACTTTGTTTGCAATCTCCACACAATCTGGAAATGGGAAAAATGCATCGCTGGCCATGACGGCATCCTTTAGATCAAAATTAAAATGTTTTGCTTTCTCAATACTTTGTCTTAGCGCATCTACTCTTGAGGTTTGCCCGGTTCCACTTGCCAGAAGCTGTTCATTTTTAGCCAGCACTATAGTATTAGATTTGGTATGCTTACAAATTTTCGAAGCAAAGACTAAATCTTTTATTTGACTTTCACTTGGTGTTTCATTTGTAACAGTCTTAAAGTGTTCACTTTTATCAGTAATGTTGTCTCTATCTTGAACCAAGATTCCATTTAGACAAGTTCTGACTAATTTATTGTCAAAACTACTTTCCTTTAAAATTAATACTCTTCTATTTTTTTTGGATTTTAAAATATCAAGAGCCTCATTAGAAAATTTTGGAGCTATGACAACTTCACAAAATAATTTGTTTATTTCATCAGCCGTTGCTTTGTCGATAGAAGTATTAGAAATCAATATTCCCCCAAAAGCAGAAACAGGATCACCTGCTAAGGCATCCTTATAAGCATTCAAAACTGAATCTCTTTGAGCTAATCCACAGGCATTGTTATGCTTTAGTATAGCGAACGTAGGTTGTTCACCTTGAAATTCATTAATCAAATTTACAGCGGCATCAATATCTAAAAGGTTATTATAGGATAATTCTTTTCCATGCAACTGCTGCAGAACATCTTCAAACTTACCATAAAAGTTAGCATTTTGATGAGGATTTTCCCCATATCGCAAAGGCATAACTTCCTTTTTAGCTAGCCTTAACTCTTCGTTGGTTTTAGGTTGATTTAAATATTCAAAAATTTTAGTATCATAGTAAGAGGAAATTGCGAAAGCATTTACTGCAAAAGCTTTTCTTTCTTCGTAACTACTTTCTGCTATCGGTTTTTGCAATATTTCCAAAATACTGTTATAATCTGATTTTGAGGCGACACAAATCACATCCTTGTAATTTTTTGCAGCTGCTCTAATTAATGAAATTCCGCCAATATCAATTTTTTCGATAATATCGTCATGACCTGAATCAGAAGCAACAGTATCTTCAAACGGATAAAGATCTACTATGACAAGGTCAATTTCAGGAATGTCGAATTCTTCTACCGTACTTTTGTCTTCATCGTTATCTCTTCTGTTTAAAATGCCACCAAAGACCTTCGGATGTAAAGTTTTTACTCGACCTCCTAAAATTGAA
>Ga0207419_1000468_pt1 | contig 35185 bp, 30 predicted proteins | sample ElkSloMetagenome_4_FD_184723 | JGI IMG/M metagenome (GOLD analysis project Ga0207419, IMG submission 184723) | Hot spring microbial communities from Elkhorn Slough, Monterey Bay, USA - MD2A (version 2) | ecosystem: Environmental > Aquatic > Marine > Intertidal zone > Estuary: Microbial mat ...
CAGCTCTTCTAATTGATAATTACCAAATGTCTCACCACTTCTGTCTTCTTTTTCAAATAAAGTGTTATTGATCTTTTCTTCAATTTGGGCAAAATATTGAGAGGCTTCATCATGTTGGCCGTAAAGCGCCAGAAGTTCTTGGTATACCTCCGGTTCATTGTCTCTTAATTCCTGCAGAAATACAGTTCGTGATTTTTCATCCAGAGTAAGGAGCTGGTTAAAGTAAGTTTCCAGTTTGGCGTATTTGCTCATTATTATCCAATTTTTTCTTGAATTTTTAAAATTATAACAATGGCTAATAATTTGCAAGCAATTCAATCTATTAATAGGAACACTTTGCCATCTCTTTTATAATAAAACTTATCAAACATAAAAATACCCATTCATCGCAAATTGTTTTATTCAATTTTCCTCATTTTTTTCAGATTGAAGCTGACTTATGCATTGCTTAAATCAACCGTAAACAAATTTCTTTATTTTAGCGAAATGGTATAATTTACTTTCTTAGTCATTTTATTAGCACTTTCTTGAAGGGCTTTAGGCTCACAATTTGGTCTTATTTATTACTGTGGAAAATAATCAAAAATGGTTACTTCGGAGCGCGCACCAAAACGCACAGGAATGGTAGATGTACCTATTCCTTTATTAATATAGAGATCGCCAAAATCTGTTTGATACCAGCCATCTACATATTTACCAGAATTGACCGGAAGTCCAGGTGCATAGGAATCTAGCTTTACTTGTCCTCCATGAGTATGGCCGCTAAGTATAAGTTGAGGTTTTATTTTTTTGTTTTGCAGCTTATTGTATCGATGAAGAAATGGAGAAAGTCTTTCGATGTGTTTTGGGTTATGAGCCAAAATAACATGATTTTTTTCACCGTTTATATTAGCAAAGGCTTTTTCAAAGTTGTCTGTACCTTCCATAAAGTCATCTAATCCTGTAATGGCAAGTTTAAAATGTTTAAAGTCATAAACTTTACTTTCATTTATAAGATAATCAATGCCATATTTTTTATAGGTATTAATTAGTTGATTATTATGGGTATCATTTACATAATCATGATTTCCCAATATGGACACTTTAGTGATTTGCTTGGGTAGCTGTGCCAGAAACTTCCGCAAAGGAGGCAACTGCCCGGTTCTATCCAATGCATCACCGGTTATAATTATCAAGTCCGGGTTTATTTTTTTTATTGAATTAATAAGTCGCCGATATTTCCAGTTAAAATACCTTTTGAAATGCAAATCCGATATTTGTACAATAGTAATATGATTATCATTTTCAAGATTGCCTATCTTAAATTTTCTGGTCTTCAAAAGTAATTTTTCCAATAAAAATATATCCAATAAAAAAAAGGAAAAGCTAGTAATAGCTACAGAAAGCCATACTTTATTGTTTTTGTGTAATTTGCTCCATTTCATGCTTTTTTAACAGAGAACAAAACGGATAGTTAGTAAAACTTATATCTTCTTCTGCTTAAGCCTCAAACTATTCAAAACCACCGAAACTGAGCTAAAAGCCATTGCACCTCCTGCAATCATTGGATTTAACAAAAATCCTGTGAAAGGATAAAGTATTCCTGCTGCTACAGGTATGGTGATTATATTGTAGATAAAAGCCCAAAAAAGGTTTTCTTTGATGGTGCGGCTGGTTTGGCGGCTCAATTGAATGGCTTGAGCTATTTTGCTAATATCACCCTTTACCAAAGTAAGCGCTGCCGACTCAATAGCAATATCGGTACCTGAACCCATGGCAATGCCCACGTCAGCCCTTGCCAGTGCCGGAGCATCATTAATACCATCACCCGCCATAGCCACCTTTTTATTGGCCTCCTGAAATTTGCTTACTAGCTTTAGTTTTTCCTCCGGCAGCACTTCAGCATATACCTCGTCAATTCCTGCCTGATCCGCCATCCTTCTTGCTACTCCATTATTATCGCCGGTTACCATTACCACTTTTATTTTTTCCTTATGCAATGTAGCTATAGCATCTCGGGCATTTGATTTAAGTTGATCATCAATGGTCATAGCTGCTACCACAGTGTCTTCCTTTGTTACCATTACAATTGTTTTGCTACTTTGCTCTAGCGTCTCTAATGCATTCTCAATTGATTTATCTACTTTCACTAGCTTATTCTTCAGCCGAGCAATACTTCCTATAAAGTAATGTTTTTCATTAATTTGACCTTCTACACCCTCTCCTGTAATACTTTGAAAATTTTGCAATTGGAGCTGGCCGGTATTTATCCCCCGGTTTTGTAAATGATCCAAAATAGATTTGGCTAATGGGTGTTCTGACTTTTGCTCAAGCAAATAAATAACTTTGAGCAGCTCTTCTTCCTCACAATTTTTGCTCACGATAAAGTCTGCTACTGCTGGTTTACCTTCTGTAATGGTGCCTGTTTTGTCTACCAAAAGCACATCAATATCTTTTACCTTTTCCAAGGCTTCTGCATCTTTTATCAGGATGCCGTGGTTGGCACCTTTGCCAATCCCTACCGTGATGGCTGTAGGTGTAGCCAAGCCCAGGGCACATGGGCAGGCAATAATAAGCACCGTAACCAGTACAACAAATGCTGTTGAAAATCCCGGGCCGGCTATCATCCAAATGATAAAACTTAACACAGCTATGGCAATCACTATAGGTACAAAAATGGAGGAAATTTTGTCAGCTAGTTTCTGAGCAGGTGCTTTGCTCCCCTGCGCATCCCGCACCATTTTTATAATCCGAGCCAGCATGGTGTCTTCTCCTACTTTTTCTACTCGCATTTCAATACTTCCTCTTTGATTAATGGTACCTCCCACTAATTTGTCTTCTTCCTTCTTCAATGCATGTTCCGGTTCGCCGGTTACCATGCTTTCATCTACATAAGAATTGCCGGCAACCACTATTCCATCTAAAGGAATTTTTGCTCCCGGCTTAATGAGTAAAATATCACCTACAGTTACTTCATTAACATCTACTGTAAATATGTTACCGTTTTTAATCATGTTTGCTTCTCGCGGTTGCAAACCAATAAGTTTTTCTATGGCTGAAGAAGTGCGGTCTTTGGCTTTTTCTTCCATGAAATTGCCAAATAATATCAAGGTAATAATTACAACGGCCGATTCGTAGTAAACATGAGGCTGTAATCCAAATTGTAAAAGATATTCAGGAAATAACGTATTGAAAAGACTGAATAAAAAGGCTGTACCTGTACCCAATGCAATTAAGGTATCCATATTGGTAGTGGCATGTTTCAATTTTTTCCAGGCGTTAATATAAAAAGCACGGCCACTATAAAAAATTACCGGGATGGAAAATACTAACAATACCCAATTTTTGAATGGGATCTCAATCATAAACATGGAGAGTACAAAAACCGGTAGAGAAAAAATGGCAGCAATTAGAAGTTTCTTTTTTAACCCGTTCAAAGTTTCTTTTTTTTCTGCTCTTAATTGTTCTGCATCTACAGTTTCTGTTACTAATTCATATCCTATTTCGTCTAAAGTTTTTTTAAGTTGTGCTGGAGAAACAATTGAAGCATCATAAGAAACGGCTACGGTATGGTTAGCAAAATTTACATTTGCCTCCGACACCCCTTTTTGAGTTTTCAGCATGCTTTCTACACTGCTTGCACACGCCGCGCATGACATTCCTTGCACGTGATATTGTTTTTGTATGATATGAGTTGCTGTAGCTTCCATCTTATAATCGTTTTTGCAAAATTATCTTTATACCTTGAAACATCCATTATACAATTTTGCTTAGTATTTACATTATTATGATGAAGGAATAAATGTAAAACCATTAACCATTAATTACACTATTTCCAGTACTTTTAAGTTGAATGTAATAAAAATTATAGAATTGATTTCATTTAAGTCGCAGAAAATCAGGAATTTTGGAGAAGTTTATTTTTAAATCAACCGGAAACTTGAACTACTTTAAATTCTTTTTGCTATTAGTCTTAATGCTTTTGCAGCAAATTGGCGGAAATGCTCAATCAGCTGAGCATGAGACTATTAAAGATTTAAGCGAAGATTGGCTTTATTATCATGAAAATGAGGATGCGTATTTGCCATTGATTCAGGATGAGAATAAAGTTGCTGCCATTCATTTTCACCTTCCGTTGCCAGAACATCAGAATTACCATTTATACTTACAGTTAGTTCCCGAATCATCTATTTGGATCAACCAAAAATTGATCAAAATAGCCTCCTCAAATGTAATTACCTGGCCAATTGATAGTCTAATCCAACTGTATGGCAATAAAAATATTTTTATTTCAATATACAAGCCCGCTTTAAAGGAGCAAAGCCTGGCTTCTTATATTATTTACGAAAAAGGTATAGCAGCTACTACAAATACAGATTTAATAAATTTTGAATTGCGGAGTACTCAAAATATTTACAGGGATTTTTTCATTTTGGGTTTGATAATCGTATTGATAATTTACACAATTCTCCTCAATATTTATGCTCGTAGTTTCAAAACATTTTATGATATATCTCACACCCTTTCATTAAATATTCGAGAAGAATATACATTTAAAGGGCGTGCATTCAATACCTCTAACATAACTATTATACTCGGGCATTGCTTCCTAATTGCCTATATAGTAATGTTGACCATTGGGTTTCAAGAGTCAAACCAACTAATTAATTTTGAGAGTTTAAATGGAGCTATGTGGCAATGGATTGTCTTTACTTCAATTGCTTTTTTGATCTTTTTAGTAAAATATTGGCTAATTAATATTATTGGTGGGTTGTTTGATTTGAGGGAAATAATCAATCGTCATTACCTTGAATATTTGAGAATGTCGAAAATATTTTTCGCTATACTCTTTGTTGTATTATGCATTATTTATCTTGGTTTTGAAGTAGATATTGATAAAAACCATCAAGTTTTTATCAATATTGCAATTGTCTTTTTAATAATAAGGGTTTTACTGCTGTTTTTCAAATTTATGCGTTCCTCGTCATTTAAAAACTTTTACTTATTTGCATATCTTTGCAGTACAGAGTTTCTTCCTTTAATAATTGGCTTAAAATTTATTTTGAATATATAAATTACAAAAAATAATCGTTAGGATATTTAGATTGGGTTGCTATGATTAAAACAGAAAAGGAAAGATTAACAAAAGTGAACAGTATTCTGGTTTCGCAGCCGGAACCACAAGGAGAAAAATCACCCTACCGAATGCTTAAAGAGAAGTATAAACTTAAGGTAGATTTTAGACCCTTTATACAAATTGAACCAGTTACTTCAAAAGAATTTAGACAACAAAAGGTGGATGTTCTAAATCACACGGCTGTAATTTTTACCAGTAGAAATGCTGTAGATCACTTTTTTAGGTTATGCAAAGAAACCAGAATGGAAGTGCCACCAGAGATGAAGTATTTCTGTGTTTCAGAACAAACCTCGTATTATTTGCAAAAGTACATTACCATCAGAAAGAGAAAGATATTCACGGGTTCTCGTACGGCTGCTGATTTAATAGAAATATTAAAGAAACATAAAGACGAAAAATATATTTTTCCATGTAGTAATATTAGGAAAAATGATATTCCGGACTTTTTAGAGAAAAACAACTTTAAATTTACAGAAGTTACCATTTACCGTACCGTAGCTAGCGATTTGTCCAATTTGGCAGATGTAAATTACGATATTATCGCCTTCTTTAGTCCGTCTGGCATTAGTTCTTTATTTGCTAATTTTCCTGATTTTGAACAAAACAACACCAGGATAGCAGCATTTGGTCCCACTACTTCTAACGCGGTAAGAGAAGCGGGACTTATATTAGATATTGAAGCACCTTTGCCTAATGCTCCTTCTATGACAGGTGCATTGGAATTATATGTTAGAAAAGCGAATGGTATAGATAAGTAAAAGTTTGCAATAAGCCAATATTAATTACATATTGGTATATAAACGATACCAGTTGCTGGCAAATGTCGATTAAAATCTGTAAATTCAGGGTTTGAAATAATTGGTAAGTTACAGTTAAGTATGAAAGTTAAAAAAATCATCCCGTTATTTATACTGGTGATGCTATGGGGGGTAACCACCCGAGCTCAGCAGGACGCGTCATTTAGTATGTTCAATAATGCCAGGTTATTTTACAATCCTGCCTACGCAGGAGTAGAAGGTGTTACTAATATTACCTTGATCACCAGGAGTCAATGGCTGGGGTATAACCCTACACTCGATGCTTCAGGTGGGGCTCCTAATACTCAAGTACTTAGCTTAAGTACACCAATATTAAGAATTAGAAGTGGTTTTGGAGTTCATATTGTTAATGATAATCTTGGGAATGTGAATAACTTGCAAGGGCAGGTTAGCTATGCCTATCATTTAGATATCAATGAAGCCAAAATGAGTTTTGGTATAAGAGCAGGTATGGTTGCTCAATCCATTGATAAAGATCAATATAGAGCAAATGATATGGATGATCCGCTCTTAGTTTTTGGACGACCTACCGATGTAAGACCCGATCTTTCTGCCGGTGTTTTTTATCAGGCAGAAAAGTATTTCTTAGGTTTAAGTTTTGCTCACTTGTTGGAGTCAGAGTTTGATTGGGGAACCGAACAAACCAGGTCTCCATTAGAGAACCATCTTTATTTTACTGCAGGTTACGATTACGAATTTACTTACGACATTACCTTAACTCCTTCGGTATTGGTAAAATCAGATTTAAATTCTTATCAATTTGAACTTGGAGTTATAGGAACTTACCGCGAAAAATTCTGGGGTGGGCTATCATTTCGCCAATCAGAAGCGGCAGTAGCTATGTTAGGTTATAGTCTTTTTAAAGATAATTCATTGAAAATAGGGTACGCGTTTGACTATATAGTCATAGCACAGGAAGCTAAGCAATTTTCATCACATGAAGTGATGCTTAATTACTCACTACCTGTAGTATCCGGTGAAGGAAAAAAAGTGATAAGAACTCCTCGTTTCAGACATTAAAAATGCCTGGTATTGAGGGAGTTATGTTGTGTTATGTATGATGTTTGACTTAAATTTTTGGTAAATTCTTTCTTAAACTTTTGCAATAAAACTTACACATCACAGTTTTTAAGAGTATTAGAAAAGAAAGTAAAAAAAGATAGCTGTAAATTTGAGTCTCTGTTAAATTAGGAAATTATTAAAAATATTTGAGTTATTCAATATTAAGTAAACAGGTGTGTTATGAATAAATTTGTTGTATCGTTGAAGACGATTCTAGTCTTCGTTATGGTCTTATTTTCCGCTACAAGCTGCGGGCTTCTCGGTGGCGGTGGTGGTGGAGACGACTACCAGGGAAATTTGCTGGGAGTGCCTGGCAGAGAAGGATGGACTCAAATTATACCTTATGGTATGGTGCCGATTCCAGCCGGAACTTTTCACATGGGTCAAGCTGATGAAGATGTTGCCCATAGTCAAATCAATTTTAATAAGCAGGTAACAATAGGTAGCTTCTATATGGACGATACCGAAATTACCAACAACGAATACCGACAATTCGTTGATGCCATTCTTATGGATTCCCTTACCGTGTTAGGTCGTGATTATATCATGACGGAGCTTTACCCCGATACTACTGTGTGGGTTAAAGATTTTGCTTATCACATGGGAGATCCGATGATGGTTTATTACTACTCTCACCCTGCATTTGACAATTACCCGGTTGTGGGTGTGTCTTGGGATGCAGCAAAATATTTTTCTCGCTGGCGTACTTCTTTCCTTAACGACTTTCGATATGGAAAAGGAGAATGGCCAATGCCTGATTTCAGACTTCCATCAGAAGCTGAATGGGAATATGCCTCAAGAGGTGGTCGCGATATGGCCAAATATCCATGGGGTAACCCATACATTAGAAATGCTAAAGGTTGTATGCTAGCCAACTTTAAACCTGGCCGTGGAAACTATTATGATGATGGATTCCAGTATACAGCACCCGTAAACTCATTCTTCTCCAACGACTATGGCCTGTATGATATGTCAGGTAACGTAGCCGAGTGGTGTGAAGATGCCTATCATCCCGCATCCTATACGTTAGTTTGGGATTTAAACCCAACTTATTTCGATGAAAACGAACCTCGTAAAATTATTCGTGGTGGATCGTGGAAAGACGTTGCTTACTTTTTGGAAACTGGTACCCGTGATTTTGAATATCAAGATTCTACCAGGGCTTTTATAGGTTTCCGTTGTGCAATGACTTATCTGGGTAGGTCTGCAGGTACAGAATTTTAACTATATTATTTATTTCATAAGTGTAATTATTTCATTCAACTAAAAAAGTAAAAACATGAGCAGAAAAAAAGGTGGTTTTTCAGAGCTTCTATTTGGAACCCTAATGCCAAAGATTTATGGTATCGGTGCATCCGTTGTAATTATTGGAGCTTTATTTAAAATTCAGCACTTAGCTGGTGCAGGATTAATGCTTACAGTAGGTCTACTAACTGAGGCAGTTATTTTCTTTCTAAGTGCATTCGAACCAAAACATCCGGAACCGGATTGGACAAAAGTATATCCTGAATTGGCAGAAGACTATGACGGACCTCCACAAAAAGCACGCGTGCGTCCTCAACAAGGTGGGGGAGACTCTACTAGCCGTAAATTAGATGCTATGCTAGAAAGCGGTAGAATAGGTCCTGAATTAGTAGATAGCTTAGGCAACGGTATGAGAAGGTTGTCAGAATCTGTAGCCCGCATGTCAACTTTGGGTGATGCTGCAATGGCAACTAATGAATATGCTAATAATGTAAAAGCAGCTACTGGTTCAGTAATGCAAATGAAAAAATCTTACGAAAACTCGGCACATATCTTAACCGAAATGGCCAATGTTTCTAAAAGTGCGATAACTGATATTTCCAATTCTTCAAAACAAACCATGGCTGAGCTTGGCAATGCTTCAAGAAAAGCTTCTGAAGAACTTGGTAATACATTTAAAGATACCAAAGAGTATCATGCCCAAGTGCAGAATATCACTAAAAATCTTGGTGCCTTAAATGCAGTTTATGAAATGGAATTGCAGGATGCTAATAGCCACTTGAAAGCAATGAACAAGTTTTATTCTAACTTGACTACTGCTTTGGAAAGTATGGCTGGTGCAACTAAAGATACCGAGCAAATGAAAGGTGAAATTAACAAGTTAACTTCTAACTTATCATCTCTCAACCGTGTATATGGTAGCATGCTTACTGCCATGAAAGGTTAATTTTAATTAATAATGTTAAAAATTAAACGATTTTAAGATATGGCTGGAGGCAAAGAAACCCCAAGACAAAAGATGATTGGGATGATGTATTTGGTGCTTACGGCTCTTTTAGCACTTAACGTTAGTAGCGAAACGCTTCTCAAATTCATCTACTTGAATGAAAGTTTGGAAAGACAAGTTTCTGAAAATAGTGTTAAGAATGCTGGTATCGTGAGCAGAATTGAAAAAGCTGTGAAAGATGCCGGTGATCGCTCAAAAGACGTGAAAGTATTGAATACGGCCCAACAAGTGAGAGAAGCTACACAAGCTGTAATCGATTATACTAACGGTATAAAAGATGAAATATATACAGTAGCTGGCGGTAAGGATGAAAATGGTCATCCTACAGATGCACAAAATACTGATGTAGTTGCTAACCTGATGGTAAAGAAAAAAGGAGGCGAAAATGGTAAAGAACTTAAGAAAAAGTTAAACGATTATCCTGAGTTTCTTAATCAGTTATTTGAAGGTGAAGAAAGTTTTCCTTTATTAGCATACGATGGTAAAGACCATCCTATATATAAAGACAATAAAGAACAAAAGCGTAAAGATTTTGCTACATTACAATTTTCTGATGCACCGGTGGCAGCGTGTTTAGCTACCATTAGCCAGTTTCAAACAGAGATAATGGCCTATGAGAGCCGAGCTCTGGAGAATTTGGCACGACGAGTAGGTGCCGGTGATGTGAAGTTTGACAAAATTGAGCCTATGGTTCGTGCAAAGTCAAATGTAATAGCAGCAGGTACTAAATATGAAGCTGAAATGTTTATAGCGGCATCTTCCTCTGGTATTACGCCTACAATGGCTGTTGATGGTAAAAGCATTCCGGTAGAAGCTGGAAAAGGTAAAGTTGAGTTCACCGCGTCTGGTGGTACTTATGATTCTGAAGGTTTAGCTAAGAAATCATTTAGTGCAGCTATTACCATGAAATTACCAACCGGCCAGGATAGTACTTTCCGTCAGGAGATTGAATACTTTGTGGCTAAACCAGTAATCCAGATACAGTCCGCCTCAGTACAGGCACTTTACCTGAATTGTGGTAATGAATTGAATGTACAGGTTCCTGCTTTAGGTTCGGTTTACAACCCATCGTTCTCGGCCAAAGGTGCAACTGCTATACCAGGTAGTAAAAAAGGTATAGTAACGTTAGTACCTAACTCGCGAAATGTAACGTTGAGCGTAAGCAGTGGTGGAACTTTTATTGGTTCTGAAAAATTTGGTGTAAGAGGAATTCCATTGCCAACTATCGTAGCTAAATCAGGTGGAAGGGCAATAGACCAAAAAGTAGGGGTAAATGCACCAGGGCCACGTTCTATTACATTGGATGCTGTGCCAGATGAAAGTTTTGCACAATTCTTGCCCAAAGATGCACGTTATAGAGTAACTGGATATGATGTGTTTTTAGGTAGAGGTTCTCGACCTGTTCAAACTTTAAGTTCTAATGGACCAACAATTAACTTAAGTGCGATAGCAGCAAAAGCCCGACCTGGTGATAGAATAGTAATTGAAGTAAAAAAAGTACAAAGGATGAACTTTAGAGGACAAACCGAAACGGTAAGAATGCCTTCTACAGTATTTAATATTCCTTTGAATTAAAATAAAACAAGATATTTTGAAAGTTAAAACAGGGGTTATGAAAAGATTTGTTTATGTATTCGTATTATTAACTGGTTTCATGATAGCTGATTTTTCAGTAGTCATGGCCCAGGAAAATAGAAATCCTAATTCCAGATACGACATACATCCTGACTACATGATGTACAAAAGGAAGGTATGGCGAAGAATGGACTTGAGGGAAAAGCAAAATAAGCCATTTTTTGCAGCAGGTAACGAGATCACTCGCATCTTGATAAATGCAGTAAAAGACGGCAGGCTTTATCCTTACAAGAACGATTCGTTGAAGGAGAGGATGTCAAAAGAAGAGTTTTTGGAAAACCTTTTAACTCCTGATTCAGAAATGGCAGCAGCTGGAGAAGCTGATGACATGGGTTTTGGAGACGATAGTGGTGGAACTGACGCCTGGGGCAACCCAACCGGCGGTGATACTGGCGGAACTGACGCCTGGGGCAACCCCACAGGTGGTGGTGACGACGCCGGTGGAGATGCCTGGGGAGATACCGGAGCATCATCAGCACCTACTATTAACTACTTTTTCCCTAATGAAATCACACTGATGAATATAGTGGAAGATGTATACTTTGACAAAATACGTGCTCGTCAGTATTATGAGATTCAGGCTTTGGAATTAATCATTCCTCCTGATAAGCTTCCAACGGGTTTGGAAAGAAAAGTGGCTTCTTTCGATTTTCAAGATGTAAAACAACTTTTTGAGAGTATGCCTGATGAAGCTATCTGGTTTAATCCACAAAATAGTGCTCATCACAGATCATTAGCTGACGCATTTACCTTGAGATTATTTAATGCCAGGGTAATAAAAGTACAAAATCCTGATGACTTACAAATCGTTGATATTTATGGCGGCGATCCAAAGCAAGGGTTGTATGCATCTCAGCAAATCGAACATCAATTAATGGAATACGAACACGACCTCTGGGAATATTAATATTGAATAAATCGCTATGTAAAAAGGCAAATCTCGAATTTCGGGGTTTGCTTTTTTTTGCTACTTTTTTAATCACCTGTCTTTTCCAATAAAGCTTCCTGCAATTTGGCTGCTTTATCCTTTCCTATTAATTTTTCCAGATCTTCCAGGTTTGCCTCTTTTATTTTTTTTACCGACCTAAAATGTGATAGCAACTTATCAGCAGTTGACTTTCCTATACCTTTTATATTTTCAAGTTGGGTGTTAAAGCTGGCTTTACTGCGTTTTTGCCGGTGAAAATTGATGGCAAATCGGTGGGCTTCATTTCTTATGTGCTGCAATACTTTCAATGATTCAGATTGCTTATTTATGTGAATGGGAAAAGGGTCTTCAGGGAAATAAATTTCTTCTAACTTTTTAGCAATGCCTATTATGGTTACTTTTCCATAGAGCTCGAGCGATTTAAGTGCTTGCGAAGCAGCATTTAATTGACCTTTACCACCATCGATCACAATTAATTGAGGCATTTCTTCACCTTCTTCTGTCACTCTTTTATATCTACGATAAACCACCTCGTTCATACTGGCAAAATCATCAGGACCGGTAACAGTTTTTATATTAAATTTTCGGTATTCACTCTTAGCAGGCTTGGCATTAATAAAACATACCATAGAAGCTACCGGATTAGTTCCTCCCAGGTTGGAATTATCAAAACATTCAATGCGTTTTGGTAATTCCTGCATTCTCAAATCTTGCTTTATGGTTTGCATAATGCGCTCTTCCCTTGGAAGTTTTTCGGTGGCTCTTATCAGTCTTTCTTTTTTATAGTGAATGGCATTTTTTATACTGAGGTCAACCAATTTTTTCTTATCACCAATCTTCGGTACAATAATCTTTCCCAGTGTTTCTGGAATTTCTACATTGCTCAATATTTCACCGGTTACACTATCATACCGGTTTCGCAATTCCACAATCATAAGCGAAAGAATTTCTTCGTCGCTTTCTGCCAATTGCTTTTTTACTTCTGCTGTATTACTAAAAACAATGGCCCCATCTTTTATTTTCATAAAATTGACATAGGCATATTTTTGGTCCGATGTGATGGTGAATACCTCGGTATCTGTCAATTTTTGATTAACCACAACTGATTTTGACTGAAACTTTTCCAGTAGTTCTAATTTGTCTTTGTAAAATTGTGCTTTTTCAAATTCGAGCGTTTCGGCAGATTGGCTCATGTTATCTTTGAAGTATTGTCGAACCTGGTTTACATTTCCCTTAAGTATATTTATGGCTTGCTCCACGTCCTTCAGATACTCTTTTTCTGATTGCAATCCCTCGCAAGGCCCCTTACATTTCCCTATATGATACTCCAGACAAATTTTAAACTTACCTGCTTTCACATTTTCTTCGCTCAAATTATATTTACAAGTTCTGATAAAGTATAAATTGCGAATCAATTCGAGCACTGTGTTCATTGCTCTCACACTTGTATAAGGACCAAAATAGGTTCCTTTTTCTCTGTCTACACGCCTGGTAGAATATATCCGGGGAAAAGGTTCGTTAGTTACCAGTATGTAGGGAAAGCTTTTATCGTCTTTAAGAAGTATATTGTACTTTGGTTGATTGCTTTTTATCAGGTTATTTTCCAGCAATAAAGCATCAAATTCTGAATTTACAATGGTAATTTCAAGGGTAGCAATTTCACTAACCATTTTACGGGTTTTCCTATCTTTACCCGTATTGCTAAAATAACTACTTACCCTTTTTTTTATGCTTTTAGCTTTGCCTACATAAATAAGCGCTTGACTGTGATTAAAAAATTTATACACACCCGGTTTATCAGGAAGTTTGCTTGCCTGCTCCGGCGTATAATGTGGTATTTCCATAGGCTGCTAGAAAATATCTTCTTCTCTCACATCTACCTTTGAGTTGTTGGTGCTATCATTGGCATTTTCTGTCAATACACTTCTGGTATCATATTTTGCACAATTAATCTGAACGGAAAGACCTTGCTCAGGACGTGCGAAAGATCCTCTTTCGTAGTTCAAATCCTCATCAGTATAAACTCTATTCATAAAGTCTTCCCATATTGGCATGGCAGTACGAGCACCCTGGCCATCGTACCAAGAGCGAAAACGAATACTACGATCATCACCTCCAACCCAGGCGCCAGCGGCTAAATCTTTAGTAACACCCATAAACCAGCCATCGCTACCATTTTGAGTGGTTCCTGTTTTTGCTCCTATTTCCATGCTATGCCTAAGCTCGTAATCAAGGCCAAGCGCCGTGCCGCCAGCTTCCTGAGTGGTACCCATGAGCATATGCAACATCAAAAAAGCAGTTTCTTTGCTTAACGCCTCTCGGGTTTTGGTAGGTACTGTCCAAATATTTCCATTTTTATCCTCAATACGAGTAATGTAATGAGGTTCTATGTAAGTTCCTTCATTTACAAAAGTAGCGTAAGCTCCTACCATCTCATAAACAGAAACCTCACCACCGCCGCCTAGAGCTAATGAAGGCACTGCTTGAATGTTGTTCCCTTTGATTCCTAATTTCTTGGCATATTCTACAACTGTTTGAGGGCCAATTTTTTTCATAATAAATGCAGTGGCCGAATTGATAGATCTTGCCATTGCCTGGCGCAAGGTAAACGTTTGCCCGGTATATCTTCCATCAGCATTTGCTGGAGTCCAGGTGGGAGGGTTCTGCCCGGGCATGCTAAAAGTAACCGGTGCATCCACCACCGGATAGCAAGGGCTGAAATAATTATCAATGGCAGCAGTGTAAACAATGGGTTTGAAGGTAGAGCCTGGCTGACGCTTACTTTGCATCACGTGGTCGTATTTGAAGTAAGTATGATTAATGCCGCCTACCCATGCTTTGATATCACCGGTATGGGGATCCATAGCCATAAAGCCCGTTTGCAAAAATCTTTTGTAATACCTGATACTATCCATTGGACTAAGTAAAGTGTCAATGGATCCATCCCAGGTAAATACGCGCATGTTTCTTTTTTTATTCATATAATAATCTACCGAATCCGAATCTCTTCCGTACTCTCTTATCAGGTCTCTATAGTAGGGGGTTACTTTAGCTTTTGATTCTATAAACCCTTCAATCTCCCGGCCATTTTCATAGATCCATGGGTTGCGATCGCCCCAATGCTCGATAAATCTTTTTTGTAACGCTTCCATCTGAGTGGCTACGCTGGCTTCGGCATGTTGCTGCATGCGGCTGTCGATAGTAGTATATATTTTAAGCCCATCGGCATACAAATCAAAGCCATGCTCTTTGCTCCAGCTTCGGAGAAAGTCGCCAATTACGGAACGAAAATAGGTGGCTAGTCCTTCGTTATGACCTTCTACTTTATATTCTAATTCAATGGGAAGCGTTTTTAAAGAATCAAATGTGCTTTTGGTAATGAAATCGTATTTCATCATTTGGCCTAATACTACATTACGCCTATGCACGGAATTGTCGTAATTAATAATCGGACTGTAGCGTGTAGGTGCTTGCAACAGACCAATGAGCATTGCCGATTCCTGTACATCTAATTCTGCCGGTGTTTTATTAAAAAAAGTTTTTGCCGCTACTTTTATTCCAAAAGAATTACTACCAAAATCTACGGTGTTGAGATACATACTTAAAATTTCCTCTTTAGTATAATCTCTTTCAAGCTGTACGGATACAATCCATTCTTTAAACTTATCGATATAAATACCTAGACCGGGAACTTCATGCAACAAGCCTTTGTAATGCTCACTTCTGGTAAAGAAAATATTTTCAGATAGCTGTTGGGTAATGGTACTTCCACCACCGGCAAAATTAAAAGTAAGTTTGCCAACAATGGCCCTTATTACGCCTACCAAATCGATACCAGAATGCTTACGGAATCGTACATCTTCAGTAGAAATAAGCGCGTTGACCAAATTTGGTGATAATTCGTCGTAATCTACCTGACTTCGATTTTCACGAAAGTATTTACCTAATAATTCACCATCAGCACTGTAAAGTTCACTGGCAAGAATATTTTCTTCTTCCGGATTTTCTAGTGCTTCATAACTAGGAAACTCTCCATAGAGATTAAATAAATTAATACTGACCGTAAAAATAAATAATATCAATAATAAAATACCGCCCAAAAAGGTGTACCAGGTATATTTTGTTAGTTTAGAGTAGAACTTCTTTTTATTTTTGGGCTCTAACCTCTTGATAATGTTTTTTAAAGAAATTGACATAGTAATCTAAGCCTTTGGTTGAATACAACGTTTTAAAATTTTCCCTGCTGATAACGAAGTTTATCGTTTTATAGTTTGCTAGCTGGTTTACTGATCTTTGATTCTGACTAAATTTGTTGTAAAATTCAGTAGCATTTTCTTTATTATCAAATTCATTGACCATAATCATTGAATTTTCTTCGTCTAAAATCAAATTAGACGTTTTGAAACCTGATTGATTATACTCCTCTTGTATAAAATTATTGACAACAGAAATGCTGGTTTCGGAAATATTGTCAGCCGGATTATAAATCAAAACAAAATAATGCTTTTGGTCAAAATTTGTGCTAAACTTTACGCCTTCGCGCTTGGCAAGTTCTATTTTGAATGTTTCTATCGATTCCAGCAATTTATTGGCGTAGGGTACCAGTTCACTATTAGGAAAATCTTCCACAAATTGGGTAAGTGCGAACTGATAATTGTACATCCCGCTGGTCTTGCCAATAATTAAAATATCTAGAATTCGTAAATGATCAGAAAATTGATTGGTAGGATTCTGTTTTAGGGCAGGCTTTATTAATGCCTGTGCTTGCTGCAAGCTATCCTGCAAAAATAAATTATAAGCTTTTTTATAAATCTTTTTCAACTGCTCACTAATAGCGTTGCTTTCTTCTCTATAATTAGGGTTGCTAATTAATTTTGCATACAATGAATTTGGATATTCGCTTTTCAATTGATTTACATATTTTTGCAAACGAGGATCGTCGGTACCTTTAAAAATCAGGTAAAGCTGATAAAGTACTTCAGGCTTATACTCTGACTCAGGGAACCGTGTGATAAGATTTACAAAAGTTTCAACGGCGTTTTCTTTTTCATCAAGTTCAAAGTTGTAAATATTACCAAGCTTGAAATGGGCAGTTTCTATTTTGGCCAGCGCTTCTTGCTTTTCTTCATCACTCATTTTCAATTCCTGAAATATTGCAGCTTTATCATACTTGCTTCCTGCTTCATCAGCATTGAGAGCATCTGGTTGCAAATTGTTATCATCACCGGCATTTGCAGCGGTAGCTGAATTGTCTTGCTCGTAGTTGTTATTTCGTTCTTTTCTCGAGCGACGCCAATTATCTTCTAAGGGCCGGTTACCCCATTTTTGAATAAATTCACTGCGTCCTACACCTATAGCAGAGGCGTTGTAAAAATACCACTTCGAACCTTTTGCTTGTGAACCAATGGCCAGTTGATCTTGGTTTTCATTTAAATTGTTGAAAAAATTATTGTTATTATTATTTCTTTTATTTTCTTTTTCGGCTTTTTCTCTTGCTTCTTTTTCCAATCTTTCTTGTTCGGTTACGTAGTTGTCTACAAAGGCAACTAACTGCATAGAATCGTATGAAGCAACATTTAACAAGCTATCTTGCACTTGAATAGTCGTTATTTGCTCTACAAAATCAGATAGAACTTCCTGCCGCTCTTTTACGGCTTCAAATTGATCATCATCTTGTGGCATTACGCTTACTACACTATCGTAATAAGCTTTAGCAGTTTCGTACTCCTTAAATTGGTCATAATAAATTTGCCCCAATCGCAAATACGAGTAGCTCTTTTGTCGAGGGTTGCTTACACTGGCTGCTACTGATTTTTCATAGCTTTCTACTGCTTTATCTACGTTCTCTTGTTTCAGTTCAAATTCTGCTATTTCGTAATATATTTTATCCTGAAACTCTTCATTTTTCTTATCCTTCAATAGTTTTTTGAAGTATTTACGAATTCGTTTTATGTCACTGGTAGCTCCTAGTTCAGTTACCTGAGCCATATTCAGCTTTGCATAAAATGACAATTCATAATCTGGATTACTACCTAAACAGTCAGAGTAATGATTATAAGCCTCTGCATCAAAACCTAACTCCTGAAATATTTGACCAAGGATAAAATGTATTTTTGCCTTTCCTTCCCGATTCTTCATCAGCGGTGTGGCAGTCATCAAATTCTTGATCATGTTATCCAAATCATCATTGAGTTGGTAAAAATAGGCCCTGGTAAGTGCTAGTTCTTTAGTATTTTGTTTGTTTAACTTTTCTTTTTTTAAGTAATCACTTACATAAGTGGCATTAGCATATTCGCGGTAATGTATGTAGGTTCGAATTAAGTCAATAAGCGCTTTGTGTCTGGCGTCGTCATCTTCGCTATTTACATTCACGTATTTAAACGTTTCGATAGCTGAAGGGAATTCTCCATTTAAAAATCTCGATTCACCTATAAGTATATAGCTATCATCAACCCATTTGCTGTTTTTGTGCCGCTGTATAGCAATAGATGCTTTTTTGATAATATCTTCAATTATCTCTTTTTGGCTACTAATAATTGCTGAATCTATATCCGGAAATACTTTTAATATCTTGTTGAAGTTTCTTTCGTGATCATCCTTAATTGCTTTTTCTACTTTCATCATTTCTTCACGGGCAAGAAAATATGCGTTATATTTGGCGGTTATATTATGATAGGTTTTGCTGAATAAATTATTTCTATCAACTGAGCATGATGAAAGCAGTATTGTAAGTGCAATAATTACACCTGTGAGGTATATAGAAAATGTACTTTTATAAGTCAAAGCCTTTGATAATTTTTACATTTTTTAAACGAAAAAAACTATTTATCAATACAATAAAAGTGAGGATTTATTGTATTTACTTTAATAAAGTTTCAATACTTTAAACCAAAGTATGAAAAAAAGAAAATTAAGAAGCAGAAAAACGCTTTCGAGCTGGCTTACCAATCGGTACGTGCTGGTAATTCGTAACGAAGAAAATTTTGCCGAAAAGTCGACATTAAGTTTTACTTACGCAAAGGTAATAGTTTTTATATTTTCTATATTTACTATATTTCTCTTCATCAGTCTCTACCTGGTGAAAAGTATACTAGCACAATGGTTTGATCCGCGTCATTCGCAGATAGAATTTAATAAGCAACTAATTGAGCTTTCCATGAATGTGGATTCGCTATCCAATGCTGTAGAAACTAAAGATATGTTTATTGCCAATCTCACCAGTATTATGAAAGGTGAGGAAAAGTACAAAGAAGTACGACCAGAGCCTGATTCTCTTACCAGGGCCGAAATGATTGCTAATCTTAATAAGGAAACTGATTTGGGGCAGTTGGCGCCGATTGATTCTCAATTTAGAAAAGAGTTTGAAGAAACTGGCGTTTCATTGCTTACAAAAACCAAAAACATTTCTTTCGACTTACAACAGATCGTTTTTTTTACTCCAGTCAATGGCATTATTTCTTCCCAATATAACGCGCAAGCTGAGCATTTTGGAGTAGACATAGTGGCTAAAGACAACGAGCCTATTAAAGCTGTTGCAGATGGATCAGTAATTTTTTCCGGCTGGACTCAAGAATACGGAAATGTAATAATGATACAACATAGGGGAGATTTAATCTCAGTTTATAAACATAATTCTGAATTATTAGAAAAAGTTGGTAATTTTGTAAGAGCAGGTAGCGTTATTGCTATCATCGGCAATACAGGAGAACTTACAACCGGCCCCCATTTACATTTTGAATTATGGTATAATGGTAACCCTGTAGACCCTGAAGAATTTGTATCATTTTAATAAAGTATTGATTATATGTTTAACAGCAAGAATGAAAAGATGACAGCGGAAGAAATTCACAACTCCAGTAACACAATTGCAAAAGGCACAATTGTAGAAGGTAATATCGAAACTTTTGGTAATATCAGGATAGAAGGCCGCGTGAAGGGAAATCTCAAAAGTAAAGCCAAAGTTGTACTAGGTAAATCGTCTGATCTGGAAGGCAACTTGCTTGCCCAAAATGCTGAAATTGCCGGTGAAGTAAAAGGCACATTAGAAGTATCTGAAGTTTTGATATTGAAGCCCACTTCTGTGATTAATGGTGATATATTGACCAATAAATTAATAGTAGAATCAGGCGCTACTTTTAATGGTAATTGTAAAATGGGAGTTTCGATAAAGGAAATCAGAATCGGTGAAAACGGACAAGCAAAAGAAAAACCAAACAGACCAACCCAATCAACCGAAGGAATTAAACCAACAACTTAAATCTTACGCCAAATATTCCGGGCTGGCATTTCAAATGATTGCAGCCATTCTTTTGGGGCTATGGCTTGGCCGCAAAGTAGATGAATGGATCAATACCTCTGTGCCTATATTTACCATTTCGGGTATTTTGCTAGCCATCATTGGCTCATTAGTATCATTAATTAAAAATTTGCCAAAATCGTGAAAAAGCAATCATTCTTTTTAACTCTTTTTGGGTTAACATTTATTTTATTAGCTGTAGTGCTAATAATTGAACATTTTCATTCTTCTTTAATATATAATTATACAACCTATTTTTTAATATATTTCTTTTTTTTATCGCTATTGAACCATCAATTTATTAACTTTGCGGTCAAAAATAAGGATGGGGATTTCACCTCCTTTTATTATGTTTCAATGTTGATTCGTTTTTTCCTTAGTATCATAATTATTTTTGTAATAATTTATGTGGATAGAGAAAATGCAATAGTAGCTTCATTGAATTTTTTAATTTTATATTTCATTTATTTAGCTTTCGAAGTGGTTGCCTTGGTGAATTCATTGAAGAGCAACGGTAATTAAAAGAATAATGCAACATAATTGGGTTAAGTTACTTATAAGTTTCGCGATAATTTTACATTTAATGCCTATTCATTCCTGGGCAGCTGAAGAATATGGAAATGAAGAAGCAACAGCGGATGAACCCATCGGTGATTTAATAATTCACCACATTACAGATAGTCATTACTGGGAATTTTGGCATGGTGCCACCATTTACTTACCTGTTATTTTATATTCTGAAGCTGAAGGGTTAAAAATATTTCCTACTTCAAGGCCATTTTTCGACGATCATCTACATTCGGTACCATATCAAGGATATTTAGTAGATCATGGTAAAATTCATCATGTAGATGGTGAAGCGAGCGTTTATGATTTTTCTATTACTAAAAATGTAGCTCAAATATTTTTAAGTGTCATCTTATTAGTGTTTGTATTTGCTAGTGTAGCAAAACGATATAAAAACCCAAATCAAGCGCCTAAAGGCATTCAGGCTTTCTTTGAGCCAATAATTGTTTTTATTAAAGAAGATATTGCCATCCCCAACATTGGTCCGAATAAGTATAAGCGATTTATGCCATATTTACTCACCTTATTTTTCTTTATTTGGTTTAACAATATTTTAGGTTTAATGCCTGGAGCAGCTAATGTAACAGGCAACATTGCTGTTACTGGAGTACTTGCTTTACTTACTTTTATAATAACTCAATTTAATGGAAATAGACATTATTGGAATCATGTTTTTAATACTCCCGGTGTACCTTGGTGGCTGAAATATGGTATTCCTATCATGCCAATTGTTGAATTCATAGGGTTGTTTACCAAGCCGTTTTCACTGATGATTCGTTTATTTGCAAATATTACTGCTGGCCATATCATCATCCTTAGCTTGTTTAGTTTAATTTTTATTTTCGAAAGTGTTTTCATAAGCCCTGTAAGTGTGGCTTTTTCTATATTTATGAATTTTCTTGAGTTGTTTGTAGCATTGCTTCAAGCTTATATTTTCACTCTGCTTTCGGCCATGTACTTTGGCGGTGCAGTTGAAGAAGGGCATCATGATGAAGAAAAAGAAACCGATCAGGCATTAATTTAATGAATCTATTCACACTTACATATAAATAGTAATATCATGTTAAATGTAATTTTTAATTTTATTTTATTAGATGTTGGCTTAGCTATTATGGGAGCCGGTATTGGTGCCGGACTAGTTGCATTAGGCGCTGGTTTTGGTATTGGTAAAATTGGCGGACAAGCCATGGAAGCTATTGCTCGTCAACCTGAAGCAGGTGGTAAGGTACAAACTGCCATGATTATCTCAGCAGCTTTAATTGAAGGCGTTGCGTTATTTGGTGTTGTGGTTTGTTTGCTTATCGCATTAAATGTTGCGGGAATTTAAAAAAAATTTAGCCTGTCAGATTAACATTTGGTTGTCTGGACAGGCTAATTCTATAAGTTTTAAAATTTACGAAATATGGATTTAGTAAGTCCCGGTATTGGATTGATTTTTTGGATGACGGTCTCTTTTTTGATCGTTTTGTTTTTATTAAAAAAGTTTGCCTGGAAACCTATATTAGCAGGGATTGAAGCTCGTAACGATTCTATCGATGAAGCTTTAAGATCGGCCGAAAACGCACGACAGGACATGGAAAACCTTAAAGCAGAAAATGAAAAGCTGCTCGATGAAGCCAGGCAAGAAAGAGAGAAGTTACTAAAAGATGCTATGGGAATAGCAGATACTATAAAAGAACAAGCCAGGCAAGAGGCAGAAAAAATTAGCCAAAGGATTGTAGACGATGCCCGAGTATCGATAGAAAATGAAAAACAAGAAGCTTTGAAAGATGTGAAAAATCAAGTGGTGAAATTTTCACTGGTAATAGCTGAAAAATTGATGAAGCGGAATCTCAGCCAGCAGCAAGAACAGAAAAAACTGGTTGATGAATTTGTAAAAGATTTAAATCTAAACTAGCCCAATGTCAGATATAAGAGTAGCATCCCGGTATGCCAAATCTTTGATGGAACTAGCGGAAGAAAAGAATAATTTAGAAAAAACAGCTCAAGACATGGCGCTTCTGGGAAAAGTATGTGAAGAAAATCGTGATTTCTACCTGGTATTGAAAAACCCCATTGTGCATCAGGATAGAAAATTAGCGATTCTTCGAAAAATTTTCGAAAATAAAGTGCAAGCACTTACTATGCAAGTCTTCGAAATAATGGTAAGAAAAAACAGGGTGCAGCTATTGCCAGAACTTTCTCAGGCTTTTTATACCATGTATAAAGACTTGAAAGGAATAGTAGAAGCTAAGTTAGTAACTACCTTTGAGCCCGATCAACAGCTAAAAGCACAATTTGAAAAAATTGTAAAAGAAGTTACCGGTGCAAAATCAGTTATCATAAAAGAAGAAATATCAGAAGACATTATTGGTGGCTACATACTCACTGTGGGAGATCGTCAAATCGATGATTCAATAAAAACATATTTGGAAGAGTTGCAATTAAATTTGACAACTTCTTAATTGAAAAAATAAAAAATAAAATTAATAAAAATAATAATGGCAGAAGTAAGACCAGATGAAGTATCGGCAATTCTCAGAGAGCAACTATCTAACTTCCGTACCGAAGCAGAACTAGAGGAAGTAGGTACTGTACTACAAATAGGCGATGGTGTAGCTCGTATTTATGGACTAAGCCAGGCGCAAGCAGGTGAACTTATTGATTTCAAAAATGGCTCAAGAGGTTTAGTTTTAAATCTCGAAGAAGATAATGTAGGGGTTGTAATATTAGGAGATTATGAGGATATCAATGAAGGTGACACTGTAAAAAGAACCGGCTTAATTGCTTCGATAAAGGTAGGCGAAGGAATGAAAGGCAGGGTTATTAATACCTTAGGGGAGCCAATTGATGGTAAAGGGCCTTTGGAGGGAGAGCTATATGAAATGCCTCTTGAGAGAAAGGCACCCGGAGTAATTTTCAGGAGGCCGGTAAATGAGCCTATGCAAACCGGTGTGAAAGCTATTGACTCAATGATCCCAATTGGTAGAGGACAAAGGGAACTAATCATTGGTGATCGCCAGACTGGTAAAACGGCAATTGCCATAGATACTATCATCAATCAAAAGGAATTTTACGATAAAGGCGAACCTGTATTTTGTATTTATGTTGCCATAGGACAAAAAGCATCTACAGTAGCTCAAATAGTTAATGCACTAGAAAAAAATGGTGCAATGGCTTATACTACAGTAGTGGCAGCTACCGCTTCAGATCCTTCACCTATGCAATTTTTCGCGCCTTTTGCCGGTGCAGCCTTAGGAGAGTTTTTTAGGGATACTGGACGTCCCGCACTAGTAGTGTATGACGATTTATCTAAGCAAGCTGTTGCTTACCGCGAGGTATCACTGCTTTTGCGTCGTCCTCCCGGAAGAGAAGCTTATCCAGGGGATGTATTTTACCTTCACAGCCGCCTACTTGAGCGAGCTGCGAAAATTAATGAAAATGATGATATCGCTGCCAAAATGAATGATTTACCGGAGTCTATAAAACCTTTAGTAAAAGGTGGAGGATCTTTAACAGCGTTGCCGATCATTGAAACACAAGCAGGTGATGTTTCTGCTTATATTCCTACCAATGTAATTTCAATTACTGATGGTCAGATTTTTCTGGAGTCTAATTTGTTCAACTCTGGTGTACGACCAGCCATTAACGTAGGTATATCAGTTTCCAGGGTAGGTGGGTCAGCTCAGATTAAGCCAATGAAAAAAATTGCCGGTACACTTAAGCTAGATCAGGCGCAATTTAGAGAATTAGAAGCCTTCTCTAAATTTGGTTCGGACCTGGACCCTGCCACAAAACGTACTATAGAAAGAGGTAGAAGAAACGTAGAAATATTAAAGCAGCCACAATACTCTCCAGTGCCTGTAGAACAACAAGTGGCTATCATTTTTGCCTCTACCAGGGGATACATCGATTCTGTACCGGTAGAAAAGGTAAGAGAATTTGAAAAACAATACCTTAGCATATTGAGTGCCGAGCATAAAGAAGTATTGGAAAAGATTAGAAATAGCCAATTAGATGATCAGGTAACGAACACTCTTGCTGAAGTAGCAACGGATTTGGTAAAAAACTATCGCAGCTAATATAAGTTATGGCCAATTTAAAGGAAGTAAAAAACAGGATCAATTCAGTAGTTAATACGCAGCAAATAACTAAAGCCATGAAAATGGTGGCAGCATCTAAGTTGCGTAAAGCGCAGGATATGATCACACAAATGCGTCCATATGCTGCTAAATTAGTAGCACTACAAAAGAAGGTGGCCGAAGGTGTTGATACAGATTTAGGGGTAGTAGGTAAATATACTTTCTACAGAGAACCTAAAAAAGTTTTATTGGTGGTAATCTCTTCTGATAGAGGACTTTGTGGAGCTTTCAATAATAATATATTTAAAAGAACTATAGCAGTAATCAATACAAGTTATCGTGATCAGTTTGATAAAGGAAATGTTCAGTTGCTGGTAATTGGCAAAAAAGCAAGAGACTTCTTCAAAAGAAGAGACTATCCAATGATTACTGATTACTTTGAACTTCTTTCTGACATCAACTTCAATGGAATAAAACAGGTGTCAGAGTCTGTAATGGATGGATTTTTAGCTGGCAAATATGACAAGGTAGAAATAATCTACAATGAGTTTAAAAATGCAGCTACCCAGATACTAAGAAATGAACAATTTTTGCCAATTGCGCCTCCGGAAGAAGTTGATGCAGGTGAGGATATAGAAAATACTTATCCAACAGACTATATCTTCGAACCTTCAAAAGAAGAATTGCTGGCAGAAATTATACCCTACGCGCTTAAAGTTCAGTTTTACCGGGCAGTATTAGATTCTAATGCTTCTGAGCAAGGAGCAAGAATGGTAGCCATGGATCAGGCAACGGAAAATGCCGGCGATCTTTTGAAAGAGCTAAGACTTACCTACAATCGTACGCGTCAGGCAGCTATTACCCGCGAAATATTGGAAATAGTAGCAGGTGCCGATGCTTTGGCAAAAGGTGGAGATTAAAAAATACTTACATCAATAAAAGCCTGTCTAAATTAGTTTGTTATATTTAGACAGGCTTTTTTTATTATGAAAATCATTAGCAGATTTCTTCAATGGATAGTAGATATGCAATTGGTAATTGCAGTTGGGGGTGGATTGTATTTTCTAACCGGATTTACATTGCTATTGGGTGACTTCCAGTTTTCTTTAATGCGTTTTATGTTGATATCTGGAGGTACCTGGATAACCTATGGTACTTATCGGGGCATTTTTAATTTAACTGCTAAGCCGGTGCCCACTGCTATAGTTTATCTCAGTTATGTTATTACCTTAATTGTTTTTGTTCCATTGTTTGAGGTTTTGTTCTTATTACACCTTGCTTTACTTTCCTTTTTTTACGAGCCGGCAAGTTTTGTAAAAGCCAAACTTTTTTCACTAAGAAAGGTACCACTTCTCAAGCTTATTATTTTAAGCTATATCTGGGCAAGTCTTTCTTCTTTTTACCCTGCTATAGTATTAGATGTTAACTTGTTAAGCAGAAATGTAAGCAACTTATTCTGGATTCAGTTTTGTTTTATTTTGGCCATTACCATTCCTTTTGATATACGTGACTTTTATCTGGACATCAAAGACAAGTTGATTACCATGCCACGAATTTTTGGGTCAAAAAATACAAAAATAGTAGCAACTGTTTTTCTTGGGTTATTCACAATCTTAATTGTCAACTGGAAAGATAGTTTTTACGAAATTTTGGTTTTAGTTGTCATATCACTTTTGCTAATTTGGCGTTCGCATAGTCGAAGATCAAACTTATACTATGGTTTTTGGCTCGATAGTTTATTGATTCTATACTTTGCTATTGTTTTAGTTCATTATAATTATGCAAGATTAGCTTAGCAATTTTCGTATTTTTAATTCAATTATCCTGCATATTTCCTACTCAATTTAATATTTTTACAGAAGAAGATATAATTGCTATGATAGAGAAAAGATGGACCCTTTTACCTTCTCCCGACCCCCATATTACTACCCAATTGGCAAAAGCCATTAACATTAATAAAATACTAGCAGGTATACTTGTACAGCGAAATATTAAGGACTTTAATACTGCTAAATATTTTTTCCGCCCTTCATTAAAACATCTTTACGATCCTTTTTTAATGAAAGGTATGAATGTAGCAGTCAAAAGAATTTTGGCAGCAATTAATAATAAGGAGAAAATATTAATCTATGGCGATTATGATGTCGATGGTACTACAGCTGTTTCACTTTTATATCATTATCTACGCCAGCATTATCCCAATGTGGAATACTATATCCCGGATAGGTACAATGAAGGTTATGGCGTATCTCAAAAAGGTATAGATTATGCAATTAATCATGAGATCAATTTAGTTATAACGCTGGATTGTGGCATTAAAGCGCAGAGAATGGTTGATTATGGCAATCAGCACGGCCTGAATTTTATCATTTGCGATCATCACTTGCCTGGTTCTGAAGTGCCGGAAGCTATTGCTGTGTTGGATCCGAAGCAGCATGATTGTGATTATCCGTTCAAGGAGCTTTCCGGATGTGGAATAGCATTTAAACTAATTCAAGGATTATCGCAACATATTGATAGCGAAATTGATGTTAATAATTATCTGGATTTGGTAGCAGTTTCTATAGCTTCTGACATTGTACCCATCATAGATGAAAACAGAACTTTGGCTTATCATGGTTTAAAGTTACTAAACAATAACCCCAGGCCAGGGTTAAAGGCTTTAATTAGGTCAGCAGGATTAGCACACGTAGATATTGCCGGAATTGTATTTGGAATTGGTCCACGGATAAATGCTTCAGGTAGGATAGATCATGCTTATGGTTCTGTGGAATTGCTTTTGGCGGCTCATATCGATCATGCCTTTGAGTTATTAGAGCCGGTAAATGAGCACAACTTAACCCGTAAAAACTTTGACAGTACCATTACTGAAGAAGCAATAAAGATGATTGAAAATGATCCTGAACTTTTGGGAGCTAAATCTACTGTTTTATTTAAAAATAATTGGCACAAGGGAGTAATAGGAATCGTTGCTTCGAGATGCATTGAAAAATATTACAGGCCTACCATTATACTTACTGAGCATGAAAATGTAGTTACAGGTTCTGCACGGTCGGTAGATGGTTTTAATCTTTATGAAGCTCTTTCAGAGTGTGCTGACCTGCTTGATAAATATGGCGGTCATCAATATGCTGCTGGTTTATCACTTAGCGTAGAAAATGTAAAGGCCTTTAGAAAAAAATTTGAGCAAGTAGTTGCATCTCGTATTTTGAAAGACCAACTTATACCTCAAATCAAAATTGATAGTAAAATCAAAATTGATCGAATTAATGCCAAATTTTATAACATACTAAAACAATTCGGCCCTTGCGGACCACATAATATGGAGCCGGTTTTTGTGGCTGAAAATTTAGTTTGTAAAGGAGAGCCGAAAGTATTAAAGGAGCAGCATTTAAAAATATTTGTAAGGCAGCAAGGTAGTGGTTATGCTATGGAAGCTATAGGCTTTGGCCTGGGTTATCTGGCGCCAAAGTTGAAAAAAAAGCAATTCAAAATGGCATTTAATATTGAGTTAAATGGTCATAATGGCATGAATTATTTGCAATTAAATATTAAAGACGTAAAAATTGAATGATATTTGCTGCAATTGGTAAATCAATCACTCGTTACCAATTTTAATAGCTAAACCATGAAATTACTCGCAGAAAATCTGGTTAAAAAATATAAACGACGCACAGTAGTAAACGACGTAACAGTAGAAGTTGCTCAGGGCGAAATAGTAGGGTTACTAGGACCTAATGGGGCAGGAAAAACCACATCCTTTTATATGATAGTAGGTTTAATAAAGCCCAATGATGGAAAAATTTTTCTGGACAAGGAGAATATTACAGATTTACCCATGTACAGAAGAGCAAAAAAAGGAATTGGATACCTTGCACAAGAAGCATCGGTATTTCGGAAGCTTACGGTAGAAGAAAATTTAATGGCGGTGTTGGAAATGACAGCTAATTCGAAGGCTGAACAAAAAGAAAAAATGGAAGAACTAATGGAAGAGTTTAGTTTAACACATGTACGTAAAAATAAGGGGATGGTACTTTCAGGAGGAGAGAGAAGGAGAACAGAAATTGCCAGAGCATTAGCAGTAGATCCCAAATTTGTACTTCTAGACGAACCTTTTGCCGGTGTAGACCCCATTGCCGTAGAGGAAATTCAAACTATTGTGGGTCGTCTTAAAAATAAAAACATCGGCATACTCATCACAGATCACAATGTGAATGAAACGCTGAGCATTACAGATCGGGCTTATTTAATGTTTGAAGGTAAATTATTAAAAGCCGGTACAGCAGAAGATTTAGCTGCTGATGAACAAGTGCGAAGGGTGTATTTGGGTAAACATTTTGAACTTAAGAGGAAAATTTGATATGGGATTGCTGAATAGCATTATTGTCAATGTATTGAAAAGCAGAATTGGGAGAGTTGAAAAATATATTAATGATCCGATAAAATACCAACAAAAATGGTTTAATCATTTAGTTTCAAAAGCAAGAAATACAGAATTTGGGAAGCAATATTCCTATTCTGAAATTAAAAATTTTGAAACATACCAACAAAGAGTTCCATTAGGGGAGTATGAAAATTTGCTACCTTATGTAGAGCGTGTAATGAAAGGAGAGCAAAACCTTTTGTGGCCATCCAAAATAGAATGGTTTGCCAAGTCTTCGGGCACAACAAGTTCTCGCAGCAAGTTTATACCGGTATCCAAAGAGGCGCTTAAAGCGTGTCATTATCGAGGAGGAAAGGATATAATCACACTCTATTTAAGTCAATTTCCAAATTCAAAATTATTTGATGGGAAGGGATTAATTATAGGAGGAAGTCATCAGGTTAATCATTTAGACGAAAATAAAAATACGCGATTCGGTGATATATCGGCTGTATTGATGGCTAATAGTCCCAAGCTCGGCAGATGGGCTCGTACACCAAGTTTGGAAGTAGCTCTGATGGATGAGTGGGAAGCTAAACTTGACCGTATGACCAAAGAAACAAGCAAGGTAAACGTAACCAGCATGAGCGGTGTGCCTACCTGGACGGTTATATTGCTGGAAAGGATTTTAGAATACACTGGTAAAAATCATATTCACGAAGTTTGGCCTAATCTCGAATTATTTATTCATGGTGCCGTCTCTTTTACTCCCTATCGAGAACTGTTTAAGCGTTTAATTCCTTCCGGTAACATGAATTATCTCGAGACTTATAATGCGTCGGAGGGTTTTTTTGGTATTCAAGATTATCCTGGTGCCGATGGTATGTTGCTATTAGTAGACCATGGTATTTTTTATGAATTTATTCCGGAAGAAGACATTTATAAAGATGATCCTAAAACCATACTTTTAGCTGAAGTAGAACTGAATAAAAATTATGCTGTAGTTATTTCTACTAATGCCGGGTTATGGCGTTACAAAATAGGAGACACCGTTAAGTTCACCTCTATAAATCCCTATCGGATTGCAATCACAGGGCGTACCAAGCACTTTATCAATGCTTTTGGTGAGGAGGTAATTGTAGAAAATGCAGAAAAAGCAATAGCTGAGGCCTGTGAAACAACCGGTGCGATTATTGATAATTTTACTGCCGGGCCAAAGTATCTGGAAACGGGAGGTAATCAAGGTTATCATGAATGGATTGTGGAGTTTCAAAAACAACCGGATTCGTTACAGCATTTTGTAGAAGTTTTAGATGCTACCTTGAGAAAAATTAACAGTGATTATGATGCCAAAAGATATAAAAATATAGCACTGACCAAGCCGGTTGTACATATAGCTGGTAAAAATACCTTTTATAAATGGCTGAAAAAAAGAGGTAAACTTGGTGGGCAAAATAAAGTGCCAAGGTTGTCGAATGACAGAAAGTACCTGGATGATATTTTAGAAATGCTGAGCAAAGCATAAGTAATAAGGCTAAAGATTAGCTTTCGCCTCTTGCTCTTTGTCTCCTTTTTTAATTTCTTCCTTCAGGATACTTTCCACGTAAGAATCATCCTGACTTTCTTCTTCGAATAAGTATTCATTAATTTTTTTCCTGATTTCCTGCGTGCTAAGGTTGTGAAAAATAACCCCGTTGCGTACTACAGAAAGTTGACCAGTTTCTTCCGAAATAACTAATATCAGAGTATCGGTGGCTTCAGACATGCCAATAGCAGCGCGATGGCGTAAACCAAATTGTGCAGGCAAATCATCACGTTCGCTAACGGGCAGTATACAACGTGCTGCTTTAATTTTACCGTTGTAAATTATCACCGCTCCATCGTGCAGCGGACTGTTTTTGTTAAATATGGCCAACAAAAGGCGTTTTGAAACCACTGCGTCGATCAAATCACCAGACTCTGCATAAAATTTTAATTCCGAACTTTTACTAAACACAATTAAAGCACCAGTATTTGACCCACCCAAGGTTTTTGAAGCTTCTATTATAGGTGTGATATTAAAGTTTTTTGCAGTATCTGACTTTCGCCAGGGAAATTTTTTAAAGAAGTTTTCCCGATCAAGGGTAGTTGTTTTACCCACCAGCAGTAAAAATTTTCTGATCTCTTGCTGAAACAAAATGATGACAGCAATAACACCCACACCCATAAATTGACCTAAAATCGCCGAAAGCAGCTCCATTTGTGCTGCTTCTACTACTAGAAAAATTAAATATAAAGATAAGAACCCGAGAAAAACACGTACTGCTACACTGCCTTTCATTAGTTTATATACTTGAAAAAGCAATAAGCTAACCAGGGCAATATCAATAAAGTCTACCCAGTCAATATTTAAAAACCCTATTTTTATTAAAAATATCAAGAATTGTATAGGTTATATAGTTTTACACATTCCACCGCTTCTTTTACATCATGAACCCTCAAAATTGATGCCTTGTTTTGAATAGCGAAGGTATTTAATACAGTTGTTCCGTTTAAGGCTTGCTCCGGCTCCACGCCTAATGACTTATAAATCATTGATTTCCTGGAGATTCCAATCAACATGGGCCTATCCAAAGCTTTAAAGTAAGCTAAATTTTTTAACAAAAGAAAATTTTGTCGAATATTTTTTGCAAAGCCAAAGCCCGGATCTATAATTATGTCCTTGACACCCATTTTTTTTAGTTTTTCAATCTTGTGATTAAAATAAGAGAACAGATCCAATAGCAGGTTATCGTAAGTATTTTGCTTTATCATGGTTTGAGGCGTACCTTTCATATGCATAAGAATGTAAGGTACTTGCCGATTTGCTACCAAATCATACATGTTGTTATCTAATGTGCCACCAGATATGTCATTTATCATGCATGCTCCTTCATCTAATGCTGCTTCGGCTACCTTGCTGCGGAAAGTGTCAACAGAAATTAAAACATCAGGAAATGATTTTTTGATTACGTTAATAGCTTTTTTTACCCTCTGCATTTCCTCTTTCTCACTTATATTTTTCGCGCCCGGGCGTGAAGAATAGCCGCCTACATCAATAAAATCTGCTCCATCCTGAATTATCTTTTCTGCCTGACGTTCAATATTTTCCAATGAAAAATAAAGCCCTCCATCATAAAATGAGTCCGGCGTTACATTTAAAATGCCCATTATCTTACACGTGCTTACATCAACAAGATTTCCTTGCAAGTTAATCGTGAAATTTTCGGAAAATATACTATCTTTCAAGCCTAAAGCGTATTTTGTATAATATTGCAAAAGTATAAAAAATATAATAAGCAATAGCTTTCTTTAATAAAGGTAACTAAATGAAATGAAAGCATAAATCGTTGTTTTATAGATATCAAATTAATTAACTAATGAAAGCATTAAACACCGGTATAAGATATTTTGTAGGAGTATTTTTTATTTTTTCAGGACTGATAAAAATAAATGACCCGGTAGGCACTTCTATCAAATTGAAAGAATATTTTCAAGTATTCAGCGCAGATTTTGGCTCTTTTTTCGAAATATTCATCCCTTTCTCACTGGAGTTGGCAGTTATTGTTGTGGTATTGGAGGTAGTGTTGGGATTTGCAGCCATCATTGCCTACCGCTTCAATATTACTACCTGGATACTTTTAGTCATTATTATTTTCTTTACTTTTCTCACTTTTTATAGTGCTGCATTTGATAAAGTAACTGACTGTGGTTGCTTTGGTGATGCCATTCCATTAACTCCTTTGCAATCTTTTATTAAGGATCTGGTATTGCTGGGTTTAATAATATTTATCTTCATAAAACGAAAATCTTTTCAGCCTATAATTAAACAACCAAAATCGGATTTTATCGTGATTGGCATTACTGCTATTTGTCTGCTTTTGTCTGTATATGCTATAAGGCACTTACCATATATAGATTTTAGACCTTATAACGTGGGCGCTAATATTCAGGAAAATATGCAGCCATCCGCCGAATATCAGTATCAATATGTAATGAAAAAAGATGGAGAAAAATTTAAATTTGAAGTTTACCCATCAGATACGACTTATGAATTTGTAGAAATGAATCTTTTAAACCCCGAAGCACAACCTAAAATTACAGACTATAGTGTATGGAATGATGAAGGAGATTTTACAGAAAAAACTTTTCAAGGAAAAAAATTACTGATCATTATAGAAAATATAGTAAAAGCGGATAAGCAAGCATTGCAAGAAATAAATGCTGTAGCCCAAAATCTAGCGGGCAAGGTGGAGCCAATGATTTTAACCTCAAATGATGAACGTACATTTGAGTCTTACCGGCATGAGTATCAACTGGCGATCGATTATTATTATGCAGACCATACGGTGTTGGAGGCAATGATTCGCTCTAATCCTGGTATCATGTTATTGCAAGATGGTACTGTACTGGACAAATGGCATTATAACGATGTGCCAGAATCAGATGATGTTTTGGAGTTATTAAATGAAGAAAATTAGTGATAAGGTTTATATTCAAAAGATTATTTTACGGCTTTCTGGTTATCATGGGAGTAGTATTTGTGGTGTTTTTTCTTTTTCATGCACTTCCCGGAGATCCTGTGGCTATGATGGCTGGACAACGATCAGATGTGGCCACCAGAGAAGCTATTTCAAAGGAATTGGGACTGGACTTACCGCTGCCAGCACAATTTTATAATTATGTTAAAGATTTATCTCCCGTAGGAATTTATGAAGATACCCAAGTGCATCAGGAAAAATATGAATATACTCGCCTGCTTTCATTTGGTGATGATGCTTTGGTGTTAAAAATGCCTTACTTACGCAGGTCTTTTCAAACCAATAAAAAAGTGGGAGAAATTATTTCCGAAAATATCGAGAGTACATTTTGGCTTGGATTTACTGCCATGCTATTTGCTACTTTGGTAGGTATAGTGGTGGGTATAGTAGCAGCTCTCAAGCAAAATACATTTTGGGATCATTTTTTGGTATCGTTTTCTGTTTTTGGTATAAGTATGCCTACTTTTGTTGCGGGTATTATAATAGCCATGATTTTTGGCTATTATTTAAGTGAATATACAGGGTTAAACCTCACGGGTCAGCTATGGGTCAATGACCCCATTTACGGTGAGCGTTTACAGCTCAAAAATCTAATTTTACCAGCTATCACTTTAGGCATCAGGCCATTAGCAATTATAGTACAGCTTACTCGTAGCTCAATGCTTGATGTGCTTTCCCAAGATTACATACGCACTGCCCGAAGTAAAGGAATCAGATATATAAAGGTAGTTTGGAAACACGCCTTAAAAAATGCTTTAAATCCGGTGATTACGGCAGTATCAGGATGGCTTGCCTCTTTGTTAGCTGGAGCGTTTTTCGTGGAATATATTTTTGACTGGAAAGGATTGGGGTTTGTTACGATCAAAGCTGTACAAAGCTTAGATTTTCCTGTGATTATGGGTGTCACCATTTTTATTGCAGTAGTTTTCGTGTTTATCAATATTATTGTAGATGTGATTTATGCTGCTTTAGATCCTCGGGTACGACTAAATTAAATTGGTTTTTATGAAAGTTTATTTAATAGGATTGCCTGGTAGCGGTAAATCTTACTGGGCCAGGCAGTTATCTGCACATTACCAATTGCCATTAATTGATCTGGATGCCGAGATCGTGAAAAATACAGGCATGTCCATCAACGATATTTTTGTAAATAAAGGGGAAGATTGGTTCAGGAACAAAGAAGTTGAGTTGCTTCGCAGTTGTTCACATCAGGTTGAAGCCTTTATATTTTCAACCGGTGGTGGTGCACCCTGCTTTCATTACAATATGGAATTTATCAACCAAAATGGTCTCAGTATTTTTATTAACCGGTCACCAGGTAGCATAGCCAATCGATTGCTTAGCAAAGGTTTTGACAAGCGGCCTTTACTTAAAGACAAAAAAGATTCCCTTGGGGACGAGCTAGAGGATAAATTAGAAAAAAGGAAACAATTTTATGAGCAGGCAAAAATAGTTTTGACCAAAGATGATCTGGTGTTAGCAGATTTCACACGGGAGATAGATTCAGTTATTAAATGAGAATGGGGCCG
>Ga0207419_1000470_pt1 | contig 35124 bp, 25 predicted proteins | sample ElkSloMetagenome_4_FD_184723 | JGI IMG/M metagenome (GOLD analysis project Ga0207419, IMG submission 184723) | Hot spring microbial communities from Elkhorn Slough, Monterey Bay, USA - MD2A (version 2) | ecosystem: Environmental > Aquatic > Marine > Intertidal zone > Estuary: Microbial mat ...
AACATGAGAATGGCATTGAATATGCCGGCCATTACCAGGGCTTTTTGTGCATGTGACTCATCCTTGGAAGCCAATATCCTTTGCGCCATACTGAAATTACACACGATCCAGGAAAGAGAAGCAATGATGGCGTAGGTCAACACGGCAGGTAGCGGAAAAAATGCTTTCGAATCAAAATTAAAATCATTGGGAGGTAGCAGACTTTTAAAGTTATTGCCTGAAACACCTGATAGCTCCAAAGTCCTTATTCCCTCAAAACCACCCAAAAGTATAAAGCCGGTAATGCCCATCACAAATATCGTGATAAGAAGAAACACCGCTTGAATAATGTCCATTTTCAACATGGTTTTCAGGCCTCCGTACATCACGTAAAAGCCGGCAATACTGGCGATTACAGCGACATTGACCCAAAATGGCCAGCCTAATAATTCTTCCAGTAACAAACCACCGAGGTAGACGGCATAAGTTAAAAAAGCAATGATGGTGGAAATCATGATAGCAGAAAAGACTGCCCGGTTCATCACATTAAATCGCTTTTCCAGGTATTCCGGCGTGGTCACTATTTGAGATCTCCAGTAAATGGCTACAAAAAACATGGAAGATAGCCAGCCTGAAATCCAAAAATTAACTCCGTTCCACTGGATCACATAAAATCCGTGGATAAAGCTTAAAGCAGCGGTACCCATAATTCCGGGGTCAACGAACATAGCAATCAAGGTTAAACCTGTTTGCCACCATTTCATGTGTCGTCCTCCAGTCATAAACTCATGGGTAGTGTTTTTAGCATTTTTACGACTGATAAAAACACTAACGATAAACACTATTATAAAGTAGCTTAATACTATTACTGAATCGATTAGATTATTCATTCTCCCAATTCCAATTTGTGACTGATTTTACCCATAGCAATTTATTATAGCTGATTTCCAGGCGTTATTTGGGCCAGGACAATACCAGGTTTGAGCATCTCAAATTCCAAAATATTTTCATTCTCATGTTTTCTTACCTGATAATTTTTTGTATCCCCTTCAAGTACATTTCTTTCTTTCCATAATTTTCTTTCCTCATAATTGATATAATCTGGGCTTCCATTTTTTTGCCAGGTGGTAACTATGTTATTATTCTCCTGGCTCACCCGGTATAATTCAATATTATAATTTGACTCATTCCAGTTTTCAGGTAAGCTAACTTCAACTTTAAGAATTTGAGATTGATTGCCCGGCTCAAAATCAGGATCAAAACTGTAAATCAGGATTGATAGTTGTCCATCATCATTGGTGACAATTGCATTTTCAAGCTTGCTATCCTGATTACTAACGGTTAGCCTATAGGCACCTAATTTGGATAGTAGCTGATGGGCAAAATAGGAAGGCTTTTTAAGCCCTTGCAAATTTGTCATGCCGTAATTACCATGAAAGGTTTCAGCGCCATAACCCAGTTGATTATAAATATCAGAGAAACACCAATAAGCAAAATAATCTGCATGATGAGACACCTCAGCCATAGTTTTCACAATAAAGGCTGCCTCATTGGCTGTTTCTCTTTGAGGATCATAGGGAAACCAGGATCTTCCCCATTCGTTCCAGTGTATTTCACCTTTAAAATTTCTTTCTTTAGCAATCTCCTTCACCCCTCTTATTACTCCACCAATAAAATTAGGAGATTTATTTATTTTATCGTCTTGTGGCCCTGAAAAAGGTGATAAGGCTGCGTTCTCGCTGTCATTATTGTATATATGTCCAATCAGGTAATCGGGCATACAATTATTTTTTTCTGCAAAATCAAGGAATTCAGGTATCCATTCGGCCCTGGCAGTAGATGGTCCGCCAATTTTAAAATCGGCATCAATTTTTTTAATCACATTCCAGGTACTTTGCCACAATTGGAAAAAATCTTCCATGCTACCGGCAAAAAAGGCGTTTAAATTGGGTTCGTTCCACACCTCGTAATACCAGTCTTTCATACGCTCTTTACCATATCGCTGCAGCATATGATTGAGTGTAGCCAGTATCAAATCCTCCCACTCTTTAAATGACTTTGGCAAAGTAACATTTAATTGGGTGTCAAAAACAGATTGGTCTCCGGAAGCTAAAGAACGTGGTGTAAATGTAGTAGTGAACATAGGTGCTATGCCTATGTCGAGCAATTCATCAAAAATATAATCGATGTATTGCCAGTTATACCGGGTGGCTGTATTTTGGGCATTAAAGTTTTTAGGGTCTCTGCCGATTACATACAAATCATCATCAAACATACCAACAGCTCTGATGTGCCTGATTCCTAAATTCTTATGTCCCTCTTTTAACTGGTCAAGACAATCTTTTCTTGCCATCCACCGCATTTGATCAATATTTCCAAAACCTGCCCAGGTATGTTTAAATGGAATGGACTTTTGAATATAATCAGGTTTTATTTTTAATTCTGAAGCCATCTTTGTGGATTTCTAATTATTTAAAATAAGTCTTAAATTCAAGCTTTCCCAATAAGAATGTTTATCCTGACCAGAGATTTTTTTCCAATTTTCAAAAGTCAATTGCCCTCCCTCAAGATGGTTCCCATCAGGAAATTGTTTACCTTCGGAAGGATGGAAATACGTATTGTAATCAGCCTGGACAGTTTTTAAAAAGTCAATAGAAGCCCATGTTGATGGTTTATCCGGATTGTGATACTCAAAGAAAGTAAATAGGCTTTGGTCACTTTCATTAGCAATTATTTGATTATTAAATAGTTTCCAATCTTTGCTATTAATTTCCCAGTTTGAATCCTGGTTTACCTGCCTGCCATCCTGTCCTAATCTTATTTGATGATTATTACCATAAAGTAATGAGCGCTCAATCGTCACATTGGCATGTCCATAGCCTTTAATGCCTATATCATTATTTTTTAAAGTGCAATTTTGAATAAGTGCCGATTTCCTGCTACCTTCCAGCAAGATACCAGCTTCCTGATTATCGGTTATTGTAGAATTACGGATAATGAAGTTTTCATTGTCCCAATCAAACCAGATAGCGTGACAATTATTATTGTAAGCATTAATGTTTTCTAAAATGACATTTTTATTTCCGCCAAAAATCTTTATGCCAGCTGCATCATGAGATATTATTTTAGCAGCATTCGTTCGCCAATTGTTTTCATAAATGGTAAGGTTTTCAAAATGAAGGTTTTCTCCCATTCCAGTACCCATTCCTCTTTCGCCATTATACCTCACTACTGTGTTCCGCACAGTCACGTTACTGCAATTTTCAAGTTCTAACCCCACCCCATTGTTCCATTGGAAAACACAATCGTCGATAAGCACATTGCCGGTATTGCTTATTGTGAGGGCATCCTGGTGCATGGTATTAGCCGTATGTTGAAACACTAGACCTTTTAACATTAAACCCTGGTCATTGTGAACGGTTGCTTTTACCAAGGTGCCATTTCTTCCCAAATCATAAATATCATATCCTCTGGTTGAAACTTCAATCCTTGCTTCCTCCAGGTTCACTCCCTGACCAGGATTTAGGTAAATTTTATCATTTTGTTCATCTACAAAAAAGCAATTTTCTTCAAGTTCACTTAAGCTTACCACCTGCTTTACAGGAATTGAATCCACAAATACCATTTCTCTTCTTTTCTGGTATTCTGTTAATTTACAGGGGCCAAAACACTTATCCGAGTCTTCGTATGGCCCCCAATTATAAAACCAGTCATGATAATATACCTGACCTTGTTTTACCCAATTTTTAAATACATCACTGCCAGAAATGAAAACAGTTTTAGGGCTTTGAGCTTCTATAATGAGTAGTTTATTAGAAGTTATATCCAAATAGGATCGATAATGTCCCGGGTGGACGATAATTTTGGAGGGCAAGTATTTACAACGCTCGATAGCATTTTGAAGTGTTAACAAAGGAGCTTGTGGTGTACCCTTGTTTAAATCACTTGCTTTAGGGTGTTGATTATTGACATGCACAACAAATTCTACAACATCAGTATCTATGTTGGCCGAACCAAATAGCTGAAGTGGAAATAGTAAAGCTACCAGTAGGATGATCAATTTCTGCATCATGTTATATCGTTTCTTTACGCATGGAATATTTTGAGGCAAACCATACTTAGTTTATAGGTTGAAGCAATGAGTTTTAAACAAAGGGAGCCTTATTTAATGACTCCCTCTGACTTATGAAAACACCATTTATCTGATTAAAATAAAGTTGTACTTCTATTCTACAGCCGGGTTCGTGATGCGGAAATTCTTTAAATAGATCTTATGTGAATCCCAGTGATCTTTCCCGAAAGCAGGAGTAAACCAAGCGAAATTCACTTCATCAGCGGTACCTGTCATCTGTAAGCCCGAAATTTCTGCATCGTCATTAGAAGCAAAATAAATTGTATTCCATGTGTTAGGTTCTGGTATAAAACCTTCTTTCACCAAAAACCAACCACCTTTGTCTCCACTAGCTTTATACTTAGCCAGGTTACCAAGACGAAACTGTATCTTAACCCCTTTACCTGCTTCACTTAACTCATCAAATGACCTGGGGCTGTTGGCATCGGTTTCATAATATACATCTATAGCAATTACTCTTTGACCACCGTCAACCATACCTAACTGTTCAGCTGAAGGCTGACTCATGTTTGGACCGTACCAACCAAATACAGGAATCATAAAACCTCCCCAGGCTGTTCCACCACCATCTTCCCTTATAGAAAGCCTGGTCATCATCAAACCTGTACCACCATCTGGCAGGTCAGCTTCAAAATCCCAGTTACTGTTGGCAAAGCCTCCTCTGGAAGTTACATACATATCGGATGGCACATCTCCACCTGCATATCTCGCACCTGAAATACGACTTAAAGCATCGCCTTCCCAGTGGTCACTCCATTGCGCGGTGTCAGCTTTCAATACACTAAAATCAGCCAATGTATAATCAGGCATAACATAGGTTACCTGAGCCACTGCATTTTCTGTGCTACCATCTCGAGCGGTAATCGCAAAAGTAAGCTGTTGGTCAGTAGTAGCATCTGCAGGAAACGTATAAGTATAATTGACAGTCTCTTCAAAGGTTCCCTGAGTAAATGTTTCGATTTGGTCATTGTTCAATGATAAAGACTCCAAATCTCCATCAACTTCAATTGTAAAATCTACGGTTTCTCCAGGTTTACTTTGAGAAACAACCGGATCAACACTAATGGCTAAATCAGGAGCTGCAGGTCCATCATCTTCACTACAAGATATTAATACAAATACTGGTATTAATAAGGCTAAAAACAATTTTAGAAAATTTTCCTTTTTCATATGGGTTAAATTTAAAATTTAATGATTTATGTAATTAATAATGGCCTAAAATTATTGAATTTGAAATTAGATGATTGTTTTAGGCGTCCAGGAGTTTGCTTTGACAGTCCGAAAAAAAAATTATAGTGGTTTGAAGGCCCTGGAAGAGGACTAGGAATTTGCTAATTGCATCATCTTTAGGAAGATTTTTTATTAAGCAGCCATGAAAAAAATTAAAATTTGCTTCTACGCTTGCCTGGTTTTTATTATAATATCAAGTAAATCCACCTCCGTTACTTCCCCGTAGAAGGTAACAGCAGAATATTACCAAGATATTCTTTCATATTTTTGGTTAAATAGGTTGATAATTATAATCAAGTTTGATAGGAATGGAATAGCAGCATAAGTATTACATCCTTTCTTCTAAATTTTTAAATACGGTATAGTAGTATATAGTATACCTGAATTTATTAATCCTTATTATCAGGTTGTTATCTTCTTCATCTTTTTTATCATAGTTCATTTTGGCTCAAAAAGACAATTTAGCTGTAAATACTTCTATGAAGGAAATGAAGACAGCATAGATTTTCTTTACCTATTCAGCCGCACGTTTGAAAACTAATTGTGCTAATTTAACAGGTGTAGCAACTAAAGCAACTCGTTCTGTAATTTTCACGGATGTAAGGATTGAATTACAAATAGATTATAGCTTATTCAAAACATGTAAAATGAAGGCTTTCAAAGCATTAGCTAATATAGCTAATTTTACACAAATTGTATTTTAGCAATATTTCAATACAAAGTTTACCTATAGCAAGAAAATAGTTGTTTAAACATATATTTTCTACTCATGATTTATTATTTACCCATTAAATACATATATTAGTAACTATCTTACATTTGCAAGCAATTGCAATTTTCTAATTACTAATTAATTAAATACTTAATAACTTTACCAAAAACAATTATCATTATGGCATTATATATTTCATTAATCATTTTAGTATCAGCAATAGTTTCTGTAGGCACAGGATTCGCAATTTCACTTTACATCGACAAGCTTTTTAAAGATACCTGATTATAAAAGAGTTGCAGCGATAATTTTATAAAATTATCTTAATAAAATTGTACTTTTAAAAGAAATTAATTTATTAGGTATTTATAGGTAACTTTTAATATATAAGATTAGTCCAATTTGAAATTTACAGTTACTATTGCAGTTTGGAGGCCAAGCTGGGTATTGTTATCAACAATTACCCATTTTGGCCCTTCTTTTATCAGGTTAATCGCCATTTCATTACATCGCTCATTAATTCCTTTCACTACCAGTATTTCCGGTTCTTTATCTGGTGCTTCCATAACAATTTGAAGTACTACAGATCCTGAATGCTGAGTAACGATAGAATCACTACAGGTGCCAATATTATCCTCAACATAATGATTGAAAGCTTCCCATCCATCAATAGGCATAATAGTGGCATTGGTTTGTTTAGAAACCATTATAAGCTCTTCGTTGCCGGCGATATATTTTTTGCTTTTGGCAGCATTTTGTACAACGATTTTTTTCTCTTCTGATCCTTCTTGCCGAAGTGACTCATTTGTGGAGCCAGCAGCAATAAAACCTTCATTAGCCAGAGCCTCTTGTGGCTTACTATTAAAAAACTCATCTTGTATCTTCGTCACTTTTATACCTGAAGATGGTGAAGACGTATCGTGCTGTGCTGGGGCTAATGCTTCATTGTCTACAATCTCTATTTCCAGGTCTTGAGACTCTACCTTTTTCGCACTTTCTTTTGTAGTAGGTTTTACCTCATTACTAACTATAGAATTACCCTTAGCAATTATCCCTTGATCCTGATTCAATGCTAATCCATTGCCAGTATCTGTTTGAAGTGCTTGAGTATCGGGTAGGATAAGCTCATTATTTTGCTCCTCCTGTATGGCCATATCCTGCTGAGGGGCAGCCTCTTCTCGCGATAAGTTTATAACACTTTCATTATTCAAAGAAAATTCATTCATGACCCAATAACCCAAGCCAAAGCTTAGCAATAAAGCTACAACAGCAGCAATTCTCTTGATCTGCCATTTACTATTTTGATTTTTATTATCAAATCGATCATGAGCTGGTACATCAGCATTTGGAAATTGCTGATAACCTTCTACAGCATCAGAACATAAATCGCAATGCAGTAAATGATCTTCCACGGCGTGATTTTCCTCTCTTGGGAGAAATCCATTCGCATAACTTTTAATTTGTTGCCGGCTCAAATGGCCTTTTATCTCTATTCTCTTATTCATTAGCCCGTTTTACCTTTCATTTTAATTTGCATGTTTCGCTTTCCATTCTGCAAATTACTTTTAACCTGTTTTAGTGCAAAACCAGTTAATTGTGTAATTTCCTGATAGCTCTTCCGCTCAAGGTAAAAAAGCCGAACACAGGTTTGCTGCTCAGCAGGCAATGCTTCAATAACATGATGCAAATGGTCTGTCAGATCTTCGCTTATATTATTGTCTACAGGATGCATGAAAGTTTGATTTTCCATATCATCTCCCCATATTTTTTCTGCTTTATCTTTATTTTTTTGCTTTCGCAAATACATTAAACAATAATTTCGCATTACCTGGTAAATCCAACTACTAAAATCTCTAATTTCAAATTTTAACACTTTACCAGCCAATTGCTCATATACCTCCATCAAAGCATCTTTAGCATCTTCCTCATCTTGTAAATACTTGAGGCCTACCCCCATGAGCAGATGAGCATAACGCTGATATAATATAGCCAACAACTGACTATCTCCGGTTTCCCGAAATTTATTCAGTAATTCTTTATCTGTGTAGGCCTCTACAATTTTTTTTCTTCTGCCTGGCAAAAATTTCATCCGGCTTTAATTAGCTGTTGTTCAAGACTTCACGAAATTAAGTAAAAAAAATTTTCTTTTGGTTATGGAATTTAATGCTTGCTTGCATCTTGTAATAAAATATAAAAATCATGAAAACACTAAATGAAAATCTAAAAATGAAAAAATTAATTTTTCTAGCCTTAACAGGGATGCTTTTCTTATTATCATTCAAAGCTGATATAGTTACTATCAGCGGGCAAGTAACTGATAAAGAAACGGGTGCTCCAGTTGAAGGAGTGGTAGTTTCGGCCGTGGGACAACAGTTGCAAACAAGCACCAATGCCGAGGGAAGATATGAAATATCGGTTCCCTCGAATATAACCTACCTGGAATTTAAATATTCGGGTTACCAAACAAACCAAGTGAAAATAGCCGGCAGACAATTATTAAATGTGAAATTGACTATGGTCAATCAGCAAAAATATATAGAAGAGAAACAAGCTGCTAAAGCAAACAATAAAAAAAACAGACTTGAATACGCGGCTCAGGAATCTTTTTCTTTTGCCATAAGCACTGGTCAGGGATTTATTTCAGATAATGAAGATCCTAGTCGCAATTATAATACGGAAGAATATGCTAACATTGATGAAAATATATTTCATAGCCCGGCTTATAAACCTCTCAGCACATTTTCGATAGATGTAGACGCCGCATCTTACAGCAACATACGCAGATTTATAAACTATGGCCAATTGCCCCCGAAAGATGCAGTACGAATTGAAGAAATGATCAACTACTTTAATTATGACTATCCACAGCCTGCTGACGAAAATCCCTTTGCAATCTTTTCGGAGGTTTCTCAATGTCCCTGGAACGATCAACACCAACTGGTGCATATAGGTCTGCAAGGTAAAAATATTGACCGTTCAAAACTACCGGCGTCTAACTTGATCTTTTTAGTGGACGTTTCAGGTTCCATGAATTCTCCCGAAAAACTGCCTTTGTTAAAATCGGCTTTTAAAATGCTGGTAAACCAAATGAGTGAAAATGACCGGGTAGCTATCGTAGTATATTCAGGTGCCGCGGGAGAAGTGTTACCCTCTACACCGGGAAATAAAAAAGCTCAAATATTGGAAGCCATTGATGATTTATCTGCCGGTGGCTCAACTGCAGGTGGTGAAGGAATTAAATTGGCTTATAAAATAGCGGCCGAAAACTTTATTGCCGATGGTAATAATCGTATTATACTCGCGACTGATGGTGATTTCAATGTAGGCGTGAGCAGTGAAGGAGCACTAGAAGATTTGGTGGTTGAAAAAAGAAAAACTGGTGTTTATTTAACTGTACTTGGTTTTGGCACAGGCAATTATAAAGATAACAAAATGGAGATTTTGGCAGATAAAGGTAATGGAAATTACGCGTATATTGACAACATTAATGAAGCCAAAAAAGTAGTTGTCAACCAAATGGCGGGCACATTATTTACCATAGCCAAGGATGTAAAAATACAAGTTGAATTCAATCCGGCAAAGGTAAAAGCCTATCGACTCGTCGGCTATGAAAATAGAAAACTAAATGATGAAGACTTTAATGATGATAAAAAAGATGCAGGCGAATTGGGTGTTGGACACACTGTTACAGCCTTGTATGAAGTTATACCCACGGGTGCTAACAGTGACTTTGATAACGATATTGATGAATTGAAATACCGAAAAAAGGTAGTAACAACAAAAAATGAAGAATTGCTAACCTTAAAATTACGCTACAAAGCTCCCGATGGCATGGAAAGCCAATTAATTACAAAGTCGCTAAAAAACAAAAATATTAACATTGCTGAAGCTTCAGAAAATTTCAAGTTTTCTGCCGCGGTAGCAGCCTTTGGCATGTTATTACGAGCATCTGAATATAGTAATGGCTATACATTTACTGATGTGTTTTCGCTGGCTCAAGAGTCAATTGGAGATGACAAACATGGCTACCGAAGTGAGTTTTTAGAAATGGTGGAGTCGTGTAAATTAATGGCTGTAAATAAATAGTTGAAGTAAATCAAATTGCAAAAGAAAAGTAAAGGCTACTATTTTAATGTAGCCTTTACTTTTACTTCAACTTCATTATTATTTCTCTTGTATACCCATAAATTGGGGCAAAAAGTAAAACATCATTTTCAAAAGGTGCCGGACTCACTAATACAAGGTATTTTTCTTCACTTTTCATTGCCTTCAATTTATCAATGGGCAACAACTTTTTAAATTCTTCCTCTGAAATATCCTTGTTTTGCTCGAATATCTCATACATGGGTTTATACATTGTGATTGATGATGTAAGGAAAGTTTCTGCATTTTCATAAGCTTTATCTTTCTCCTTCAATTCACTCAGCTCATACATAGAATAGCCTACCAATTCCTGTTGTCCGTCTTCGGATAAATTAATATAATTAAGGTCTTTAATTGCTGCATTATTATCCTCAGGATTTAAAATTAATTTATTATCAATAAAATCCACTATCTGATATTGCTCTCCTTGCAGCACAAAAGTATACCCAATATCCTTCTTTGATATTCTTACAGTATCAATCTCTGTTGAAAAACTGATTTCGTAAATTGCTTCGCCTTTAATTGAATTAAGCGTAGTAGTATCGTGCTCGATATTATTTTGATGATTTAAAGTTCTATAATTTATGTTTTCTCCACCATCTGGGGTCATCTCAAAACTGTATTCAAACCCAATGCTGGTATTGCCATTTTCCACGACTTCCACCTTGCTATTATGGCGATCAGTAAGTGTTTGCTTTTTTAAGTTAAAGTCCACTACTTGATTCCAGTGCTCTTCATCAAAATTAGCGGGAAACCTGGACTCAAAGATCAAATTATAGCTAAAATGTCCCTTTTCTATTTTTATTTCAGCATTTTGAATCAATGAATCTACAGCCATAGCAACTTCATCTGTGGTGTTTTTTACCGTTGGTAGCTTCTGATTTAAGTCCAAATCAACTTTCTTATAGACGAATTCCGATTTTTTAAAAAGCTCGCTGTTCATCCCATAAGCCATTTTGTAGATCATTTCCCATTGTTCTGGTGTATATTCATCTTGCTGAGCGTAAGAAGAATAACCAAAAACACAAAGAAGAACAGATATCAAAAATCCTTTAATCAACATTTTTGTAAAAATTGAGTGGGAAACAAATATAATACTATTTTATAAAATAATTGAGGGACGGATCAGGTGGGGTTGTGTTTAAATAAAAAAGGTGCCAATTACGACACCTTCTTATTAACTATCAATCACTATATAAACCTTAACCTTTATTACTTATTTGCATCTGCAGTTTCTGATAATAAAATTTCATTAATGGCTTTCTCTAATGATTTTTTAGGTAATGCACCTTGAGCCATTTGTGGTTCACCTTCTTTAGGAACAAACAGAATGGATGGAATACTTCTAATTCCGAAAACTGATGCCAATTCCTGCTCTTTTTCCGTATCTATTTTATAAATTTTAATTTTCCCTTCATATTCTTTACTCAATTCTTCAAGTATCGGAGCCACCATTTTACATGGCCCGCACCAGTCGGCATAAAAATCAATAACACAGGGAAGGTCACCTTCGTACTGCCATTCTTTATTTTTTTCGTAGTTAAATACTTTTTCCTGGAAAGTTTCTTTGGTCAAATGTTCCATAGTTTCTTCAGATTTTATTTTATTTCGTTTTGTTTCTTTTACTTTATTATTTAAAAAAGCCATTGGAGCATCTTGTTTCAAATGCTGGCTTTGTGAATAACTAGTACCGGTTAATCCAATAGCTATTAAAAGTATAATTAATGATATTCCTTTTGTCATTTTTTGCTTATTTATTATCCTCAACGAGAAACATATAAAAATAGTTTCATATGTTCATTTGCTTAACCTAATATTTAATTCAAAACATTATCTACTTTTAAAGTCAAGCTCCTATTTCGCCTACCTTGGCCATTTTTATTTCTAATATATTAAAGACACTACTGGTCATTTGGTTCAAAAGTTGAATTTTTGCTTCTATTTGCTCCCAGGTGAGCGAATCATTTTCATATTCTAATTGCCTGAGTACAGCTAAAACATTAGAAGCTTTTACATGAGCAAATGAAGGTTGCATTTTGTGAGCCAGAGAGGCTACTTGCTGTTTATCTTTATTATCCAATGCATTATTCATTTGCAACATATTCAATCTATTATTACTTATTAAATCGGCAGTCATACTTTTTACCATATCCCAATCACCATCGGCAAACTTCTCTATATCTTGCAGGGATACGGTATCACAATCATCAGGGCTATCAACATCAGATTCGGCAACCAAATACTCATCAGGCATAAGTGTAGTATTTAAATTTAAGGCTTGAGCAATGTTACTAAATAGTGCCTGCTCAGTAAATGGCTTAAGTACAAATCCATCAAAGCATTCATAAGAAGCATCATGGAAAACATTGGCTGTAATGCATAAAAAAGGCACATTCTCATAATTTTGCAACTCAGATTTTGCCTTCTTTACCAGCTCAATACCGCTAATTTCCGGCATGTTTACATCAGTGAGAATCAGATCGTAATTATTATCTACCAGCAATTGCAAAGCTTCTGCCCCATTGTTTGCCAAATCTACTTCTACATCCCATTTTTTTAAAATAGTATGAAATAGCAATATATTGTATTCATCATCATCAGCCACCAAAACTTTTTTACTTTTTAGTAAAGAAAAGTCGAAAGGTATAGGTGCTTCATGTGCCAGGTAATCTTCTAATTGACCTATTGCAACCGGTAATTTGAGCACGAAAGTTGATCCCTTTCCTACTTCGCTAGCTACTGATAGATTACCACTCATCATATTGGCAAGCCTTCTACTAATGGCCAAGCCTAAGCCTGTACCGCCATATTGCCTGGTAATTGATGTATCTGCTTGCTCAAATCCTCGGAATATTTGCTTTATTTTATTGGCCGGAATACCGGTACCGGTATCAGTTACCTTTAGCTCAAGCCATAGCTTATCTCCATCTATCGGTTGTGTATTAGCTTCAATTGTTACTATACCCTGGTTAGTAAATTTGATTGCATTACTCAACAGGTTAAGCATAATTTGCTTTATTCTGAAAGCATCGCTCATAATGATAAGTTCTGAATCAAATTGATATTGCTGCTCTAGCAAAATCCCCTTCTCTTCCGCTTTTAATTTAAATGTATGGTAAATTTCCTCCAATTCGTTGTGGAGTTTTACCGGTACATTTTCAATGCCCAACTTGCCTGCTTCTATTTTTGAAAAATCAAGAATATCGTTTACGGTATTGAGCAAATGAACCGACGAATTTTTAATAGCTTGTAAAAAATAATGCTGCTTTTCTTTAAGCGGAGTTTGCGTAAGTTGATCAGTAAAACCCAAAATTGCACTTAAGGGAGTTCTAATTTCATGACTCATGTTAGCCAAAAACTCTTCCTTGACACGGGCCAGTTTTTCGGCTTTACGTTTAGCTCTTTCCAGTCTTCTTTTATAAAAGTTGGACTTGGTAATATCACTGATAATAAGATAGATAAAAAGGGCACTTGATATCAAGCCTGCAAGACCAACAATAAAAATTACATTAATCGATTTTTCGGCAAATGCTTTACTTTGCCTGGTTTGGGTGCTTGTTAGCTTCAGCTCTTCTTGCTGCAAATCTCTGAGCATGGTACGCATATTTTCCATGATCAAAATATCGTCGAGCAGCAATTCATATTTTTTATTGGTGAGCAAGGCATTAAAACTACTTTCCTGCTGTCTGATATCGGCCAATATATCCACCACCTTGTCAATTACTTTACTGGCGTCTTCCTGTGTAATGATAGTATCATACCTAATATGCTTTTGAGCGATGGTTTTTAAAGTGTCTCTAGTAACAGTAGTGGTCGTATTTTCTTCCGCTACTTCCTTATTTCCACTTTTCTTTTTCTTTCCAAACAGATTTCCTAAAAAATTGAAAACAGAACTTTCTTCTTTACTTTTTTCATCCTCCGGATCAGGTGCCACAGGTTTAATTTCTGGTACCTGTAGTTTTTCTGCCATACTGGTTGATTTTGTAGTTCGCATAGATTTGACAGAATCTAATGCCTCCCTGGAGATTTTATCAATGGCGCGTGCAGAGAAATCTCTTTGCCGGGCCCTATTTTCAAGTTTTATAAACCCGGAAAAATTAAGCGTTTTTTTATTCCATAATATGGCTATAGAATCTATTTTCTCATATTGTGATTCACTATTTCGAGTTATTTTCTTTAGTGAATCAATACTATTATAAATTTTGTCGCTATTTTCATAATATTTATTTAGGTACTTATTTTGACCTGTTAGCGTATAAGAGCGAACAAATGTTTCAGTTTCTGAAATGTCGGTAAGAAGATTGTTAATTAGTATCAACTTTTGATCAGGCACACTTAATAAGTTGATAGACTGCTGAAGCTGCAGAAAATTGCTAATGGTGTAAAAACTAACGATTAGCACCAATATTGTGGCCAGTGCAAAACCGATAATTACCTTTATTTTTAACTTATCTTTCATAAATAAAGTGATGTGAAACTACTTCCCTAACTTTAATATAACTTATAAAGATAAGTATTTGTACATTTTGATCTTCATTTATGCACCAGAAACAATTTCATTCATTTGGCTGGCCATATTAGGCATGGCAATAGAAACTTTGGTTCCCTCTCTGGTAGAGCTATGAATATTGATTTTTCCATTGAGTTTTTCTACGGACTGCTTTACTATATAAAGACCTATACCAGACCCTGTAGAAGTGTCTGATCCTCGGAAAAATATATCAAAAACCCTGGGCAAAGTTTTAGGATCTATACCCATTCCATTATCAATAAACTCGGCCTCCATCTGATTGTCATCAATGGAAATTAAAACCTTTACATAATGTTCGTCTCTGGAAGGATTGATGTATTGAATGGCATTGGCTATTATGTTTTTTGTAATATCTTTGACTCGGCTATGGTCGCTATACAATTCCTCATTTTGAATATCAATAATTAATTGTACTTTTTTGTAGTTTTTTAAATGAGATAATTCTGCCCACACCTCCTCTACAACTTTCTGCATATTGATTTTGCCAATAACTACAGCTGTATATAAGTTTTTAGAATGCGTGAGAATATCAGCGATAAAATTATCTAGTTTCTCTATTCGATTTTTAATCATTTGCAGGTATTGGTCATTTTCTTCATCCATGGGCTTTAACAATGAAAGCAAACCCGCGATAGAAGACAAAGGCGAACGAAGATCGTGAGATATTTTATATACAAAATTAGTCAGCTCGTTATTTCGGGTGCGCAAATCTTCTTCAGTTTTCTTCAGCTCCGTTATATCCAGTACAAATCCGAAAATTTTAATTAATTTCTGTTCCTGCCATATTTTAGCTGCTTTTACCTGCACTATTTTTTCTTGCTGGTTGTCTGGTTTTATTTTAAATTCTCTTTTAATTTCATCTATGCTTTCGTCTTGCAAAAAGTTTTTAATGCCCGGAAGCAAGCTCTGATACTCTTCATGCTGCAAAAATGAAATGAAAAAGCCAGCATCAACTTGTTTGTTTTCTTCAATATTGAAGAGCTGATAAACCTCTGAAGAAAGAATAAGATTGTTATTTTTAGGCCAATATTCCCAACTACCCAGTCGGGCAAACGTTTGGGCTTGAATAAGTCTATTTTCACTTTCCAGCAGGTCATTTTCTGCTATTTTACGAGAAGTAATATTTACTACCTGAATAAGTTTTTGTAAACTATCTGAACCAGTTTGTAGTGGAGCTCCGTGCTCAATTGTGTATAGTAAGGAGCCATTTTTGGTTATCAATCGTTTCTCTTCATTATAGCTGCCCAGCTGTTGAGAAAACAATTGGTTATCTATGCTAATGTTTCTTTCAGCCTCCTCCGGATGAATGGTTTCCTGATTTTTGATACTGTAAATTTCACTTTTATCATAGCCTGTAAGCTGCAAGAATGAATGATTTACTTTAGAAAAACTTCCATCTTGGTTGATTATAGCCATACCAATGGGTGCTTTTTCAAATAAAAGCCGAAAGTGTTCTTTACTGGCAAAAAGAGCCTCCTCTGCAAATTTTTTCACGGAAATATCTACCAGCACTCCCTCCATGGCTATGGCTTTGCCTTGATCATCTTGCTGTACCCAACTTCTTTCTTGTATCCAACGCTGATTGCCAAATGTTGTAACTACTTTATACTCTACAATTAAATTTTCTTTTTCTCCGGATATTATATAGTTTCTGTACTTTTTTTCTATTTGATCATAATTTTCATCATGGATAAGATTTTTAAAAGAAGCTTTTTTTTCCAACAACTCATTTGATTGATACCCTAATTGATTGATATTATCCGATATAAATATGAAAGTACGCTCCTGATCGAGATGGCAACTAAACGCGATGGCCGGACTATGATTAACAATTCTTACCAGTTCATTATGTTTCTCACTTATCTTTTGATAATCCGTACTATGAGAAGTGCGGTTTTTAGGATCATTGGCTTCCTCGATTTTTACCTGAGCTGTAAAGTTCTTTCGCAAACCAATTTCCCTCACTACACCCATTAGCCCAATGATTTCATTTTTTTCATCAAAAACAGGAGAATAATAACCTTCATAAAATTCATTGATGCCATGTTGGAGCATTTTATTAAAAGGCATTCCTTTAATAACTTCAAATCCGCCCCTTAGCACCTTTTTCAATTTTTGAGTAAGATGAGTATTATCCAATGCTGGGAAAATGCTGGAAATTGATACGCCGATACAATCTGATTTTTGTACCCCTGAAAACCGAACCATTTGTAGATTCCATTCCGTAATTTTTAAATCAAGGTCTGTAGCAAAAATTCCATCTAAGGTACTATTGAGTAAAAAATTGGTATGCTGTTGATTAGATGAATCCATTGATAATTGTAAAAAAAAGGATTTATTGGTCTGCAAAGTTCATAAAATATTTTGACAATCCAATGACTGCCAGTATATTGGCCTTAAAACTGAGTATAATAGAACATTTTAATGTAAATCAGAAATAAAAAAAGCCAAGCACTGCAAAGTACCTGGCCGATATTAATAATCACTTAAACTTAGTTTTTGCTCACAAATCTATCATACAATTCATGTTCCTCTACACCATATGATTTATTGGCAATAGAAAAATACCTATCTTGTATCATTACATAATCGAACGGCTTGTTTTTATGATTAATTTCAAACCATATTATTTTTTTGTTTCCAGGCATCATATATTCTCTTTTCGTGTACAACATACCATCAGAACTTACATAGGTGCCAATTTTAAAATTACAATTGTAAATCCGGTTGTTCATCACTACAACAGAATCATTCAAAATTATGGTTTGGTTATTTGACTGATTTATATTTTGCTTATCTGGTACAATATTCATCTTTACCGTTTGAGCATGCCCCTCAATAAGCAATAATGCCAGGAAAAGAAAAGATAATGCTATTTGAATTATAATCTTCATAGTGCAATTTGTTTTTTATTTTGTATTACAAATTTAATATTTTTTATTACTATAGTTATATTATAAGATAAAAATATATGATTAATCTAATATGTTTTATTACATTACTTATTTTTAGATAACACAGGAAATTGATATCGAGATTTATTAACTCATTATGAGATGAGCATCGCTCTGAAATTTTATTGAGGTTCAGTAAAAAAAGGTTTACACAATATTTATAAAAGATTGGTATTGATATTATTACAGAGTTTATAAATTGCAAATGGATACGTATATTTGAGGCGGAAGAATAAAAAGATGAGGGTATTTATTTTAGTACTGACTGCTTTAGTATTGCAAAGCTATGTTTTTGCGGCCAGTCCAAAGCGAGCGCTTAAATTACTTGAAAAAGCCAAGTATGATAAGGTAGAAAAGCAGCTACAAAAGCTATTAGAAAAAGATAGTATTAGTCCTGGAGCACATTATGTTTACGCTGTAATGTATCTGGATACTGGTTACCATCGATATCATGTGGATACTGCCTGGTGGTACATTAAGCTTGCCAGAACACAATACAATATAATTGAAGAAAAAACCAAAAAAAAACTTGCCAGAGCAACTATAAATGATAGTACAATACGATGGCAAAAGCTGAGAATAGATACTGCAGCTTTTGTGGAGGCCAAGCAAGAATATACTATAGCTGCTTTTGATAAATTCATAGATAGCCACCCCACTGCGCCACAATTATCTCAAGCCATAGCTTTGCGAAATGAAATAGCCTGGCAGGTTGCTCGTAGACAGAATACCTATGAGGCGTATCAATATTTCATGAAAACTTATCCGGATGCACGCCAGATAAAAGAAGCGGTTGATCTCTATGATGTATTGCTTTTTCAAGAAAAAACCAAAGACGGCAGGTTGTCTAGTTATGTACAGTTTTTACAACAATACCCTGATACCCCGTATCGTAACGAAGCCGAAATTAATATTCTAAAGTTAAGCACTACTACAAACGATATTTCAACATACATAGAGTTTCTGCACAACTACCCACGCAGTGAATACGCGCCAATTGCTAGAGATTTTCTTTATCATTTGCATAAGCAAAACCACTCCCCTAATACTTTTTTTTCTAGCTATAATATTGCCAAATCTGATTCGCTACAACGAGTTATTACACTTGAAGATGGCTATTGGATAACCACTTTAGATGAAAACAGTAGCCAGTATGGATTTAGAAACCAAGGCTTTGAGCTCGTATTGGATTTTACATATGAAGCGATATCGGAAGCATATTACTGTGGTGAAATAAACTCCGATGTTCTGGAAGTAAAAAAGAATGCGCAATGGTCATTGATAGGACGTGATGGTTCCTTGTTATGGTCAAAACCATATGATAGCTTTTATGATATAGGATTTGGTTTCTTAAAAATACTCGATCAGGATAATTATTTTATAGTGCATAAATCAGGATACCAGCTTACTGATTTAAAAGTAGAAGAGGCGAATATCCTGGCAGGGCAATTTATCAAAATAGTAACTAATGGTAAAGTTGGGCTGATTTCGTTTTTTGGCGTGCCGCTCATTTCCCCAAATTATGATGATATAACATATGAAGATGGGTTTTATGTATTTGAAAATAACAATATGGTGGCACTGGCGACCACGGAGATGATATTGAAAGGAGCTGAAGATAAAGAATTTGTTCCCAGGTTTTTATATGATGAAGTAGAGGTACTGGAAAATGGAATGGTAAGATGCTACCGATTTGATGCAGAAACACTATTAGATCAAGCGTTGCACACAGTAATTCCTTTTGAAAAACATCAAATATATCGCATCAATAATGGCTGGCTAATTAAAAAAGATAGTAAACAAAAACTTTTGAATGAAAGAATGTTGCCTATCTCTGACAGCGGTTTCGACCAAGTGCAATATAATGATAACTGGTTGGGTCTTAAAAAAGACAACCTTTGGGCATTTTTCTCTCCGCGATCAGAAGTAATGGCTGGATTTATTTATGATTCTACAAGCATAATGAGCAACAATTTTGCTTATTTGAGCAACGCTGATAGTACTGTAATACTTACCAATAACAGGAAATCAATTCCACTGAAGGCATCTGATCGCATTCGATTATTAACGGATAACAATGTAGGCTCCAACGATAGTAGCCAAAATGAATACATTGCAATTATAGATAATAAAAGTAATACCACCGTCTTTTCCGCTTCCGGTAAGCAGCTAATGAGCGGCAAATATAATGAGGTAACGGCATTGGGCAATGATTACCTTTTAGTGGAATATCGCAACAAAAGCTTATATGATGCAGAAGGAAATCAACTGCTAAAGTCAATTTACGATGGAATTGGTCATTATAACAATGGTTATGTTTCTTTATTGCTCAACAAAAAGTTTGGCTTATACAACAAGGCAAAAGCTGTGCATATAAAGCCACAGTACGATGCATTGCTAAAACCTTATGGCGATAGTCTTATTTTAGCTTCAAAAAATAAATACTGGGGACTTATTGACCTGAAAGGAGAAAAGTTATTAGACTTTAAATATGAGAAAATAACTCACTGGAATGATACAAGTACAATGGTTTTGAATGATAAAAATCAATGGCAAATTATCTCAATTGCAGATAAAAAAGTGCTGGTGGATGAAATAGATGATTTTCGCTTTATTCAGAATCAAGACAAGGAAAAAATAATATTAGTAAATAGTGATGCTCAATACGGTATATATAGTAGTACGAAAGGAGAAGTTATTCCACCCACTTTTAATGAGATAGTTAACCTGGGCTCAAGTGAGTGCCCATTGTATTTTGCTGAAAAAAATATTCGTGAAGCCAATTTCTATGTAATCATTTATTATAACGAGGAGGGTAAGATTTTACAACGCCAGGCATTTACTGAAGTACAATACGAGAAGATCTATTGTGATTAGCAGTTTAAAAAAAAGCCTCATTCATTAAAAATAGAAGAGGCTTTTCTAAAAAACATGAAATTTATTAGAACATGTAATAAATATTAGTTTTCCATTTGCTGGTATCTGTCTCATTCATAGGTCCAATCACATATTCCTCTACTACCAAAAATTCGTGTTCTAGTTTATTGGCTTTAATAAAATCATCCATCGCCAAGTGTGCTTCTATACTTCCTTCATAATCACCATTATAGACAATTTTTAAGGCGTCACCGCCGATAGACTGAGTTTCAAAACCTTCTAAATCTTCCTCTGAAGGTACGCCCACAGCCATAGTGGTAGTTTGGTTTTCTTCATCCCATTCATAGTAAATTCCGAAAGAATTCTGACCTTCCTGAGGCTTAGCAGCTGAATACAATTCGTTGAATCCTGTATCAAAAAATCCTTGCATTTCTGCCATGGAGATGGTGGCCTTTTTTATCACCAGTGTTTGTTTAGGCAAATTCTCCTCTTCTACCTTATATCCACGCCAAGTTATTTCCGAAGCCATTTTTTCACACCTTTCCTTCAGTGCATTCAATCCTTCTTCATAATCATTGCCAATTACCTTTTCCATATTCATAAACAAAGACATGAGATTCATGGGACGCTTCATTTCTCCATCCATTCCCCAGGTTACTTTAGTGGTCTTGTCCAAGCTTTCAAAGGCAAAGTAAGTATTGGCTTTATCTTCCCATGGTTCAATAAATGTGAGGGCAATATCTACTCTATCATCCGATATATTTGTGATCTCTTGTGATCCTTTACCAACATCCTCATTTCCACTCCATTCATATTTAGACCCTATTTCTCCTTCTATGCCGCTATATTTTATATTCATTTCCGGGTCTAACTTTGACCAGGGACTCCATAGAGTAAAATTTGAAAATTCAACCGATTGCTCTTTAACTAATTTTACAGGTGCGTCAATTTCAACCGAGCGCTCTACATGGTAAGTTTGAGGTAAAATAAACATCAGGCCTATTAACACAATCAATAAACCCAGTATTCCGAATAATACATATTTAATAATTTTCATTGTTTTGTTAGTTAGTGTTGTAGTTTAATATTAGTTTAATATTTAAACCAAATTTATGCTGAAAAAACTAAACAAACATTCACCTGATTGGGGGATTTTTCATTAGCCATACAATGATTTTATAGCACTTGAAGAATTGAAAATGTATTTGAACGAAAGGTGCTATTTTCTGTTATACCTATTTAAAAGAAGAAAATAATTCCCAATTGTTTTTTAAATCCCTATGAAAGAAAAAGAGAAAAAAGATATTTTGAAAAGATTGCGTGAGAGAAATCAAAATCAAAACAATAATAAAAATCCAATGAATGGCATGAGCAGAATTTTCATGTTCTTTCTTTTAATTATGTTTGGATTTTTCCTGTTTTCAGGCAGCGGAGGGCCAGCAGAAACAACCTGGCGCCAGTTTAAAAACAACATGCTTGAAGACAATGAAGTAGATAAAGTGGTAGTAGTAAATAAAGAGAAAGCAGAGGTTTACATAAAAAATGAAGCCTTGAAAACATCTGAATATAGCGAATTAGAGTCAGATGGACTATTTGGCGCGGACGGCATTCCTCCTGGCCCTCATTATTATTTCAATATTGGGTCAGTAGAAACTTTCGAAAATAAAATGGATCAGGCAACCGCCGAATATTCAGAAGATGAAATGGTACCCATTTCATACGAAGAAAGATTTAATATAGGTGAAGATTTGCTCACCTGGCTTATACCTATTGGTTTATTGGTTTTATTTTGGGTGTTTATTACTCGAGGCATGCGTCAGCGTGGAGGCGGAGGTATTTTTAGTATGGGCAAATCCAAGGCTAAAGTATATGAAAAAGAAAGCCGCCCAAAAGTACGATTTGATGACGTGGCTGGTCTGGAAGAAGCCAAAGAAGAAATTAAAGAAGTAGTATCTTATTTGAAGGACAGGAAAATATATTCTGATTTAGGTGCCAAAATACCAAAAGGGATATTGCTAGTAGGCCCTCCCGGTACCGGTAAAACCTTGATGGGCAAAGCCACGGCTGGTGAGGCCAATGTGCCATTCCTTAGTATAAGCGGATCTGATTTTGTAGAAATGTTTGTAGGTGTTGGAGCATCAAGGGTCAGAAGTTTATTCGAGCAAGCTAAAAAGTTATCCCCCTGTATCATATTCATCGATGAGATTGACGCTATAGGCCGTGCTCGCCGAAAAGCAAAATCGATGCAAAGTAATGATGAGCAGGAAAACACACTCAATCAAATGCTTCAGGAGTTAGATGGTTTTGGCACTAATTCGGGTGTAATTGTATTGGCAGCTACCAATCGGGCTGATATTCTGGACAAAGCATTGATGAGGCCTGGCCGCTTCGACAGGCAAATTTATATTGATGTCCCTAATCAAAAAGAAAGAATTGAAATACTTAAAATTCATACACAGAATATCAAGCTCAAAGGAGACTTGGATATAGATTTACTAGCTTCACAAACCCCTGGTTTTTCCGGAGCTGATTTGGCCAATTTATGTAATGAAGCAGCTTTAATTGCTGCCCGTAAAAAGAAAAAAGCTGTAGAGCAAGATGATTTTGTAGAAGCCATGGATAGAACAATTGCAGGGTTAGAGAGGCGATCTAAAATAATACCTGAACATGAAAAACGAGTGATAGCCTATCACGAAGCCGGACATGCCGTGGTAAGTCGCTTATTGCAAAAAGTGGAAAACCTGGTAAAAGTAAGTATAGTGCCTCGCGGACAATCTTTAGGAGCAAACTGGTATAGAGAAGAGGAACACCAATTGCATACCAAGCAGCAAATTTATGATAAAATGTGTATGGCACTTGCCGGTAGAGCCGCAGAACAAATGATATTTAACGAGATAACTTCCGGAGCACTAAACGATCTTGAAAAAATAACCAAAATGGCCTATTCTTCTGTTTCAATGTATGGCTTTAATGAAAAGATTGGCAACATTAGCTTTCACGATAGCACAGGCCAGTGGTCTGAATCATTCCAAAAGCCTTACAGTGAACATTTAGGCAAAATGATTGATGAAGAAGTGCAAAAACTAATTGACCAACAGTATAAAAGGGCTCAATCGTTGCTAGAGCAACATAGAAAACAACTGGAAGACATTGCCGAAACATTGCTGGAAAAAGAAGTATTGCTTGGTGCAGAATTAGACCAATTTTTTCCTAATACTAATGGACAGTCAAAAGATAAAAAGAAAGAAAAAGAGGAAAAGGAAAACATTTCTTCTTCTTAAATTAAAGTAAAGGATATATAAATGATTAAAATGAAAAATAGCGTGGTATTTACTACGCTATTTTTTTGATATTATCACTAGGTTTAGGTTTAGCAGCAATACCTAAAAATCTATATCCAGACCTAGCCTGCGCTGCAGCTCTAGCACATGAGGATTATTTTCTGCCAAATAGTTTAGTTTATCTTGAGAAGTGTAGAGTTTTTTTTGCTGCACCTCCTGTACCAATTTGGTTTGCAGCTTTATCGTTGGGTTATTGCACTTTTCTCTTAAAAAGCCTAGCAACTCAATTTTAAATCTTTCCAGAATATCTTCTTGTAATACACTGGTGATCTGTATTTCTATCATATTTTCTGCCAGTAAAGAATAAGGTTGATTTAATATAGCTATTTCTGTGCTTTTGCCAGCATCTTTCATTTGAGATTTAAATGCCTCCCAATGTTCATCCAGTTTATCTTTTGATAAAACCGGCTTATCAACTTCAATATTTTCTCTTTTGTCTAATTCCTGGTTGTTTTCAGCGTTGTTAGTTTCTTTGTCAATTACAGGGTCACTCTTTAACTTTTCCTTTAGTTGGTTAAGGTTGGGCAGTTGGGTTGTCTTCTTTATCTTACCTACTTTAGCGACAAAATTAGACTTTGGGGATTGACTATTTTGTTGTTCTTCTGGTGGGTTTTCTTCTGTATTATTTACACTACTTTTTTTTTTACAGTATCTCCGTTAGCAGCCACGGAAGCCATTTGCATAGCAGCATTTATATGCGCCAGCTTCATTAGGGTAAGCTCTACATGCAACCGCTGGTTTTTACTTAACTTATAATTTAGATCGGCCTGGCTAGTTATATTGAGTGCTGATAGTAAAAACGACAATGGTGCTTCAGTTGCTTGAGCTACATATTTTTTCTGAATAGTATCTGCTACTTCCAACAAGGTAACCGTTTTAGCATCTTTGCATACCAACAAGTTTCTGAAATGCTCAGCCATGCCCACCAAAAAGTTATGCCCATCGAATCCTTTCTTCAAAATTTCGTCAAATAAAAGTAGTGCATCACCTATCCTTTCTTGGAGTAGATATTCGGTCAGTTGAAAATAATAATCATAATCAAGAATATGCAGGTTATCAATTGTACTTTTATAAGTTACTTTTTTTCCTGAAGAAAAAGTAACGATCATGTCTAATAATGAAAGGGCATCGCGCAATGCTCCATCGGCTTTTTGAGCAATTAAATGCAATGCATCATCTTCAGCATCTATTTGTTCACTTTGGGTAATTTTTTTTAAATGCTGAGCAATATTGCTTACCTGAATCCTATTAAAATCAAATATTTGACATCGTGATAAAATAGTTGGTATAACCTTATGCTTTTCGGTAGTAGCCAGTATAAAAATAGCGTAAGAAGGAGGCTCTTCCAAAGTTTTAAGAAATGCATTAAAAGCTGCATTACTTAGCATGTGTACCTCATCAATGATGTACACTTTGTACTTACCATACTGGGGTGGATACCTTACCTGATCGATGAGATTCCGAATATCATCAACCGAATTATTAGAGGCGGCATCTAGCTCATATATGTTAAGAGCATTTGGAGAATGCACCACATCTCCATCTTCAAAATTATTAATCATTTTAGCAAGAATACGTGCACAGGTGGTTTTACCAATACCTCTGGGACCACAAAACAACATGGCCTGTGCCAGCTGATTATTGTCAATAGCATTTTGTAAAGTGGTGGTGATGTGCTCCTGCCCTACTACTTCTTCAAATCCCTTAGGCCTGTATTTTCTTGCCGATACTACAAACTTTTCCATTACCACAATATTAGGCAATCCCTGCTTTTTGTGGTAGCAATCTAAAAGCTAAATTTTAATCCGTTCTGCAAAAAATACATATATTTCAATATGGGTACTACCGGTTCATTTTCATAGGCACCACTAAAACTTACTGAAAAGGCCATGAAATCTGATAAGCTAAATGTAAGAGAAGTATCCAAACTAATTCGGTGTCTGAAGGCATCTATTCCATTATCATACCCGGTTTGATAATAAATAGTAGCACCAAAACTGGCATTGTCAGAGAAGGATTTGGTTATCGTAAAATAATTACTCGATTTCAATAAGGACAAAGAAGTCTCAAGTTCCGAAGCGGGAAATTTCCATGTCTCTCGTTCCCACATTCCTCCCACACCCAAGTGAAGATCAAAATCTTCCTTGTTTGATAAATTAAAGCGAAAACCGCCTCCGGCCAATTGTCTAAATTGTAGTCCACGTCCCAAATCAAATTGAAATTGCCCAAACAGCTCATAAGAAATTGGTTTTTTGTAAAAAAAGGTGGATCTAAAATGGGTATATCCCGTTCTTATCACCGGATCGTCTGTAGCGTAAATAAAATTCAAATTTGAAAAAAGCAGGTAAGTATTTTGCTTGGCAATGTATCCCAAATCGGAATTTAGATTAAACCCTATCAGGCGGTTTTCATCGTCAGCTGTTGCGCTACGGTTATTAATAGAAAAATCAATAGCTAAATCACCAACAATTTGATTGGTAGAATCACCTTCCTGACGCCCCCTTTCAACATTTAATATTTGAGAATACACATTTACCGATCTCAAGAAAAGCAATGACAGTATAATAAACCTTAAAATTATCATTTTTTAACAAATAAAAGTTTAAACAAGTTATAATACATAAATACAAAAAAATATGCAAAGAGGTGAAATAGAAGTAAGAAAACAATTGGTTAGTTTATTGACTTCAGAAAATGCCCATGTCTCATTTTTGACCGCCGCTAAAGGTATCCCCTCTGAAAATTTGGCAAAAACAGATTTCAACATACCATATTCACTCTGGCAGCAAATAGAACATACAAGGTTGGCGCAAAAAGATATTATAGACTATACACTGAACGATAACTACCAGCCAATGGAATGGCCTGAGGATTACTGGCCTAAAGATCCTAAACCGGCAAGTGATCAACTATATCATCAGTCATTAATATCATTTGAAGCAGACCTAAATCGCATGATTGATTATATAAATAATCCGAAAAACGATCTTTATGAAAATTTTCCCGATGGGGAAGGACATAACCTTTTAAGAGAGGCACTTTTGTTGGCTGATCATAATGCTTACCATGCTGGTCAGATTATTGTGATCAGAAAAATACTTGGTATATGGTGATTTGAAATGAGTAATTTAAGCGATAATAATAATTATTGAGCTTTTACATGTTATGATTATTCTATTTATTAACAACTTAGATATTAGATATAAAGTATGGATAATAAATATAAGAGTATAAATGAAAAGAGAATTAAGACAAGCAAACATAGCTTGTCTTAATTCAAGTGTTTTCAAATTGAAAGATTATTTGTTAGTTTCTTCCACCACCGATTTCAAAACCAAGTTTGATAGAGATATAATTTCTTGAAGCAAATTCAACAGTACCTAAACCTGCTACTTCTTGTTCACCAGCTCCAGTTATGATGTTATATTCAGCAGCCAGTCTTAAATGGCCCAGTAATAACCCAACGCGTGGTGCAAATCCAAGATTAGATCCGTACTCCAAAGAAGCTCCAGCAACACCAGTATCAACTGACCCTAAAGAGTAAATACCAACTCCTAAACCACCAAATGGTCTAACATTACTATCTCCGAAGTAATAATCTCCAGTTAATTGGTAAGTTGAAATTGCAGATATATTAATACTTTGACCATCTACATCAGCACCACCAATGATAGCAACCTCTCCCTTCAAACCAACAGCTATATTGTCAGTTATATTATACTTAGGTTCTATATAAAAACCTATTCCACCTGAATAATCTTCAGCTGTTCCAATACCATAAAGAACTCCTAAGTCTACTTTGAATGGTTTGTAATTTTCACTTTGTGCAGTTGCTACAGTAAAAGTAATTAACAAAGCGATTGATAAAGTTGCAATTTTTTTCATCATTTTTAATAATTTAATTTAAAATATTTTTGGCTAAGTAACAATCAAAAATTTAAAAAACCAAATAAAAAAAATTAAAATTTTATCTTAACACTTTTATTGAAGTAATTTTTTTAGATAAAATTATGATAAAAACGACTCTTATAATAAATGTAACTGATTAAATGATAATGACATAAAATAGATGAGTATGTAATTTTTTTTTAATGATTGCAAAAAAATAAATCTCGTTCTGATCCTAATATTAATGTACTCAACCGGTTTTTTTTGTGCCTTCAAACCTGTACCTTATGTTATTTAGGCTTACAACAGAACCCACCATTGTAACTACATCGCCTTTGCGTAAACGGGTAAATCCATGAGAAATCAATAATTGCCCTCCCCTACTCACCGACAATACCAACACATCGGCAGGTAAGTGCAGGTCTCTCAATGCTAACCCTACAATATTTTTATTTTGCACTTCTACATCTAGTGTATCCTGATTCTCTTCCATGCCCAATAGCAAAGATGTGGCTTGAGGAGAGCGAATAAAGTGATCAAGTAAACTTACAATTGCCGTGGCAGGGTTTACAATTAATGCACCTAAATCATGAAATTTTTTGAAGTTTTCCCGCTCATTAAGTCTAACTACCAGGTGGCGTATACCAAAGTGTTCGTACACCAATTCACATACTTGATAATTATCGTTATCATCCATCATGGTGATTACAGCTTCAGCCTCTTCAATTTGTAATGATTGCAAGGTGTCTAACGATAAGTCATTGGTTTTTACAATTGGCACGGAAGCATTTTCTATTTCCTCTTCGCTTGCATGCCTCGAAGCAATTCTCGCCGTCCAGCCACTTTTTATCAATTGCTGACCTAATGCCACTGATTTAGGTTCAAAACCAAAAATAATGGCATCACGGCTTCCATCAAAAATATTTGGCGTTGCCTTTATATGAGCCTCCCCCACTTTATTAATACTATACTTAAACAATGGAGGCCCTACCACTTGATTTAGTATAATAACTGCAATTAATATCGTGGCAAATTCCGGACCCCAGGTTTCAAACTCTCTTCCTACAATGGTAGCCAAACCCACTCCCACACCTGCCTGGGTAACATAAGGCATCCATCCCAAATGCTTGAACTTAGCTGACTCGCCTGCCAGCGATCCTCCCAGGTAGGAACCTGCTATCATGCCTATCAAACGTAAGAAGAAAATTACCAGTGCTATAAGCCACACATCAGCTAATACATCCAATAATGCAGAAGCGCCGGTTAACGTGAAAAATGCTACATAAACAATGGGCAATACATTATGTAAAACTTTCTGAAATTCGGGTCTATACGAAGTATAATTTGTAATGTAAAAACTAGCAATGATAGAAATAAGCAATGGCTCGAGGTAAATATCAGCCTCAAACCATAACTGACTGTATTCGCGCGTATAATGAGACAACAGATAAATACCATAGCCAATTAATAGCACCAGCAAAGTTTTCATCATGATAGCCCATGACCTGCTAAAAATAAATTTCATAAACCGGCCAATCAAATAGCCCAGTAAAAATGCCAACCCTATCTCAATTACTAATAAAATTGCAAAAGTAAAATTGAAAGGTATATTATTGATTAAAGCTATTGAAACATCGAAGCAAATAGCAAAGAGGATAATCACCAGTACATCTTTGAGCACAGTAACCCCTAAGGCCGTTTGGGTGAAAGGCCCCTTGGCTCTCATTTCATCAATGATAGCCATGGCAGAAGCCGGAGATCTGGCAACAAAAATTGTACCTGCCAAAATTGACGCGGCTACTTTTACCTGCCAACTCAACTCCTGCATAAATGGTAGATGATCATCCAATAAATAAAGACCTACACTACCAATAATAAAAGTTACTACCAATTGGCCAAAGGTCATCCACTGAATACTTTTGATGCGACTACGCAATTCGCTCAAGTATAATTCCGTACCAGCAGCAAAGGCTATAAATGCTAGTGAAACCTCGTTTATAAACGATAATCGATCAGTAGCCCCTGCAGGAATTAACCCTAACCCAAATGGACCGGTAATCATACCTGTAATTAAAAAACCGGTAATCATTGGCAATCCAATCCATGGATAGTATTTGGCTAATTGTTTTGAAGCCGTGGCTATGACCACAAAAGTTAAAAATACAACTATGAATTCTTTTATCTCCACTCGTGCATAAAAAAATGATAAAACAAAAAATTAAAGCTATTAAAAATATATTGCATATCCTAATAACCAGTAGTGGTGTAATAATCCAGATAAAGTTATCATAACTGACTATCTCTGTTTATTAAGTTGCCAGTTATAATCTTTGAAAAATATAGTGGTTTTATTATTAATGGCTACCGGTGTGTATGGTTGAATAAAATCTATTAAACTGCCCTTCGTGGTAAAATCATTGGTAAACCATTTAAATATTTTACTAAGCGCCACCCTCTCTTCTGAGATTTCATTGTGCGGACCTGTTATAAATTTTATTGCCTGATCATTTAACTGATTGTCAATATTTTCTGCTGTGTAAGCCTCTCTGCGCAAAGGAGGACAAGAAACTGATGCACAGTTGATGGCAAAATGAAGTCTTGGTTCATCAAATTCTTTTCTTAATACCTGATGCTCTATAAAATTCAAATCAAGATTAACACCATTGATATTAATAAACCTAATATCAAAAACTGAATTGACATACGGTATTTGCAATATTGGTCCAATATCTTTAATACCACCTACGGGATAATGATCCAAAATTAATTGCAGGGTAAAACCATTGTATGCATTGATCCAATAAGCCATTTTTTCACTACCAGTCCAGTCATTGGCCGGAGGATGATATGACAGTTGGGTAAGAAATTTATCCAGCTTATTTCTTTCATTCAATAAACCTGAATAATCTACCATGCCTTCATCATTTACGTACTTCTGAAGTAATCCAGTATAAATTGCATAATCCAAAGGTTCAGTGTTGCTACCCACAGGCTTAGGCGGACTACATGCCCAAATATTCACCAGTAAAAAAATTATTAAGATACGAATATTCATTTTTATCTATCGATTATCTAAATCCACCTTAAATTTGCCACTTATCTTTGAAATTGCAAAACTATTAAACATGCTAAATACTGAAAATACAATTATTCAGCAATTGATAATTCATAAAATTGATAATCATATAAATGATTACAACCTGTTTCTATCTTCCGCTTTAGTAGACCTTCGGGAGGAAATCATACGGCATTTATTAAAAAAGTATTTCTTTCATTCTTTTAAAGATGAAACTTTTTATCAATTTGAGCATGATCATGATCTTAATCAAAACAAGGCGTATAAAATCATTGGTGAAATTTTTGATAATCCCTCATCCTTTATAGAATTATCGAAAAACCTGGTGCAGCTATTACATCAGTATTCACAGCAACCACAAATAAAAGCCGGAGAAGTATATATTGCCTATTTTAATGATTGTGTGGTAGACGACGAAATGTGTGATGCTGTTGGAATTTTCAAATCGGAAACCAAGGAATCTTACCTAAAAGTGAAGCAGCAACCTCAATCGTTTAATTTAAATAATGATGAAGGGGTAAACATTAATAAGTTAGATAAAGGAGTAATTGTATTAAATACTGAAAGAGAACACGGGTTTAAAATGAAGGTAGTAGATCGCACCAATAATATTGAAGCAAAATACTGGCTAAACACCTTTTTAAAGGCAAAAATAATTTCTGACGATTATTATCATACCCAACAATACATGCATATGTGTAAAGATTTTGCCCTGGAAGCTTTACCGGATGATAAACTGGAAAGAGCCGGGTTTATCAACGACTCCTCTCAATATTTTCAGGAAAATCAGCAGTTTGACAAAGCTTCATTCCAGGAAAAAGTATTGCAAAAACCTGAGATTATTGAAGCGTTCGAAAATTATCAGGAAGACTATGCTGCCAATAATGCGCAACCATCATTAGAAAATTTTGATATTGAACCTAAGGCAGTTAAAAAATTGAAGCCCGTTTTTAAAAGTGTAATAAAATTGGATAAAAACTTTCATATCTACGTGCATGGCAACAAAGATATGATTAAAAAAGGCTTCGATGATGCCTCAGGAATGCATTTTTATCAATTGTTTTATAGTGACGAAGATTAATTAAGCTTATGCAAATAATTTAACTTTTAGCTAATAACTTACTTTGGGTCAGCAGCTTATTTTTATCTCCTGAAAAAAAATGGCAAGGTGACGCTCACTTTTTTTATACTACCATTTGCAGGTATTTAACTTAAAAGATTATTCTGATGATTGGCATAAGATATACTGTAAGCATTTAAGCTCCTTATTTTGTGGATAACTATGTGAATAACAAAAGCCATCTTTTGCTCTACAATTACAAATTAAATCAAAAATTTTTTCGATAAAATGGTAAACTTTTTTTACTTTTGTTCCTTATAGTATTAAATTTGAAATGAATTTATTTCATATTTGATACATGGGTAAAATAAACATGAAAATTGCAGACGACTTTGAAAGGTTTCAGAGTAATTTACCTGAAATTTTGAAAAGTTATGGGATCGAGAAGACCTACATTTGTAAACAAACCGGTATTAGCTACAGTACATTTTTCCGGAAGGTAAAAAACAGGTCTTTTACTGTGGATGAGATAAAAAAAATAATAGAAGCAATTAACCGGGAATAACAAAAGGTATAAAAAATAAATCAGGGTTAAAACCAGCCCATGGCCTTGTAAAACAATTATACTGTAATTGATTTAATTAATTTTCACGTTTTCTACCTAAGTAGATGGATGATATTTTATTTTATTATATAAAAACCTAAAAACTAATTGGATTCACAGTTTGGTTGTTAAAAACCGGCTCCAAAATTAACTAAAGACATTTTTTCTCTAACATTAAAACTTTATCAATATGGCGAAAGATACAACCATCACTAGTAATGGGACCACGAACACCCCCAAGACTAAAAAAGTAGCAAAGGTGAATACACCTGAACACATCGTAAAACGCGATGGACGGATAATGCCTTTTGAATTCAACCGGATAGAAGAGGCCATCAAAAAGTGTTTCCAGGGCTTGGATAGTAAAACAACAATTTCTGCCCACGATCTTACTACTCAAGTTGTCAATATTGTTTCTGCTAAATATGAGCGCCCATCGGTAGAAGTAGTACAGGATATTGTGGAAATGGTATTGCAAGCCAATGGAGAATATGAAGCCGCTAAAAGTTATATACTTTATAGGGCAGAACACGCCAAACTGAGAGAAGAAAGACCAATACCTGAAAAAGTAAGAAATGCTTTTGCCGAATCAGATAAGTATTTCCCTACCCCACTGCAAAAATTTCAATTTTATGATAAATATGCTCGGTTCAGCTATGAATATGGCCGTAGAGAAACCTGGATTGAAACAGTAGACCGTGCTGTAGCATACTTAAAAGAACTTTCCGAATTCAGACTTTCGCCTCTTACTTATGCCCGTATTCGCCAGGGTATATTAGAAATGAAAGTGATGCCATCTATGCGATTGCTTGCCATGGCAGGCCCTGCAGCACGACGCAACAATATCAGCATATACAATTGTTCCTATATGCCGGTAGATAGTATTGATTCATTTGTAGAAGCGTTGCTAATTTCAATGAATGGCTGTGGAGTAGGATATTCAGTTGAAAATGATTACATTGAAAAATTTCCCCGAATTAAAAGACAATCTGATAGCGAACCCAGTAAATATGTAATTGACGATAGCACAGACGGCTGGTGCAATGCTTTACGTTTTGGCTTACAAAAATGGTTCGATGGGCATGACGTTAAGTTCGACTATTCTGAAATAAGACCAGCCGGAGCGGTATTGCGCCTCAAAGGTGGTCGTGCTTCAGGTCCTGAACCACTGCGTAAAATGCTTGACTTTACCCGCGCCAGACTTTTAAATCGCCAGGGCAGCTTTTTACGCTCATTGGATGCACATGATATCATGTGTTCTATTGGTACCGCGGCCGTTTCAGGAGGAGTGCGTCGTACAGCAATGATCTCTCTCTTTGATTACGATGACCGCGATATGCGTCACTGTAAAGATGGAGATTTCTGGAGGAATAACAATCAGCGCTGGAATGCCAATAACTCCGCCGTGTGGCCTTCAAGAAAACTAACCCAGGCAGAGGTAGCAACCTACGTATTGGATATGGTCAACTCTGAGCGTGGAGAACCCGGTATATTCAATCGACAAGCTGCTGTAGAAACACGCCCTACCAGAAGAAAAGAAGCAAGATTTGGTACCAATCCCTGTGGGGAAATCGTTTTACGCCCGTTTCAATTTTGCAACTTATCAGTAGCAGTAGCCAGACAGGGAGATACTTACGAAGATCTGAAAGAAAAAGTAGAGCTAGCTTCAATCATTGGAACTATACAATCCATGGCTACTTATTTCCCCGGATTACGTCCGGAATGGAGAAGAAACTGCTCTGAGGAAAGATTGCTTGGTGTAGATATTAATGGCCAACTGGATTGTCCTGCCGTGCAAGATGCCAAAACTATGGCGAAACTACAAAAAGTAGCTGTTGATATGAATAAACGCACGGCTGATAAATTAGGAATTAACCAATCAGTTGCGGTTACTTGTGTAAAACCTTCGGGCAATTCATCGCAATTGTTAAATTGCTCTCCTGGAATACATGCGCGTTGGTCGCCTTATTACATAAGAAATGTACGAGTAGGTGCTCATACACCAATTTTCAAAGTGTTACAAGACTCAGGAGTACCAATGGATCCTGAAAATGGACAAAACAAAGAAAATGCCAATACCTATGTAGTTCATTTTCCGGTCAAATCTCCTGAAAAAGCTATGACTCGAAACGAACGTACGGCTATAGAGCAATGTGAATATTGGTTACAAAACAAAGTTCACTACACGGAACACAACCCAAGTGTAACAATTACTTACAAGCCAAACGAAGTATTAGATATAATAAAATGGGTATATGACTATCAGGAAAAAATTGGAGGCATGACTTTCTTGCCAGCATTCGATGCCCAATTTGACCAAATGCCTTATATTGAGATCAGTAAAGAAGAATATGAAAAACTGGCCAAGGCATTTCCGAAAATTGACTTTTCAAAAGTTTATCGCTACGAGTCAGAAGACTTTACCACAGCCGCTCAAGAAGTAGCTTGTTTGGGTGGAAATTGTGACATGGAATTATAAAGTAAATTTTGAATATCTGCTTTTAAATCACAAAAAAGCGAAGGATTGATCCTTCGCTTTTTTTATTTTTAATACCTATACATTAATCATCAAAAATTTAATTTAGGCAATTGCTAAA
>Ga0207419_1000474_pt1 | contig 35057 bp, 27 predicted proteins | sample ElkSloMetagenome_4_FD_184723 | JGI IMG/M metagenome (GOLD analysis project Ga0207419, IMG submission 184723) | Hot spring microbial communities from Elkhorn Slough, Monterey Bay, USA - MD2A (version 2) | ecosystem: Environmental > Aquatic > Marine > Intertidal zone > Estuary: Microbial mat ...
GGGGCGGGCGACGCCACGCGCTTCCTCGCGATCGACGAAGATGCGGCGGCAGACCTGCCCTACGGGTCCTACCGCCCGCAGGCCCACACGTACGAGCAGCGGTTGGCCGGTCTCGATCTCGCCTCGGCGGCGCTCGTCCGGACCGGCGCGACATGGCCACCCTCCGTTCTGGAGACGCGAGCCGACATGCAGGCCATTCCGCTGGATGGGGACCCATCCGGTGCGATCGCCGCCACCTTCATGTACGAAGACCAGCTCGGCCTCGGCGAACCCGACTCACCGCGAGCCTATTCGCTCCTGGTGCTGGGAACGGGCGGGCCGGAGGACTACACCCTCGACTACATCTGGTACCGACCCGTATCGGAGGCGGGGAAGGCGGCGGCCCGCGTGTACGAGCAGTTCGACTGGGACGCCGATGGACAGTCGGAGATCCTGCTCGAGGTGTTCGGAGACGACACCCGGTGGGTCGCGGCACTCGATCGGGGAAGCGACGGATGGACCACCGCGTTCGAGTCGGACTGCTCGTGACCCCGCGGGGACACCACGCCCCGCTTCCATTCGTGGTGGGCGTCGCGCTCGCGTTCCTGCCCGGCTGCGCGGAGTCGCGTCTCGACACGTCCGGTCGCGTGGACACGGATACGGCGGCCCCCTCGGACCCCGGGGGCGAGGCACGTGAGGCCCACTCCCCCCCGACCGTTCTGGTCGATGCCGCGGGGGACACACTTCTGCTGGACACCGCCCCGGAGCGAATCGTGGCGCTCGTCCCCTCCGTCACCCGTATCATCGCCGAACTGGGTGAAGCAGACCGGCTCGTGGGGCGCACCCGATACGACACCGCGACGGCGTTCGCCGACCTGCCGTCGGTGGGCGGGGGCATGGGACCCGACTACGAGGCACTCGTCGCCCTGCGAGCGGACCTCGTCGTGTACTTCGTGGGGGCCTCAGACCCCGAGACGCCGGCGCAGCTGGACCGGCTCGGCCTCCGGAGCTTCGGTGTCCGGCCCGACGACCTCGACGACGTGCTCGGACTGTACGCGACCCTGGGTGAGATCCTCGACCGTACGACCCGGGCGACCGTGCTCGCCCGGGGGCTCGAAGCCACCCTCGATTCGGTGCGCACCGCGGTGGCCGCCGTACCCGCCACCGAGCCGCTCGGCGTGGCCTACCTCCTCGACGGCGACCCCCCCTGGGCCGCGGGGCCGGCCTCCTACATCGGGGAGCTGATCGATCTGGCCGGGGGTGCCCTTCGACCGGAGGGCCTGCCGCCGCTGTACAGCCGGATCTCTCCGGAGGCGCTCATCGCGTCCGAGATCGCCGTGATCCTGCTGTCGGGTGAATCCGACATCGATCCGCGGCTGGTGCGAGGTCGACGGCTGGTTCGGATCCCGGACTGGGTCGAGGTGCCGGGGCCCGAGGTACGAGACGCGGCGTGGGTCATCGCCGAGGCGCTCCACCCGGAGCTCGACCGACCCGGAGGCGCGGGCACGCCGTGAGCCACCGGACGCGCGTGGTTCTGCTGGGTCTCCTGCCCCTGGCGGCGCTGATCATCGGCGTACTTCTCGGATCCGAGCGACTCGCCCCCGGCCAGGTGCTCGCTGCGCTCGGGGGGGGAGGGGACTCCGCCATCCGCACGATCGTCGTCGATTTCCGACTCCCGCGCGTGCTGCTCGCGCTGGTCCTCGGCGGCGGGCTGGCGGTCGCCGGCGCCACCTTTCAGGCGCTGCTGAGGAATCCCCTCGCGGAACCGTACATTCTGGGGGTGTCCGGTGGCGCCGCGGTGGGGGCGGTGGCCGTTCTGGCGCTGGGGCTGACGACGGCCGGCAGCTGGTCACTCCCGCTCGCCGCGCTGGTCGGGGCCCTCGTCGCCATCGTCCTCGTGTTCCGGGTTGCGTCGGTAGGGGGCCGGGGAAGCCACATCGATGTGCGTGTGCTGCTGCTGGCCGGGGTCGTCGTCGGTGCCTTCTTCAGTGCAGTCATCGCCCTGATCCTGGCCCTGTCGAGTGCACGCACCGTGCAGACCGCGGTCTACTGGATGATGGGCAGTCTCACGACCTCGGACTGGGGCGAGGTCCTGATCGCGACCGCGTACACCCTCCCGGCCATCGGCCTTCTGCTGGCTCGCGCTCGGGCACTGAACGCGATCTCCGTCGGGGAGGAGTCCGCCCTCTACCTCGGCGTGGATGTGGAACGGGTGAAGTGGTTCTCGCTCATCGTGGCCTCCCTGATCACCGCGGCGGGGGTTTCCGTCGCCGGAATCATCGGATTCGTCGGCCTCGTGGTCCCGCACACGCTCCGCCTCGCCATCGGTGCCGACCACCGTACCCTCCTCCCGCTGTCCTTCCTCGTGGGCGGCGCCTTTCTGGCGAGCGCCGACGTCGTGGCACGGACCGCGATGCCCGGCATCGAAATCCCTATCGGCGTCGTGACGGCCTTCGTCGGCGTTCCGATCTTTCTCCTCCTCCTGCGGCGGAGCGCGGCATGAGGATCGAGGGTCGCGGGCTCACGGTTCGATACGCGGGTTCGAGTCGTGCGGCGCTGCAGGATGTGGACATCGAGGTCCCCTCGGGCGCCTTCCAGGCGGTGCTCGGCCCCAATGGATCGGGGAAGTCGACGCTGATGCGCGCCCTGCTCGGCGTCCAGTCGGTTCGGTCCGGGACCGTGCGGATCGGAGGTCGACCTCTGGAGGACTGGACCCGCCGAGATCTGGCCAGGAACGTCGCGGCGGTCGCTCAGTCGGAGGCGATGCCCTTTCCGATGACGGTCCGTCAGCTGGTCGGGATGGGGCGCTATGCGCATCTGGGGGCGCTGCAGGCGGAGCGTCAGGAGGATCTCGATGCCGTCGCGGACGCCCTCGAGCGGTGTGACGCCGTCGAACTCGCGGACCGGGCGGTCCAGACGCTCTCCGGCGGGGAACTCCAGCGGGTCCGCATCGCGCGGGCCCTGGCACAGCACCCGAAGGTCCTGGTCCTGGACGAGCCGACGGCATCCCTCGACATCGGCCACGAGATGGGGATCCTGGAGCTGCTCAGGGGAGCTGCGCAGTGCGGGATCACCGTGCTCTGGATCACACACCATCTCGACCAGGCCGCGCGCTACGCGGAGCGGATCCTGCTGCTTCGAGAGGGGCGAGTGGGAGCGGTCGGGACTCCCGCGCAGGTCATGACGGCGGAGAATCTGGCCGCCGCCTACGGGTGCCGGATCTCGGTGAATCCTGATCCCGCGACGGGGTCGCCACGGGTCACCGCCCTCGAGAACGACCCCGCGTAGGATCGCGGTCGACTTCACTCGCCTCCGAGTGGAGCTGGACATAGCTCTCCATCCGACTGGGCGCGATCCTGCCGGCATCCAGCGCGGCGCGCACGGCACATCCCGGCTCGTGCACGTGGGTACAACCGCGGAACCTGCACTCGCCGAGGAACGGCTCGAACTCGGGGTAGCAGACGTCCAGTTCGGCGGCGGGCACCCCCCACACGCCCACGTCGCCGAAGCCCGGGGTGTCCGCGACCCGCCCCCCACCCCGCAGCGACAGGATCCGGGCCGTCGATGTCGTGTGTCGACCCCGGGCGAGCTTCCGGGAAAGCTCCCCGATCTCGAGGCCGAGCGTGGGATCCAGGGCGTTCAGGATGGAGGACTTTCCGACACCGGAAGGGCCGACCAGGCAGCTCGTACCCTCCCGTACCACCTCCGCCAACCCGTCCAGGCCGTCCCCGCGAACAGCGCTGACCGCCCAGGTCCGGTAGCCGATCGCCGGATAGAGGTCGAGGAAGCGTGCGGCGGAGGCAGTCGCACCCTCGAGATCCATCTTGTTGACCACGACGTGCGCCTCGATCCCGCTGGCCTCGGCGATCACCAGAAGCCGATCCACCGTCGCCATCCGTGGTTCCGGATCCACCGCCGCGATGACGGCGAACATGCGGTCGATGTTCGCGGCCACCACCTTCGCGTGGCGATCGCGGACACCGCGCCGGACGATCTGGCCCTCGCGCGTATCGATCTCCGCGATGACCCATGCCTCCTCGCCGGACGACACCTCCGCACGCTCGACGCGCACCCGATCGCCGATCACGACACGGTCCCCGGTCCGGGCCTGCTGTTTGAGACGCCCCCGCAGGCTCGCATCCACCCGCGTGCCATCGTCGAGGCGTATCTCGTACCGACCCCCCTCGACGCGCCAGACCCAGCCGTTCGCGTCGCTCACCATCCACCCCCGACCCGACGACGGCACCCGCCGAATACGACGATGCCCCGGAGGCGATGAATCGCCTCCGGGGCATCGTCCAGCTCGCCGCGAGTACGGTCCCCCGTACCCCTGGGCGACATCACGCCGCGAACGACTCCAGCGCCGCACCCTTCACACCTTCACGCAGACGACGCAGCGCACGATCGCGAAGCTGTCGGATCCGCTCACGCGTAACGCCGAGCATGTTTCCGATCTCCTCGAGCGTGTGCTCCCGCTCGCCCTCGAGACCGAAGTAGAGACGCAACACCTTGGCGTCCCGCGGCTCGAGCGTGGTGAGGGCGTCCGTGATCATCTCGCCCAGGAGGCGATCCTCGACCTCCAGCTCCGGCTCGGCGGCCTCTTCGGTGACGAACCGCTCGACGAGCTGGGAGTCTTCCGAGTCACCGATCGGCGCATCGAGACGAATTTCGGCGGCGTTGAGCGTCTGGAGCGACTCCACCAGTTCCGGCGTGAGATCGGTGGCCTTGGCCAGCTGCTCCGATGTCGGATCCTTCCCGAGTTCCTGCTTGAGCCGCTCCTTCTCACGGAAGATGCGAGCGAGGTCGCTCGCACGATTCAATGGCACGCGGACGGCGCGACCGTGGTTGGCAAGCGATGCGAGGATCGCCTGGCGAATCCACCACACGGCGTATGAAATGAACTTCACGCCCTGTTCCGGATCGAACTTCCGGGCGGCGGTGACGAGGCCGACGTTCCCCTCCTGAATCAGGTCGGTCAGCGAGACTCCCCGGTTCTGGTACTTCTTGGCGACCGAAATGACGAACCGCAGGTTGGCGCGAGCCAGCTCCTGGACCGCGTCCTCGTCCCCATTCTGGGCGAGGGCGCCGAGCTCCTTCTCCTTTTCCGGAGTGATCAGCTCGTGACGCGACACGTCGCGAAGATACTGATCGAGCGCAGTCTTCTCGTCGAGCGTCGCGTCGAACCCGGTAAGCGGATTCTTCTTGCCGCGCTTCCGCGGCTTCTTCTTCTTGGTCGCCATCGATCTATCTCCTCCACCGAGTGGGTCGGTGGTCGGGAATTCGGCGGGCCTGCCCGCCGCAATGCCTTCTGAAAAATGCAGAGCCCTGTAACCTGTGGTGGCAGGGCATAAAAATCAACAGCCACGGCGGTCGGGCTCCGGCGGCGTCACATCGTGTCGACCCATGCCCACCTCGATCGACGAGGCGAACCCACCCGCGGCGGACATCCATCATGACGGTGGACGGCCTCGGCTGCAACGAAGTCGTAACCCTCCCCCGGAGTCGGGTTCCTCGATTCCGCACCTCATACTCGGACTTCGCCCGGGGCGGCGCGATATCTCGATCGGACACCGCGGTGACTCCGCACCCGGCCGGGCCCACCGGAGCCCGAACGCAGTCCGATCTCGGCATTGATCATGCCCTCCACGACGGGTAGCATCCGGACATGACCGAACCCACCAAGATCATCCGTGACCCGCTCTGGAACACGATCCGGCTTTCCCCGGTCGCCCTGGCGATCGTCGATACCGCCGCGTTCCAGCGCCTCCGGTACATCCGGCAGCTCGGATTCGGACACCTCGTCTACCCCGGCGCGACCCATACGCGGTTCGACCATGCGCTCGGCGTGTATCACCTGACACGCACCGCGCTGCGGCGTCTCCGCGAGACGTCGATGGCGCCGGATGAGGCGTGGCGAGGGGCGGAGCTGATCCCGTACGCGGCCCTGCTGCACGACATCGGGCACTACGCCTACTCCCATGCACTCGAGGAGCTCGAAGCCGACCGCGTGCCCGCCGACCACGAGGAGGTGAGCGGCCACTTCTTCAAGCTCGCGCCGATGCAGGACGCCCTGGCGCCGTTGGGCGCGGGAGCCGTCGACCAGGTCCACGACCTCATTCGTGGCCGCAGCGACCTGCCCCTCCGGGGTCTGGTCAGTGGGAGTCTGGACCTCGACAAGATGGAGTACCTGCGTCGGGACGCCCACTTCTGCGGCGTTCCCTTCGGCGACGTGGATGTGGACCGGCTGCTGACCGGCCTCCGTCTGCTCCAGGACCCGGACACCGGAGCCTGGGAGATCGGGGTGCACGAAAAGGCCATCGCGGCGCTCGAGTCTCTGCTCTTCGCGAAGTACCAGATGTTCCGGAACGTCTACTGGCACCACGCGGTGCGTGCCGCCACCGCCCTCTACAAGCGAATCGTGGACGATGCGGTGGTGTCCGGAATTCTCGACCCCCAGGAGCTCGTCGGGCCGACGGACGAGGAGCTGCTGTACGAGATCGCGCGCCGTGCCCTCGAGGTGGACTCCCCCACGGCCGACCGTCTCTCCTCGAGGTGGATTCCCGCGCTCCGGAACCGGCGTCTCCCGAAGCGCGCGCTCGAGCTGACCGCGGCCGACCTCGAGGGAGCGTCGCTGGCGCACTGGATTCTCGGCGAGGACGCCGGGGAGCGCCGGAGTGTGGAGGACGAACTCGCGCTGGGGCTGGGTCTCCAGCCCGGCGAGGTAATGGTCGACTTTCCGGTGAAATCCCGGATGTTCTCGCTGGACGTCCTGGTGCGTCGTCGCAGCGGGACAGTTCAGCGACTCGGGTCGGAGGGCCTCCCCGGCGTTCTCGATCTCCCCCGCGTGAGCGAGGAGTTGTACCGGACCGCACGCGTCCTGCGGGTCTACACATTCGAGCGGCGCGATGTGGATCCGGACTACTGGACCGACCGGCTGCTCGTCCCCGGCTGAGCGGCCCCACCCCGAGGGCGGGGAGCCCACGGTCGAGAGGGCCGTTGCGCGATACGGAGGACGGATCGTATCGTGAGGACCCGACCCGAACAAACCACGAAGACCGTCGATCCCTCCGTCGATGCCCACACCAGACTCCCCCCTCCGCACCTGGGTCCGCGAACATGCGGAGAATCGACCCGGCGTGTACCGGATGCATGGTCACGACGGCCGGGTCCTGTACGTGGGAAAGTCGGTGAAGGTGCGAACGCGACTCCTCTCGTACTTCCGCGCCGAGCCTGGTCAGAAGCCGGCCGAACTCATTCGCGAGACGCGGCGGATCACCTGGGACTACATCCCCGACGAGTTCGGTACGCTCGTGCGGGAAATGCGCCTGATCCAGCAGCAGCGACCGAGATTCAACGTCCAGCACAAGCGGAAGCGCGCCTACGCCTTCGTGAAGATCACGGCCGAACAGGCGCCGCGGGTGCTTCCCGTGTCGAGCGTGTCGGAGGACGGGGCGCTCTACTACGGCCCCTTTCCCCGCGTCGGCCGGGTCGCGCAGACGATCCGGGACCTCGCTCACTCGCTCGGCCTGCGCGACTGCGCAGGCGCGACGCCGATCCACTACAGGGACCAGCTCGACATCTTCGGCTCCGGCGAGCGAACCCCCCTCTGCATGAGGGCGGAGCTCGGGTCGTGCATGGGCCCCTGCGCCGGAATGGTTTCGGCCGGAGACTATCTCCGCCGACTCGACGAGGCACGCCGCTTCCTAGAGAACCGCACCCGGACTCCACTGCACCGAATCCAGGCACGCATGGAGGAGGCGGCGGCGCGCATGGACTTCGAGTACGCCGCGATCCTGCGGGATCGGCTTCAGCGCCTCCGCATGTTCCAGCAGGAGCTGACCGCATTCCGGGGCCATGTCGAAAGCCTGCGATTCATCTACCGGGCGCGGGGCCACGCCGGACGCGACCGACTCTACCTCATCCGGGCGGGACGCATCCGCGACCACCTGCCCGTCCCGCGAAGTCCCGAAGGGGTGGAGCGAGCGCGGGGGCGCATCGTGGACGCCTTCACCGGGCCGGAGGCCGGCCCCGGCGCCCTCTCCGCACACGACGCCGCAGAGGTCCTGCTGGTCGCCCGATACTTCCGTCTCCACGAGGAGGAGCGAGACCGGACCCTCGAGCCGGACGCGGTCTTGAGGCAGCTGCGACGGGCCGTACCGCCCACGGGGGACGTCGTCTTCGGTCTCGCCTCGGCGGATGCGGCCGGCGGCGGCGGTCGGGACCCTCGGCGGGACCGAGCTCCTCGGAGCGAGAGCGCAGGACCGATCAGACCTGCAGTTCGGCGCCCGCCATCTTCAGGATGCGGTCGAACTCGTCCTTCTTCACGGGCTGCACCGAGAGGCGGGAATTGTTGACCAGGACCATGTCGGAGAGCGCGTTGACCTCCTTGACGTCCGGAAGCCCCACCTGCTGGTCGAACTTCTGGACGAACTCGATGTCCACGAGCCACCAGCGCGGATCGTCCTCGTCCGACTTCTCATCGAAGTACTTGTTGTCCGGGTCGAACTGGGTCGGATCCGGGTAGGACTCCTTCACCACACGGGCCACGCCGACCACCGCCGACGGCCGCTGGCGGGAATGATAGTAGAGAACGAGGTCCCCCTCCTTCATCTCCTGCATGTTGTTCCGCGCCTGATAGTTGCGCACGCCGTCCCACATCGTGTGCCCGTCCTCCTTCAGGTCGTCGATCGAGTAGACGTCCGCCTCGGACTTCATCAGCCAGTACTTCATCGCAGTCGGTGTGGGTTCGGGGATCGGCAATGTCGCCGGGAATTCGTCGTCCCCACATACCGATCAGGGGGTGGGCGGGTCCATCCCCGGGCGGGCGGCCGATCGACTCCACCGGTCGGCGACCATGGCGCGTCGGATTCGGCGGCACTTGCGGAGGAGCACTCTCGGGTGTATTGCTGTATGGGTCAACTGATACACTAAAACACCAATACACCTCAGCCGCCCCTCCCGTGTTCGATGGAATCGACCCCAGAAGCCCTACGCCGCTGTACGAGCAGATCGCGTCCAGAGTCCGCGTGGCCGTGGCATCCGGTCAGGTGAGCGCCGGTGAGGCGCTCCCCTCGGTCCGTTCTCTTGCGGGAGAGCTCCGCGTCAACCCGGCGACGGTGGTCCAGGCGTATCGCGAGCTGGCCGCGGACGGGTTCGTCGAGAAGCGCCACGGCCAGGGCACCTTCATCCGCGACCTCCCGGTGATGAAGCGGGAGGAGGAGCGCCGCCGCCGTGCCATCGAGATCGCACGCTCGGCACTTGCCGAGGGGGCCAGGCTCGGACTGTCCGGCGAGGAGCTACTCGATGCGGTCGCCAACGAAGTGCGCGCGCACGAGGGTGCATCTACGGAGGTGCCGTCGTGATCCACGCCATAGAATTCGACGACGTGACCTGGAGGGCGGGAAACGACTTCTCGATCGAGAAGCTCACTCTCCGTGTCCCCCAGGGCTCGATCTACGGCTTCCTCGGCCCGAACGGGGCGGGAAAATCGACCACGATCCGCCTCATGATGGGGATGATGAAGCCCGAGGGTGGCGACATCCGCATGCTGGGCGAATCGGTCCCGCGCGCGCTCCCCCGGGTGCTGCAGCGGGTCGGGTACGTGCCGGAGCGGCCGCACCTCTTCTCGCGGCTCACGGTCAAGGAGGCGATCGACGTCCACGCCTCCTTCCATCACAGATGGGACGCGCTGTGGGCGACCGAACTGCTCGAGCGACTGGACCTTCGACCCGATCAGCAGATCAGGCGGATGTCCAAGGGGCAGACGGGGAAGCTGATGATGCTCCTCGCGCTCGCCGTGCGCCCCCACCTCCTCATCCTGGACGAACCGACGGACGGTCTCGACCCGGTCATCCGGAGAGATGTGATGACCACGGTGCTCGACTACGTGGCGGAAACGGACGCCACGATCTTCATCTCGTCGCACCTCGTTCACGAACTCGAACGGTTCTGCGACTGGGTGGGGGTCATCGATCGGGGAGCCCTCATCACCGAGGTTCCCGTCCAGGAGTTCAAGAGGGGGATCAAGCGTCTCCGTCTCCTGAACGCCAGGGGGATCCCGGCCAACGGCACCCCGTTCTCGCTCCTCGATCGTATTCCCGCCAACGGGATCCGCTCCTGCGAGGAGTGGGTCGTCCATGGGTGGGAGGGGCCACATCGGGCGTTGCTCGAGGAGGCCGGCGTCACCGTCCAGGAGGTGGTGGATCTCGACCTCGAGGAGGGGTTCGTCGAGCTGCTCAAATCGGTGCGGATTCAGAACTCGAGGGAGGACGATAGATGAGTATGCAGATGCTGAAGCTGCACTGGCGTGCAGCCCGATGGCCGATGCTTCCCGTGCTCGTGGCCGCCTTCGGCCTGCCCCTGATGGCGGGGTGGTCGACCTGGGAGGCCTCCGGTGCGGCAGACTCCCTGGAGGCCACGAGTGCCTGGTCGGTGATCGACGGGGCGGCGATCTGGGGGCTCGGCTTCCCGGTCCTCGCGGCGATCGCGGGAGCGGTGATCGGACTCTGCGCGTGGACGTGGGATCACAGGCACGATCACATCTATGCGCTGTCCCTTCCGATCGCGCGCTGGAAGTACGTGGCGATCAAGTTCGGTGGTGGCACGATCCTCGTGGCCGCCACGACGGGGGTGTTCGCGCTGGGTGCGGGGCTCTCCTCCCTGCTGGCCGACCTGCCGGTCGGGATCCGAGGCTATCCCGGAAACCTGTCCATCCACTTCTTCGTCGCCACCCAGACCGCCTTCGCCCTCCTGTTCGCCCTCGCATCCGGCACGATGCGCACGGCGACGATCTTCATCGGCGCCGTTTTCGCGCTGGTCATCGCGGGACAGCCGACTCTGGATCTGCTCGGGGGCTTCTGGGCACCGATCGGCGCCATCGATCTCGGGCAGCTCGCCCACTCACTCCTGATCGAGAACGACGGCCCGTTGTCGATCTTCTCGGGCAACTGGATGCTGTTCGATGTGTAGGGTGCCGCCTTCTTCCCGGTCGAGCGCTCGATGCGTGGCGACCCTGGTGATCCTGGTCGGGCTCGCCGTTGCGAGTGCACCCGTCCGGGCGCAGGACGCCCTGATCACCGCGGCCGAGCGAGCCCGCCTCGAGGCGGAGATGACACGCCTCGAAAATCGGATGGAGGCGATCAGGGGTCTGGAAGCGTCCGCCGAGGAGGGGCGCGAACGCCAGGCCGAGCGAGCGCTGCGTCGGATCCAGGAGGGCGGCCTCACCGAGACGATCGGGCCGCTCGTGATTCGGCGCCCGAGCGGGACCCCTCCGGTGGCGGCACAGGTCCTGCCCGTCCTGGCGGCGTTCGAGGCGACCCTCGGGGATCTCGACGATCTCGAGATTTCCCCGATCCACCTCTACCTACCCGCGGAGCTCGGTCCGCTCCGCCCCCCGCCCCGAGCGCGTTCCGAGTCCGGCGCCCCTGTGTGGTATCGGTACTCGGACGCCGGCCTCCGCCGGATCGGCGAAAGGGTGACCGCCCACATCATCGCCTCGGTCCCCACGCCGATCGGTACATGGTCCGCGGGGGCAGGCTGGGGCGACGACTACCGTCCCCTCGCGGCGCTCAGATCGATGGCCATGGTCGCCGATCCGACGGGGCTTCGATGCCTTCAGTTCGGCGATATCGACGCCTGCGCCCGATTTCTGCTCGTCGAGGATGACGGATCGGACGAGACGCGGTTGCGGGCCTGGCGTGGATACTACTCGCTAAGCCGGGCCCGCATGCTGGAGGAACACGGCGCCACGATCCCGTTGCTCCAGTGCATCGGCCGGAGTCGGCGCACCGGACTCCCGGTCCCCAGGACCGGCTGCCTGAGGCAGCTGTCCCGGAGAAGCATCTCGGCGGATTTCCAGGCGGACCGATACGTCCGAGGCTCGGTCGTCGCCTACGCACTCGAGCGTGGTGGACCCGGCGCACTCGATCGCATCGAGAGACTTCCGGCAGGGGTCGACGTCGGGGAGCAGCTCGAGGCCATCTCCGGCATGCCCACGCGCGACCTCATCACCGCGTGGCGGGCCGACGCCATGAACGGCGAGGGAATGTTCGAGAAGGTCGGTGGAGATCCGCCCGGCCCCGTTTCCCTGCTCTGGGCGGGTGGCTTCGCCCTTCTGGCCCTGCGCTCCACGCGCTGGAGGCTGGGATGAGGACCTGGTGGCGCCGTCCCGGCACGGGGGCGTGGACGGTCGCGCTGCTGGGGGGAATGGTCCTGGCGTTCGCGTGGGCCGCGACCCGCAGCGACGACCGCCCGAGGGAACGACGGGGAGAGCCCGACCCCATGGCGTCGATCCGTGACGCCAGACAGGAGGTCCGTGACGCGAGTACCGAGGCGGCGACGCGCCTGTCGCGGGACCGGTGGGCTCGGGAACTCGGGCCACGTGCGGTCGCGGCTTCCCGCGCGGGCTCCCCCGTCGACATGGGGTGGCCTGCCGGACGCGCACTCTCGGAGGCGGAACAGGACTCGATCCTGGCCGCCCTCGAACAACCGGATCTGGTCCGGCTGACCGACGAGGAGATCGCGATCGGCATGTACGTGGAGTCCCATCCGGAGACGGTGGGGCGTGGGCCGCGGGCCGCGGCGATTCTCGGATTCCACGACGGTACGCCGTACTGTCTCCGCGTGGTGAGCTTCGGGGAGCGGAGCGTACACCCGGGTCACTTTCTCCGATGGGCCCGTCGACGCCTGATGGAGCCGCGGACGAGTGTCGAACGCCGCGAGATCGAGCAGGGCATGTGGCGGTCGGACCTCCTCGCCGGCTGCACCTTCGTGCACAGGCACGGGATGCCCGGCGAGGAGGTCCGTGCATGGCTCGGCGCCCGCTCCAGCTGGGACGGGGCGACGTTCGAGTGGCTTCCAGAGAACAGCTTCGCGATACGAAAGGCCAGCGATCTCGCCGCGGATGCCCTCGACGTGGGCTCGGTGCTGACCGGAGACTTCCCGGTCTACGGCATCAACGTCCTGCTGCGCGGGTGTCTGGCGGGGCGACGCGCGGAATGCATGAAGGAATTCTTTCCGGAGGGGGCCCGTCCCGCTCCATCGGGGCCGACCACGGTCGTCGAGAGGATCCCGCACACCTTCATCGCCGGGCTCGGGTTCGACCTGCTCAACCGGCTGGAGATGGACTTCGGGCCCCGGGCGTTCGCACGATTCTGGAGGTCCGACGCGGCCTTCGACGTCGCCTTCGAGTCGGCCTTCGGGATGCACCCCGGTGACTGGGTCTACAGGGATGCCGTGGCCCGCGGCGAGGCCGTACGGGCGGGTCCCGCTCCGAGCCTGGAAGCTGCGGCCACGGCAGGCTTCCTGATGCTCGTGGGGTTCGGGGTCGGCGCCCTCGCAGCGATTCGCAGGCGCGTCGGATGAGAACCGGCCGGGTGGCACCGGCCGGCCCGCTTCATCCGGCAGACCCACGGCCACCCGGGCAGGCCAGGCGCTCCTCAGCAGGCCAGGCGCTCTTCAGCCGGCCAGCCCCCGGATCACGCCCAGCACCAGCGCGCCCAGCACGAGGGGCAGCGGCCCCGCCTTCCCGCTGAGCAGAGCGGCCGCCGCGACCGCGAAGATCACGCCCGCCGCGACGTCCGGGATCGCGGGCGGCACGAGCGTCAGCGCCACTCCGAGCAGGGATCCGGCCACCACCGCGCTGATTCCGCGCAGTCCCGCCCTGATGCCGGCGACCTCTCGGAGGCGGGCGAACCGGGGTGCCACGAACAGGACCGCCCCGAATGCGGGGAGGTAGATTCCCGCGGTCGCGAGGGTGGCGCCGGAAACACCCGCCGCCGCGAACCCGACGAAGGCGGCGAGCGTGCTGATCGGCCCTGGGACGGCCTGCGTGATCGCCACTCCGTCGAGAAACTGTCCGGCGGTCAGCCATCCATACTGCTCGACGGCGATCGGCTGGAGCAGCACCACGAGGGTGTACCCGCCGCCGAACAGGACCGCCCCGATGCCGAGATGCACCAGACCGGCGAGAGCCCAGGCGGGGAGAGTCGCAAGGACGGAAGCCGTACCACTCTGCGCCGCAGCGAGTAACGGTAACGGTATGGTCGCACCGAGAGTGGATGTCGAACGCCCGGACCGCCACGCCGCCCAGGTCACGACTCCACCCAGCAGCATGGCTGGAACCACCCACCCGCCGTAGAGGATCGCCACCGCGACACCGACCGCGGCCAGCACCACCTCCAGCGGCCCCGCCACGGCGGCCCTGGCGAGCTTCACACCGGCTCGCAGGATGATCGCCAGAACCACGGGCTTGATCGTGGCGAGGACCGGGTCGACCGCCGGGAGCGACCCGTACGAGAAGTAGAGCGCCGACAGGCCGGTCACCATCAGGAAGGCCGGCACGAGAAAGGTGAGCCCCGTTACGAGGGCGCCGGCCACACCTCGGGTGGCGTACCCGACATGGATCGCCATCTCGCTGGAGTTCGGGCCCGGCAGAAGATTCGTGACCGCCATCAGCTCGAGGAACTCCTCCCTCGTGAGCCACCCGCGCTTCTCCACGACCTCTTCCAGCATGAGGGCGAGGTGCGCATTCGGCCCGCCGAACCCGAGCAGCGCAAGCCGGAGAAAGACCGTGAACAGATCCCGGAGGCCGGGAGCGGGAGAGTGCGCGGCGCTCACGGCAACGAGATCGGCGGACCGACGGGCCGCAGGTCCGCGTCAGCCCTGCGGGCCCGCCCCGATGACGCTCTCGGTCACGTGGCTCTCGTACTGCGCGAAGTTGTCGCGGAACATCCGGACGAGCTTCGCCGCCTGCGCGTCGTACGCGGTCGAATCCGCCCAGGTGCCGCGCGGCTGCAGCACATCACCGGGAACGCCGGGCACGTTCACCGGCACCGCGAGTCCGAAGACCGGATCGGTCATGGTGTCGACCGCATCCAGCTGTCCCGCCAGAGCCGCGGACACCATCGCCCGGGTGTACGCAAGCTTCATGCGGCTTCCCACCCCGTGCGGGCCACCGGTCCAGCCGGTGTTGACCAGCCAGACACGGACGCCGCGACGCTCGAGTCGCTCACCCAGCATCTCGGCGTAGGCGCTGGGATGCAGCGGGAGGAAGGGGGCACCGAAGCAGGCGCTGAAGGTCGCCTTCGGCTCGGTGACACCGCGCTCCGTTCCGGCAACCTTGGCCGTGTAGCCGGAGAGGAAGTGGTACTGCGCCTGATCCGGGGTCAGACGCGAGATGGGAGGCAGGACGCCGAAGGCATCCGCGGTGAGAAAGACCACGTTCTCCGGTTGGCCGCCCCGGCTCGGCAGCACCGCGTTGGGGATGTAGTGGATCGGGTACGACGCCCGCGTGTTCTGCGTGATCTTCGCGTCGTCGTAGTCGATCGACCGGTCGTCCCGGAGGATCACGTTCTCGAGGATCGTTCCGAAGCGCCGCGTCGCCTGATGGATCTCCGGCTCTCCCTCGGCGGAGAGGCGGATGGTCTTGGCGTAGCAGCCCCCCTCGAAGTTGAAGACACCGTCATCGCTCCAGCCGTGCTCGTCGTCTCCGATCAGTCCCCGGGAAGGATCGGCGGAGAGCGTGGTCTTGCCGGTTCCGGAAAGCCCGAAGAAGAGGGCGACGTCGCCATCTTCCCCGACGTTCGCCGAACAGTGCATGGGCAGGACGCCCTGATCGGGGAGGCGGTAGTTCAACGCGCCGAAGATCGACTTCTTGATCTCGCCCGCGTACCGCGTGCCGCAGATCAGGACGACGCCGTCCGCGAAGTTCACCACGACCGCGGTGCTCGACCGGGTGCCGTGACGACTCGGGTCGGCGTCCATCTCGGGAGCGTGCAGGACGGTGAAGTCGGGCACCATGCCCTCCAGTTCCGCTTCGTCGGGACGGAGGAACATGTTGTAGGCGAACAGGTTGTGCCACGCACTGGGGGTGACGACACGGACGTTGATGCCGAGCTCGGGATCCGCCCCGGCCTTCGCGTCCCGGACGAAGAGTTCCCGGTCGTTCAGGTAGTCGACGATGTCTTCACGAAGCGTCTCGTAGTAGTCGGGGGCGATCGGTACGTTGACGTTGCCCCAGTCCACGACCTCGGCGCACGACGGCTCCTTCACCGTGAACTTGTCGTTCGGCGAGCGGCCGGTGTGCGGCGGCGTCTCGGCGCGGAACCCACCGTCGGCAGCCAGCGTGCCCTCCCCACGTCGCAGCGCCGCTTCCACGAGTTCCGCGGGCGAGAGGTTCCAGTGTACGTCCTTCTTCGGATCCAGCCCGTGCGTATCGAGTCCGGCGGTGGCCACAGCAGCCCCAGTGTCATTCGAGGAAACGGTCATTCGTCCTGTTCGTGGATGCTTCGAGGTCCTGATTCGACCCGCGAGGAACCCGGTCGGAACCGGCCCTGCCAGCGGGTCCTCAGAGACCTCAAGTCTGATCGAAACGGAGCTGGCCGTCCACCGATGCACGCGCCTGAACATCCACGGACGCCACTGTGGCGAGGTTCAGGATCTCCTGCTGGCTGGCGCCACGCTGGAGCACGTGGACGGGACGGCCCATGCCCATGAGAACCGGTCCGATTACCTCCGCCCGCCCCAAACGATCCAGAAGCTTGTAGGCGACGTTCGCCGCGGACAGGTGCGAGAACACCAGGACGTTGGCCGCGCCGGTCAGGTTCGAGAATGGATAGACCTCTTCGAGCATCTTCGGATCGACCGCGGTATCCGCCTGCATCTCACCGTCGATCTCCAGCTCCGGCGCGAGCTCGCGCACTCTCTCCACCGCCTCCGCGACCTTGGTGGCATCGGGGTGGCGGACCGACCCGAAGTTCGAGAAGGACACCATCGCGATGCGCGGTCGGATCCCGAGCTCCGACACGAAGCGGGCCGACAGGAGGGCGATATCCGCGAGCGCCTCGGCGTCGGGCTGGATGTTCACCGTCGTGTCGGCGAAGAAGAGGAGGTCACGGTTCGGGAAGGCGATCATGTAGAGACCGGCCACGCGGCGCACACCCTCCTCCGTGCCGATCACCTCGAGTGCTGGACGAAGGACTTCGGGATAGTTCGCCTCTATACCCGCCACCACCGCATCGGCCTGGCCGTCACGCACCAGGCCGCAGGCGAAGTAGATGGGCTTGTACATGTTCCAGCGGGCCTCCGCCATCGTCAGGCCCTTCCGGGCACGCCGCTCGAAGAGCTGGTCGGCGAGAGCGTACCGGGTGTCCGCATCCTGCGCCGCGTAGTGGATCTCGACTCCGTCGAGCGACACACCCATCTCCTCCGCCTTCTCCCTCACGCGCGGCGGGCGTCCGAGCAGCACCGGCCGGCAGACCCCCTCCTCGACCATCTGCGCGGCGGCGCGGATGATGGTGTCGTTGTGACCCTCGGGAAAGACGATGCGTGCCGGGCGACGGCGCGCCCGCTGCGTCATCCACCGAATCACCTCCCGTCCCGGTCCGAGCGAGGCCCGAAGTCGATCCCGGTACTCGTCCAGGTCGATCTCCTGGCGTGCCATCCCGCTCTCCATCGCGGCCTCCGCGACCGCGGGTGCCACGAAGAACAGCACGCGGCTGTCGAAGGGCTTCGGGATGAGGTAGTTGCGCCCGAAGTGGAGATTCTCGCCCCCGTACGCGTCCACGACATTCTCCGGGACGTCGGCCCGGGCCAGCTCGGCGAGCGCCTTGGTGGCCGCCATCATCATCTCCGCATTCACCCCCCGGGCCCGGACGTCCAGAGCCCCGCGGAAGATGAAGGGGAATCCGAGGACGTTGTTCACCTGGTTGGGATAGTCGGACCGTCCGGTCGCGATGATCGCGTCGTCGCGCTCGGCGACGACGTCTTCGGGCCGGATCTCCGGATCGGGATTCGCGAGCGCGAACACGATCGGGTCGGCAGCCATTCCGGCGACCATCTCCCGGCTCACCACCCCCGCCACGGAAAGGCCGAAGAAGACGTCGGCACCCTCCATGGCCTCCTGCAGCGTCCGCGCGCCCCCGGCGTCGTTCGCGTAGGCGGCCTTGTACGTGTCCATGTCGGTGGAGCGACCCGGGTAGATCACCCCCTTGGAGTCGCACATGACGATGTTCTCGCGCTGCACGCCGAGCCTGCAGAGGTGGTTCGCGGTCGCGATGGCCGAGGCACCGGCCCCCGAGAAGACGACCTCGACCTCGCCGATTTCCTTCCCTGCCAACTCCAGGGCGTTCAGGAGCGCGGCCCCACCGATGATCGCCGTCCCATGCTGGTCGTCGTGGAACACGGGGATGTCGAGCTCGCGCTTGAGCCGCTCCTCGATCTCGAAGCACGCGGGTGCCGAAATGTCCTCGAGGTTGATCCCTCCGACCGTCGGCTCCAGCATCCGGCAGAAGGCGATAACGTCCTCGGGATCGGGGGCGTCGATCTCGAGATCGAACACGTCGATGCCCGCGAACTTCTTGAAGAGCACACCCTTCCCCTCCATGACCGGCTTGGATGCCATGGGGCCGATGTCACCCAGGCCGAGAACGGCCGTTCCGTTCGACACCACGGCGACGAGGTTTCCACGCGCCGTGTACTTGAAGACGTCGTCCGGCCTGGCATGGATCTCGCGACATGGCTCGGCCACCCCGGGAGAGTACGCCAGCGAGAGATCCCGGGACGTCGCCACGGGCTTGGTGGCGACGATCTCGATCTTGCCGGGGCTCGGGTGTTCGTGGTACGAGAGCGCGTCCTGTCGGTCGTCTGACATGTACGTAGGGGCTCCGTTGTGCCGATCGATGCATTGCGGTGGGGCAGTCCGGTAGATTACCACTCGGCACCCGTTCGTCGAAATCCCGAAGGCATGCCAACCCACCCACTTCCCGCCCCCCGTACGCTGTTGCGCGTCGCCCTGGTGGTCGGGGCTCTGGGGGGAGCCGTACCCGTGGCGGGGCAGGTCGATGCGTGTCGTCGCGGGATCGTCCAGGAGATCGAGGTGCGGAACGGCACCGTCGTGCCCGAGGATGAGATCCCGGACGGGATGCTCGGCTGGGGCCCGCGGCTCGCCAATCGCCTCCACATCCGCACCCGCGAAGGCTTCATACGGGCCGAACTCCTCCTGGGAGAGGGAGACTGCTACGACCCCTTCCTCGTCGAGGATTCCGAGCGGATTCTCCGGCGCTACGGGTTCATCTCGAACGCCGAGGTCTTCGCCGTCCGGATCGACGACGGTGGGGACACCTCGGAGGCGCTCTGGAGGATCGAGGTCGAGACCCGTGACGAGTGGTCGACCCGGCTGGAGATCACGGCGGAATTCGACAACGGATTCGAGCTGCGCAGCGCCGCACTCGCGGAAACCAACGTCCTGGGCCGTGGAATGACGCTCCGGGGCTTCCTTGTGGAGAACGACGCCCAGCGGCTTGTCGGTGGGCAGGCGGCCGTGCCGCGTCTCTTCGGCACACGGACCAATCTCGCCGGCAACTGGGGCACCACGCGGATCGGGGAGTTCAAGGCGCTGGAGGCCTCTCATCCCTTCGTGGGTGAGGTCGGCCGATGGGCGTGGCAGGTGAGTGCGTCGGAGGTCGAGGACTACTTCTCCTTCTCCTTCGGACGGACGGGGTCGCCGGCCCGTGTGCTGCTCCCGACACGAGACCGGAGCGCGAGCGCGACGATCGCGCGGAGATTCGGGGTACCGGGAGATCTCAGCGTCGTGGGTCTCAATCTCGCGCGGGAGACGCTCGACTTTCCGGGATACCCGGACGACGTCGAGATCGTTCGGGGGAACGAATTCGACGAGACCGGAGTCGCCCCGACGGACCTCGCCGAAGCGCTGCGTGCGCAGACCCGGTTCGGTGCGGGCACCCGAATCAGCGTGCTGCTGGGACAGCGCAACATCGGGTTCGTTCAGCGCACGGGACTCGACGCGCTGCGCGGGGTGCAGGACATCGAGGTCGGGACCGACATTTCGCTCACCCTCGGCCGGACCATCCGCGGGGGAATCGGTGAACGTGACGTGGACGACCTGTTCGTCCGATTCCGCTGGTATGGCGCCTCGGCGCCTGCACCCTGGGTGGTCGCGTCGCGTCTGGCGCTGCAGGGACGGCAGATCTTCTTCGATCCGGAGTTCGATCGGAGTGGCTGGAGGGACGTCCTCGCCGAGTTCGACCTGCTGGCCTACTGGCAGCCCCCCATGCTGCCGTCACACACCTTCCTCGGTCGTGTCTCCGCGGCGGGCGGATGGACGGTCGACCTCCCGTACCAGCTCACCCTGGGGGGGCGTCGTGCCGTCCGCGGGTTCGACGACACCGACCTGCCCGGCGCCCGGCGCGTCGTGTTCACCGCGGAAGATCGCATCTACTTCGGCTGGCCCTTCCCCGAAACCTTCGACCTCGGCGCGACCCTCTTCGCCGACGTCGGTCGAATCTGGGCGGGGAGCGTGCCCTTCGGGGTGGATTCGGGGTGGCGCGGGACGGTCGGGGCAGGCCTCCGTTTCGGCTTCCCCACCGGAAGCCGCGGCGTCGTGCGCCTCGACATCGCCCGCGCGATCGGCCCGGAAGCCGGCGTGACCGGACCCATCCTGCGTATCACGGCCGTGGACCTGATCGGCCTCACGGGAGGCCTGTCGGACATCCAGTTGCTGCGCAGTATTCGCATCGGAACGGGCGTCGACCGGTTCACCCCGTCGAGATGACCACAGGCGCGCGGCCACGAACACGTCGCCTCGGATCGACACAGGAGGTGGCCGACCCGCCTCCGCACGTCGGTTGCTCGCGGGGGGTCGCGCTTACGGGGAAAACCTTTGACCTTCAATTTGAAGCGGCCTAATTTTCGTAAGCCCGTTGAAGGGGGCTCGCATCTTTTCCGGGGATGATCGAGTTCAGGAACGTGGTGAAGGAAAGGCAGGAGTCGTCCACGTTCGGTGACCGGAGATCGTCCGTGACGGATTGTCATCTCCCACGCAGGAACGCATGTTTTCATCCTCCCGCGGTCTCGACTCGTTCGATCAGTATCTCCAGGACGTCGAGAAGTATCCGCTGATTCAGGATCCGCTCGAGGAGCGTGCTCTCGCGCGTCGCGCGCGGGAGGGGGACAAGGAGGCGGCCGAGCGGCTCGTAACGGCCAATCTCCGCTTCGTCATCTCCTACGTGAAGAAGTACCAGGGCCGCGGGCTCGGTCTGGCAGAGCTCGTATGCATCGGGAACGAGGGACTCCTCAAGGCGGTCAAGAAGTTCGATCCCGAGAAGGGTGTGAAGTTCATCTCCTACGCGGTCTGGTGGATTCGTCAGACCGTCCTTCAGGCACTCGCCGAGCAGACGCGATCCGTCCGGATCCCGCTGAACCAGAACTCGAATCTTGCCCGCCTTTCGCGGACGAACACCCAGCTGACCCAGACCCTCGGCCGGACCCCTACCGATCAGGAGCTGGCGGAGAAGATGGAGGAGCCCCTCGAGACGATTCGGGCACTCCGCCGAGTCGCTGCGAGCGAGCTGTCACTCGACGCGCCGATCGACAAGGGCGACCGTGACAGCGCCAACTTCGGCGAGCGGTTCGCCGGGGAGGGCGCGGATGAGATCGAGGAAGACATCGAAGCCGTGGCGCGCCGCGAGTTCCTCGAGCAGATGTTCGAGAAGTATCTCACGGAGCGTGAGCGGAAGATTCTCTATCTCTACTACGGTCTGGACGACGGAGAGGAGCGGACGCTGGAGGAGATCGGGTCGCTGCTCGGCGTCACGCGCGAGCGCATCCGGCAGATCCGGAACCGTGCCTTCGAGAAGCTCCGGGAAAGCCCGCACGGCGAGTCTCTTTCGGGATTCTGGGGCGAAGAGTAGGAACCCTCCCTTCGGTCGTCCCGTAGCACCGAGGTGATGCCTCACCTCGCCCACCCTCGACATCTCCTGCCGGCAGCGGGACCCGCATGGGTCTTCGCTACCCTTCTCGCGCTCGCACCGGGCGTCGGCGGGCTCGGCCCCCTCCATGCCCAGGACCCGGACACCCCGGTCCTGGAGCGCGTCGGGGGGGGCTGGAACTCCGGTGCAGCGCTCGACCTGGTCGCGCGCGCTCGCGCGACCCGGGCCGACATCCGCTCCGAGACCGGGCTGCGCAGCTACAGCGCCGAAGCGGAGGGGTACGTGTACTTCTACATCGACCGGCCGGAGGTCGAGGAACGGACTCTCGTCCGTACCGATCAGCTCGCGCTCGAGGTACTGTGGCGCGCCCCCGGACTCACCCGTCAGCGGATGGTGGGACGTCGAAACGAGAAGTCGCTCCCGACGACGATCCAGTACCACCTCGATCACCTGTCCGTCGTGCAGGACGAGTTCGAGGACGTCATTCGACTGGGGGATGGGGACGAGGTGTCCGACGTGACTCACCCCGTCGCGCCCGAGGCCGAGAGCGTATACGACTACCGGGTGGCGGATTCGCTGACCCTCTCGTACGGCGGCCGGCAGCAGGTCCGCGTATACGAGCTCCAGGTGCGCCCGAAGCGCCCGGACCTGCCGGGCTTCGTCGGGGCCGTGTACCTCGACAGGGAGCGCGCCTCCATCGTCCGGATGGCCTTCACCTTCACACCCAGCTCCTACGTCGACCCCTACGTCGACTACATCCGGATCTCGCTGGACAACGCACTCTGGATGGACGACTTCTGGCTGCCCTACCGCCAGGAGGCGGAGATCCGCCGGGAACTTCCGGAGCTGGACTTCCTCGCCGGGAGCGTCATTCGCGCCCGATTCCGGGTGGGCGGATACCAATTCAACGTACCGTTGCCGGATCTCCACTTCACGGGACCTCTGGTGGTGAACGCCGGCCCGAAGGAAGATCTGGCGGCCTACCCCTTCGAGCGCGGCCTTTACGACGATATCGATGAGGTCGGCCTCGGACCGTCCGGCGAACTCGCGGAGGTGGTGGATCAGGTGCGGGAGATGGGGGTGCGGCAGGCGCTCAGCGGACTCGCCCCGGCCCGCCTCCATGTCGGCGGCGTATCGAATCTGGTGCGCTACAATCGGGTGGAGGAGTTCGCCCTCGGCCTCGGTACCACGCTTCGGCTTCCCGCCGGTCTCGGAGGCGACCCGCGTCTCCGGCTTGTCGGCGGCTATGCTCTGGGACCCGAGCGCCCCTGGGCACGCGCCGAGACCACCCTCCGCCCGGGCGGACACGACCGGGTCGACGTGACGGTCCGCTTCGACGAACTGGTCGACATCGGACCGACCCGTGGTGCCAGCCGGCTGGTGAACTCACTCGCCGCAATCGGCGCGCAGGACTATCTGGACCCGTGGAGCGAGCGGTCCGTGGGAGTTCGGTGGTCACGTGCGCTGTCGTCGCTCCCCCTCGACCTCCACCCCCCGACTCTGGTGCTCGGGGGCGGGGTGGCCCGTCAGCGCTCCGCGAACCTCTCGGCCGGCGACCCCGGCTTCCGTGCGGTGCGTGCGATCGACGGGGGGACGTACGGGTGGCTCCGGGCGGGCCTCGAGACCGGCTCTCCGGCCGAGGGCGTGTTCACCCGAACCACGGCGGGTGTGGGCGTCGGTGAGGGGCGCACCTGGGTGGAGCCGCGGGCGCACGCGGCGTGGCGGTCGCCGGACATCCCCGGGCGCTGGGCGCACGAGATCACGCTCGACGCGGGGTGGGTCTCGTCGGAGGCCCCGAGCCAGCGCCTCTTCCTCCTCGGCGGCCGTGAAACCCTTCCCGGTCATGCGTACCGGACCTCCGGTGGCGACGCCTTCGGCCTGTTGCGCCTGCGCTCGGGACGCCCGCTCTGGTCCCCGTGGATATCGGCCCACCTCGTCGGTGCGATCGGGTGGACGGACGATCTGGGCGACCGGTCCGTGCCGGCCGCATGGAACGCCGACGAGAGCCTGGGCGACCTCCGCGCATCCCTCGGTGTCGGGGTCGACCTGCTGTGGGAGGCGCTCCGTCTGGATCTCGCGAGGGGGATCCCGGATGGTGACTGGGACCTCGTCTTCTCGGTTCGGCCCGACTTCCGAGGCTGGCTCTGAGCGGCCGTCCGGCTCCGAGACCACATCCGGCTCGTCCTTCCATCCCTCCGCCCACCCGCGGACGCCACACTTCCGGACGTCGGGGGCGATCCTCGGCGACCGGGTATCCGCCCGGTTCACACGAGCGGAATATGGAGGCAGAATGAGCCGAAGCGTGAACAAGCTGATCCTGGTCGGGCATGTGGGCCGCGACCCTGAGGTCCACGAGACGAAGACGGGGAAGCGGGTCGCCCACTTCTCTCTCGCGACCAACCGATACCGACCCGAAGGTGAGGAGGAGCGAACCGACTGGCACCGGCTCACGCTCTGGGGAAAGCTCGCGCAGTTCGCCGAGGACTACGTGAAGGTCGGAGACCGGGTCTACGTCGAGGGCCGTGTCGAGTACGACTCCTACGAGCGGGACGGCGTCACGATCCCCTCCAGCGAGGTGGTCGTCCGCGAGCTCGTGCTCCTGTCCCCGGCCCGTGAACCAGCCGTCGCCTGAGGAGGGACGGACTCACGCACGCGGACCACACCGTGTGCAGCGAATGGGGTGGCGGACCGCTGGCGCCGGCGTCCGCCGCCCCCGACTCGTCAGCCCTTGGCGTCGTACCAGGTGCGCCCCACGCCGGCGTCGGCCACGACCGGTACGTCCAGCTTCACGGCCGCCTCCATCCGGGCGACGACCAGATCACGGACATCGGCGACCTCGCCTTCCGGCACCTCGAAGAGCAGTTCGTCGTGCACCTGGAGGAGCATCCGGGCGTCGCTGTCGGACTCGGTCAGCGCGGCGTCGACGTCGAGCATCGCCTGTTTGATGAGATCTGCGGCGGTCCCCTGGATCGGGGTGTTCTGTGCGACGCGCTCACCGAACTGGCGGATGTTCCAGTTTCGGCTCTTCAACTCGGGGATGTAGCGCCGGCGACCGAGCAGCGTCTCGACGTAGCCCTGCTCCTTCGCCTGCTCTACCTGCTCGTCCAGGAAGGTCCGGACTCCGGCGAACCGGTCGAAGTACTGGTCGATGAAGTCCTGAGCCTCGGTGCGGCCGATGGAGAGCTGACCGGCGAGGCTGAAGGCGCTCTGGCCGTACAGGGTGGCGAAGTTGATCGTCTTCGCCTGCGCACGCTGGTCCGCCGTCACCTCGTCCACCGGAACGTCGAAGATGACCGACGCCGTCCGTCGATGAACGTCCTGCCCGTCCCGGAAGGCGGTCACGAAGGCCTCGTCCCCGGAGAAGTGGGCCATCACCCGGAGTTCGATCTGGGAATAGTCCACACCGAGCAGCATGTGACCCTCCGGCGCCACGAACCCCCTCCGGACCTCGCGTCCCAGCTCCGTCCGGATGGGGATGTTCTGGAGATTGGGCTCACTCGACGAAAGGCGGCCCGTGGCGGCGACCGTCTGGTTGAAGGAGGTATGGATCCTCCCCGTCTCGGCCCGCACGAGCTTCGGAAGCGCGTCCACGTAGGTCGAACGCAGCTTCTCGAGCTCGCGGTACTCGAGCATGCGGCGCGGCACCTCGTGGCCGTCGGCCGCGAGTTCCTCCAGAACCGACGCGTCGGTCGACGGCCCGGTCTTGGTCCGCTTGATCACCGGGAGGTCGAGATGCTCGAAGAGGACCTCGCGGAGCTGCACGGTGGAGTTGAGGTTGAACTCGTCCACTCCGGCAGCCTCGTGGATCGCCTCCCTGACGTCGTCGAGCTCGCCGTTGATCCGGTCGCTCATGGCGTCGAAGAAGTCGGGGTCGATGGCGATGCCGACCTCCTCCATGCGCGCGAGCACAGGGACCAGCGGAAGCTCCAGCTCCGTGTAGAGCTCGACCAGGCTCTCGTCCGCGAGCTGGTCGCCGAACATCTGGTGCAGTCGGAGGACACAGTCCGCCTGCTCGCACGCCCAGTCGGCGGCGATATCCAGGTCGACCTCCGCGAAGGGCGTGCGCCCCCGTCCCTTCCCCGTCACCTCGTCGAGCGGTGTGGTCTTGTGGACGAGCACCTCCATCGCGAGTTCGTCCACGCCGTGCGAGCGGCGTCCCGGGTCGAGCACGTACGACGCGATCATCACGTCTCGCGGAACCGCACCGACCGTGACACCTGCGGCCCCGAGCACGAGCAGTTCGCGCTTGAGATCGTGCGTCACGACCGTGAGTTCGGGATCCACGAGCAGTTCCCGGAGCGGTGCGAGCGCATCGTCGGACCAGCCGCCGTCGAAGTTCGGCAGCCCATCTTCCTCGACGTCCCCGAGGTCGAGTTCGAGTTCGCCGCCCGGCGCCCGGTGATCGAAGGGCACGTACCATCCGCGGGGCTGCTCCCCACCTACGGCCATCGCCACACCTGTGACCCGCCCACGGAGGAGATCACCCTCCAGAATGGATCGCACGGCGAAGGTCCCCTCTTCGCGCGCCGCGTCCGCGATCGCGGCGATCTCCTTCTCCTCCAGCACTAGGGTGACGTCCGGGTCGTGCGCCTCCTTGTTGCCCGCCGCAGCGTCATCGTGCGCCTCCTCGGCATACTTGTTGGCGAGCGTGCGGAACTCCAGATCGAGGAACACGTCCCTCAGAGCGGCCGCGTCCGGCTCGCGCACCGTGAGCTGTTCGAGATCCAGATCGACCTCGAGATCGCGCATGATCGTGACGAGCTTCTTGGACAGCCGAACCTGATCGGCGTGATCCGTCAGCGCCTCGCGGGCCCGCTTTCCAGAGATCTCCTCGGCGTGCTCGAGCATGTTCTCGAGCGTCTCGTACTTGCCGAGAAGCTTCACCGCGGTCTTCGGCCCCACGCCCGGTGCGCCGGGTACGTTGTCGGCGCTGTCGCCGATGAGGGCGAGGTAGTCGATGACCTGGGAGGGTGGGATCCCGAACTTCTCGTCCGCCTTCGAAAGGTCGACCCAGTCGGTCTCGACGCCGCCGGGTCCGCCCCGGCCCGGGTTGAGGAGCACCACGTCCTCGTCCAGGAGCTGATAGAAGTCCTTGTCGCCCGACACGATCACCGACTCGATGCCCTCCGCCTTCGCCTTCAGCGACAGCGTCCCGATCACGTCGTCGGCTTCGTACCCGTCCAGTTCGATGACGGGATCGTTGTACGCCTCGACCATCTCGCGGATGTGCTTCAGCGACGCGCGAAGGTCGTCCGGCATCTTCTCCCTGGTCGCCTTGTACTCCTCGTACATCTCGTCGCGGAAGGAATCCCCGGCGTCGAAGACGATGGCGAGATAGTCCGGATTCCAGGTGTCCCGGAGATCTTCCAGGAATCGGGCGAATCCGAAGGCGGCCGAGGTGTTCTCGCCACGTGAATTGGTCAGCGGGCGCTGGATGAACGCGAAGTAGGCCCGGTAGATCAGGGCGTACGCGTCGACCAGGAAGAGGCGTGGCCGAGTCTTGTCGGGGATGTCCATGCGGAGAGGTTTGAACGTCGTTTCGGCACGCCGCGGCTACCGGAACCCCGGCCCGCGCTGCATGCCCGTGTCAGCTGTCTGTCGGGGTCACATCAGAGGGCGGAGCGCGTCTCCGTACAACGCCTCGTACAACTCGACGTTCCGCGTGACGTTCTTCACGTACCCTCGGGTCTCGGCGAAGGGGATCCGCTCGGTGAAGCGTTCCCGATCCTGCGCCTCGGGGAAACTCCGCCAGCGATCCGCCCTCGAGGGGCCCGCGTTGTATGCGGAGAGGACCAGCGGCAGATCGTCGCCGTACCTGGCCAGCAGGTCCGAAAGGAACCGGGCACCGAGATGCAGATTCACCTCGGGGGTCTCGAGTGCGGCCGAGCTGAACCCGCGCATTCCATCCGCTCGTGCCACCTGCGCGCCGGTCGCCGGCATCACCTGCATGAGGCCGATCGCCCCGGCGCTGGAGCGGATGTCCGCCACCCAGGCGGACTCCTGCCGGATCAGCGCAGAGACCAGGACGGGATCGAGACCCCACTCCCGAGCCTCGCGGACCACCATCTCGCGGTAGATGAAGGGATAGATCACCTCGACGAGTCGACGACTCCACGGCATGCCGGCCTCACGCAGCCGCCAGCCGAGGTTGATCCCCTGCAGCGTCCGTCCCCGGGCGTTGAGGGCCTCCGCGAGACGGAGAAGGTCGTCCGGCTGCGTGGTTTCGTCGGTCCGCACGTCGATCCATCGCTCGGCCGCCGCCATCAGGCCCGCCGCCTCGAGCTTGTCGACCAGGGGGAATTCGAGCGGGTCCGGAATCGCCGGTTGGGCCCCGACCCCGAGCACGTCGAGACGGAAGTCCTGCCCCACCAGCTCCGCCGCCCGAACCGAGTAGTAGGTGAGGGGCGCATCACTCTGAAGTCGGTCGATGTGCGCACGCGCGGACCCCTCGTCGCCCTCCTCCAGCCGAAGCCGGGCCGCCCAGTACGCGGCCTCCTCCCAGCGCCTTCCGGTCGGGAAGTCGGCCAGATAGTCCTCGTAGACTTCCGCCGCGCCGACCCGATCGCCCCGTCCGAGGAGGATCTGCGCGACGCGCATGCGAGCCTGGCCGGCGAGGCCGCGCGCCGGCGCTTCGCGAATGACCTGCCCGTAGATCTCCAGCGCGGTGTCGAGCGCGCCGCGGTCCTGCGCCGCATCGGCCCGCAGGTAGACGATCTCGGCCGCGGCATCGGTATCCGGATATCGCTCCACCAGCCATCGACGCAGCGTCTGGTAGTCGCCCATCCGCCCCTGTCGACGCCGGACGCCGGCCCAGACGGTGAGCGTGCGTGCGCCGATCGCGGGATCCGGGTGCTCGTCGAGCATCCGGAACTCCTCGATCGCCTCCTCCATCCGCGAGGGAACGGTCACGGCGATCCGAGCGCGCTCCAGGCGGGCGGCAGGGTCGGGTGTTCCGCCCTCTTCACCGACGGCATTCATGTACCGGTCGTAGGCATCCAGTGCGCGGCGGCCGTCGCCCAGTCGGTCCAGTGCGCGGGCGGCGGAATAGGAGGTCGCGACATCCAGGTCGTCCAGGCGCAGGTCGACGACGCCGCGGGCCGCCCTGCGTCCCGCCTGTGTGCCGCCGGCCAGTCGCAGCGCAGAGAGATAGTGGTCGGCCGCCGAGGCGGAATCGTCACGGGCGAGGGCGATGTCGCCCAGCGCCTCGTGAGCACGACCTCTGCGGGTGACCGTACCGCTACCACCGTTCTCGAGGACCTCTCGCCATGCCGCGGAGGCGGCGGCGGTGTCCCCGGCGGCCATCAGCGCGGTCGGCGTGAGCGCCCACGTATCGGGCGGCGTGAAGGGCGCGGTAGCATACTGCAGCAGAAGCCGGAAGGTGGCGGTGTCTCCAGCCTCTGCGCGTCCCGCAACCGACTCGGCGGCCACGGCTGCGGCAACGAAGGTCGAATGGGAAGCCGCCGAGTCCAGCGACGCCGCGACCGAGGCTCGCGTGGCCGCATCGACGTTCCCGGCCTCCGGCAGCGCGGCCAGCGCGATACGCGCCCGGCGCGCCCAGGCGACCGTCTCGTCGGCGCCCCCCGATTCGATCGCGCGCAGCCACGCCTGGTCGGCTTCCGCGTCGCGCTCGGACTCGTCGAGCGCGAGCGCTCGGAGCGACCAGATCTCGCCGGCCGACACCCCGGCCGCGGTCGCTCCTTCGAGCGACACCCCGTCCAGCGCCTCGAGGACGCCCCCCCAGTTCCTGTACCCGGCTCGGGCCCGGGCCAGCCAGACACGACCCTCATCTTCCAGCCCGCTCTCGGACTCGAGGATCCGGGCGGCGTGCCAGTATCGACCCGCGCGGTACTCCTCGACCGCGCTGTCCGGCACGACGGACATGTCGGTCGCCGCTACCGAGGGTCCGGCCGGCTGCGCCGGCGACGGCTCCCGGTATCCATCCGTCAGGAGGAGGGATACGAACGCGGCAGGAAGGAGTATCGGAAGTCGGAGCATGGCGGGAGCCGGAGGTGACGGCGGTGACGGCGGTGTCGTGCATCACTATACAACCCGGATGCGGCGTTCCCCACCATCGTCCGAGGAGTGCGGGCACGAAAAAGGGGCCGTCCGGATGCATCCGGGCGGCCCCTCTCGCGTCGTGGGTAGGGCGTTCGCTACGCCGGTGGCGCGCGCTACCCCGGCGGCGTTCGTTACGCCGCGGTCCCCATGTTGTGGAGGGCGTCGATCATCTTCTGAGCCGACTCCTCCATGTCGATGACCAGCGAGTCGATGCGGGACACGAAGTAGTTGTGACCGATCGAGACCGGGATCGCGATCACGAGTCCAGCCGCCGTCGTCAGGAGCGCGACCTTGATTCCGCCGGCGACGAGCGTCGCCTCGACCTCACCCGCCACCTCGATCGCCTGGAAGGCCTGGATCATTCCGATCACCGTGCCGAGGAAGCCCAGCAGCGGCGCGATGTTGGTCAGCGTGGCGAGCACGACCAGACCCGACTCGAGCCGGCTGAGCTCGATCAGACCCTGGTTCTCGATCGCCTTCATGACCCGCTCGGTGCCCTCGTCGTGCCGCTCGAGACCGGCATACAGGATCTTGGCGGCCGGTGCGTTCGAGTCCCGCGTGAGCTCGAGGGCCTCGCGGATGCGCCGCTCGTTGAGCAGCTCGTCCACCTCGCGGAGCACCTTCCGGGTCTTCGAGGCCTTGCTCTGCAGACTCACGAACTTCCACGCGATCACGGCGAGTCCCAGGAGCAGGCAGAGTGACAGCGGCCACTTCATGAAGCCGGTATCGGCCCAGACCTGCTCGATCTGCTCGGAGAGCGTGAGGTCCGGAGCTTCCAGTCCAGGTACCTGGAGCAGGGCTCCATAAATGTGCATGACGGCGGTCAAAAGGACCTCCAGGCGGAGTTACGGTTCGTGTCGAGCGCGGCAACGTGAAACCACGCGGAGTCGGCGATCATCCCCCAAATTGGGGAGAGGCGGATTATTGCAGGGGTCCACCGACAGTGTCAAGCCTGAGTCGGACCGGTGGAAGAGACCTTTACACACTCGAGGAAGCCCTCGTCGGGACGTGGGATGACGGGTGGCACCGATCGAAGACAGGCCTCGTCGCGCAGCGGGTGCGGGCATCTGCTGTGGAAGACGCAGCCCGGTGGAAGATCGATCGGGCTGGGGATCTCTCCCTCGGTGAGGACCCGCACGAGACGTTCGCCGCGCGCGTCCACCGCTTGGCGTCCGGGCACGGCTGCGAGGAGCGCCCGGGTGTAGGGGTGCAGCGGCTTGGAGAAGAGTCCGTCGGTCGGTCCCGCCTCCATGATTCGGCCCAGATACATGACGGCGACCCGGTCGCTGAGGTGCTGGACGAGAGCGAGGTCGTGGGCGATGAAGAGGTAGGCCAGCTGCTCCTCCTCCTGGAGCCGCGCGAGGAGGTTCACGATCTGTGCCTGAATCGATACGTCGAGCGCCGATACGGGCTCGTCGAGCACCAGTAACTCCGGCTCCACGGCCAGCGCCCGAGCGATCCCCAGACGCTGCCGCTGGCCGCCGCTGAATTCGTGCGGATAGCGGCCCGCGACCGTGGGGTCGAGGCCGACCTTCTCGAGGAGGTCGTGCACGCGGGCCGTCCGGCCCGACGCGTCCCCGCCCAGGCCGTGCACTCGCAGGACCTCGTCCAGCATGCTCCGGACCGTGAGGCGCGGGTTGAGCGCGCTGAAGGGGTCCTGGAAGACGAACTGGGCGCGGCGGCGGAAGGCGCGGAGCTCGTCGGAGCTCATCGCGCGGACGTCGATCCCGTCGAAGGTCACCTCGCCCTCCGCCGGTTCGACGAGGCGCAGGATCGACCGGCCCGTCGTCGACTTTCCCGAACCGGACTCACCCACGAGCGCGAGGGTTTCCCCCCGCCGAATCTCCAGGTCGATCCCGTTCACGGCGTGCACGAGGCCCTTCCCGCGTCCCGGAGCGGGGAAGGTCGTGACGAGCCCGCGCACCGTCAGCAGAGGCGTCCCTGCCGGGTGGGACGCGCCGGTGGTCGCGTCGCGCGTCATCGGAGACCCTCCAGCTCGATCTCGTCGCGAGCCACGCGACCACACCGGGTCGATCGCGCCGCGTCGAGCTCCACGAGCTCCTGGGGTTCCGCGCACCGATCCGACGCCCACTCGCAGCGGGGGGCGAAGCGACATCCCCCCGGCCATTCCCCGGCTGCCGGCACGCGACCCGGAATCGGTCGCAGCGGTCGGCCGTCACCCGTCGGCAGCGAGTCCATGAGACCTCGGGTATACGGATGGAGGGGGTTGGCGAACACCTCTCTCACCATGCCCGACTCGACCAGCTGCCCCCCGTACATCACCATTACCCGATCGCAGACCTCCGCGACCACCGCCAGGTCGTGCGTGACCAGCAGAATCGCCATTCCGTGCCGTTCCTGCAGGCTCCCGAGGAGGTCCAGGATCTGCGCCTGGATCGTGACGTCCAGCGCAGTCGTCGGCTCGTCCGCGATCAGCAGGTCCGGCTCGCAGGCGAGGGCCATCGCGATCATGACGCGCTGCCGCATCCCGCCCGACAGCTCGTGGGGGTAGGCACGGTACCGAGCCTCCGGCTCCGGCACGCCGACCTCCCCGAGCAGCCCGATCGAGCGCTTTCGAGCGGCCGGACCGTCGAGACCGCGATGCAGCCTGAGTGCTTCGTCGATCTGAGCGCCCACCCGCTGGACCGGGTTCAGCGACGTCATGGGCTCCTGGAAGATCATCGCGACACGATCGCCTCGAAGCGCCCGAAGATCCGATGTGCTGGCGCCGACGAGGTCGAGTCCGGCCCCACCCTTCGAGGGCGTGTACCGGATATGACTTCCCGCCTCCAGCCGGCCGGGTGGAGGCACCAGCCCCAGGATCGACAGCGCGGTCATCGACTTGCCCGCGCCCGACTCGCCGACGAGGCCGACCGTCTCTCCCGGCGCGATGGCGAAACTCACACCATCCACCGGTCGAACCGTGCCCCGCTCCAGATCGAATCGCGTGCGAAGGTTCTCGATGGCGAGGACCGGGGCCACCTCGCGCACCTCGTCGCGTGCCTGGTCCGACGTCGCCCCGCTCATCCCTTCCTCATTCGCGGATCGAGCGCGTCGCGCAGCCCGTCCCCGACCAGGTTGAAGGCGAGGACCACGACGACGATTGCCAGTCCCGGGAAGGTCGACAGCCACCACGCCCGAGTCAGGAAGTTCCGACCGTCCGCGACCATGGTTCCCCACGAGGGAGTCGGTGGCTGGACGCCCAGCCCTAGGAAGGAAAGCCCCGCTTCGAGCACGATCGTGTTCCCGATTCCGAGGGTCGCGGCGACGATCACCGGCACGAGCGCATTCGGGATCAGATGCCGTGCGAGGATCCGGATGCGGGAGAAGCCGAGCACCTCTGCCGCCTGCACGAACTCCCGCTCCCGCAGGCTCAGCACCTCGCCCCGCACGAGCCGCGCGGTCCCCGGCCACTGGGTGAGCCCCAGCACGACCACGATCAGGAAGATCGAGGGCTGGAAGACGGCGATGATCGTGATCAGGAGGATCAGCCGCGGGAAAGAGATGACGACGTCCACCATGCGCATCAGCACCGAATCGACCCAGCCGCCGAGGTACCCCGCCACCGCTCCCACGAGCGTGCCGAGCGTCGCGCTGATCGCCACCGCGATGAACCCGATCGAAAGGGATACGCGAGCCCCGTAGAGCATTCGCGAGAAGATGTCGCGTGCGAAGTGGTCGGTGCCGAGCGGGTGCGCAGCCGAAGGCCCGGTGAGACGCATCTGCACCAGATCGCCCTGCAGAGAGGGATCGTACGGCGCCAGCAGGGGGGCCATGACCGCCAGCAGGTACGCGGCCACCACGACCCACGCTCCGACCACCGCCATGTGGTTCCGCTGGAACGACCGCACCGTCGGGTGCCATCGGGGCCCGAGCAGCGACTTCCGCGCCTCGGGGTCGCTCCACGTATGGAGGACGAGCCCCCCGAACGTCGCGGCCAGCGTGAGCACGGCGAGCTTGCCGTCGAACCCGGAGAACCAGACATCCGGAATCCTCGGCGCGCGGACGACGAGCACGGCCAGCGAGCCGACCCACACCGAGAGCACGAGCACACCCAGATGCCAGCGGCCCGCGCGGAGCATCGCGGCCCCCGGCAGCCACCACAGCGGGAAGCCCGCGGAGGACTGCGCGCCGGACTGGTTCACCGGTCCGTCAGTCATACCGGATCCTCGGATCCACCACCGCATAGAGGACATCCGCGATCAGATTACCGATCACGACCATCCCCGCGAAGATCAGACTGGACGCCATGACCAGCGGATAGTCCCGGGTACCGATCGCGTCTACGATCGTCTTTCCCATCCCGGGCCAGGCGAAGACGGTCTCGATGAAGACCGTGCCGCTGAACAGAACCGGTAGATAGAGGCCCAGCAGCGTCACGACGGGAATCAGGGCGTTCCGGAGCGCGTGCTTCAGGATCACCGTCCGCTCCGGGAGTCCCTTGGCACGAGCGGTTCGCACGTAGTCCTGCCCGACCACCTCCAGAAGAGAGCCTCGCGTGTACCGCGCGACACCCGCGGCGAGCACCAGCCAGAGGGCCGTGACCGGAAGGACGAGGTGCCGGAGGCGGTCCGCGATCTGCTGCCCGGTGGTCATCAGATCGTAGTCCGGAGACCGCGTGCCCGAAGCCGGAAACCAGATCGGCAGCTCCCATACGTTCCGCGCGAAGTAGCTGAACACGAGGATCAGCATGAGCGCGAGCCAGAAGGAGGGCATCGAGTAGAAGAAGAGCGCGACCACGCTGAGCACCGAGTCCGACACCGAGTAGGGGCGCACCGCCTGCACGATGCCGATTCCGACGCCGACGACGAAGGCGATGAAGAGGGCGGCGGCGGAGAGAATGAGCGTATTCGGGAGCATGTCGCCGATCACGGCGATGACGGGACGGCCGTGGCTGAACGAGTACCCGAGGTCCCCGCGCGCCATCGATCCGAGCCACTTCACGTACCGGACCGGCAGCGGATCGTCGAGTCCGAAGTTCGCGCGCGTCTGGGCCAGGACCTCTTCGTCCACACCGGGCGAGAGCAGCAGGTTGGCGGGATCTCCGGGGGCGAGCTGAACCACGAAGAAGACCACGGTCGCCACCCCGAGCACGAGCGGGATCGCGCCGAGGAGCCGCCGGAAGAGGTACCGGATCATGTGGGCGTCACCGCTGGCGGCGCTCCGACGGCTCGATCCACCAGCCCCTGATGCCCGCCCACTCCCCGCTGACGTCCATATCGACTCCGTTCACGCGGTTTCGGTACGCGGCGAGGCCAGGGGGGAAGTAGAGGAAGGTGTAGGGCTGCTCCTCGG
>Ga0207419_1000475_pt1 | contig 35033 bp, 30 predicted proteins | sample ElkSloMetagenome_4_FD_184723 | JGI IMG/M metagenome (GOLD analysis project Ga0207419, IMG submission 184723) | Hot spring microbial communities from Elkhorn Slough, Monterey Bay, USA - MD2A (version 2) | ecosystem: Environmental > Aquatic > Marine > Intertidal zone > Estuary: Microbial mat ...
GGTAACATTCGCGAATTGCGCAATGTGATCGAGCGCTTGATGATTCTTGGTGATAAGGAAATCAGTGAAAAGGATGTGAAGATGTATGTTCAAGGGTGAATTTGGAAAATGGAGAATGGAGTAAGGATTAAGGAGAAAGGAATGTAAAAATGCTCAGGAATCATAGTCGATAGCAGAAAAATAAAAAATCCAGTTTTGGTTCCCGACTGATTCCGCAAAGCGAAATTGTATCGAGGGAAAAGTTTCTTCTTTCCCATTTCCAGACTATCTTGAAGTAATTCGTAATTCCTAATTCGTAATTACCTTCTTCGCTTCCGCCATAGCATCCTCAATGCCTTCAATCTTCTTTCCTCCTGCCGTGGCAAAAAAGAATTGTCCGCCGCCACCACCTTGAATGTGCTTGGCCAGCTCACGGATCATTTTAGAGGCATCCCAGCCCTTTTCCTTGGCCAAGTCCTCTGAAATCAAAAGGGTAAGTGTGGGTTTCTCACCGGCGTCTGACGCCAGCATTAGGAATAACCTTTCTTGTTCTCCCTTGAATTGGAAGGCCAATTGTTTTACTGCTCCGGCATCCAAGCCTACTCGCTCTACCAGATAATTGAAATCGTCTGTTTTTTGGATCTTCTGCTTGAGTTCATTTTTCAGATTCCCGGCCGCTTTAGATTTAAGCTGTTCAAGCTCTTTGCTGAGCTTTTTCTGCTCTTGCAATAAGTTTTTCAAGGTTTGCAGCGGTTGCTTGGCATTCTTTATCTCGGCCTTGATCTCACTGAGCAAGGTCTCTTCTTCCTGCACGTAAACTTCTGCTCCAGCTCCGCTTACCGCTTCGATCCGTCGCACTCCGGCCGCTACGGCCGACTCAGCAGTGACCTTAAAGAACCCCAGATCGCCAGTCGCCTTGGCATGTGTACCTCCGCATAATTCGATCGATTCACCGAACTGGATGGTTCTTACGCTATCCCCATATTTTTCACCAAAAAGGGCCATGGCTCCTTTGGCTTTGGCTTCTTCGATCGCAATGGCTCGTTCTTCTTGCAAGGGGTAATTGGCTCTGATCTGTGCATTCACAGCTTCTTCTATACGTCTTATTTCTTCGCTACTCACTTTCTGGAAGTGTGAAAAGTCGAATCGTAAATAATCTGGATGCACCAATGACCCTTTTTGCTCCACATGCTCGCCCAAAATGGAACGCAAGGCGTGATGTAATAAGTGAGTTGCCGTATGGTTCAAGACGGTTGCCTTGCGTTTTTTGCTCACCACTGCTTTGAATTCTCCGTCCAAAATATGGGGTAGCTCTTTGGTGTAATGTAAGATCTGATTGTTCTCCTTCTTGGTATCAAAGATGGCAGTCTTCCTCCCTTCGATCTCAATGGTTCCCTGATCACCTACTTGTCCGCCACCTTCCGGATAAAAGGGCGTTTGGTCGAAAACCAGTTGATGGATCTCTCCTTTCATCTGTTTTACCTTGCGATAACTTCTTAGCCTAACCACGGCCTCATCTTGGTCATAAGCCAAGAACTTGGAGTCTTCTCCACGACTGACTTCTATCCAATCGCCGGCATCAGATTTTGAGGCTTCTCTAGAACGGTCCTTTTGCGCTTTAAGTGCTGATTCAAAGCCTCTCATATCCACTTCCCAGCCTTTTTCCTGAGCCAATAGTCGGGTGAGGTCAATCGGAAAACCGTAAGTGTCATAAAGTTCAAAGGCAAATTTGCCGTCGACTACCCCTTTTTTTGCTTCGAAATTTTCGAAATGACTGATTCCCTTGTCCAAAGTGCGTAAGAAAGAGGATTCTTCTTCCTGGATCACTTTAGCGATCAAAGAAGATTGAGCTTTTAACTCCTTAAAATAACTCCCCAGGGTATCAATTAAGGTTGACAGTAATTCATGGATGAAGGGCCTGTCCAGATCCAGAAAGCTGTAGCCGTATCTTACCGCCCTTCTTAGAATCCTTCTAATTACGTAGCCTGCTCCTGTATTGGAAGGTAGTTGACCGTCAGCGATGGCAAAAGCAACCGCCCTCAAATGATCGGCAATCACCCTAAAAGCAATGTCTGCTTTATCTTCCATGCTAAAACCATACTTCTTGCCACTCAATTTCTCCAACTGGTGGATCACTGGCATAAAGAGGTCGGTATCGTAATTCGACTGCTTTCCTTGAAGCGCCATACACAGGCGCTCCAGACCCATTCCTGTATCTACATGTTTAGCAGGTAAGGATTTTAAACTACCATCTTGCATGCGATTGAATTCCATAAAGACCAAGTTCCAGATCTCTACCACTTGAGGGTGATCTTGATTCACCAGCTCACGTCCGTCTATTTTTTGTTTTTCTTTTTCATCCCTAAGATCTACGTGAATCTCAGAACAGGGTCCACATGGCCCGGCCGCGCCCATTTCCCAAAAATTATCTTTTTTACCGGCAGGTATAATGCGCTCTTCAGGAACAATTTGCTTCCAGGCATCATAAGCCTCTTGATCCAGCGACAAACCATCTGTATCATCTCCTTCAAATACCGTCACATAAAGTAAGGCTGGATCGACCTTGTAAACCTCTGTGAGCAATTCCCAAGCCCAGGGAATGGTTTCTGCTTTAAAGTAATCACCAAAAGACCAATTCCCCAGCATCTCAAACATGGTATGGTGATAGGTATCTACCCCTACCTCTTCAAGGTCGTTATGTTTTCCGGATACCCGCAAACATTTTTGACTGTCCACCACACGCTTTGAAGGAGGTGAAGCGTTGCCTAAAAAAGCGTCCTTGAATTGATTCATTCCCGCATTGGTAAAAAGCAATGTCGGATCGTTCTTCATTACGATCGGGGCTGAATCTACCAACTTATGCTGTTTTTCCTTAAAGAAGTCGAAAAAAGCGCTGCGGATCTCTTTTGAGGTTAAAGCCATGGATATTGAAAACTAAAAAGGTATACTTGTAATCGTGGTATTTTTCCTTGCAAAATTGATGCTTGCTGAGGTCATCACAAAAATTATAAATTTGCAATGCCTTAAATTTTAGGCAAACTTAATTAAAAGCTAGAGCAATTGGCTAGAACCAAGTACCGCTTTAATACGAGAACCCTAAGCTACGAGAAGATTGAGCTCGACTGGAAGCAGAAGCTTTTAAGGGCCTCTTCTTTTTTGGTGGCTGCGTTTTTTATGGGCTTTCTCATCTACATTTTAGCCGCCCAATTGATCGATTCTCCAAAAGAGAAGCTGCTCAGAAAGGAAAACAACCAACTTAAATCCCAATATGAGCTGCTCAATCGCCGAATGGAACAAGCCACGGCGGTACTTGAAGATATTCAACGCAGAGACGACGAGATCTATCGGATCATTTTTGAAGCTGAACCGATTGCAAAAGAAATTAGAGAAGCGGGCTTTGGCGGGGTAAATCGCTATAAAAAGTTGGAAGGATTCCGGAATTCTAATCTGATCATGGAAAGTGCTAAAGTACTCGACCAGATTACCAAGCAGCTGTACATTCAGTCGAAGTCATTTGATGAAGTATTGGATATGGCTGTCCGCAAGGAGGAAATGCTCGCTTCAATTCCTGCAATTCAGCCCGTTGCCAATAAAGAGCTCAAGCGGATGGCCTCTGGTTACGGGATGCGCATGCACCCCATCTACAAGCGAAGAAAAATGCATACCGGCATGGATTTTTCAGCAGAACAAGGAACAGAGATCTATGCAACCGGTGCCGGTAAAGTGGTGCATGCCCAGAAAAGCAGAAGAGGTTACGGCAACCACGTGATCATTGACCACGGCTATGGCTACAAGACGCTTTATGCACACATGAGCAAGATCAACGTAAGGAGAGGTGAGAATATTACACGCGGTACAGTAATTGGTCTGGTTGGTAATACTGGCCTTTCAGTAGCCCCTCACCTGCATTACGAAGTGATCAAAAATGGAGATAAAGTAAATCCGATCAACTTCTATTTTAACGACCTTACCCCGGAAGAATACGACCGAATGATCGAGTTTGCCTCTCAGCCAACTCAGTCGTTCGATTAACCAAGCACAGTTATTTTCATGAGCGACCAGGATGCCTCAAAAAGCACGAACAAATTATACTACACCATCGGGGAGGTGAGTAAAATGTTTGAGGTAAATCCTTCTTTGATCCGCTTTTGGGAAAAGGAGTTTAGTGTGATCAAGCCCAAAAAGAATAAAAAAGGAAATCGTCTTTTTACGAAAAAAGATCTCGATCAGCTGACCCTGATTCATCATTTGGTAAAAGAGAAGGGATACACCTTAGAAGGTGCCCGCAAGAAAATGCGTGAGAAAAAGGATGAAAAGCTGGATGAAGTAGAGATGCTGAAAAGCCTGAAAAAAGTCAAGGCCTTTCTTGAATCTTTAAAAGACGAGCTTTGATCGTTTGGTATTGAAACTAAGAAATCGGAAGCCCTCAAGGTCTTATACGCCAACTTTCTTGGCGAATACTGGGCCAAAATCCTTCATTTGTACCACCACCTTCAATTTCAGTGCAATAGATGCCAATGCTTCGAGGTGAAAAATGAAATCACCTCAATCACCACCCATTTTTAAGATAAGAGGAATGCAAAGGCAGAGATGAAGAATCAATACACTTGCACGGTGAACTTCTCCTTCAGTCCCAACCAAAACGCCTTTTCTTTCACAATATCGAATTGTACCTCATAGATCCCCTTTTCCTCTGGTGCCAGCAGGCGCATATCTTGTATTAGGGAATCTCGACAATCTGCCAGCAAAAGTGTTCTCGGACCATCCCAGCGGTACAAGGTGTCTTGGTGGTACCAATGAGCTGCCAGGAATAGCTCAGTATTTAGCTTCGAGGGCATGATCAAATCGGTTTGATTCACCAGTTTTACATCAACCCAAGTGGTCTCTGCAGAAGGCACTTTTAACGCCTTATCGATGAGTGGCGATATGGTGATTTGATCTGCTTTCCCTTTCAGGCTCACGGCTCCGCCAACCGAATTCAGGCTTTGGTAATTGCCTTTTTTCAAATGGAAATACTCTTTATCGAGTGCGGCATATGGCATGCGTTCAAAACGACGAAAGACAAAACTACTGTCGTGCAGAAAGGCTCGGTGGTTGTCGTAGGCCATGTCTAGCTCTGTGATCAACGACACCGTTTTATCAGCGCCTTTACAAGCCGAGATCAAGAGCGCTTCTACCGGCATCGACCATTCCAATTGGTGATAATCGCGCTGAAAATTCTCGGTGCTGACGATTGCTTTCTGAAAATCGGCCGAAAGCGTAGCCCTCTCAATGTGGGCTGTTCGTTGTTGCCTGGGCTTTGCCCAATAGAATATGGAAACGGAATAACCCAAAAGCAGGAATCCATATGCCCATTGGAAGCGACGTATCTGATGCGGACTGAAACGTTCTAAATGACTGAAGGTAAATAGAAGCAGGCTGATGCCTATCATCGGTTGCAAGATCACTTCAGTATACCAGTCGTCTTGACTTATGTCCCAACGATACAAAGCAGCCGCCAGGATCAGTCCGATAGAAGTCGGCCAAGCCAAAGCGGCGAGCCACCGCTTACGCCGCAAGAATTGAATTGATGCGATTACCCCCAAAAGGAAAGGCAGCCAGTATTTTACGACTAAAAGTTGAAAGACTGCTTTTAGGAAGGCCGGCTCTATGATCAATCCAAACATCGAATCCTGCAGGTCCACTATTTTTTGATTTTCGTAAGTATCACTCCCGATCAGTTCCAAGAAAAGCGATGCGAGGAAAAAACCGAATAAGGAATAGTGCACTCTTTTGATTACTCCTCGATCATACACATCGTAAGCGAGGATCAATCCGGACAGTAGATAATTCAATGGATGGGAAGTGAGCACGAACCACCATGAAAACAGCATGATCAACAGCCATTTATCGTCATGGTAACGATCGGAGCGCATGATACCCAGCACCAAGATGGCCAAGAGCGCGCCCCAACTTATTTCGAGCATCGGGATAAAAAAGAGCCACTTTTGGGCGATCAAGAGAAGGCTCAGAATGGCCACTCCTGCCCAATGCACCTTTAAATGATGCTGCATCAGCAAAAAGATCAAGTAAAAGAAAACGATCTGACCCAAAGAGTACATGATCAGTAGCGTCTTAAGTGAGAAGCCCAATGCTTTGCCAAGAAGAGGTGCGATCTGAGAAAGGGCGAGCACTGAGCGGCCATGTTCAATGTGAAACCAGCCTTCGTTTATACTCTTAAAAATGTAATAGGAAGAATCAACAAAGAGTCGTTCCTGATAGAACAAGACGGCCGCAACTGCCAACAGCAGAAAAATAAAGTGGTAAAGCAGATTGGGCGATAGTCGGGAAACCTTCAAGTTCGTTTAATAATAGCTATGGCTACTAAGGTAATGTTTTACATAGTCTTCTACCCCTTCCTCCAAGCTAGTGAAAGGCTTATCGTAACCTGCAGCAATCAATTTGCTCATGTCTGCCTCCGTGAAATACTGGTACTTATCACGAATATCTTCCGGGGTGGGAATAAAGGAAATGTCGACTGCTTTATCCATGGCTTTAAAGGTGCTTTCTACCAGGTCTCTAAATGTACGCGCTTTCCCGCTTCCCAGATTATAGAGTCCATTCTCCGGGCGATTTTCCATCATCCAAAAGCACACCTTCACCAAGTCATGTACATAAATAAAATCGCGCTGTTGCTCTCCGTCTTTGTAATTCGGATTGTGCGACTTGAATAGTTTCATCTTTCCGCTGCTTGCGATCTGCTGGTAGGCATGCCAAATGACCGAGGCCATTCGACCTTTGTGGTATTCATTCGGGCCGTAAACATTAAAGAACTTCAGACCGCACCAAAACGGGGGCTGGCTTGGCTGCTTCAAGGCCCAAATATCAAAATCATTTTTAGATCTACCGTAAGGGTTGAGGGGCGCCAAGTCTTCAATGATCTCATGATCATCTTTATAGCCCAACTCTCCTAAACCGTAGGTAGCCGCAGAAGATGCGTACACTAAACCAATATTGGATTTTGAACAGACCTTCCAGATCTCTTTAGAGTAGTCAATATTCAGTTTCTGAAAGATCTTCTCGTCAAACTCGGTAGTGTCGGTGCGCGCACCAATATGGAAGACGAAATCAATTTGGTCGGCATGTTGCTTGAACCAGGGAATAAAATCATTGCGGTCCATGGTATCCGCCCATTGCTTTCCTTCAAGATTCTTTGAATCTTTCAGATAACTCCCTTTATCGACCAATAGAAGGTCGGTGTATCCTTTTTGATTGAGGAATGCGGTAAGATAGCTGCCGATGAATCCCGCAGCTCCGGTAACTACTATCATGTTACAAAAATAGGTTTGCTGATCTCCTCTACCAACTCTTTTTCCACCGCTTTATCGAAAAGGGTGTTAACGGCAGCTTCTCCCTCTTCTCCTACATCAAGACTGTATTCATTCACATACAGTTCAATGTGTTTTTGAATCACCTCCTGATCCATTTCTGCGGCGTGGGCTTTCACATAGTCGTTAGAGGTTGCTGGATGATCGAATGCGTATTTTACTGAAGCCTTGATCGCATCTTGAAGTTCAATTTTTAGCTGAGGCGCCAGCGATCTTTTTACGGCAATGCCGCCCAGTGGGATCAGGGCAGATGAAAGCTGTTCCCAGTAATTGCCAAGATCCATCAGACAGATCAATCCTTTATCCTGGTAGGTGAATCGATTCTCGTGGATGATCAAGCCGGCATCGGCAACCCCATCCAATACGGCATCTTCGATCTCAGAAAAGAGCAGCACCTGCTTGTTTTTAGCCCTGGGATAAGCCAGACTGAGCAAGAAGTTCGCCGTAGTCTGTTCACCAGGAATCGCGATCGAGGCTTCTTCGATCTGCGCTTCACTCATTTCTTCTTTGGCAATTAACAAAGGTCCCACTCCTTTACCCAAAGCGCCACCCGAGCGCAAGATCTGATAATCATCAAGCGCATTCGCCAGGGTCGCATAAGAAAGCTTGCAGACATCAAACGTCTGGCTCGAGACGCTTTGATTGAGTGCTTCTACATCCAAATGTGTTACCTCAAAATCAAAGTTGCTGTCGATTTTCCCATGCGTAAGGGCATGAAAAATGAACGTATCGTTCGGACAAGGAGAGATTCCCAGTTTGAGCTTTATTTTAGACATGCTTCAGCACTTTTAAAAGGGTACTGGTCAAATTAGCCAAGGCCATTTCTACTCTCCAGGCAGCCCTATTTCTTTCTTCCACGCGATTGGATATGGCGCGAACTTGTAAGCAAGCCAAACCCTTCATCAGGCAAGAAAAATAAAAAGCTGCTCCCTCCATACTGACTATTTCTGCCTTGCTATGACGCTTGACTTTGACGATGCTTGATGCCGCACCAAGCACCCGATTTACCGAAATGGCCTGCTTAAGCGGCACATCTAGTTCTCCCGCCAATCTTTCGGCGAGTGAAGATCTTAGGCGCCCCTCTTCATAGGGGAAATCATCTGCGGCTCTTAGCTTCATTTTCTCGAGACTAAGCCATTGCTCCCCGTCTTCAGCTCCTTCTTCGATCGCTTGGTCTGTGGCGGCGAACACGGCTTGGCCGACTTCAGTTTTATCTTCGAGACTTCCGCAGATTCCTACATTGATCGCCAAGTCGAACTCTTCAATGGCCAAACGCTTGCCCAAGTGATAGGCCGTGGCCATCATCCCCACACCCGAGATCAGCAATTTGATGCGATGGTCGTGAAAACGATATTCATCAGCTGCCACTTCCTCAAAGTGTGAAAGCAAAGGCTCAACTTCTAATCGCGTTGCGGAGTGAAGTAAGATTCGCATGGCTTATTTTTTTGGAATGCGTTTAAGCGCTTCCAAAAGGTATTCCCAGTATTTCTGCACAGAAGAGATCTGGCAGCATTCGTCGGGAGAATGTGCGCCGCGAATGTTTGGTCCGAACGACACCATATCCAGATCAGGATAGTTGGCGCCGATGATTCCGCACTCCAAGCCTCCGTGACCGGCCATTACCCTTGGCTCTGCATTGAACTTTTCACGATACAGGCTTTCCATAAGCTTTAAAATGGCAGAATCGGTTGCCGGCGTCCAGCCCGGATAATCTCCATCGGTAGTGACCTTGGCATTCAAAACTGAAAATGAAGCTTCTAGTGATTTCACCACTTCTGCCTTTTCCGATTCTACTGAAGAACGTGTCAGACAAAGGCAGCTGTATTGACCATCTTTCAACTTGACCTGAGCGAGGTTGTTTGAGCTTTGCACGGTATTCTTTAATGACGGACTCATGCGATAGATCCCATTAAGTAAGCCGTAGATGCTGGTAATGAATCGTCTAGAGAAGTCGACAGTAGCCGCCGGGCCGGCCCTTTCGATCAAGTTCCAGTTCAATTTTATTTTCGGATCGGTGAGTTCATATTCAGCTTTGATCTGATCAAACTCCTCTTCAACCTTTTTGATGATCTGATCCTTATCCGTTGCCGCACAGTAAAAGATTGCCTTGGATTCACGAGGGATGGCATTTCTCAATCCTCCCCCATCGATCTCTACAATTCGAATATCACTCACTTCCATCGCCACAGACAACAAACGATTATTCAACTTATTGGCATTTCCATAGCCTTTGTGGATATCCATACCGGAATGACCTCCATGTAAGCCACTTAACTCCAACTGCAATGATACTTCAGGAATGCTGCTTTCTTCTAGCTCATATTTGCCGGCGGCATTGACATTGACTCCCCCCGCGCAACCGATGGTGAGTTCATCGTCATCTTCAGTATCCAAATTGAGTAAAATATCGGCTGATAAAAAACCAGGCTTCAGACCAAAGGCACCGGTCATTCCGGTTTCTTCATCAATGGTGAATAAGCACTCCAAAGCGGGATGATCGAGGTTCTTGGCTTCCAAAATGGCCATCATGGTGGCAACGCCAATGCCATTGTCCGAGCCCAGGGTGGTGCCCTCTGCCCTTACCCAATCTCCATCCACAATCATTTTTATCCCTTCCGCCTCAAAATCAAAGTCGGTATCGCTATTCTTCTGATGCACCATGTCTAAATGCGATTGCAGGGCGACTTTTTGACGGTCTTCCATCCCCTCAGAGGCAGGCTTGCAGATCAAGACATTCCCCACTTCATCCACCTTCGTTTCCAGACCGAGATCTTCGCCAAACTTTTTCATAAAAGCGATCACGCGTTCTTCCTTTTTGGAAGGCCGCGGAACAGCATTCAGATTTGAAAAATTCTTCCATAGGGATTGGGGTTCCAGCTGTGATACTTCTTGACTCATAGGATGCAATTTAGTTAAAGAGTCACAAAGGTAGGAAAGGAGTCTAGAACCTGGAGTGATCTATCCTGAGTCTTTCATCAAAGTATTCTCAGTAAATTTGCAGCAAAATTTCACAAGGAATGCCGATTACGCATATTACAAGAAGAGAGCGATTTAGCGCCGCCCACAAGCTGGCCAAAGAAGAATGGAGTGAAGAGAAGAACATGGAGGTCTTTGGCAAATGCTCTAATCCAAATTGGCACGGGCATAATTATGAACTTTACGTCACGGTGAAGGGTGAAACTGATCCTTCTACCGGTTTTGTGATCGATCTGTCTGAGTTGGGTGTGCTGATCAAAGAGAAAGTGATCAGCAAATTGGACCACAAAAACATTAATCTCGATGTTGAGTTCATGGCCGGAAAAATGACTTCTACTGAAAATATCGCCATCGCAATTTGGGAGCAGATCAACGAACCGATCAAAAAGATAGGTGGCACCTTGACCAAGATCAAATTGCAAGAGACAGAAAACAATTACGTCGAATACTATGGGGAATAATGTGGTGCCCTTCAAGGGCTCAGAGGAAGAAGGAGGTTACGAAAGACTCGATCAATATAACGAGAAGAAGATTTCTAAGCTGGCAGAATTATATAGAGAAGCACTGATTGAACTTGGCGAAGATGTAGAACGAGAGGGTTTGGTAAAAACACCCGAGCGCATGGCCAAAGCTATGCAGTATCTGACTCATGGTTACGACATCGAGCCTGCAGATATTTTAAGATCGGCCCTATTTCACGAAGACCACAGTCAGATGGTCATTGTGAAAGACATTGAAATCTTTTCTATGTGCGAGCATCATATGCTGCCATTCATTGGTAAAGCCCACGTGGCCTATATTCCAAATGGAAAGATTGTCGGCTTAAGCAAAATACCCAGACTAGTGGATGCCTTTGCCAGAAGATTGCAAGTACAGGAAAGACTGACCGAGCAGATCAAAAGCTGTTTGCATGAAACATTAGAACCCCAAGGGGTTGCGGTGGTGATTGAAGCCCGCCACTTGTGCATGCAAATGCGCGGCGTGCAAAAACAAAATTCGGTAACCACCACCTCTGCATTTACCGGGGCCTTTGAAAAAGATTCTACCCGAAAAGAGTTTATTCAGCTTTTATCGGCCGACTTAGCATAAGTTGTCGAACAAAAACTGCCATTTTTTCCGAACTTTCATTCGGCATATCTTTTGAGTTGAGTACAATTAGATATAAAACTACAGAGACTGAAATCCGGCCTCTGGAATAAAAAAAAGCAAATGAACGAAGTAGATAATTATAGCAATGAGTCTTTAGGTCGCGAAGTGCGGTCTGAAACTGCAGTGAAGAGTTTTATGGCCAATGTATTTACTTACATGGCCGGGGCATTGGCGATCACGGCAGTATTTGCCTATTGGTTTGCGCAATCGCAAGACCTGATGAGTTACTTGATCAATTTTGAAACGGGAGGGCCTACAATGTTAGGCTGGGTGGTCACTTTTGCTCCCCTGATCTTTGTTTTCGGCATGTCCATGTCGTTCAATCGGCTGTCTTCTTTTGCACTCTTACTCTTATTTATTGCCTTCTCTGCGATCATGGGTATTAGCTTTAGTTTCATATTTCTCGCCTACACAGCCAGTAGCATTACATCTACCTTTCTCATCACAGCAGGAACCTTTGGCGCGATGGCCCTAGTAGGCTACACCACCTCCACAGACCTTACCAAGTTTGGTGGAATTTTGATGATGGCCCTGATCGGATTGATCGTGGCTATGGTGGTGAATATGTTCATGGGCAGCGGCACGCTAGATTACATTATCAGCTGTGCAGGGGTGTTAATCTTTACCGGACTAACCGCCTATGACGTGCAGAAATTAAAACGCATAGGAAGCGGTCAGGAATACGGAGCTGAGGCGGCTAATAAATTAGCCATTATGGGCGCCTTGAACCTCTATCTCGACTTTATCAACCTCTTTCTCTTCCTGCTGAGACTATTTGGGGACCGCAGATAATCAGATCAAGAAGTATTTTGTTAATTTGCCTGTCGTGTCGCGACAGGCATTTTTAATTCTTTAAAGCTATGAATGCATACGTATTTCCCGGACAAGGAGCACAATTCAGCGGTATGGGCAAAGACCTGTACAATTATTCGGAAGAGGCCAAACGTCATTTTGAAATGGCGAACGAGATCTTGGGCTTCGAGATCTCGAAGATCATGTTTGAAGGCAGTGATGAAGAACTCAAACAAACAAACGTTACCCAACCAGCCATCTTCCTCCACTCGGTGATCCTTGCCAAAACCATGGACAACAGTTTTCAACCCTCGATGGCTGCCGGACACTCACTTGGCGAATTTTCAGCCTTAGTGGCTTGCGGAGCCATGAATTTTCAGGATGGACTAAAACTGGTGGCTAAAAGGGCCAATGCCATGCAAAAGGCCTGCAAAGCCGTTCCCTCTACCATGGCTGCAGTGCTGGGTATGGAAGATGAAGAAGTGGAAAAGATCTGTGAAAAAGTGGACGGCATAGTGGTCGCAGCCAATTACAACTGTCCAGGGCAGCTTGTGATCAGCGGAGAAATCAAAGCCGTTGACGAAGCCTGTGAAAAACTCACTGCGGCTGGCGCAAAAAGAGCGCTAAAATTACCTGTAGGAGGTGCCTTTCATTCGCCACTTATGCAGCCGGCCAGAGAGGAACTGGCAAAAGCCATTGAAAATACGGAGATCAAATCTCCCCTTTGTCCCATCTATCAAAATGTAGTCGCGATCGGAATAAGCGATCCCGAAACCATCAAGCAGAATTTGGTTGATCAACTGACGGCACCGGTAAGGTGGACTCAAACTATGCAACAAATGATTGCCGATGGAGCCTCAAAATTCATTGAAGTAGGTCCGGGAAAAGTGCTGCAAGGTCTGGTAAAAAAGGTAGATCGTAGCTTCGAAACTGAAAGCGCTACGGTATAAAGGAAATGATAGATTTCGACAATACCGAAATTGCCTTCGCAAACAAGAGCGATGGACATCTGAGAAAGATGCATTTTGTCTTTCAACTCATCGCTAACCGATGGTTAAACCTGATCGGCATCAGCTTACTTCGCTTCGCCCTATTCCTGAAATTACCGGTTCAGCCAATCATACGCGCAACCGTTTTTAACATATTCTGCGGCGGGGAAAGTATCGAAGACTGTGAAGAACGAATTCAGGAGCTGGGTCAGTTCAATGTAAAGACCATTCTCGACTATTCGGTGGAGGGCAATCAGCGACAAGAAGATTTTGACCAGGCCTTGGGTAAGGCAGTAGCTTCCATTGAGCGAGCCAGTAAAGACACCAATGTGCCTTTTTGTGTGTTCAAGGTCACCGGATTAATGCCATTTGACCTGCTTAAGAAAGTGAGTGCGCAAGAAGAACTTACAGAAGAAGAGTCGTTGGTTTTTCTTAGGGGCAGGAATCGGATAGACATCATTTGTCAGAATGCATTTAATGCGGGCATCCCAGTGATGATCGATGCAGAAGAAAGCTGGATTCAGGATGCGATCGATGAGATCGCGCTGATCATGATGCACCGTTATAACCAAGAACGCCCCATCGTCTACAATACCGCTCAGATGTATCGTCACGACAGGTTGGTATACATCGAGAATTTGTACCGGCAATCGATTGATGAGCACTTTTTTGTAGGCCTCAAGTTGGTACGAGGTGCGTACATGGAAAAAGAACGTGCCCGTGCAGAGCGAAAAGGATATCAAGACCCCATTCAACCCAACAAGGCGGCTGCCGACGCCGACTTTAACCGGGGGTTGGAATTCTGCATCGATCGTCTGGATCGCATTGCCTTGATCTGTGCTACCCACAACGAAGAAAGCAACAGATACCTCACTGAGCTGATGGAAGAACGAAATATCATCCCTGACCACCCCAGAGTACATTTTTCCCAACTGCTAGGCATGAGCGATCACATCAGTTTTAATTTAGCGAAGCTCCAATACAACGTGACCAAATACGTCCCTTACGGTCCGATCAAGGAAGTGATGCCCTATCTGATTCGCCGAGCCAATGAAAATACCTCAATTTCTGGTCAGACCAGTCGGGAGTTGAGATTGATCGAGTCAGAACTGAGGCGCCGAAGCGGAGCTTCGGCTTAAGATCCTAAGCTTTTTAAGAGGATAAGTCAATTACAAACGGCTTAAATTCTGAAGCACAACCCTTAGATCATTAAGTTAACAAGCCATCATTTCACATTTCATCTCCTTTGCTCCCTTCTACAAGCTCAGAACTCAAGGCTTTATTATCTTAGCAGCATGTCATTTATCAAGGACCTTAATTTCGGCCTCGAAGGCTACGGACTGGCAAGAAAATTCATCTTCACGCATAAGTTGCAGTATTTGTTTCTGGTGCCTCTGGTACTTAGCATCATTTTACTGATCAGTGGCTTTAACCTTACCGGCATGCTCAATGATCTGCTCTGGGAACGCCTGCAAGCATGGTGGGACCCTGAAAGCTGGGATTTTTGGGGAGCAGAATTTCTTTCCGGTTTTATCGCCGTTTTGATCTGGTTAGTCTTTCGGATCTTGTTTTTCTTCATCTATGCATTTGTGGGCGGATACCTGATTTTGGTTTTGATGGCCCCTCTCCTGGCCTACGTGTCGGAGCGAACTGAAAGTATACTTCTTGGCACGGATTATCCCTTTTCATGGGGTCAATTTCTCAAGGATATCTGGAGGGGAGTGGTTTTAGCTTTCCGAAATTTTTTCGTCGAGATCATCGCCACCATTATTCTGTTCTTCCTCAGTTTTGTTCCTCTGCTTGGCTTGCTGACCGCTCCCCTGTTATTTTTGATCACAGCCTATTTCTACGGCTTTTCATTTATGGATTACACCGCTGAACGCAGAAAAATGCGAATCAATGAGAGTGTAGACTTTGTGAAGAAAAACCGGGGCATTGCCATCGCCAATGGGGGAGTGTTTGCGCTCTTTTTACTGATCCCAATTATCGGCGTAACCATCGCAACATTCATCTCCATACTAAGCACGGTAGCGGCTTCGATTTCAATCTTAAGAAAGGAGAATCCTGCTTTAGAAGTACAATGAAGTTTGAAGTACCTAAAATCCTGAAAGTTAGAAATTGCTCTTGAATTGAAATCCCAATTCCATTCGTAATTGACAATTCGTAATTCCTAATTAAATACTTCTCTTATCCTCAGTAATTTTAACCCCATGTCTGAGCATAAGCTAAAAGTATCTGCTGTTTCTTATCTCAACACCATTCCTTTCATCCACGGGATCGAGCAGTCGCCAGCCCTTTTCGAACGAATGGAGTTAAGTAGAGACATTCCTTCAGAATGCGCCAGAAAACTTATGTCGGGCGAAGTTGATCTGGGCCTGGTTCCGGTAGCGATCTTGCCGAAAATGGATCATTCCTTCATTATCACAGACTTCTGCATCGGTGCAGTGGGCGAAGTAAGTTCGGTATTGCTTTTCTCTGATGTCCCTCTGGAAGAGATCGAAGTGATCTACCTCGATTACCATTCACGAACTTCCGTTCAGCTTTGTCAGCTTCTTTGCAAGGAATATTGGAAAATCAGTCCGCGTTTCATTGAAGCCAAGGCAGGCTTTGAGAACAAGATCAAAGGAAGCACGGCTGGCTTGGTAATTGGCGACCGTTGTTTTGGCATGAAAGGAAAATTCGCCTATCAGCACGACCTATCCAAAGTATGGTACGACTGGAAAAAACTTCCTTTTGTCTTTGCCGTCTGGCTGAGTAATATAGAATTGAGCCAGGATTTTGAGCAGAAATTCAATGTGGCCTTACAAAATGGACTCGGTGATCTGATCGGAGCAATCCAGAAGTATCCTTACCCTGGATTGAATCAGGACGAACAACTGGCCTACCTTGAGAAGTCGATCGATTACCATCTGGATGAGGATAAACTAAAGGGATTGAATGCCTTTTTGAGATTGCTTGCGCAGTGAGGCCAGCAACCGGAGGCCGGAGACCAGAATCCAGATTTTAAGTTGTTGTATTTTTAGCACTTAAAATTATAAGCTTCATACATTTGATGAATCATGGTTGACTTGTCTGAAACTTACTTTGAACCGAACATTATTTATCACTATACAAGTCTTGAAACACTAGTAAATTACATTTTACCGGAAGAGAAACTAAAATTTAGAAAGAGAATTGAACAGGAGGATTATTTCGAAAGAACTTATTTAAGTCCTGTTTGGTACCTAAATCGTGATCAGGCAGACTCTCAGACTTTAGATTATATTGATATAAAAACTAGAAAACGATTTAAAAATGTGTCTCAAATATCCTTCTGTAAAAGTGGATATAGCGATAGCATAAAATGGGAACACAATAAATCCTACGACGGATATGGTTTTCTCAAGCACAGAATGTGGGATAATTATGGAAATAGGAACAAAGGTGTATGCTTGGCATTTAATCGAAAAAAGATTGTAGATAAACTAAGTGAATTAAATGTTGAGAATTATTGGTTTAGAGACGTAGACTACAAAAAGAATGATGAAATAGAGAAAATCATTAAGCCAAGATCTACTGAAAAGCTCACAGATTCGGATATAAAGACTGCTCATGAAGACTATCTAAAATACTTGCTATTCCTCAAAAACATTGATTTTCGTGATGAGAATGAATTTCGGATATGTGTCGAGTCTGAAGAAAAAAATACTTTTCTCCCAATTCAAGGTGTTTTGAAGGCAGTATTTTTCTCCGAAATGAGAAGGGAAAATATTCTTAAATCAGAAAAAATTCTATTCCAAAACACACTTAAAGAATCCAAGGAAAAAGACTTTGAAGTGTATGTTATAAACCCATTTAGCAGTCAAATTCAAATTTATTAGTTCATGGTCCTAAGCGGCTTCGACTCTACTTCGACTTCGCTCAGCACAAGCTGCTCAGCCTGACAGGCTTTTACTCAAAGAATTCCACCTAGGATATAAGTCTAGATTCTAGTCGTTGGCCTCTTAAAATCAAAACGGATCCACATCAATTCCCAAACGCACACTTTTATAGTCGACCGATGCTTGAAAATGACTGATGATCTCTTGCAAAGCCGCCTTGCTTTTGTTCAAAGGCAGTCCTTTTTCCAACTTCAACACGATCTGCTGTAGGTAATAATTCCTCACCCTCTCTACCATCGGCGCCTCCGGGCCAAGCACCCTGTCTCCAAACGCCACTTTGATCTGATCAGCCAAATAAGCGGCCGCCTTACCCACTTTTGCCTGGTCGCGATGCCTTAAAGTAAGCGTGATCATGCGGTAGAAAGGTGGATATCGGAAATTTCGTCGGTCGATCACTTCATTATGGAACATGGCTTCATAATCGTGATTGATCAACTGACGGATGATCTGATGCTCGGGATTATAGGTCTGTATCAACACCCTACCTCGCTTGCCTTTTCTCCCTGCTCTGCCGGCAACCTGGCTCATTAGTTGGTATGCCCGTTCAAAAGCTCGGAAGTCCGGAAAATGCAACAAGTTGTCGGCATTGAGCACGCCTACCAAGGCGACATTCTCAAAATCAAGTCCTTTAGTGACCATCTGGGTGCCTACTAAAATGTCGATTTCTCCTTCTTGAAAAGCGCCAATGATCTGATGATAAGCCTGCTTTGCCCTGGTCGTGTCTAAATCCATACGTTGGATCTTAGCCTTTGGAAGATAGATCGCCAGTTCCTCTTCGATCTTTTCGGTTCCAAAACCTTTCACTCTGAGGTTAGTATCGCCACAGGCCGGACAATTAGACGGCAGGGGAATATGGTAACCACAATAATGGCAATTCAATTGCTTTTTAAATTTGTGATAAGTGAGACTGATGTCACAATTGATGCACTGAGGTGAATGACCACAGGTTTCGCAAGTCAATACCGGCGAATAGCCGCGACGATTTTGAAAGAGGATGATCTGTTTTTTCTCCTCAAGACTCTCTTCCATCATTTCCAGCAACTGCGGACTGAAATGAGATTTCATTTGTTTTCGCTTACTGGCTTCCGCAAGGTCGGCGATCAAGATCTCGGGCAATTGCACATCGCCGAATCGTTTGCTTAAACTCACATAGTGATACTTTCCTGATTTCGCATGGTGGAAGCTCTCTACAGAAGGGGTGGCTGAACCCAACAATACTCTCGCATTTTGCATATTGGCCAGATAGATCGCTGCGTCTCTGGCCTGATAGCGTGGCGATGGATCATACTGTTTAAAGGTTGCTTCGTGTTCCTCATCCACGATCACTAAACCGAGCTCTTGGAAAGGAAGCCACAAAGCCGACCTTGCCCCCAGTATGATCTGAAAATCTTCGTAATGCCCAGCTTTGAACTTATTCACCGCATTCCACACTTCTACCCGCTCATTTTCATTAAAACGCGAATGGTACACGCCAATCTTTTCACCGAAGATCAGTTGGAGCCGCTGAACGATCTGAGTGGTTAAAGCGATCTCTGGCAGAAGATAGAGCACTTGTTTCTTTTGCTGGATCGCTTCTTGGATCAGTTTAATATAGATCTCTGTCTTACCGGAAGAAGTGACGCCATGCAGTAAAACCGTTTTATGGGCTTCAAATCCCTGCTTGACCTCCTCATAGGCAGTTTCTTGTGCGTCGGAGAGAGCTTTGGCTTGCTTGCTGGCCGCCTCAGTTTGCAGTCGGCCCGCTTCTACGGTATAGATCTCCAAAATACCCTTTTTTACCAGCTCATTAAGTAAGCTAGAACTGGCGTTCGACTGCTTCTGCAGATCAAGCTTCTTCACTTCGACCGCATCATTGGAAAAGTGATGGCTCATCTGTAAATAATTCATCAAGACCTCTAACTGCCGCTGAGCCCTTTCCAGTTGGTCAAAAGCCTTTTGCAGCTCAGCCTCACTGCGATATTGCTTATTTAGCCTGACGTAATCGATCAACTTCGGCTTAAAACGAAGCTTGATCTCCTCCTCTACCATGATCGCCTTCTTTTCGATCAAATTGCGAAGCTTTGGTTGCACATGCTTCACTTCAAGGATCTCGGCAATCTCTTCGACCTTGAGTACGTGTCGCAGCTCCAGAGCTTCAATGAGCAAAAATTCCTCATCCGAAAGCTCGTCAACCACCTTTTGATAATCGGGATGCAACACAATCTTGCTTTCACTGGCAAGCCGAAGGCCTGCAGGCAAGGCAGCTGTCATCACTTCCCCAATATTTGCCATATAATATTCGGCTAACCAATCCCAGAAATCAAATTGCTTTTCAGAGAGGATCGGCAATTCGTCTACCAGTGAAAGCAGGTACTTGGCTTCATAATGCGAGGGAGCTTTTTGGTGGATCTTCTTGATCAATGCCGCATACTGTTTACGTCCCTTTCCAAATTGAACGATCACGCGTTGTCCAACTTGAACCAATTCATTCCACTCTTTCGGCACACGATACGTGAACGTATTCGGCAAGGATAAGGGAAGAATGAGGTCGACGAAATACGTTTTCTGCAAGCTTTTTCTTTTGGGAAATTGAAATTACAAAGAAGCGGCTATTAAGGAAGATAAATCGCCCTTTTTATTTCCTGCAGATTCGCAAAAGACGATGGCTTCAATTTAATGCCATAAAATGTGATGATGATACCGCAAAAATCAACCCTGCGAAATCAGCGAAGAAAACCGTGCGATCGGTAAAAAGCTATAACGACAGCAATTCAGCCAACTCCATCATATTCCAGTTGATCTCTTGATGGTGCTTCACCGCTTTTTTGAATGGCGTATAGACGATCTTGCCATTGATCTGCCCCACCATTTCTGAAGAAACTCCGCCCTTCAGGGCCTTCACTGCGGCATGACCTAAGGTACTTCCCAATAGTCTATCGTTAGCTGTTGGACTCCCTCCTCTTTGCAAATGACCAAGCACAGTGACCTTGGTTTCGTAATGATCGAATTTCGCTCTTACCTTGCTCGCCACTTCGTAGGCTCCTCCGGCATCATCTCCTTCGGCCACAATGATGATGCTGCTGCTCTTGTGCCTCTCCCAACCTCTTTCAAGCTTTTCGATCAATTGATCTACGTATGTTTCCGTTTCCGGCAACAGGATGGCCTCTGCACCTATGGAGATACCTGAACGCAAGGCGATGAAGCCGGCATCTTTTCCCATTACCTCCACAAAGAACAAACGGTTGTGCGCATCAGCAGTATCGCGAATTTTATCTACACATTGAACCACTGTATTCACTGCCGTATCAAAACCCAAGGTAAAATCAGTTCCATACAGATCATTGTCTATCGTTCCCGGAATACCCACGCATTTGATGCCTTGCTCTTCTTCTAGCAGCTGAGCTCCCTGAAAGCTGCCATCGCCCCCGATCACCACCAGACCTTCGATCCCCTTCGCTCTAAGATTATCTCCGGCTTGCTGTCTGCCTGCTTTAGTCCGGAATGCTTTAGATCGTGAACTTTTCAGGATGGTGCCCCCTCTTTGAATGATATTCGAGACATCCGAAGAGCCCAACTTTCTCATATCTCCATTGATCAATCCTTCATAGCCTGCGTACACTCCCCAGCAATCGAGATGATGGTTCACTGCAGTGCGGACCACTGACCGTATGCAGGCATTCATGCCTGGAGAATCCCCTCCGGAACTGAGTAAGGCAATTGATTTCATAGACTGATCAATAAGCCGAGCAAGATATTACAATTCAACGAAGAATGAAAGCAATTTTCAAGACTTAAAGTTGATCCATAATGGCTAAATTCGATCTGTAAAAAATCAGAAGCGCTTATGAGTGATCACCATCCCTTTCATCTCGCTATTCCTGTCCGCGACTTAGAGAAAAGCAGAATCTTTTACCGCGAGGTGCTAGCTTGCCCGGAGGGTAGAAGCGCTGACAGTTGGGTAGATTTTGATTTTTTCGGGCATCAATTGGTGATTCACCGGCTAGCACATCTAACCCAAGAAAATCAATCCAATCCGGTTGACGGTCACGAGGTACCCGTGCCGCATTTTGGGGTCGTGTTGGCATGGCAAGCCTTTCAGGATCTCGCCGACCGATTGAAAAGCAAACAGGTCGAATTCGTCATTGAGCCGTATGTCAGGTTTGAAGGAGAAATTGGCGAACAATCGACCATGTTCTTCAACGATCCTTCGGGGAATGCGCTTGAATTCAAAGCCTTTAAGAATATGGATCAACTGTTTGCGAAATAAGGTTGAGCTAAAGCAACGCAATGGATTCAAAGCCCGGATCGAACTAATTTTTGAGGGCTTAGGTCTCTGGTTTCTGACCTTTGATTTGCTCCAGCCGTTTACCGGAAAAAAGGCTGTAGATCCTGAACGAGCAGTCCAACTTTCCATTCATTAAAGGATACTTTTTGTCTGGCTTTAAACCAATGAATTTCATGGCTTCGATGTCAGAAGAGATCAAGCCCGCTTTCCAACCGTTGTATTCATGCTTTAAGCGACTGCCGATTTCTGCATAGAAGGCTTTCATGGCTTCCTCCTCGCCTAGTCGCTCTCCGTAAGGTGGATTGAAGATCAACATTCCACTCTCCTCTACCTTGTCTGCCTTAAAAAAGTCGCCTTCTTGTACTTCGATAAATTTTTTCATCGATGAGAAATTGATATTGACTCGAGCCTGGCGTAATGACCGGGGATCCTTATCCCTGACGATTATCCTGGATTGGATAGCTCGCGACTGCTTTCTAACCTTCTCCAATACTTCCGCCAGCAAGCTGCCATCGTAGTTCCACCATCGCTCAAAGCCAAAGCGTTCACGATTGAGGTTTGGCGCCACATTTGCCGCGATCAAGGCTGCTTCGATCGCCAGAGTTGCCGAGCCACACATCGGATCAAGTAGCGTTTGATCATCTTTCCAACCACTCATCATGATCATTGCGGCAGCCAAACACTCATTCATGGGAGCTTTATGTTGCTCTTTTTTATAGCCTCTTTTAAAAAGAGGATCTCCGGATGAATCCAAGGCCAAATTGACTTGATCCCCTCGTACATGAAAGTGGATTCGAATGTTAGCCCGATCTTTAGACACATTGGGCCGTTTTTCAGCCTGCTCTCGGAAGCGATCTACAATCGCGTCTTTTACCTTAAGCATGGCAAACTGAGAATGTTTGAATAGATGAGAGTGCACGGCAGAGTCGATCGCAAAGCTCTGATCAGGATTAAAGATGTCCTCCCAACCGAATCGTTTGGCTCCTTGATAAAGTTGCTCTTCATCGGAAGCCCGATAAGTATGGATCGGCACCAGAACCTTTAATGCAGTGCGCAAACACAGGTTTGCTTTATAAAGAAGCTCCAGGTTCCCTCTAAATACGATCGCCCGTTTATTGATCTGAATCTGCTTTGCTCCGAGTTCTTCCAGTTCCTTTTCCAATAGAGGTTCTAGGTGCTGCATGCAGGTAGCCACCATTTCAAAGTCAGTTCCCTTCTTGAAATCAGCCATCAGATGCCTTCTGTCTTGATCCTTTTGCTTGTGCTTTTGTGTCATGCGCTCAAAAGTAATCAATCGTCGCGCGCTAACTGATCAAATCAATGTTGATAAGATATCTGATTTCCAAACCGATTTGATGACTTAATTTTTTTCATTTGCATCCATGGAGCTGGCCATTATCGATTGGGTAATCATTGTTGCCTACTTGTTGCTTGCAGTAGGGATAGGTATTCGCTATAAGAATGCCGCATCAGCTAGTTTGACCGATTTCTTTCTCGGCGGAAGGAAGTTTCCTTGGTATTTAGCCGGGATCTCCATGGTGGCCACCACTTTTGCTGCTGATACCCCGCTCTGGGTCACTGAAAAGATCGCACAACATGGCATCTCAGGCAACTGGCTGTGGTGGAACATGCTGATCGGAGGCATGCTAACTACTTTTTTCTTCGCGAAATTGTGGAGAAAAGCAGAGATCCTTACCGAATTGGAATTCATCGAATTTCGCTACCAAGGTAAAGCAGCCGCCTTTCTCAGAGGCTTTAAGTCGGTTTATATGGGAATTTTTCTCAACGCAGTGATCATTGGCTGGGTGAATACAGCACTGGGCACCATTCTGATTAGTTTTTTCGATATCCCCGACGATCAAGTGATCTATTACATTCTGGCTGCCATGCTGATCGTGCTGATCTACTCGTCCTTAGCCGGATTAACCGGCGTAGCTGTGACGGATTTCGTGCAATTCTTCATCGCCATGGGAGGGTGTATCGCCTTGGCGGTGGTGGTGCTAAATACTGAAGAAGTGGGCGGTGTAGACGGACTAAAAGCAAAACTCCCTGCCTGGCGTTTTTCATTTTTTCCCCGGATTGGTGAAGGCAGTTTAAGCGAACAGGTAGGCACCTACAGCATTGGGATCGCGGCCTTTTTATCATTTGGATTGGTGCAATGGTGGGCCAGCTGGTACCCTGGTGCAGAGCCTGGAGGAGGTGGCTACATTGCACAAAGAATGATGAGCGCAAGAAATGAAAAGGAGGCCATTTACGCCACTCTCTTTTTCCAGATCGCGCACTATTGCTTAAGGCCATGGCCTTGGATCATTGTAGGGCTCTGTGCGCTGGTGCTTTATCCGGATCTTAGTATCACAGATTCTTCGCAAGGATTCGTGCTGGCCATGCGAGACCATCTACCGGCAGGCCTTAGGGGACTGCTGCTGGTGGCTTTCTTGTCTGCGTATATGAGCACGCTCTCTACTCAACTGAACTGGGGTGCCAGTTACCTTACCAACGACTTGTATTTACGCTTTTTGCGAAAAGAAAAAGTCGGAGAGTCGGAAAACGATAAGCAAAAGGACCTGGTACAAAAAGGCAGGATCTTTACCCTTTTGATCGTAGCTTTTGCGCTCCTCGCCGGCAATCAAATGGAAACTATAGATGGTGCAGCCAAATTTCTGATCGAATGCGGGGCCGGTCTAGGCATGGTGCTGATCCTGCGTTGGTATTGGTGGAGAATCAATGCGTGGAGTGAGATCGTAGCCAGTTTGGCTCCATTTCTTGGGTACATGCTCGCCAATTGGTGGTTAAAACTTGATTATCCCCATAATTTTCTATTCACGGTAGGCTTTAGCAGTGTGTGTTGGATCAGCGCTACCTTTCTGAGCAAACCGGAACCGGCAGCCCATTTGGAGAAATTTTACCACAAAGTAAAGCCCGCCGGATGGTGGAAACCAATTAGTGAAACGTCGAACAACTCATCGATGGTTCCCTTATTTCTGTCGTGGATCAGCTCGATCATCATGGCTTATGCCTTGCTCTTTTTAATTGGCGACCTGATCTTTAAAAACTGGACGCGGGCTGGTATCGACTTGTTCATCTTTATCCTTTCCCTATGGTTTTTAACTTATCAAATCAAAAAGAGCCGCATTTTTGATAATTAACTATCTTTACCCACCTAGATGAATTATTCAATTAAATTGAGCGCTATAATGAGCCGTTCCAAAGCTTCGCCTTCACCCCTTATCACCTCTCGATTCTTTATGATCGCTTTTACGATCAGCACCCTTTTTGCTTGTGCCGATGTCGATAAGAAAGCATCGAGCGAAAACAATGCTGAAACTGAAGTCGAAACCAAAAATTCGAATCTTTTTGAGATCGAAGGCAAAGTGTTCAGCGTACCCTCGCCAATTCAGACTGCCTTCTTATTGAAAGAAGTGGGCACTGAATTCCAATCGCGACTCCTGCACAATAGCGAAATGGCGAGCAATTACAACACCACTTATGAAAAAGCATTGAATTTAGGCGTTTACGGAGCTGATCTGGGGTATGCCACCATTTATGACCAGTCTCAAGAAGCACTCGCTTACATGGCGGTGTCCAGAAAACTTACGGAAAACCTGGGCATTTCAGGTATATACGACAAGACCCTGCTTGAGCGATTTGAGGCCAATATTGGCAAGGAAGATTCACTTATGGCCTTGGTGTCGGATGCATTCAAGTCGGCCAACCGATATTTGAAGAATAATGATCAGGAAGACCTCTCGGCTTTGATCTTAGCCGGCGGCTGGATAGAAACCCTTCATTTTGCGACGCAATTGAGCATGAAAAATGACTATCCGGCCATAAAGAATCGCATCGGTGAACAAAAGATCACCATTGAGAACTTGATCAAACTTCTACTTCCGCATCAATCAGATCAGGAAATCGCCGAATTGATCAATGACTTGAATGAATTGCGCGACATTTATGCCGGCATCACTTTTAGTTACGAATTCAAAGCGCCAGAAACTGATGCTGAGGCCAACAGAACCGTGATCAAAAGTCTCTCCAGTGTAGAAATGACCAATGAGCAATTGGGCGATATCACCGATAAAGTTAGCGCGATGCGAAATCGCATCATTAAATAAGTACATCAGCAATGAGAAAATCTCTTCTTAGTTTTATTACATTGATCGTCTTGAGCTTTTCAAGCTTTGAAGCTAATGCACAATGCGATACGATCGCTACAGTTTGCGGGCAACACTTCAGTAAGGCCTATTTGTCAGACGGGCAAGAATACCGTGCGCTTTTATTGGATGATCAAACTGCAGAATTTCACCTCACCCTATATGGAGGAAGCGTGTATCGTTTTGGTGCCTGCAGTGGGCTGGATGACGGGAATCTCTACTTCCGACTTTATGATAGTCAGCGTAATGAGCTTTTTTCGAATCAAGAATATGAAATTGCCCCGTACTGGGATTTTGAGGTAGAACATACACTTGACGTGGTGGTGGAAGCCAATCTGAATCAGAAGAAAGCCAGCTCAGGTTGTGCGGTTCTCCTTGTTGGCTTCAAACCCTAGCCTTTTCCACCTCTAAGCGCTACTTTTTTATTACTTTCATGGCTTTATTACACAAAGCTGAGACACTTCCTAAATGAGTGAACGGATATTAAAAGCCCTGATGCAGCTGTTTGCCATCGTAGCAAACGTAGGGCGAGACGATAGCAATACCAGAGAATTTGTAAGTCAGTTCCTCAATGAACAGCTAAACAAGGAGCTGGTTGAAGAATACCTCTTGGTCTACGACCGATATTACAACGAGCAAAACAAAAAAAGGGAAGGGCTAAAAGCCAGAAAACGCACTTCCTTGAATTCGGTTAAAGTGCTGAAGATCTGCTCGGAGATCAACAAGGAGCTTACCCAGAAGCAAAAGATCTATGTGCTGGTACAACTTCTGGAATTCATTTATCAAAACAACAACGACACCGATCAGGCACTTGAGTTTGTTGAAACGGTAGCCGATGCCTTTAATATCGATCGCAAAGAATACGATTCTGCAAGAGACTTTGTCGCGGCAGAAGAAGGTGAAGTAAAGCGCAGCGAATCGGTCTTGATCATCAACAATAAAGAAGAAGTTGATGCAAAGCATCACATTCAAGCTGTTGGGTTAAATGGTCAGCTTCGCATTTTGTACACGGAAAGCGTCAACACGCTATTCATGAAATATTTTGGCACCACTGAATTGCAGTTGAACGGGCAATTGATCAAGCCTTACACTACCTACGTGCTCAATCAAGGTTCCTCTCTGCGCAGTTCAAAGGTTGCCCCCATCTACTATAGCGATATTATCAATCGTTTTCTCAACGATGAAGGGGTCAGTAAAACCAGTTTTATTGCAGAACGGATCACCTATCGTTTTAAAAATGGCAACATTGGGCTTCACCCTTTGACCGTCGACGAAGAATCCGGAAACCTGATCGGTATCATGGGAGCCAGTGGGTCGGGAAAATCCACCTTACTGAATGTGCTCAATGGCAACTATCAACCGGCTACGGGTAGTGTCATGATCAACGGATACGACATCCATAACCAAGATAATAAGGAGGAAATCGAAGGGGTGATCGGTTACGTTTCACAAGATGATCTCCTGATCGAAGAACTCACCGTCTTTCAGAATATTTTTTACAATGCGAAGCTCTGTTTCGGGGATCTGTCAGATGCAGAGACCATCCGCCTGACCTTTAAAGTGTTGCATGCATTGGGCTTATTTGAGAGTAAGAACCTGAAAGTAGGCAGTCCTCTAGAGAAGACCATCAGTGGTGGTCAACGAAAAAGGGTAAATATTGCCCTTGAGCTAATTCGCGAACCTTCCGTGCTTTTTGTGGATGAGCCCACCTCAGGCTTGTCCTCAAGAGATTCTGAGAACATCATGGACCTTTTGAAGGAACTGAGTTTGAGAGGCAAATTGATCTTTGTGGTGATCCACCAACCTTCCTCAGACATCTTCAAAATGTTCGACAAACTGATCATTCTGGATACGGGAGGCTATTTGATCTACAATGGGAATCCGGTAGATGCGATCGTCTATTTCAAGGAACAAATGCAACAGGCCAATGCAGTAGAAAGCGAATGTCCCACCTGCGGTAATGTGAATCCTGAACAAATTTTCAATATCATCGAATCCAAGATATTGGATGAATATGGTAACCAAACCGATAGCCGGCGGGTTGCGCCAAAAGATTGGTATAAAAAATTCAAAGAGAATATTTCTTTAAAGCTTTCCAAAGAAGAGGGTCAACGCAACCCTCCCCTCAGCAACCTGAAGATTCCAAATGCCTGGAGGCAGTTCAAAGTTTTCATCACCCGAGACGTAAAGTCGAAACTCACCAATAAGCAATACTTGCTGATCAACTTCTTGGAAGCACCAGTGCTGGCTTTCATCTTGTCGTTCATCATTAAGTATTCAAACGAGGAAAGCGAAGTCGGGTACGTATTCCGAGAAAACGAGAATTTAACGGCCTACATCTTCATGAGCGTGATCGTGGCCTTATTCCTAGGACTCACCGTGAGTGCAGAAGAAATCATCCGCGATCGGAAGATCCTGAAGCGAGAGAAGTTCTTAAACCTCAGCAGGGGCAGCTACCTTTTCTCCAAGATCGCCATTATGTTTGCGGTTTCAGCCATTCAATTATTCACTTTTGTGTTGGTGGGCAATAGCATATTGGAGATCAAGGGCATGTACTTAGAGTACTGGCTGGTGTTGTTTTCTGCCGCATGTTTTGCCAACATGCTTGGCCTCAACATCTCTGCCAGTTTTGACTCGGCCGTTACCATTTACATCCTGATTCCCTTTCTTATCATTCCCCAATTGATCCTCAGCGGAGTGATCGTCAAATTTGAAAAATTAAATCCCCTGATCACCGTGCAGAAGAAAGTCCCCCTAACCGGAGAGATCATGGCCTCTAAATGGGCATTTGAAGCGCTAGCGGTGCATCAATATAAGAGCAATAAGTTCAACAAACAGTTTTATTACATCGATAAAGACATCAAGCAAGCCAGTTTTAAAAAGAACTTTTGGATCAGCGAGCTTAAGGACAGGGTGAATTTCCTGGATCATCATTTGGATGAAGGCGGAAACGTAAGAAAGAGTACGCAAGCCCAAGAACTTCTTTACAACGAGATCAGCAAAGAGAATGAACGCAATCCAGAAGTGCAGCTAGAGGATGAATATTTAAAAGTGTTGAAGGACCACGAAGTGAATGAGATCTTATTGGATGACATCAACGACTACCTCAGAAGATTAAATGCCTATTACATCAAGGAGTATAATTTTTACAATGATGAGAAGGACGAACTGCTGGTAGAGATGAATAAGTCTGACGACTTGCGGGAACAATTCATCGAAATGAAAGATGCATATACCAATGAGTCTTTAGAGGACTTGGTGACGAATAAGAATGATCTCGAAAAGATCGTAGAATGGAAAGGAGAACTCATCCAACGTGCTGATCCCATATTTAAGGAACCCATAGGATTTAGGGCTCACTTCTTGGCGCCCTCAAAGAAATTCTTTGGAAAATACATCACCACCTTTTCTGCCAATCTCATGGTGTTGTGGTCGTTCTCGATCGTTTTAGCAGTCACCCTTCATTACGATGCTCTGCGCAAAGCTGTGGAAGGGATCGCGGCCATATTCAAAAACAAAAAGTTCAACGCTTCCTAAAAGAGCAATAAAAAAGGTCTTTCAAAGTGAAAGACCTTTTTGTGTCAGATTGATTGAAAAGAGCGCCCTACTCTTCGATCTCGATCATTTTAAAGGGAATGTTGATTATCGCTTGATAATCCTCACCCGCTTCTAGCATATCTTCATCATCTTCTTCGTAATGCCAGTTGATCACGACGTCACTACCATCAGAATTGATCTTCTCTAATTTCTTAAACACGTCTAAGATGCATTTAGATGAGCTGGTATTGAAATACTCAAGCACAATATCCACATTAGTCTGTGCTTTGGGTGAACCAGAGTAGTTATCTAGGGAATCCACCAACGGCTTGTAGAACTCAATTGAATTTTCCGGAATGGACCTCCCTTGAATCAATAGTTTACCGGTTTCAGGATCGAACTTAATGGTCGGTGTCTTTGGGCTTCCTTCAATCGTTAATTTTTCCATCTTCTGTGTAATTTATTGGGCAACTTTTATGTTTAGACTATAAAAAGAGTGCATGTCATCCACGGCTTGAAAATCGTAATCTAACTTCTTGCCAGATTTTCTGGCGATGTCGATCATTCCTAATCCCCCACCGCCTTTTTCTGACATCATTCCGTTATTCAGCACTTCTTTATAATATGCTTTTAGCTCTTCGGCTCCGAGCGAATTAATCTTATCCAGTTTCTCTTTCAAAACCTCGGCATTGGCATTGGTAATGTAATTTCCGGTAAAGATCGAATAGGTATCATTATCCTTTCCCACCATAAAGATGACCGTATTGAAACCCTTGGCGGGATCATCCGGTTGCTTATCCAAGTGATGGTATAGGTTCTGCAATGCTTCCACCAAAATGTTATACACCTTCTTCTTGACCTTAGATGGTTCGTTCAAACGGTCCATCTTAGACTCCATGATCTGGAGCACAGAAGTGAGCAATTCGGAAGTGACACTACCCTTGAAAGACAACATGATGTTATCTTTCTCCATCTTCTTATAGAAATCGAAAATATTTACTTCCATTTCCACTTCGGGGCAATACAAAGGATTGCGGGACTTGATTAAAATTGGTTATGCTTCTGAAATACAATGAATTCAGAATTACGAAATACGCTAAAATTGTTTGATAAAACAATAATTTGAATAATTATTTGAAATCGCTATATAGGGACAGAAGGGCTGAAGAATCTGCCATTTATCAATACTTTTGTGCAAATTGGAAACAAAGAAGGAACGTATAGAAAACTGGTTTACTGATTGGTTTGATTCAGACCATTATCATCTGCTTTACCAGCACCGCAATGAAGCTGAAGCTGAGGCATTCATCAACCGACTTTTCGATTTCCTCGAATTAGAGGAAGGGGCGAAGGTACTGGATCTGGCCTGTGGCAAAGGCAGGCACGCCGTTCAAGTACATCAATTGGGCTATCAGGTGGTTGGTTTGGATCTTAGCGAAGAGAGCATCGCCCATGCCAAAAAATTGGAAGAAGAAGGGCTCGAATTCGTACGAGGCGACATGCGTCTTTTGGATCTTGAGGCAAAATTTGACCTGACCCTTAACTTATTTACCAGCTTTGGCTATTTCAAGGAAAGTGGCGAAAACCTGAATGTATTGGAAGGCCTTGCAGCGCACCTAAAAAGGGAAGGCATGATCATTATTGACTTTCTGAACGTGAAGCTTGTCAGTGATAAGCTGCCCCAGCGCGAGATCATCAAGAGAAATGAAATTGACTTTCACATACATAAAAGAATCGAAGAAGGTTTTATCATCAAAGACATTCAATTTGAAGACGGAGACGTACAGCACAATTATCAGGAATATGTCAAATATTTAGAATTGAACGACTTTAAGGCCTATTTTGAAAAGGTGGGCATGAAGATCACCGCTCTTTTTGGAGATTACCATTTAAACCCATTTGACGAAAACCGATCAGAACGCTTGATAATGATCGCTAAATTCATCTGATATGGAGTATTGGTTATTGATGCTGACCGGCCTAATTGGCGGTCTATTGATCTTTGTTCCAGGAATAAAAAAGGGTTTTAAGATTCCTGTGCTGCTATCCTTCAGCGGCTCGTTTCTATTAAGCATTAGCTTTCTGCACATTTTTCCCGAACTATTTCAATATGGCGACATCAGTCTGGGAATTTATCTAATGACCGGATTCTTTCTGCAACTGATTCTCGATTATTTCTCCGGTGGGATAGAACACGGCCACACGCACATCCAGGCGAAAAATGTAGGGCAATTCCCATGGTTAGTATTTATAAGTCTTTGTTTACACGCTTTCTTGGAATCCATGCCCTTGAGTCATTTTGATCATGAACACGAGCATGCTCTACTGAGCGGATTGATCGTGCATAAATTACCAATCGCTTTTATTTTGGGAAGCTTGCTAATGGCTTATCGATTGAATAAAATAATGATCATGCTAGGCATTCTAACCTTTTCGATCTCAGCACCCTTGGGCATTTGGATTGGTGGAGAGTTGATGATGAGTAAAGACCTTTTTGGAAAATTATTGGCGCTTTCTGCGGGAATCATTCTTCACTTATCCACCACGATCTTGGTTGAAAGCAATGAAGGGCATCAGGTTCAGCTTAAAAAACTATTACCAATGCTTCTTGGGGCGGGATTGGCCTTGCTGAGCTTGTTGTAAGTAGATAAGGAGGATTAAGAATTGAATCTTTAATTCAATTTAGGTCCGTTTATTTTTAAACGCTTCCCTTGGCTCTCTCCCAATATTCGTCCATTTCCTTTAAGCTCATCTCTCCCATTATTTTGCCATCTTTCTGCGATTCGCTTTCCAAATATTGAAATCGCTTGATGAATTTTTTATTCGTCCGTTCCAGCGCATCTTCCGGATTTACCCCTATGAACCTCGCATAATTGATCATTGAAAAAAGTACGTCTCCGAACTCTGCTTCAATATCTCCTTGTGAACCGGCCTTTTCTTCGTGTTTCAGTTCTTCAAGTTCCTCCATCACTTTACTGTATACCTGATCTTGGTGATCCCAATCAAAGCCTACCCCTCTCGCCTTATCTTGTATCCGAATGGCCTTAACCAAGGCAGGAAGAGATTTTGGCACTCCTTCCAAAACCGACTGCTTTCCTTTTCCCTCTTTAAGCTTGATCTTCTCCCAATTGCGCTTTACTTCTTCTTCATCTGTCACCTTCACATCGCCGTATATATGGGGGTGCCGGTGAATTAATTTTTCACAGATCCCATTTAACACCTCGGCTACATCAAAGGCACCCTTTTCACTACCAATCTTGGAATAGAAAACCATATGTAGCATGAGATCACCCAACTCCTTCTTAACCTCCTCTAAATCGCCCTCAATGATCGCATCAGAAAGTTCGTAGGTCTCTTCAATGGTAAGGTGACGCAAACTTTCCATGGTTTGCTTTCGATCCCATGGACATTGCGCTCTTAATTCATCCATGATCTTAAGTAATCGTTCAAAAGCTTTAAGCTTCTCTTCCATTTGCCTCAATTTTTATCAAAAGTAGGTTTTAAAGCATGGATTGAGAATGTCTGTTTGAATACCTTTGTCCAATGCGTGTTCGGTGCCTTCTCATCTTGATCACATTCGTATACTCTGCTTTGCTTCATGGGCAATCCGAAACCGTTTCGCCATGGAGAGCCGGCTTGAAAGTGGGCCGGGGATTTATGATCACGCACCAGCCCCAAATGGGATACGTGGGCAATCAACACCTCAACAAATACGAATTTCATGCGGAGAAACGCTTGATTGGGTCCAAGTCTTGGCACAGGCACTTTGGTTACCCCTTTGCCGGAGTAAGTTTGAGTCATTTTCAATTCGACAAAGCCGAATTTTTCGGTTCGGGCGTGGGTTTGGCGCCTTATTATTCTTTTACTTTAGCAGGAGGTGAGAAACTAAGCCTCCGATTGAGGACCGCGGTAGGCGTTGGCTGGATCCAAGAGCCGTTCGACCTGAAAGACAACGCCAAGAACGTGGCCATCGGCAGTAGCTTCAATCTTTATTTTAGCGTCTTGCTTGAAGGGCAATATGAATTCAGTGAACGATGGAGTTTTACCACGGCGATCGATTTTGCTCATTTTAGTAACACAGGCGCTAAACAACCCAATCTGGGCATCAACTTACCCTCGGCAAGTGTGGGTCTCACCCATCAATTTGGGAACACGGTGGTTCCACAAGCGGAAAAGCGAACTCAAGCGACCGAAGGAAATCTTGGCCCTAAAAAGGGAGATCAATTCATTAAGTTGCGGTATGGAAATGGAGTGCACGATACCTATCCGGTTGACGGTCCACGATTTCTGGCCACAGCCCTCAGTGCGGAATGGGGAAAGGTCCTGAGCGCAAAATCAGTCTTCAGTGGTGGGTTAGATCTTTTTTACAATCCCGGACAAAGGGTGCGCCTGCAACAAGATTCAATACTGATCGACGGGGGCTGGGAAAACCTTCAAATCGGTGTAGCGGTGCAACACCTCTTTCAATTTGGGCGGTTTGCCAGCGGTATCAAGGCGGGCATTTATCTTAAGAAGGAAGACCCTGATCTACAGTTTCTTTATACTGAGTTCATTGGCCAATACGCGATTTCCAAACGTATTGATCTCTTCACATCGCTAAAAACTCATTTCGCAAGGGCAGAATATTGTCTATTTGGCTTCCATTATAAGATCTGGAAATGAAATTGATCTCGTCCATATCGGCTTTATCGATCATGCTGTTTTTAAGCGGATGCGCCAAAGAGAATTTGGGAGATTGTTTTAAATCTACCGGAAAAAGCATCACAGAAAAACGAACTTTAGCCGGCTTTAGTAAACTATACATTGATGATCAGATCAATGTCTTCATAGAAGAAGCCAACGAGCACTCGGCTGAAGTCACTGCCGGTGAGAATTTACAAGACTTTATCATCACAGAAGTAAGGGATGGAGTATTATATATCGAAAACGATAATCGATGCAACTGGGTGCGTTCTTACAAAAGAGCAATCAATGTGACAGTTAGAAGTCCTGAGGTCAACGAGATCACCTATTATGGCTCGGGAAAGGTGGAGTGCCTGAATCAAATTCATCCCGCTACCTTTCTGCTGAATGCGTGGGAGGCAAGCGGAAATATTGCCTTGGACATCGCATCTGAAGATGTGGAATTAAAATTACATACCGGTCCGGTAAATTTGAACTGCAAGGGAACAGGCGACTTCGTGGTAGTCTACAACAATGGACTAGGCACTTTGGATAGCAGGGATTTTAAGGCAAGGGAAGCGTTGGCGGTAAATGCCAATTCAGGTGAGCTAAAGGTCTTTGCTGACAGTATCTTGAATGCCAACATTGAAGGAAACGGAGATCTATTCTATTCGGGTGAGCCGAAGATCAACTTAAGGATAACGGGAAATGGCAAATTGATCGAATCAGAGTAGGGTAATCAATTATTTTGTAGACATCGATAGTTCGTCGTAAGCTGTGAATACCTGAGAATCAAGGTAATTGTTGGAATCACCGAACACCTCGGCTTTGTCTGCAATACTAGACTGTCCAATAACTCTCATGGTCCCATCTCCATAAACCTTCGCCTTGCCCTGAGCCTCCATAGCACCCAGAACGTGCACTGAACCTTCCAGCCGCACTTCAGCGTCTCCTTTGATCTTTAAGTTCCCATACACTAAGATGGAAGAGCCTTCTTCAATTAGCACTTTGGTTCTCTCGTCCAGTGTAAGGTCTCCGTTTATGGTTAGCGTTTCTTGATTACCCACTACAATGGTGGAAAAACCAAGAAACTGATGTGAATCTTCGAATACTTTTGACGCTAACACATCTACTTCGGCGCTGACATAATTAGAAAATTGACTTTTTGCTTCGCTATTATTTTTCGCATTGTTTTCATTGCCTGAAGCATAAACTCCTGGTGTGATCAATATTGAAAAAAGTAAGTT
>Ga0207419_1000476_pt1 | contig 35025 bp, 29 predicted proteins | sample ElkSloMetagenome_4_FD_184723 | JGI IMG/M metagenome (GOLD analysis project Ga0207419, IMG submission 184723) | Hot spring microbial communities from Elkhorn Slough, Monterey Bay, USA - MD2A (version 2) | ecosystem: Environmental > Aquatic > Marine > Intertidal zone > Estuary: Microbial mat ...
AACGGAATACCAGGTACACGCCTGCCTTTACCATGGTGGCCGAATGTAAATAAGCACTCACCGGAGTGGGTGCAGCCATAGCATTGGGCAGCCAGAAATGAAAAGGAAATTGAGCGGATTTGGTAAAAGCACCGGCTAAAAGTAAAATGATAATACCTGAAGCTAATGGGCTCGATTGAATGGCTTCTTTATTACTCAATACTTCTACCAGATCATAACTTCCGGTGGCCAGATTTATCAGGATTAAACCTGCCATCAATGCCAAGCCACCTCCGGCAGTAATTAGCAGTGCTTGCCTGGAAGCATAGCGACTCTTTTTATCAGTATTATTGAATCCAATTAATAAAAAAGAACTGAAACTGGTCAATTCCCAAAATATAAACAGGCTGATTAAATTGGCAGAAACAACTACACCGAGCATAGAGGCCATAAAAAATAATAAATAAGCAAAGAAGCGGCCTTCATGCGGATACCCTTTAATATATTTCAGCGAGTAAAAAACCACCAAAATACCTACAACGGAAATTAGTAATACAAAGAATAAGCTTAATCCATCCAGGTAAAAACTAAGGTTGATATCGAGGGCAGGAATCCAATTGTAATTTAAGTAAAATGTATTACCAGCAGATACTTCAGGTAGATAATTAAAGAAAACTACGTTAACTATTGCTAACACGAGCATTAGTAGTATTGCAGCTACTGTTTTGCTCTTATCATAAATGAATGGTATAAGCAGGGCAGTTAAAAAAATACTTGCAATGATCAAGGCCATTAGCTGCAAAAAGTTTTGAATTATAGAAAATTTAACCACCCCTTCGAAAGAATGTTTTTTATTCTTTTCTCAAGTTTGAAACTAAAAAGTATAATATTCACCAATTGCATAGTATATAATACTTTACATGTAAAATAATTGAATGAATTAGTATTATATTTTGTATATAAGCATATTAATGTATTTTAATTCTATCAAAGATTAAAAATCAACAATAAATTTATTTATAGATCGGCGTTTGCAAATTTTATTGTTAAACCAATGATTGCTTGTGAGATTTTTTATTAAAATCCCGAAATTATTTTTAAAAACATGATAATTCGCATGTTTTATTAAAAATCAAATTTGTTATTTTGCAATACAATTAAGCCAAATAACAATTGATTTAATTATTAATTAAATAATCAATGACAGTATCAGAGAAAATTGAATTCCTCAAGAATAAAAGAGAAGAGGTAAAGCAGATGGGCGGAGAAGCCCGCATAGCTAAGCAGCACGCAAAGGGAAAACTTTCTGCCCGTGAAAGAATAGACCTATTATTTGACGAAGGCACCTTTCGTGAATTAGATATGCTGGTGAAACATAGAGCAACATCTTTTGGCCTGGAAAAAGAAGAAATTCCATCTGATGGAGTAATTGTAGGCCATGGCAAAATATACGGACGTACAGTATTTGCATTTTCACAAGATTTCACTGCCAGGGGCGGATCCTTGGGAGAAATGCATGCTGCAAAAATTTGTAAAATAATGGATCTGGCCATTAAAGCCGGTGCTCCTGTAGTGGGCTTGAATGACTCTGGTGGTGCCAGGGTAGAAGAAGGAGTAGATGCTTTGCACGGGTATGGTGACATATTTATGCGCAACTCACGTGCATCAGGAGTCATTCCACAGATTTCGGCCATTATGGGCCCTTGTGCCGGTGGTGCTGTTTATTCACCAGCCATGACAGATTTTGTATTTATGGTTAAAGAAAGAAGCCATATGTTTATTACCAGCCCTTACATTATAAAAACGGTAACGGGTGAAGAAACTACTTTTGAAGACTTGGGTGGTGCCATGGCGCACAACAGTAAAAGTGGTAACGCACATTTTGCTTACGATAGTGATGAAGATACGCTGGAGGCTATCAGGGACTTACTTCAATATTTACCCAGTAATAATATAGAAGAAGCACCGGAAATGGCAATGAGTGATGATCCCATCCGATTATGTGAAGAGTTGGACAAGATAATACCAGACGATGCCAGGGTGCCATACGATATGAAAGTGGTAATAGAATCTGTAGTAGATCAAGGTGTTTTTACTGAGGTGCATGAGCACTATGCTACTAATGCCATTGTTGGTTTTGCTCGATTAAATAATATGTCGGTGGGTATCGTGGCAAATCAGCCTTTAATACAAGCTGGTTGTCTTGATATAGATTCTTCTGACAAAATAAGTCGCTTTGTACGTACTTGCGATGCTTTCAATATTCCCCTTATCACTTTTGTAGATGTACCAGGATATTTACCAGGAGTTTATCAGGAACAAAATGGCATTATCAGGCACGGGGCCAAATTACTTTGGAGCTACGCGGAAGCTACCGTACCAAAATTTACAGTAGTGACCCGAAAAGATTATGGCGGTGCTTATTTGGCCATGTGCGCCAAACCCTTAGGAGCTGATATGGTATTTGCCTGGCCTACTGCCGAAATCGCCGTAATGGGGGCAAAAGGTGCTGTAGAAGTTATTTCATCGTATCGTAAAGAAATAAAAGAAGCAAAAGACCCTGCGGCCAAAAAACAGGAAAAAATAGACGAGTATGAAACGTTGTTTAATGTACCCTACTTGGCAGCTCAGCGTGGATATATCGATGCTGTAATTGTACCCAGTGAAACTCGCGCAAGACTTATTGATGCTTTGGATGCATTAAATTCCAAATCAGAAGTATTGACACCGAGAAAACATGGAAATATACCATTATAGCAAATAAACTCATTTGAATCTAAATAATTAAAATTCAATAGCCATGACCAGAGAAGATAAATTGAAAAAAGCAGTTGCAGTTGCAGTGGCTTACTATATAGAGCAGGAAAAGGCTGACATGCTAATGGCAGAAAAAAGACATAAAACAGGTTGGAATCAAGCAAGTAAAACTATTCAAATGAATGTGCAACGCATGATTCAACAACGAGGAAGCATTGCTAAACCACGTGCACATTATCAGACTGAAGATTCATTTAACCACTAATAGGCATCCACTTATCAGAGGTTAATAGCTTTGAAGTTATAAATAGAAGTAGATATTCATTAATAATACAATTATGCCATATGACAATCACGGGGAAGTAAAGATGACCCCTATAAATTATAACACGGATCGCCCTAAAGCAGAAAATCCAATTAAAATAAATGATGTGACTTTACGTGATGGTCACCAGTCTTTATTTGCTACCCGAGGCCGTACTGAAGATATGATACAGGCGGCGGAAATGATAGATGATGTAGGGTTTAATGCAGCAGAAACCTGGGGAGGTGCCAGTTTTGATGCCATGCACCGCTATTTGGGTGAAGACCCATGGGAACGCGTACGTACGCTGAAAAAGTATATGAAAAATACGCCATTTTCAATGTTGTTGCGTGGTCAGAATGTAGTAGGCTATAGAAACTATCCCGATGATGTTGTAATTGCTTTTGTGCAGCGAGCCATTGATAATGGTATTGATATTTTTCGTTGTTTTGATGCGCTCAATGATTATCGCAATTATGAAACTGCCGCCAAAGTAATTAAGGACAATGGTATGCATTTTCAGGGTGTGGTTTGCTATACTCTTAATGAGCCGCGCTTAGCAGGAGATGTATATAATATGAATTATTACATTTCGAAAGTAAAAGAGCTGATTGACTTTGGAGTTGACTCCATATGTATCAAAGATATGGCAGGTTTGATAGCACCGTACGACATCTATAATATGGTACGGGAAATAAAGCAAATTACCGAAATACCAATAAACCTGCACACTCACTTTACTTCTGGAATGGGTGACCTTTCAATTCTCAAGGCAATTGAAGCCGGGGTAGATATTGTGGATACATGTATTGGACCATATGCATATCGTACGTCACATCCGGCAGTTGAGCCATTAATTATGACCTTATTAGGCACCAATCGTGATTCAGGTTTGGATATAAAAAAGATAACAGCTATTTCCGATGAATTGGAGAAGCACATCCCTAAATATCGCCACCTCGACAAAAGTCCTAAGTATTCTATTATTGATATAAACGTGTTGTTGCACCAGACACCCGGTGGTATGATTTCTAATTTGGTCAATCAGTTGACGGCCATGGATGCTTTGGACAAATTGGGTGAGGTATTCCGGTTGTTACCTAAAGTTCGGGAAGATTTAGGAGATGTTCCTTTGGTAACACCTACTTCACAAATTGTAGGGGTACAAACGGTGAATAATGTGCTATTTGATAAAGTAGAAGGTGAATACGCGCAGATAACTAAGGAGGTACGGGATCTTTGCTATGGCTTATATGGAAAAACCACCCGACCTATAAATCCGAAAGTGCTAAAAAAGGCTTTACAAGACTATCCCCGAGGGCAAAAACCTATTAAAGTACGTCCCGGCAGTATATTAGAACCTGAACTGGAACAAGTAAAAGAAAAATTTAAAGATATAGCCAAAGATATAGACGATGTTGTACTTTGTGCTTTGTATCCCGTTACCGGTCGACGATTTTTAAAATGGAAATATGGCCTGGAAGAAGTGCCGGAAGATGTAAAGCCAAAAACTACGGATCAAGTAATAAAAGAACAGGAACTGGTGAAAAAAGCGCTTTCAGGAGAGCTTACATCTAAAAGCAAGGGAACTGGAAGAGAGCTGGAGGTAACAGTAGATGGAGATACTTTTACGGTAGAAATTGCTGACCCTCATGCTGCGGCTACACCTAAATTTGTAGGGCGCAAAAAGAAAAAGGCTAGCAAAAATGAAATTGAATACACTGGCGTATTAATAGCTACCATACCTGGTATGATTGTAGAGTACAAAAAAAGCGTGGGTGATAAGGTTAAATCAGGCGAAACAGTGGTAGTGCTGGAAGCTATGAAAATGATGAACAACCTCGAGACAAATGTAACAGGTGTTGTAAAAGAAATTAAATTCAGTTCCGGAGATTCCGTATCTAAAGGAGATGTTTTAATGGTAATTGATCCCGAGGGTTAATAACATTTTTAATTAAACGTGTTAAAAACTCTTGACTTTAATGATCCGGATTACGATAACAGACATGCGTTTTTTTTGCTGAGGTATGATTGGTTGCTAATTAGCGTCACACGCCATGTGACGCTATGATGAGGGAACAACGTTCTCTATTTATATATGCAACAAAAAATGTAAGACGTTTTCATTAACCCACAATCGCCTGCAATAAATTCAAATTAGCATTTTTTTCTTTTACTACCATCAAAGGTATATCATTTAGTAATTTAGCAGTTTTTTCAGCTATACTGCCCATAAATACTGCAGCGGCGTTGGTTCTGCCTTTGGAGCCCATAATCAACAAATCCGCTTTATTATTTTTGGCAAAAGCAGCAATACTATCAGCTGTTTCATTTTTATCAGCGTATGTATATAATATACCAGGCTTTAAATTGAAATGATTTAAAAATTCGGTTGCTTCTTTATCAGCCATAATCTTCAGTTTTTCAGCATATTCTTCGTAGCTTTTGCCCGTTCGACGAAAATCAGAGGGAATCGTACACACATGTTGTACCTGTAATTGGGCGTCAGCTTTATCAGATATTTTGATCGCGGCTTTTAAAGCAGCTATCGAAATTTCTGAAAAATCAACTGCAGCTAAAATGCTGTTGAAAGAGTAGTTTAAATAGCCAGGTAATAGTAGAGTACTGCAATTGGCAACTGCAACCAACTCTTCGGGTTTTACCCCTTCAGCTCCAGATACTGCTTTTCTACCCAATACCAACAAATCCGGATTTATTTCTTTACTGATACTTATTAAATGTTTGCCCGGATTGCCTTGCAATAATGTCAAAGAAAATACTTTTCCAGGCAGGTTATTCTCTATTTTAGCCTGAAGCTCATTTTTTATTTTTTCAATACCTTCTTCCAAGCGATTTTGGGTACCTACTTTATCCGTAAGGCCTACACTGCTGGCAATATGGATAAAATGTAATTCTTTATAATCAATTGGCTTGTCGGCACTATTGATAAACCTGAAAAGGTGGTCATCCATTTCGGTGTTATCTAATGCCACCAGCCATTTTTTAAAATTATTCATCCTTATAACGAGTTTAGTCTAAAAAACCAACATTGCCTGATTTTTAATGTTCAGGTTTTGCTAAAGTAGAGGAGCATTTAAAGCTATGAGTAAATTATTATCCTTATCGAGATTAAGCATGAATTTGCAAAAAAAAGTGCTTCATATTTTGACAAAAAACTTATTGCTATGGGATCTATTCCATGATAAACTTTCTGACTACCCGTTCATCATCATCCAATATTTCCAGAAAGTAAATTCCGGGAACTAAATCATCAACAATTATTGTCGGGGACTTTTTTTCAATTTTAATGGATTTTCCATATAAATTGAATACCTGCAAATCATAATTTCCTTGGGGATGAATCTGAATTGATGAGCTTACAGGATTGGGATATATTGCCAAATCAAGGTTTTTATTGGTCATGTCATTGGCTGCAATTAGTTTATAATTATTAAAATCAGGCAAATCGGGCTGCATAATTATCTTGGCGTGGGTGTAGGTCTGTTTGATCCAATCATCCGGGTTTTGCTCATTACCGGCATACCAGGGCATCACCCACAACCATTTGGCAAAATTGTCATCATCATTATAGGTTTTTTGCATGTTAGGTAAAGCTTCTGTTTCAGTTAAGATGACCAGCTTTTCAGGAGCTATAGATTCCATTATATTGAAGGCATCCTGGTATGATTCTGTCCCATTCCAGTATTCTTTAATTCCCGTATTGCGAAAGTCCCAGCCATAAAGATCAATACCTACCATATCCACCCATTCATCGCCGGGATAATAGGACTGGCGATAAAGCAGGTCTTTACTTTTAGGATTGCCCACTCCAGCCGAATAAACCCAAATAAGGTTATGCATCTCCCTTTCGTTCACCAAATAATTATACATAATTTGCCAGAGCTTCACCGTGTTGGCAGGATTGTTTTCATCGGTCCACCAAAACCAGCCCCCATCGATTTCATGCAGTGGCCGCCAGATAAGCGGGATATTTGCATCGGTAAGCTGTTGTAGATAATCGGCGTGCTTTTTCAGATCCTCCATCATAATCAAGTTTTCTTCGGTACCGGGAGTCACCAGGTGGTTAAATTGTTCTGCAGTAAGTTCTTCTTTACTGGCATCGTAAGTACCTCCTCCGGTAAGTGGATTTCCCCAGTGCCAGCAAAGGCCGGGGATGGCTTTTTTGTTGAGCCATATGTCTTTTATATTGTCGATGTGATCCTGCACCCGCCCGGAATAGGTGGGCGACCAGGCAGTAGGATGCCAACCGGTCAAATCTTACTCTACCATGGCTGGATACTTTCCGGTGAGATTTTGCACCACAAGCGCCTGGCTAGGACCACGCATGGCACCCATGGTTTTATGTTGATAAATATCATTGAAATATTTTAGCATGTTTTGAGCCACTTCAATCATCTGAGGGTCAGCGGGTTGATAATATTTCTGGGCTAATGCAGGAGGCTGTAGCAAAAGCTGCATCATTAGCAACAAACAAGCTGATTTGTACAAAATAATTTTCATAATTGCTCCTTCGTATAGGTATTTTATCTGTAAATATAAATAATTCCTGACTTGTGTAATAGTAGCAACAGGTCAATGCATTACAGTAAGTAAGATACTGCCGAAGTGGTTGGTTGGTTTAATAGTGAATGAGGCAATATTTGCAACAGCTTTTAATAGTAAAAAGAGGTTCATATAATATAGTTTTTTCACTTCAAGTACAGTTTATGGTCTTTCCCCGAAATCGTATAGAGCCAATTTTTATTTTCCGTGGTGTAAAAAGTCTTCAATTTTATTATTAAGATGCATTAATTCATCACTAGTTAGCATCGTCTTTTTACTATAATGAATTATGGTTCTCACCAGTTCATTTACTTTTTTTTCAGCTACCCCACTTTTATTAGCAAGTCTTTTTGCCAGTTCGGGATCAGATAGATCAGTAGCTATAAAATAGGTACGCCTTACATGATCGAGAAAATAATTAATTTTTTTACTGGCTATATTAGTATGGTCGCCCCGGTTGTAATACAGCATGCCCACTGTATTTACAAACTCTAAGGAAGCATTGCGCGGTGGAGAAATAATTGGAATCGGTTTTTGTTTACGCTTCACCGCGAAAGCAACATATATTATAATTGACAGTAAAGCTATATAATAAGCCCAGCTAAGGGTAGGATGCTTTAAGATATACCGGAGGGGATTGGTAGATTCCATCCTTCCCATCATATAATAATTTGACCAGTACACGTCGGTAACTGGCAATTGTTGAAGAATTTTTTCGGCCACCAGGTAATTCTCATCATGCACCATGTAATAGTTAGTAAATACCAGTGGTGTGGTAGAAAGAAGAAAATTTCCTTCACCAAATGCTGTTTTTAGAAGTACAGGTTTATTATCTTGATTAAAAGCCAATACTTCAGTAGCAGCAGTATCGTATGAAGAAAAATATTCAGGCACATCATTTACTTTATATTTATACAATTTATCCGGGCTATCTTTAAAATAAATAGAAACACTGTCTGCATTTTTCCTTTCTTGCATCGAACCTATAAAGCCCAAGCTTTTCAAATTTAATGTATCGGATAATTCGCTCGATTGAGGATCAAATAAGTAGGAGGTAATAAGAGCAGTATTGCCAGCGGCTACAAAATCGAGAAGCGTTTCTATTTCTTCAGGCTCTAGGTACAAATCAGTAGTTAAAATAAATAAGTTGCCGTCCAGTTGATCCATCAAGCCCAACTCAAAAATGGTACTATTGGTGTGAATAATTGTTTGGTAAGGAAATAAATCTTCGATAAGATTGAATAATATATAAGTGCCAAAAGCTTGTTTGTCGCTTTTTTCAAGGGTTATTTCATAGTTGACAGCTTTGGGGCTACTCATTTGAACAACTATTAATATAGCGAATAAGGCAACAATTAGCAGGATGAATTTCAGCTCTTTTTTCATAATTCTTTTTTGAACAAGTTGTACGAATCATCAGCTCGGCTATAAATATTACTGTCAATAGGAAAATTGCCATACCATCCGTATTCGAAATAGTAATTTATATTATGAAATTGCTTTTTTATATTTTCATTGTCTATCTCATATAAATATTCTGCTGCTGTCTTGCCAGGCGCAATTTTAATCAGGTTATTTTCAGCAAGTTTTTGGAGCGTAAGTAAATACAGATAGCGTAATGCCAATTGATATTTCTTTTTTGACAGGGCTTTATGCAGCATTTTCTCAAGTTTGGGATCAAATATCTCCTCTTCCTCCATTGGCAGGTTACTCTTTTTATTTTTTTGAGCAAACAAGTTATGCAGATCTACTCCTGCAAATTTTACGATAGCGTAAACCAATACAGCAGTGAGAATTAGATAAAAAATAATTCTTACAATGAGAGGTGACTGTTGAGAAAAAGGATAAGAAACAATTTGTACGATATACCTAATAATAATGAAAAGTATTTGAACAAAACGGCTTGATGTTTGACTTTCTTCGTATTGAAATTCATCATTGGCTTTAAAAGATTTTATCGCTTCCTGATCAAATTCTCTGGCTTCCTCTTGAGCAAATGCAATAATTCCTAATAGGAGCAGTGAGGTGCTAAATAGAAATTTCAGCTTGTTCTTCATTGCCTATATTATTTATTTTTGAAATAATTCCTATAGATTCTTTTCTTTCTACCAAATAGCCATACTGAAATGCCAATACTACATACATGAAAGTGTATATAGCATACAGCACAAAAAATATAATGAAAAAGATTAAGGTAAACCAGAAAACATACAACTCTTCAAAGAAAAGGTTGAAAGAAAAAGCCGCTTGAATAATGCCAAATATGCTAAAACCGGCACGAATAAAACCAATGAAAAATAGATTAACTACAGGAACAAAAATTAACTGAATACCCCAGGTACTCCACCATTTTTCTTTTATTAATTCAAAACAGCGGTTGAGGGCATCTGCAAAACCTCTATCTTCAAAAACGATAATGGGGTAAATTATACTAAAAACAACGCCAAGGTATACGGCCGGAATAATCAAGAAAAAAAAGCTAATACTTACTAGCAATTTAGTAACAATAAAAGCAGCGAGCATAGAAAGGATATACTTTCTGGTGGCCTTCCAAATAGTTTTTACTGATATTGTGTCGTAAGGATTATCAAAGTAAACTTTCATGTAGCTATAAACAATGCTTTTAAGTACCAAAGTGCCAACAAAGAACATACTTAAACTCACGAAAAACATGAGGCCAGTGCTCATGCCTTTATTTATATCTATGGCTAAAAATAAAATAAATATATTTAGTATAAGGTAGAAAGGACCTAATATATATAGGATACTTTTTCCTAATTGATTTACATTTTGCCTGAGAAAATCAGCTGCATAATTAAACTTTGAGTTGAAATCTCGTAATTCATACAATTCAAATTTATCTTCCATTCGCCACTTTTTTCGGATAGATTACAAAATAAAAAACTACAAAAGCTGCTGATAAAGATATAATAAGTGCACTCCAATACCAAGCCATATAGGTATGTCTGGTAACAAATGATTCTAAAAATCCAGCAACAATAAATATGGGTACCAATCCCATTGCCATTTTTATTCCATTTTTAGCACCTCTCTTAAATGATTCACTTCGGCGATAGGTTTGTGGAAACAAGATACTATTGCCCAATACTAACCCGGCACCACCTGCAATTACAATGGCAGAAATTTCCAAAGTACCATGTATCCATACTATTAAAATTGATTCTATTAATAAATCGTATTGAATAAAAAAACCTTGAAAGGTGCCTAGCATTACCCCGTTTAGAAATAAAATAAGAACACTGCCAATAGATAAAAATACCCCGGAAGCAAAAGTGGTAAAAGAAACCTGAATGTTGTTTTTCGTGATATATAAAAAGTTGAAAACACTGCCACTTCTTTTATAAATAGCCAGGGGATCGCCTTTTTCAATATTTTCAATCGTGAGGTTTACATATCCGTCAGACAAAATAAGCCGGGCAAATGTTTCATCATTCAATACTGATAGCAGCCCGATACACGCAGCTCCTACAAACACCAACAAAGAGATAAGCAGTTCTTTGCGATGTTGAAAATAAACCAGCGGTAACTCGTACTTCCAAAATGTAATGAATCGACTTCTTTTTTCTTTCTTGTTTTTGTAAATGCTTACATGCACATTCGATGCTAAATAATTTAAATATTTGTGCGATTGACTTTTGGGAAAGTAAGTTTTAGCATATGCTAAATCGTCCGTTATTTTTAAGTATAAATTGGAGAGTTGGTCGGGGTCTATATTTTTTATTTTCAATAGCTTTTCAAATTCCTGCCATTTCTCCCTGTTGTTTCGTACAAAAACTGATTCTTTCATTGATATATAATAGATTCAGGATATTTTATTTAGTAAATATACATGCTAAGTAGTATTATTGCAATAATAGCTGTTAATAAAGAATTGAATAGCCATGAGAACAATAAATTTTGAAACCTCACAAAATGTATTAATAGAATATGAACTGGCGGGGCTCAGCGACAGGGTGCTGGCGGCAACCATCGACTCGGCTATTTTACTTGCCTACTACATAATATACATTACCATACTTGTGAGTACTATTCAAGGAGCAAGTATCGTGGAAGAAGGGTTTTACATAATGTATATAATACTATTATTACCGGCACTATTTTATCACTTGATATGCGAAATATTTTTTCAGGGACAAAGCATCGGAAAGCGACAAATGGGCATAAAGGTAGCTAAAGGGGATGGTGGCAGCGTGTCTATCGGGGCATACCTTATTCGTTGGGTTATGCGTCTGGTAGAAATTGCCATGTTTTTCGGAAGCCTTGCATTATTATTTATCATTATATCGCCCATGGGCCAGCGATTGGGAGATTTAATGGCTGGTACCGTGGTAATTAAAGTTGGGAAAAAAGAAAAACTTACTTTTTTGAAAGTGCCAAAAGAACCACCTGCTGACTACCGTGTGTCTTTTCCTCAAGTAGCTGTATTAAGAGATACTGAATTGGAATTGGTTAGAGAGTCGCTTAAGCGAAATCGTGATTTGGGCGTAGTAAAACCAGTACTAGCCGCGGAAAAAAAAATTAAAGAATTGTTAAACATAGATACTGATTTACCCCCGGTAAAATTTCTACACGTGGTACTGGCCGACCATAATTACCTGGCTTACCAACAATGGCAAAATGAGCAAGTATAAAAAGTATGTGGTAGTAAAAAACTGCCTTTCAAATCAAACACTTTTGTAACCAGAATTAATTGATTATTGAAATTTAGCCTTTGGTTTAAACCTTGTGTACCTGCAATTTGAAAAGCATTTATTCTCACTGATTAATTGCTTTATTAGGGCTGTTGGATATTAAAGGATACAAGCGTAATGTTTACGTTTTTTTTATTATTGTTCCAATATATATCGCTCCTTAGTTTTACATTCAAAATATCAAAGAGATGGTAAAGAAAATAAATCATAACGATAAGGAAATACTTTATATAAATTATGGCGATTGTAAAACCGAAGAGGAAATGATTGCTAATTTGATTAAAGCCCAGGAAATGATCGTTACAGATAACAAGCCCTATTTGCAATTGACTAATTTACAAGGAGCTTATCCTACTTTCAATTTTATGAAAAAAGCCAAACAAGTAGCTAAAGATACGCCAAAGTTGGCCCAGAAAAGGGCTATTGTTGGTATAGACAGCCCATCCAGAAAAATTCTATTAAAGGGCTACAATATGATTTTAGGGGGAAAAGGCCTGGCACCTTTCGATGATGAAAATGAAGCATTGGAGTGGCTTTCAAAAAGTTAATTAATTGCTTTTACTCCATCATTGCCAATCAATATTGGTTCACCAAACCTTCCCTTTTCATCCTTATTTTCTAACTTTAAAACTCCCCTGGGGCATACAGATGAGCATACTCCGCAGCCTACGCAGGAGGAACGAATAATATTTTGTCCTCGCTGGGCATACCAGCGCACATCAATACCCATTTCACAATAAGTGGAGCAGTTGCCACAGCTGATGCATTGTCCACCATTGGTTGTAATTCGAAAGCGGGATTTAAACCTTTGCACCAATCCTAAATAGGCAGCTAAAGGACAGCCAAACCGGCACCAAACCCGATTGCCCATCAATGGATAAAAACCAACGCCAATTACCCCTGCAAAGGCCGCACCTATGATAAATCCATAAATCTCGCGAAAACGATAAGTATTTACTCCCATCAATGTGCTTGTCTGAGTCAAGTAAGTATATATGGTGCCTATGGTCATAATTGTTACTACCACCAATACCGAATGGATCATCCACCGCTCTACACTCCAGGCTTTCAGCGATTTATCACTTAATTGCCTGTAAGGGTCTCCCAACGTTTCGGCTAAACCACCACAGCCACATACCCAGGAGCAATACCAACGCTTACCAAAAAAGTAGGATAGTACCGGAACAGCTATTAGCGCAAGCACAATACCCCATACCAGCATAAAAGTGCCTAATGCACCACTGGTGGTAAGTTGCTCAAGATTGTAATCGAAAAAGAAATTGTAATTGAGCGGCCAAATATTCTTTAAGTCCATGCTGGGCTTATTTAGTCTCAGCAAAATTTCAGGTATTAAAAAGGCAAACGCTAATTGGAAAAACATAACCGAAGAAGTACGAATGATGTGGTATTTGCTATGGCGATATTTGATAAACATGCGTATACCCATAACCAATATGGCCAATGTATACAGCAAGCCATAAAAAAACCATTGACTGGCAGGTGCATTTTTTAGCCAAAGACTTAATGGATCTACCAATAATACCCATTCCGTGATGTATTCTGGGTACCAATACAAGATTATATAAAACAAGATGAGCAAAGCTCCCACCACAATGCCAATGATACCTTTATTCTTATTACTGCTATGAAAGATGTGGTTGTGCTTAATTCCAGGAAGCAAATTTACTCCCGGTAAAATATAGAGTAGAGAGCCAAGTATACCCAATCCAATTGTTCCTAATAACAAAATGAAGTTTTTATTGGCTACAACTCCGGTATTAGCTGCTTTGGTAAGCGAGTACTTTAAATTTTTTATCCGGTTTTGACTAAAGCCCATTTGGGAAATAATGCCTTGATTAATATTTTCTACAGTGGATTGAAGTTGGGTTCTTAATTCATCTTCAGTTTGGAACTGACGACCTTCTAACCAGCCGGTATAATCTTGTAGTTGCTTTTTCTTGAATGCCGAAAGTTCATTATTACCAGGAAATGAATGTTCAATGACATCTTTTTGATAGGTTAAATTGTCATCTGTTTGCTTCAGGCTGTCTACTATTCGATTAATATCTTCCTCGATTATTTGATATTCTTGCAAAATCGACTGGTTAACCTCGTTGAGATTATTCTCTATTTGAGATATAAATTCAAATTTTGAATAATAAGTATTGCCTAGCATAGGTTCAAATTCTTTCAAAACCATCTCAAAATGACTATGTGAGCCTAACTCTTGCTGCAGACCTTGCTTGTTTAATGAATATTGGCCCAAAAACAATAACGCGATGAGTAAAAGATTGGCAACAATGAAAAGGGTAAGCCCTATATTTTTTAGTATTTTCATAAAAGTTATTTTTTGGAAAATATGCCCCATAGTAATTTTTTGCTGGTTTTTACCGGATGCTGAGGGTGTAATTGATTGAATTTATTTACCAGGTATTGCTCATAAGTATCAAAAAATTCGGGATCGAAATTAGCTTGATACAAATGCTTTAATACTTCCCTGATCGAAGTTTTATTTTTAATCCACATTTCGCAAACTTCATGTCTATACCTGATACCCATCAAATTGAAGCCTATTACATTTCCGTTATCCTTTTTATAAGCAATTCGTATTGATTTTCTACCATCGGCATGCTCCCAGTACAAATGTTCTTCGTCTTCGGCTGGGTCAGTATTTATTTCACCATAAACCTGATACTCTATATCAATGAATTTGGCAGAATTGAAAAATATACCAGGCTGATAAGCGGTTTTAGTTCCACATAAAGTGTATGCTAATGTTTCTCCCTGGATGCGCCCGGTGTACCAAATTTGTTCTACCGGCTTTCGGCCCGGCCTGGGTTCTCTATGCTGAGCACAATCGCCAATAGCATATACATCCGGTACACTAGTGGCCAGGTATTCATCTACCAATACTCCCTTGTCAATCTCAATTTCGCTTCCTTCTAAAAAATTAATATTGGGATGAACACCAACCGTCAGCCCCACGAATTGACACTCAATTTCTTTACCAGATTTTGTAATTACACTTCTTACTCTTCCTTCAGTATCTGATTCTATACGGTCAAGTTCAGTATCCAATTGCAAGTCAATATCATGCTCGCCGATATGCCTGTTCACCATAGCCGATTCTTCAGCTGGTAACACCCGATTCCAAAAACTTGATTCTCTCACCAGCATGGTAACAGGAATCTTTCTACTGTGAAGCATCTCTGCCATTTCAATGCCAATCAAACCTCCGCCTACCACTATTGCCTGATCGATGTTTTGGGTATACTGCTCCATGGTTTGTAAATCAGGGATACCATACAACCCGGTAACCCCTTTTAAATCCTGGCCGGGCCATCCAAATTTATTAGGGGTAGAACCACTGGCAATAATCAAAATATCGTAGGTAATAGAATCATGATCCCGAAGCGTAAGTGTTTTATCCTCAGTGTTTACACTTTTTACATAATCTTTGAGTAGCTGAAGTTTATTTTTACTCCAAAACCAATCTTCATAAGGCTTGGTATGGTGGTACTCCATGTGGCCCATGTAAATATACATCAATGCCGTGCGGGAATAGAAATATTCCGTTTCATCGGATATAATGGTGATTGCATGATCGCTTTTTTTACGGATGTGCCTGGCCGCGGTAATACCGGCAATACCATTCCCAATGATCACAATGTGTTTCATAGCAGCAATTTATCACAATTTTAGCAGAAAAGTAATACTTAAGCTGTCAACTTTCTGACAAAGGCTACTAAATAATATTTTTAAGTTGCAAAAATTTAGATAAGCCGTAAATATTATTAGCATCCGTAGAAGCGGTAACACATATTTTTATAAAAAGTATCATAGCTAAAATTCTTCCGTCTTAGAGAGCTAATTCATCATACCATAAAAAAAGTCCTGCTATATTTTACTACAGCAGGACTTTTCAATTAATAATATCTGTTGTGTATTTTTTAATCAGGAGTATAAGGATAATCTTCCTGTGCGTATACATCTTTATAAGCTTCCTCTACCGGTGGGTAAGGCGATTCTTCGGCAAATTTTACCGCGTCTTCTACTTGCTGCTTTATTCCTTTTTCTATTTCTTTCAAGTCATCTTCACTTGCCATTTTCTTATCAAGCAATTTTTTACGCACCTGCTCTATTGGGTCTCTCAGCTTATACTGTTCCAATTCTTCTTTGGTACGATACTTTGCCGGATCAGACATGGAGTGTCCTTTGTATCGGTAAGTTCTCAACTCCAGCAATGTAGGTCCTTCGCCTTTTCTTGCCTTTTCTGCTGCCTCTGCCATTGCTTCATGTACGTCCCATACACTCATAGCATCAACTGAATGTGCCGGCATGTCGTAAGCTGCGGCTAATTGATAAAGGTTGGTCACGTTGCTACTTCTCTTTACTGAAGTACCCATGGCGTAACCATTATTTTCGATAGCATAAATCACAGGTAGTTTATAAAACATGGCCATGTTCAATGATTCATGAAATGCGCCTTGTCTTACAGCACCATCACCCATGTAGGTGACACAGATGTTTTTGGTTTTGTTATACTTTTCGGCAAATCCAATACCAGTTCCCAAAGGAATATTACCACCCACAATTCCATGTCCGCCAAAGAAGTTTTTTTCTTTATCAAACATGTGCATGGAGCCGCCTTTTCCTTTTGAAATACCCGTTTGCTTGCCAAAAAGCTCAGCCATGATAGCTTTAGGATCAGAGCCTAGCCCGATAGGATGGGCATGATCACGATAGGCAGTTATATATTTATCATCATTACCCAGGGCTGTAACGGCACCGGCTACACAAGCTTCCTGACCAATGTATAAATGGCAAAAGCCTTTTATTTTTTGACGACCATATAGTTGACCGGCCTTTTCTTCAAAACGCCGCATCAACATCATTTTTTCAAACCAAAACATGTACGTTTCTTTCGAATATTCTTTCTCCGCTTTAGCTTTACTTTTCGAGGTTTTGGTTTTTTCTTTCGTTGTTGCCATATTTTACTTGATTTCTATTAAGTCTTTAGCAATTTTGTTTCGTTATCAGATAATAGTGTCAACACTATTTGATTCTTTAGTGTTGCGAAATTAGTTAAAAAAGATACAATTTTATAATATAATGCACCTGCAACAGATAAAATTATCGAATTATAAAAATTATGAATCACTGGAGACGCTATTTTCTGAAAGAATAAATTGCATTGTAGGTGCCAATGGCACGGGTAAAACAAATTTGTTAGATGCTATTCATTATTTGAGCATGAGCAAAAGTGCCTTCACTACCATTGAAACTCAAAATATTAGACACCAACAAGACTTTTTCTTTATTGCTGGTAAATTTGAGTTAGAAAATAAAAAACATAAACTGATGGCCAGCTTGCAAAAAGGCCAAAAAAAAAGCCTGAAAGTAAACAATAAAGCTTATGACAAAATAAGCGAACATATTGGAAGGTTTCCAGTGGTGATGATTGCCCCCGACGACCAGGAATTGGTAAAAGAAGGCAGTGAAACAAGACGCAAATTTTTTGATGGGCTGCTATCTCAAATAGACGGGGCATACCTGCAGCACCTCATTACTTATTATAAAGTGCTGAAGAATAGAAATAGCCTGCTCAAGCAATTTGCCGAAAAGGAATATTTTGACAGAGATTTGCTCGAACCTTACAGCCAGGGCATTTTACACTATGGCCAATTAATCTATGAGCGAAGAAAAGCTTTTTGTCAAGAATACCTACCTCTTTTTACCAAGCATTACAGCCAGCTAACCAGTGGTAAAGAAGAGGTGAACCTAAAGTACATTTCCGAATTACAAACCGACAATTTTGAATTAGAATTTAGCACCAATCTATCCCGGGATCGAATATTACAGCGTACCAGCATGGGGGTTCATCGCGACGATTTTTTATTCGAAATAGGAGGATACCCTTTGAAAAAATATGGATCGCAAGGACAACAAAAATCATTCGTGGTGGCTTTGAAGTTGGCCATGTTTGAGATTATTCAACAAAAAAAGGAATTTAAGCCCTTGCTACTACTAGACGACATTTTTGATAAACTGGACGAGCAACGCATCAATCGGTTGATGGAAATGGTGGCAGGCAATACATTTGGTCAAATTTTTATTACGGATGCCCGCGAGGAACGAACCCGGAAAATACTGAAAAAAAATAAGCTGGAGGCAAAAATAATTAATGTGCAAAAAGATTGAACAAGACCTGATTTTTTCTAATTTTTGTGAAAGCAATGCCTTTAAAAGATAAAATATCGCAACGAGGCTCTAACACTGAGCCACTAAAAGACCTACTGCAGGAGCTCTTTAAAGAATACCGCATAGAAAAGAAGGTAGGGCATGCTACCTTGCAAAATCAATGGCATAAAATAGTAGGCAAAGCTGCCGCCAATCGAACTAAGCAAATTTCTTTTAAGAACAAGGTAATGTTTGTAGAGTTTACCTCTGCCTCTCTCAAGCACGATATGAGCATGAAAAAAAGCCTGCTGCTGCAACGTATTAAAGAAGATTTTGGTGACGACCTGGTAGAGGAGATTGTTTTTATGTAAGGGTGAATGCAATAATATGCCTGTGGATAAATTATCAGATTATATTTGCTAGTAAATTTTCTGAGATCGAAACTCTAGAGATTATTACTGTAATTCTATAATAGTAAATGAAAGATTTTAAGCATACATAAGGTTATTATTGCTTTCAACCCAAAATAGGTATTAGAAAGGCTACTCCCACTAGAAACCCCTTCAAAATCAGTCGCTACGATAGATTTTTCTAAATCATTATAGCAGTGTTATGCTCTGCTCGTGAAATTAATTCCTGATTATATTAAGGATTGATTACACGATAATTTGAGATAACCCTCTTGCATCAAATGGGCCAAAGAGTTAAATGCCAGCGTATTTTATTAAGTCATTAGTATTGCTTTTATTTTGCTTTCCTTAAAAAGTTTTTTTGTATTTTTACAAACGTCGAAAAAATTTATATTATGAAAATATCAAAGTTCTATTCCGTATTAATAATTCTTTTTATATCAACGGTAATGGTACGCTGCAGTGATGACGACTCGCCATCCTTAAGAACTATTGCAGATATCGTTATCGACAGTGAAAACTTTACTCTTCTTGAGAAAGCCTTAGTACGCACTAACTTGATTAACACTTTTCAGGAAACCGGAACCTATACGGTTTTTGCACCTAACGATGCAGCATTTACCCAGGCTTTAGTTGAAATTGGGGTTGCATCTATTGATGACATCCCTATCGATGTACTCACAGCTTTATTACAAAACCATGTTTTATCAAATCGGCTTGAGGCTACAGATTTGACCAGTGGGTACGTAAAAACAATAGGCACTAACAGCGATGCAGATTTTATTGATGCATATATTCATGTTGACGGTGCTGTTGTAAAAATAAATGATGGAGCTGAGGTTGAAAATGCGGACATCTTAGCATCAAATGGTGTAATTCATGAAATCGATGAAGTTATATCGGTACCTACAATAGGCACTTTGATTGATGCCAATTCAGATTTTTCTATCTTGATATCAGCACTCGAGCAAGAAAAACTAATTTCGCTACTTATTTCACCCTCCAGTTTGGGAACCCCTTTTACAGTTTTCGCTCCAACAAATGATGCATTTGATGCATTGTTCGGAGAAACTAACGCGAATAACATTAGTGATTTACTAGACATCGGTGACCGAGATATTTCGAATACGAGCGATTTAGATGAGATACTGCGTTATCATATTATTATAAATCAAATGTTGAGAGATGATGATCTTTCTGACGATGACGTATTGACAACGTGGCAGGGAGAGACTTTAACCATAAACCGTTCCAGCGACGATACAATTACCGTTACTGAAGCAAATGATCGCGTGATTAGCGTGCAAACTACTGATGTTACTGGTTCAAATGGCGTAATTCATATTATCAGCAACGTCTTGATTCCAGGAAGTGTAGGGTAATTCATAGACAAGCGATCAGGCAGGATGATATAGATTTATTCTTTAACTAGCATTGCATTTCCTTTTCTAAAAAGTACTTTCGCATTGATATAAACGAAAAACCTGAATCTGTCTGGATTAAGGCAATAAGAAAGCTTGACGCTGTTGAAATTTTTTATTCCTTAGATGGCTTCACCTACAAGATGTTTAATCTGGCGTTTTTAGCCGACACAACCGGTAATGGTTGGAATGATGGCGGCAAGTCCCGATGGAGATGGTTTCGATGCTTTATTTGAAGATTTTTCGATAAAGCATTTGCCCGATATAAGGCGTAAAGAATGGCTTAACAATAATAAAGAATAAAAAGGTATCTTTCAAGTGAGGATACGGCCCAACAAAACTTTATTTGTTAAAAAAGTATGAAAACGGAAAAAGAAAAAATGCTTTCCGGTGATTTGTATAATGCCTTAGACCCTCAACTTTCAGAAGAACGTATGAAGGCAAGGTTATTAATCAAAAAGCTTAATGATTCTAGAGAGGATGAAGAAATAAATCGAGAAAGTATTATCAAAGAACTAATTCCTAATTCAGGCGATAATTTATGGTTGCAACCACCCTTTTATTGCGACTATGGTACCAATATAATTGTCGGCAATGGAGTGTTTTTTAATTTCAATTGTGTGGTCTTGGATGTTGCTCATGTAACAATTGGTAATCGAACAAAATTGGGGCCTAATGTTCAATTGTATACTGCTACACATCCTATCGATTATCAAGAGAGAGCAAAAGGTCTGGAATTGGGTAAAGCTATCACCATTGGAGAAGATGTATGGATAGGAGGAAGCGCGATTATTCTCCCGGGAGTTACTGTTGGGGATAGAACAGTAATTGGCTCAGGCAGTGTTATTACAAAAGATATTCCACCTGATGTAATTGCAGCAGGCAACCCTTGTAAAGTAATTCGTGAATTAGAACACTAAAATGAGATTTGGCCTTAAAAATTAAACACAACAGTTAAGCTTCAATAACGAGCGGTAGGGTGTTACCTAATAGAGCCTTCACCTGTAGATCCGTATAATTGATGAACTTGAGACACGTTTTAAGTTAAAGTACGGTTAGATTTTTAAGGATATCTCAAAAAAGTAATCTGAAATATCATCACAAAGAACTTGTGTAAACCCTAAATTTTTCCAAATATGGTTTAAATTTTCTTTACTACATTTGCATTTTATAATGTTAAGAAAAAGCAATTCCGTATATCTTGGTTCATAGTAAATAATGGGTAAAGCTGATATATTAAAAAATTATATTCTACCAAAATTAAAATTTGCAGCTGCATCATCTGTTGCAACATTGGTTGATTATGTCCTTTACCTGGTTCTTGAAGCGTTTTTCTTTACTCCGGTTATTTCCAATATCATATCTGCTTCGGTAGGTATGATTATTAATTTTTTTCTGCAGAAAAGGTATATTTTTATTCTAAATAGAAATGTAAATATCACCTTCATATTATCTATATCTTTTAGCCTTCTTGGCATATTATTTAGTACACTGCTAATCGGTTTTCTTACCAAGATTCCTTTCTTTTACGATCACCAATACATCACCAAATTAATTGTTTCCGGTATTATCTTTTTCTATAATTTTTACAGCAAACGTTTCGCTTTTGAAAATAAGTTTCTGGGAAAAGATTTCTTCAAAAAGAAAAAGAATAGAGATTGAATGCAATGGCATAAATAGCTTTTACGGCAGCACTAATATTAGTATTAAAATAAAAGTGCTGCCCAGATAGCTTTCTATTCCAAGCAGCACTTTGCTTTCAATATTTTTATTGAATTATCTGCGGGCTTCCTTTTACCATGAAGCTGCCGGTAACTACTCCCGAGGTTTTAGCATCTGCCAATCCTTCAAAACCAGGTTGCTTACCCCCCACACTTATGGTAAACGAGCCGGGTTCAATGGTCAGCATACCTTCTTCATTTACCATGGCGTAATCTTTTTCTGATAATGTGAAAGAAACCATTTCCGTTGCACCGGCTTCCAGGTTTATTTTTTTAAATGCGCCCAAAGTCCGTTGTGGCACTCTGAAACTGGCTGAATCATCTTTCACATACAATTGCACTACTTCCATGCCCTCCCATTCTCCGGTATTGGTCACTTCTACATTTACGGTCACATTGCCCTCAGCATCTGGCGATGTAGGTATTTGTAAACTATCATAAGCAAATTGCGAATAGCTGAGTCCATGACCAAATGGATAAAGCACCTCTCCGGTAAAAAATTTGTAAGTACGATTCTCCATATCATAGTTGGTAAAATCAGGCAGATCATCCACTGACTTGTAAAAAGTAACAGGCAATCTACCGGAAGGGTTGGCATCACCAAAAAGTACATCGGCAATGGCCTCACCGCCCATTTCGCCCGGATACCAGCTGTATAAAATTGCCGGTACATTTTGGTTTGCCCAATTAAATGCAACGGCGCTTCCCCCCATCATTACCAGCACAATTGGTTTGCCTAAAGAAGATATTTTTTGTATGAGTTCTTTCTGAATTTCCGGCAATTTAATATCCGTACGGTCGCCACCTTCAAAGCCGGCAAGTTTTACTCCCATTTCTTCTCCTTCTATTCGAGGGTGCAATCCCATTACCATCACTACCAGGTCCGAGTTTTTGGCAGCTTCAATGGCTGGTGTTTCCAGATCTTCATCAGGAATAGCCCAAAGTAAATGTGCTTGTGGATCTGTGCCATTATTATAATATTCAATTACAATCGGGTAGGTTTTGCCTTCTTCCAAATCGGCTTCAAAAGTATTGGTAGATGGGTGATGCTCATTGTAAAATTCAAATTGCTCCTCTCCGTTAAATGAAACTTTTGCTCCGTGAGCCGCATTAAAGCCAAATTGGTAAGTACCGCTTTTGGGTGGGGTAATGGTGCCTGACCAGCGTATGGCAAATGTATCGGCCTCTATGTCTGTAATGGGTGATCGGCCATACCAATAAAAGTCAATTAAGGTATCAACTTTAGTTTCTACGGGTTCGCCACTGAAATCAGCATTTTGATAATACTCGGCTTTCAATCCTTTGCCATTTACGTCTCCTGCAGGAGTTAGTGCTTTTGCCGGAATAGGTTTCATGGTAGGAAAGTCTTCAACAATATAGCTTCCCTCGGCGTAATTAATCGCCACTTCGTCACTTAGTTTATCTTTAATTCCTTCCAATACAGTTTTCAATTGGGTAGGCGTACCATGATAATTACCCAGCATTACCTGGTGGTCGTGTGCATTAGGTCCAATTACCGCGATAGACTTTAAATCTTTAGATAATGGCAGCATATTGTTTTCATTTTTTAATAAAACCAATGCTTCTTGCGATGACTGTAGTGCCATTTCGTGGTGCTCTTCGCTACCAACCACCTCGTAGTTGATTTTTGAGAAAGGCACATCTTTAGGATCATCAAACATTCCTAACTGAAAACGTGCTTTAAACAAGCGAATGACTGCCACATCAATTTCTTCTTCAGTTATCAGTCCTTGTTCTACCGCTTGTACCAATGCTGGATAAGTATCTCCGCAATTTAAGTCGGTACCGGATTTTACTGCCATAGTGGCTGCTTGCTCAGGTGTATCTACTACTTCATGATCGCCTTTTTCATAAAAATCATTAATAGCCCAGCAGTCGGAAACCACGTAACCATCAAATCCAAATTGTTCCCGCAAAATATTGGTTAGTAAAGTATCGCTACCACAACAGGGTTCTTCACGAAAGGCATTGTAGGCACACATAACTGATTGTACATTGGCTTCCGCTATCGTTTTTCTGAAATGCGGTAAATAGGTTTCCCACAAATCTTGCTCACTTACTTCAGCATTGAAAGAATGCCTGATGGGTTCCGGACCATTGTGCACGGCGTAATGTTTGGCCGTAGCAATGGTTTTAAAATATTTTTCATCATCGCCTTGCAATCCTTTAATAAAATTTACCGCCAGTTCCCCGGTTAAATAGGGGTCTTCTCCATAAGTTTCCTGTCCACGACCCCATCGTGGGTCTCTGAAAATGTTGATATTGGGTGTCCAAAAGGTGAGACCCATGTATATTCCTCTCATTTCCTGTTCGGCAAACTTGTGGTGCTTGGCCCTGGCTTCATCAGAAATTACAGTGGCAATTTCATGCATCAGGGGAGCATTCCAGGAGGAAGCCATTCCTATAGCCTGCGGAAATACGGTAGCTACTCCCGCACGACCCACACCATGCAGGCACTCGTTCCACCAGTTGTAGGCGGGTACTCCCAATCGCTCGATGGCTGGCGCTTCGTAGCGCATTTGCGCTATTTTTTCTTCCAGTGTCATCCGGCTTACCAGATCAGTGGCCCTTTCTTCAGCTGGTAGACTGGTATCCTGATAAGGTAATTGTTGACTAGTATCATCTTTAGAACCACAGCTACTGGCCCATATAAACAATACTACTATCCATAGTCTATTCATTTTCATAAATATTGAGTTTGTTTCAGGCAGGAAAGATATTAAAATTTTGAGCGGCAGAAAAGAAATTAATATTAAAGCATAAAAAAAGGACTGTCTGGTTAGACAATCCTTTTAATTAAATCTCGATTTGTTACTTTATTCCACGATCAATACCTCTATGGTAATACCATCGTCTACTCCTGTTCCTGTTTTAACTTCAATAACTCTGATCAAACCAAACTTACCTCCCTGATCTTCATCTAGCTTAAAGGCTACAATATCATCTTTGACAAGGTTAGTTGCCATTTGGCTATTTGCCCCCGCTGATGCATTAGTAAAAGCGTCTTGAATAAAAGATACATCGTCATCATTCGCCATAAAATCTTCGAGGCTGATATTGGTCATTTTCAATTCGGTTGTATTCAACTCATTCCAATCAGCAAGATTATAACTTGCATTGGAATTACCCACGTTATTAGGGAATTGAGCCGGAGATTGTAAGGTTGCCATGTTGGTTTGTCCGTAATAGTAACCAAAATCAATGTCTGCAGAACTAATGTTAGTACCAGCTTCTACATCATTAACAGAATACCTTTCCCCAGTTGTAGTGCTGAAAAAGGTTTTACTTGCTTCATCATCTGAGGGTGGCACTAATAGAAATTGTGTAAATGATCTCACCGTACTTGTAACCTCAATGGTAAAAATATCAGTGGTTGTTTCTCCCTCGTCATCAACTACTTCCAGCTCCAATTGTACATTTTGATCAATGTAGGCAGCAGATAATGTGTAAGTAAAAACAGTGTCGAATGAGGTAACATCGGTTCCGCTTGCTCTGGTACGTTCCCATAAATTAGTACTACTTCCGTCTACAATTTCGTTTACTCTAAAAACATTAAAACCTTCATCGGCAGTAATATCTACATCAAAAGAAAATACTTCACCGGCCCCACCGGATATTGTACCAAAATCATCGGGTGGAGTTACACTTACTGTCATAGTCGGTCCACCTAAATTCAGAATTCCTTCTTCGTCATCGCAACTTACTAAAAAAGCACTGATAATGAATAAAACTAAAAAATACTTCATAAAACTCTTCATGCTAGTCAATTTAATATTTATAAAATTAATTAAAAAAAGCCTTAAAACGCTTTAAGGCTATGTTATTTGTTAACGGGGTGGTATGGATTATGTTATCTTCTTTTTATGTTACCTCAGCAAAAAAGGTACTCACGTCATTTTCACTAATTTAATTGAATTAGTCATTCGTAAGTAATACTCTTCTCTTCTTTATCCACTGCAATTTTCTGTTGGCCAATGGTATCTATTTCAGTGTCTTTTATCCATCCCTGACTGGCAGCATGTCTGGCGGCTTCCATAGTATCTTTTACCAGTAAAAAGTCTACACCCAATTGCTTTATTTTCTTACCAGTAGCAATTACCTTTTCTCTTCGGCCAGAAGTAATTTCACGAATGTAAATCATTTTAACCCGGCCAGGATAATCTTTTACTACTTGCAGATAGATTTCCGGATCATGCTGGCCGGAATCTCCTATCAAAATGAAAGGAATTTCATGTACTATTTCAAAAATCCTTTCCACTTGAATTAGTTTATGCTTATCATGACTGCCGCTTATCAAATGTTCTTTGGTCAGACCCAGGTCGCGCAGCATTAGTGGTCCTTTAGGAATTTCGTGAATCTCCAGTAGTTCCATTAGAAATCCGTATAGATTCCATGGCGAACTTGACACGTAAAAAATTGGATTAATTTCAGCTGGGTGTGTTCCTTTTTGCAGTGCTTGATAAAAAGCCGCTACGCCTGGAAATGGAATCCTGGAATGTGCATTGCGAAACAAAGTGTTTTTCAGCATTTCCCGCACCCGCGTAGCACCAGTGGGCACTATAGTATCATCAATGTCGGAAATTATGCCATACTGGCTATTCTTGCCGGGAATAATCACGCGGTTAGTGGCTTTTACATCGCCTTGTTTTTTTAACACCTGGCTGCTTAGTTCTAAAGCTATCTTTTGCCATGGCGAATTTAATAAATAATTGGGGTCAGGCTTTAAACTTATTTGAAAGTAACCTTCGTCATCTGTACATGCAGTAGTAGAAATATTTCCTAAAGTAGCTTTTACTTCTACTTCGGGAATTTCCCAGGTTACAAATCGTTTGTACATATGCTTAAAGTTTTTCCATTGGCTATCTTCCAATTGTGAAACTCCTATACCTTTGTCTTTTAATACCCTCCCCAGGAAAAATATTTCTTCCCGATTGCCAAATCCGGCAAAGGGAACAATTTTTAAAGAGCGGATTAATCCCAATCTTTTCCCCAGCCAAAGTTTTGTATTAGAAATACCCATCTTGAGGGTATAAAGAATGGTTAAAAAATATCTTTTCAAAGGCTTTATCTTCTTTGCAGTCATTTGGCTTGCTATTGATTATCCTTTCAACCAGCGGAAATTTAGTATTGTTAAAAAAAACGAAAAACAGCTATCGAATAAAAGTGACTTCTTTTAAATCAAAAGTTACAATATCATTATCTATCATTATTTGTAGTTTTCCACAATCATCAATTCCGGTTATAGATCCTTCAAATTCATGATCAGATTTAAAAATCCGGCTTTCGGCAAACCAATACATGTTTTTATAGTATTCCATTTTTAAATTTTTTAAATCTAAATTCCTTAATTGCAGATATCTTTTTTCCAAATGATCAATTAAGTTGTTGAGACATCCTTCCAGGTTATATCTTTGGTTCGTTATTTGATATAGAGAAGTGGCATTGACAATAGAAAATTCATTCTGGTTTATATTTAAACCAATACCTACTATACTTTGGGATATGTGATGTCCTTTCAAAAAGTTTTCTATTAAGATGCCACAAATTTTCGAATTTTGGTAATATATGTCATTGGGCCACTTTATCTTTACACTATTACCTAATATTGTGCTTAGGAAATCTCTGATGGCCAAAGAAATGAAGATATTCAAATAGAAATTATCAGCAATATTTAAAAATTGAGGCTCGAAAATAGTAGAGAATGTAAGGTTTTGTTGAGCAGTAGCTAACCATTGATTACCTCTTTGCCCTCTACCGGATTCTTGATGATCAGTAATTATTATGCTACCTTCGTCAAGATTTTCTTTTTTTAATAATTCAGACGCTATGTCATTAGTTGAATGACATTTTGGCAAATAAATTAGATTTTTGCCTAAAATTTCAGTATTGGTATATATTTTATACAATTATTAATAAGCATTTATTGTGCAATTTTAAAAATAAAGTATGGATAAAAAAAAGAGTAGAGAAAACTCAGAAGAATTAACACAATCTGTAGTGAAAGGGATGCAAGAGAAGAAGGCCAATGATGTTACTTTACTCAACCTTAACAATGTACCAAATGCAGTTGCCGACTATTTCGTCATTTGCACAGGTACTTCAGATACCCACCTGAGCGCTATAGCTGATTCCGTTGAAAAAGAAATTCGGGAAAACCAAAATGAGCATCCATGGCACAGGGAAGGCAATCAAAACAAAGAATGGATTTTACTTGATTACGTAAACGTGGTAGTTCATATCTTTAAGCAGGAAACCAGAACATTTTATAATATAGAAAATCTTTGGGGTGATGCCGAGTTAATAAAGGTTGATAATGATCTTAACATTACATCCAATAACATTAATTTATAAATTTCGTTTAGCATACAATTCATTTAAAAAATTTAAAAAATAGATAATGGCAGATAAATTTGATAATAAAAAAAACCTAATGCCAAAAACACCTAAAAAGCCGAATTTACAATTGTGGGTGATACTACTGTTGGTAGGTGTAATTTTCATCATTGCGTATATCGCCAATAATACCTCAGTAGAAGATATTTCTCCTCGCACATTTTGGAATATGGCTGAAGAAGGTGAGATAAAGAAAGTAACTGTAATAAAAAATAAAGATCAGGTAGAAGTTACCCTTACCCAAGATGCTCTTAATAAGTCAGAATATAAAGATCTACGAGAAAATGTCTTTGCTGCCGAAACAGGGCCTCACTTTCAGCTTAATATCATAAACGCGGAAGAATTTCAGAACAAACTCGATGAAAAGAACGATCAACTAGCCGATCAGGGAAAACAAATTGAATACGACATTGACGAAAGAAGCGATTTTGGTGGCTTATTTGCTACCTGGGGCTTTTTACTGTTAATTCTTTTTATATTTTGGTTTTTGATGCGCCGCATGACCGGTGGTGGTGGTCCCGGGGGTCAAATTTTTAATATTGGAAAATCGAAAGCAGCACTTTTCGATGCAGAAAGTAAAGTGAAAATTACTTTTGGCAACGTGGCCGGATTAGATGAAGCCAAAGAAGAAGTAAAAGAAATTGTTGATTTTTTGAAAAACCCTTCAAAATTTACAAAATTAGGTGGTAAAATTCCCAAAGGAGCATTATTGGTTGGAGCACCAGGTACGGGAAAAACATTATTGGCCAAAGCAGTAGCCGGCGAAGCTGAAGTTCCTTTTTTCTCACTATCGGGTTCCGATTTTGTAGAAATGTTTGTAGGAGTAGGAGCTGCCCGGGTGCGCGACTTGTTTAAGCAAGCCAAAGAAAAAGCACCATGTATTGTATTTATAGATGAGATAGACGCAATTGGTCGTATGCGCGGTAGAGGGCAGATGCCAGGATCTAACGATGAACGTGAAAATACACTTAACTCACTATTGGTAGAAATGGATGGGTTCTCAACCGATTCCGGAGTAATAATATTAGCAGCTACTAACCGCCCCGATGTATTAGACTCAGCCCTATTGCGACCCGGTAGATTTGATCGTCAAGTTTCTATTGATAAGCCTGATTTGGTAGGTCGTGAAGCTATTTTTAAAGTGCACCTGAAGCCTATTAAATTATCAAAAGAAGTTGATGCTAAAAAAATAGCTGCTCAAACCCCTGGGTTTGCCGGTGCTGAAATTGCCAATGTTTGTAATGAAGCTGCATTGATAGCCGCTCGTAGAGATAAGGAGGCTGTAGATATGCAAGATTTTCATGATGCCATTGATAGAGTGATCGGTGGGTTGGAAAAGAAAAATAAAATTATTTCTCCTGAAGAGAAAAAAATTGTGGCTTATCATGAAGCAGGGCATGCCGTAGCAGGTTGGTTTCTTGAGCATGCCGATCCGTTAGTAAAAGTAAGTATTGTGCCTCGAGGTGTTGCAGCTTTAGGATATGCACAGTATTTGCCCAAAGAGCAATTTTTGTATCAAACAGAGCAATTGCTCGATGAGATGAGTATGGCTTTGGGAGGTAGAGCTGCTGAGGAAATTATTTTTGGAAAGATTTCAACCGGAGCTTTAAGTGACTTAGAGAGGGTAACCAAGGTAGCTCACAGCATGGTTACCGTTTATGGTATGAATGATAAATTAGGCAACATTTCTTATTATGATTCAAAACCTAATGATTATAATTTTAATAAACCTTATTCAGAGTCAACTGCCGAAACTATTGACCAAGAAATAAGAAAAGTGATAAGTGCTACTTATCAGCGTACAAAAGATATGCTTTTGAGCAAAAGAGAACAATTGGAAGTAGTAGCAAAAGAGCTTTTGGATAAAGAAATTATTTTTCAAAATGATCTGGAGCGTTTAATAGGTAAGCGCCCTTTCGATAAGCAAACTACGTATCAGGCATTTACTGAAGGAGGAGAAAAAAGCAAACCTCAAACTGTGCCCGATGCAACTACCATAGATGAAAAAAATAGTGATGATGACTCAGACAATGATAAGCTGGAAGAATCATCAGTGAATGATAAAAAATCAGAATAGAGATTTTTGAATTTAAATTGAAAAGACCGGAGGATGAATTTGCTTCGGTCTTTTTATTTTTGTAGTCTACAAAGCTACTTATGGATAGAGTAATACAATTAAAAGAAGGCAACAAAGTATATTTTGCTTCCGATTTTCATTTGAAAACAGGTGCACAGCAGCGTGATACCGTACGTGAAAAAATAATTATAAATTGGCTCAACCATATTAGCAACGATGCACAGGAGATAATTCTTTTAGGCGATATATTTGATTTTTGGTTTGAATATAGGCAGGTAATTCCAAAAGGCTGTGTGCGATTGCTGGGCAAATTAGCAGAGCTATCTGATAAGGGTGTAAATCTTTCTATATTTTCTGGCAATCATGATATGTGGATGTTTGGCTATTTTGAAGAAGAAATGGGCATCCCTGTTTTTCATAAGCCACAAAGCTGGCAAATTAACCAACTTAAAATACATTTAGGCCATGGAGATGGTTTAGGACCAGGTGACGCTTCTTATAAATTATTGAAGCGAGTATTTCGTAGCAAAACCTGCCAATGGTTATTTTCAAAAGTACATCCCACCATCGGGATGGGGATCGCTCACCGGTGGTCGAGTCATAGCCGCATCCGAAGCAATAAAAAAGAAGAACCATTTTTAGGAGATGACGAGTGGCTTTTGCAATATTGTAAATTGATTGAAGAAAAGCATCATCACGACTTCTACTTATTTGGTCATCGTCATTTACCTCTCGAGCTACCCATCAATCAGCAAAGCAAATATATTAACCTGGGTGAATGGATGAATTACTACACTTTTGCCAGCATAGATAAAGATAATTGCCAGCTTGAAAAGTGGCTTCAATAATATTATTACTTCATAAAAAAAGCCTTCAACATATTGAAGGCTTAAAATTTTTTTGCTACCAAAAAAACTATCTTATCTTGACGATAATACCCTTAACCGTTGAAGCTGTTTTTTAGCTTCCTGAATTTGTGTGCTTTCCGGATATTCGTCCACTATTGTTTCGTAGCTTTCAGCCGCGGCTTTAAATTCACCGGTCATTTCATGGGCCAAAGCCTCTTTCATAAGATAGTTAGGCGTGAAAAAATCATTTGGTTTATATCGGGCTGCTTTATCATAAAAATTGGCAGCTTGCTCGTAATTTTCTTGTTCCATATAAGCATCACCAATTAATACATAGGCTCTGGCCTGAATTACATAATCGCTCGAGCTAAATTTTTCCAAATGTTCTATTGCCTGTTCAAATTGACCCAATTTCAAGAAACTTACACCAGCGTAATAATGGCTAAGATTAGCTGCTTCGGTCAAAGGGTAATCCTCAATAATTTCTAAAAACCCAAAATTATTACCGTCGCCATTTAAAGCCAAACCCAAACTATCAGCATCAAAGTAGTATTGTGCCTGGAACATTTCGCGCTGAGCTATTTTGTTTTGATTTTTTGTATAATATTGGTAAAGAAAGAAGCCAATAATTGCCACTGCAATTATTCCTCCTACAATTAGGACTAACTTTCTGTTTTTTTCCAGGTATTGCTCAAATTTTGATATATTATCAGCAATTACTTCCGGATTTTCAATTGCTTTAGCACTTGATTTTTTATCTTGCTTACGATTAGCCTTTGCCATTTTATCTTATTTCTTAATATTTATTCTACGTTTTGTAAAATGAGGTGCAAATTTAGGAAAAATTTTATTCTCATTCTCATATCAGACAGCATAACGTGCAATTATTTACATAAATTATGTAATGTAAAAATAAACTGCTGCTTTTGTCACCCCATATCAGTCTAATAAAAATTTTAGATTAATAAAACTAGCATATATATTTGAGGAAAGCAGCGCAAAATATAGATTTGTATAATAATTTTTTTACTTAAATACTTCTTATGCAGTCCCAAGCAATTATTATCCGTGATCAGCTTCAACAAGAATATAAAGATATTTATACTGATGAGGCACTAGCCGCGCTAGAGGCAATGGTACCTTTTAATAAGAAAATAAAGCAAGCCATGCACGATAGACAAGCGCGTCGTGAAAATCGTGAAGAAAAAAATAGCAGAATCGACTTTCTTGCTCCGCAAGAAAATATTACGCTCACAAATATTAAAGTACAAGATGCCCGTGATGGAAAATTTGAGGGAGGAGTGATTCCACCCGATTTGCAGAGGCAATGGATACAGGGCACCGGCCCCGCTGCTAAACCAAATGCTACTTTGGAGTCAAGTATACGAAATGTAGCCTATGCATTACTTTCCGGTGCCGATGGTTGGATGTTTGACGGAGAAGATGCACTAGGGCAAATTGACACCATGTCGTTAGATAATCAGCGAAACTTAAAACTTGCCATCGCCCAAGATCCTCTATTTTTAAAAGTAGCGGAGCAAGTATCCGGAGAAATGAATCGGTGGGCTCAGGGATTTTTTGGCCGCGATATTATTCAAAATTGGCAAGAGCAACTCAATTTTACCACTGTTATTTTCAGGGCTAGAGGACTGCATCTCGATGATCGCCATATCAGAGAAGGCGATGGAACTCAATTGGCTGCTTCTATTGCCGATATGACGCTTTACGTGGTTAACAATTACAAAAATTTACAAAATAGCAATGCATCTATAGTTCTCTACCTGCCCAAAATTCAAACGGCTGGTGAAGCCGCACTGTGGAATCAAATGCTTGATCACCTGGAGCAACAAATCGGATTAAATGCTGGTACGATAAAAGTGTACGTGCTGGTAGAGCAGCTGGAAGCTACTTATCAATTGATGGAGATTAGGGCGGCACTGGGTAAGCATTTTGTGGGTTATAACACTGGCCGATGGGATTATATCAATAGCGTATCCGATGCCATGGCTTGGGATAAAAGTTTTGTAAATCCCAACATAGAAGATATAGTGATGACGTATGGCTACATGCGCACCTATGAAGACAGGGTAAGGCGAGTGGTAAACACAGCAGATGCCAATGGCAATTTTGCACTTTGGCAAGGAGGCATGGAACCAAACATTCCGGTAGGATCAAAAGAAGGAGTGGAAGCCAGCATGAAAAAAGCTACGGCCGGCGCCGAAAGAGAGCAAAGCGAGGGTGCCAGCGGAAAATGGGTGGCGCATTGGAAAATGGTGCACATTATAAGGCCGGTATGGGAAAATGTGGGCAAAGCGAATCAAACCGGCAGAGAATTTCCTCCATTGACTTATACCCAGGCTGATGCAGATGCTCTAATATTATTAGAGCCAGCCAACAGAACTATAAGAGGAGCACGCAACCTGCTGAGCGTAGCTTTGCAGTATGGCAATGCTTTTGGCCAGGGAATGCAAGCAGCAGCACTTAAGCCTGCCGACTTCTTTGGAAATGATGACATTTTGTACCTGATGGAAGATATGGCCACGGGTGAAATAAGATTAAGTATACTTTGGGAATGGATCCATAAAGCAGCGGAACTTACCGAAGATGATATGGAAACAGGAAGCAAAAAGGGAGATAAGTTTTCTTCTGCCTTGTTTGAAAGGTTATTGGCAGAAGAATACGAAAAATTACTCGAAGCCAGCAACCGCGACGTATTCGATTCATCTAAAACCACTACCTTGCCCATAGCCAAAGAAATAGTTGAAAAATATGTGCTTGATGAAGTTAAGTATCCCTGGTACATCGATTTGTTGAATATTAACTTAAATAATTTTGATTTGGAAGAAGCAAGAGGACGAATTGAATTGTACATGAAAACTTATAAAAAGGAAGGAAAAAGAATTACCGAAAATCTGGATTTTACGGCTTGATGTAATTTTCGACAAGAGTGATTCAAATCATGTTTTGATCTATTATAGTATGCTAAATTTGATCATATTTTTTAATGAAAATTAAATAGAACAAAACATGAAAAAATTATTCTTGTCAATTTTTTTGCCATTGTGCTTACTATTTTTCAGTTGCGACAATTCTAAAAACAATCAACAAACCAATGGAGAAGCCTCCAATACCCGAGAGGAAGTACTGAGCGAAGATGCTTACAGTCTGCTTCAAACCCGCTGCCTGATTTGCCATACGGATAAAAACTTGCCACATGATGAATTAATTGCCCCACCAATGGCAGCAGTAAAAAATAGATACGCGGATATTACCAATAGTAAGGAAGCTTTTATCAAACGAATGGTTGAATTTACTTTAACCCCTACCACCGATGAGGCAATTATGTACGGTGCTGTTAGACGATTTAACTTGATGCCAGCGGTCGTTATACCGCAAGATACCTTGCGGAAAATAGCTGCTTTCCTCTATGAAAACGATATATCTTCTCCAGATTGGTTTGCAGAACACTACAAAGAAATGCACCCGGAAGGGCAGCAAGGTATGTCACTGGCCATTGTTGATAAAATACAACAAATCGATAAACTAGTACAGCAAAAAATTGCCGGACAATCAGGATTAAGCATAGACCTGCAAACACACGAAAGTCTGCAAAAAGTAACAGCAAAAGTAGAAAACACA
>Ga0207419_1000478_pt1 | contig 34998 bp, 27 predicted proteins | sample ElkSloMetagenome_4_FD_184723 | JGI IMG/M metagenome (GOLD analysis project Ga0207419, IMG submission 184723) | Hot spring microbial communities from Elkhorn Slough, Monterey Bay, USA - MD2A (version 2) | ecosystem: Environmental > Aquatic > Marine > Intertidal zone > Estuary: Microbial mat ...
CCATTGAAATCCTGCAAAAAATAACCAAATCGCACTTTTCCTTCATCCATGGTATTGTTAACCGCCATTTGTACGGGCAAGGTGAGTATATCGTAATAAGAACGTCTGCCCGAAAGCATAAATGAAGTCTGGTGTTTAATAATTGGCCCCTCCACGGTTAGTTTAGAAGAAACCATACCTACCGAACCTGTGACTTTATATTCATGCATATTTCCTTCTTTCATGCGCACATCAAGTACAGATGATAGTCTGCCGCCATACCGTGCCGGGAAGCCACCTTTTAATAATGAAACATTTCGAATAGCATCTGCATTAAATACAGACATAAATCCAAATAAATGGCTGGCATTGTATACCGGAACGCCATCAAGTAAAATAAGGTTTTGGTCGGGGCCACCACCCCTTACATAGAAACCGCTTGATCCTTCTGTGCCGCCCTGCACTCCGGGCATTAACTGTAGTGATTTAATAATATCCACCTCACCCAAAAGAACCGGGAGCTTTTCAATTTTTGCAGGTGTTAAAGTAATTTCACCCATCTGCGATGATAAAACTTTTTGACGTGGAGCCTGATCAGAAACAGTTACTTCTTCTAATTCAGTAGAAGGGTTCAGTTCAAAGGTTAAAAAAGTGTCGCTACGGGCGGTAAGTGAATATTGTTTGGTTTCATATCCTACATAAGAAACAACAATATTTATGAAGCCGGCAGGGAATTTTTGACTGAAAAAACCATACTGATTGGTTACTGTACCCGATTTGGTTTCTGGATTGTAGATTGTAGCAGAGAATAAGGACTCGCCGGAGGCTGCATCCGATATCGTTCCACTAATGGTAATGTTTTGTGCCTGGATAGATAGGCAACCGCCCAAAAAGATAATAATCAGAATTTTCACTAAACTTATTTTTAAAGTAAACCTTATAAATTAATATTTGTAACTGGTTTGAAAAAATTTGCGTGAAAGTATGGGCAAAGATTAACTTAATTATGAAAAAAAGAAGATAGAATAAAATTAATGTGTAAAATCCTAAGACGCTATTACAAAATGTCAATACAATCTTTTACACCAAAACGGTAAATTGTAAACAAAATTATATATTCTTTTTAAATTTCACATTAAATTTAAAATCCCCATTCAATTCGTTGATTTTCTCTTTAAATAAAGTGACTTTCCATTGTTTGAGCAGATGGAATTTCAGTTACCAAAAAATGGCTGCAAAAACTAATCTACAGCCATTATTAAACCTTTCCTGCGGATTTACTATCTTAAACTAGCAATTTCATCAAGACTTTTCTTTATTTCTTCTTCAGAAACGGAAAAATTAGTTAGCTGACCCGTCAAATATTTGTCGTACGAGGCGAGATCAAAATGGCCATGCCCGGAAAAGTTGAACAGAATAGTTTTGCTTTTTCCTTCTTTTTTTGCCATTTCAGCTTCTTTCACCACCTGGGCAATGGCATGGCAGGTTTCCGGAGCAGGGATAATGCCTTCTGTACGTGCAAATTTGACTCCCGCATCAAAAGTTTCCAGTTGTTCAACCGCAGCCGCTTCAATAAGTTTATCTTTTAAAAGCTGGCTTACAATGGCACCTGCACCATGATATCTTAAACCACCGGCATGAATTTGTGCAGGTACAAAGTTATGGCCCAGGGTGAACATCGCAATTAAAGGTGTATGGCCAACAGTATCACCAAAATCGTACTGAAATTGACCTTTGGTAAGCTTAGGACATGAGTGGGGTTCAACCGCTACACAGCGAATATTTTTTCCATTCACCAGGTTTTCACGAATAAAAGGAAAAGAGATACCAGCAAAATTTGACCCTCCACCGAAAGGTCCAATAACCACATCCGGAAAATCATCTGTTTTCTCAAACTGCTTGAGCGATTCAAGTCCAATAATTGTCTGATGCATAAGCACATGGTTCAAGACACTTCCCAAAGAATATTTTGTGTTTGGATCTTTGGCAGCCATCTCCACAGCCTCTGAAATAGCGATGCCCAAACTTCCGGGGGAATCGGGGTTCGCAGCCAATATCTGCCTTCCTGATTCGGTAAGTTCGCTGGGAGAAGGAACCACATCGCCACCCCAGGTATTAATCATAAATTTTCGGTAAGGCTTTTGCTCATAGCTTACCTTTACCATAAATACTTTAATATCAATATCAAAGATACTTCCTGCAAAACTAAGCGCACTGCCCCACTGGCCAGCACCGGTTTCTGTGGTAATATATTTAACACCCTCTTTTTTATTATAATAAGCCTGTGCAATTGCCGTATTGGGTTTGTGCGAGCCGGCAGGACTAACACCCTCATTCTTATAATAAATTTTTGCAGGCGTATCCAGAAGCTTTTCAAAGTTGTAGGCCCTTATCAGGGGACTGGGCCTGTACAAGGTATATACATCCAAAACCTCCTCGGGAATATCTATCCATGTATCGGTAGCCATTTCCTGTTTGATAAGCTCCATAGGAAAAAGCGGTGCCAGATCATCAGGACCGAGTGGCTGCCGGGTTCCCGGGTGAAGTGGAGGCATCATTTTGTTTGGCATGTCGGCCTGGATATTGTACCATTGTGTGGGCATTTCTTTCTCAGACAGAAAGATTTTTCTGGTTTTGGTCATCGTTTTTTGGTTTAAATTATGTTTTATAACAGTGTTTACAAATATAATTACTATTCCTTTATAGACAAATTATGCTTTAAATTCTTTTTCTCAATCCGGTTGTTTTTGTTAATGAGAAAGTGATATTGTAATATGTAAGCATTGAATTCATTACATTTTTTTATTTTTGTGCTTCTAAATCCAACTAACTTATTTTTCCAAAATTTATAAAATGAACAGGAAACACATAAACGTAAGCGGAAAAGAACTTTCATATTTTGATAATGAAACCCAAGGATTTCCTTTGATACTATTACATGGCAATTCTTTATCAGCCTCTCTTTTTAAGAATCAGTTTGAAGGTGACACACTCAAAAAATATCGCCTTATTGCCCCTGAGCTTCCGGGCCATGGGAATTCAACACGCAGCTCCAATCCGGAAAATGATTACGGTGTTATGCGTTTTATTAGCATCCTTAAAGCCTTTATTGATAAATTGAGTTTTAAGGAATTTGCATTATTTGGCCATTCTCTGGGAGGACATATCGCTATAAATTTACTTCCGCATTTTAATAACTGTAAAGGATTTATTGCATTGGGAACTCCGCCATTAAAATCACCTTCTAATCCCCATGAAGCATTTCTTCCTTCGCCGTTTGTAGGTTTAGGATTTAAGCCTGACCTCACAGATGAAGAAAAAAGAATGCTGGCAGCAGGTTTTCTTGCAGAGATACACCCTGAGTTGGACTCAGTTATTGAAGCCATTTCGAATGCAGATCCATTGGTAAGGTCGTATATCGGGAAATCTATTACCGATGACAAAAGCAGTGATGAAACTGCTATTATAAAAAACAAAGGAAAAGAAATAAAAATTGCGCTTCTTGCTGGAGAAAATGACAAATTGATAAACCTCAGCTATATAGAATCTCTTTCTTTACCTTTATGGAAAGACACCCCCCTGATACTTAAAAATGGCAGTCATTCGGCTTTTATTGATCTCCCGCTCGACTTCAATGCATTAATAGCAAGTTTTTTAGAGGATTTATAGCGTTGTTTGGTAATAAACTGTTATTTATTAATTTTCTTAAAATATTCGCCTTCACGCACCTCTGTTTGTTGCCTAAAATACCCCATGGTTATGGGTTTACCATTTCGAAAGTAATCAATTCCGCCCCAGGAGTGTTTAATTTCCCTTATTTCAACTACGCCATCGGAGCGGATGATGACAAACCGATTTATTGTGGACTTAGCGTTTTTATATACCTCCTGCGTTACTCCCGGCGGATAGTCGAGTTTTAGTTTCTCCAGATAATCTTCTAATTCTTTGTTGCTTGCAAATTTGATCTCTATCAATTCAGAAGATTTTCTGCCTTCATTATCAGGTGCTCCTTGTTTTTTTGTTTCTGATTGATTGCCCCTTCCTAACAAGGCCAGGGTTTCATCGATTTTCTTTATGCGGGCAATTGGATAAGGCTCGTATTCCTTTATACTGAGGGCATCTCTGTATAGATTTTTGGCCTCTTGATAATATGCATCTTTATATTTTTTATCTGCTTGCGCTATAAGACTTTGATATTCTCTTTGTTTGCGAGCTTTTTCAGCAGCTAGCGCATTTTTTTCGGCCTCATCCTGCTTTAGCCTGGCTAATAGCGTATTGATTTCCTGAATTTTTGACTTAGCAAATTCATCACCGGGTTTTATCTCAATAGCCTCAGTATACAATTGTTTAGCTTTTAAATATTCAGATGCTTTATAGGCCTTTGTTGCATCATTTATTTTCTCCTGATAGGCTGCATTTTTAGCCAATAATGATAGCTGATCTTGGATTTTCTTTTTCTGATTGGCTGGATACTGTTCTTCAGGTTTTATTGAAAGCGCCTCTTCATAAATGGCCAATGCTTCATTGTATTGTTGAGCCGACATGTTAGCATCAGCCTTAGTGATAAGTTCATTGTATTGACGATTATTTTCCAGAATTGTATTTATCTCATTTATTTTATCTTTTGCATAAGGATCGTTTGACTTAATTTTTAATGCATTGGCATAAAGGTCTTTAGCAGTTGGATAGTTTCTTGATTTAAACATAGCATCTGCTGAGGTAATAATGCCCTGATATTCACTTAGTTTTTTATCTTGCTCAATTAAGTTCAGTGCCTTGTTCTTTTGACCATTTGCATACTCATCACCGGGCTTAATGCGAAGGGCCTGGTTGTAGAATGATACAGCTTCATTATATTCCTTAAGGGCTAAAAAATTATCTCCATTATCTACGGCCTTCTGATACTCTGCCAGCTTTGCTTCTCTTTCTTTCTCCAGGCTGGCAAGTTCCTTTTGATCTTCAAGCATTTTTTTTGCTTTTGCCAATAAGGCAAGCGTATATCCATCGGCATTTCTAATGGAAAGTGCTTGCTCAAAAGATTTAATGGCATCGGATGCGTTTTCTCCTTCTAAATGTTGTTCGCCAGCGGAAAGAAAAGCATTGAATTGTTGTTCTCTGGCTTTTTCTTGTGTTCGTTTGGCAAGCTCCCTATTTATGAATTCTTTTTGTTGTTTGGGGTAATCTGCCTCGGGATTGATGAGTAAAGCATTATCATATAATGAGAGGGCTAATTGATATTCTTTAGCTGACATCTTATTATCTGCTTCAGCAATGAGTTGCTTAAACTTTTTCTCATTTTGCTCTTTCATCATTGCAGCTTTTTGGCGGTTTTCCAGTATGCTATTAATCTCATTGATTTTAGCCATTGCATAAGGATCATTTGATTTAATTTTTAATGCATTGGCATAAAGATTTTTTGCTGTAGTATAATCCTCATTTTTTAACATAGCATCAGCAGAAGTAATAACCCCCTGGTATTCTGACTGAAGCTTCATTTCCTGAATTAAGTTTTCAGCTTTACTTTTTTGAGAAATGGCATATTCATCCCCTGGTTTAAGTGAAATCGCCTGATTGTAAAATGAGATAGCTTCATTATATTCCTTAAGGGTTAACAGGTTGTCGCCATTGTTTACAGCTTGTTGGTATTCCGCTTGGTTCGATTTTCGTTGTTGCTCTATATCAGCCAGTTTTTTTTGTTCTTCCAGCATTTTTTCCGCTTTGGTCAATAAGGCCAGGGTATATCCATCATTATTTTTTATGGATAGAGCATTTTTAAAATTTCTAACAGCTTCAGCTGCTTTATTTTCTTTTAAATATTGCTCACCCTGAGTTAACAACTTGTCAAATTCTTGTTCCAAGGCTCTTTCTTCCGCTTTAGCCGCTTTTTTATCAGCCAAAATATCATCGATTTTCTTTATTTGTAACGGCGGATAAGTATTCTGGGCATCTATATCTGCTGCCTGTTGATAGGCTATTCTGGCATTAGTATATTCCTGGTTTGCAAATAATGCATCAGCTTGTTTTATAAACATATCATAAGCTTCCCTTTGCTTTTTCTTTTCTGCCATAAGAGCTTTGTTCCTGCTGATTATCTCCTGAACTTCAGCTCGTTTCATTTGAGCAGTTTCTGATGCTGGTTTTATAGAAACAGCCTGGTTATATGCAATTAAGGCTTCTTTATAATTCTTGATATTAAACAAGTTGTCTGCCTTAGCCATGGCAGCATTGAATTTTTCATCCTTTTGCTTCTCTAAGGCTTGTTTATCAGCCAATAATTGTTCCTGTTGAGCTAATTGTTCCTTTTGTTGGGCCAGCGCGCTCTCTGCTTTATCCACCCTGGATTCTAAATAGCCATTACCAGGTTGCAGCGATAAAGCTTCGCTAAAAGCTTTTCGTGCAGCATTATAATCACCCTCAACCATATATGCTTCACCACTATTAATCAATTCATCCAAACGCTGTTCCTGTTGCCTCGCTTGTTCCTGGTTGGCAAGGGATTCTGCAGCCTGCGCCTGCTCCTGCTGTTCTATTTTATTCTGAATCGTATTAATTTGTTGTTCGGCATAAGCATCACCAGGTTTAAATATTAGCGCTTTTTTATAAAGTGTTATCGCAGGGATAAATTCCTTTGCCAGGGCCTTTTCATCTGCATTCTGAATGGCCTCAGCATAAAGTTTATCATTGGCCTCCATTTCCTTAAGTTTTTCCTCTATTTTTTCCAACTGCCTGGTAGGATATCTTTCATCCGGGAATATCTCCAATGCTTCCTGAAACATTGACTTAGCTTGTGAATATTTCATATCGCTGTAAGCATCATCTCCGTCATTTATCAATTGATCATATTTTTCAATCCAACAATCTCTATTATTTAATTCTGCCTCCTCAAATTTTCGGGAAACCTGTTGTGCATAGCCCTCATCAGGATAAAAACCTTTTTCGGAATCATTAAATACAACTTTTGAAACGGGTTTACTTAAGATAGATAAATTGGTGCCGGGACATGGTTTAAATAAGCCCACAGCAAACTCAATAACCCATTCTCCACCAATATCATCTGGCATATGGGTATCAAATTGTAGCATCTTGGCAACAAAACCTTCTTTAATAACAGTAATAATATAGGTCTTTCCAGGTTGTAAAATAAAAGAAAAAGATCCCGCATCTGTAGACTTACTTTCTTCCATAATGGTTCCGCCAACTGAAAGCTTGATGTTAGCATTTGCAACAGGCTCATAATTGTAATCTACCAATCCGTTTACCTTAATAATAATATCCTTTGAATAACAATTAGCTATTAGGATGAATATAGCAATCAGCGTAGTAATAAAACCTCTCATTTAGGCTAATTTTATGTGTTGAAAGTAAATTTGCTTGTTGATATCCTGTGATAAACAAGCCCAAGGTCGGACTATCTGGCGATGAGAATTTTCTTTTCTGCAAAAAAGTTCTCTGAAAAAAGATGCAAAATATAAAAACCTGCATCCAGATTTCGAATATCGATTTGCTCATCCGTGCCGTATTCCAAAACAGATTGCACTACGATACCTCCCGACAAATTAACGATACGTAAATTCACCGGTTCGGGTTTCTCCAGGTTTAGATTAATGTTAAGGAAATCATATGCCGGATTTGGAAAAACCAAAAAATCAGCCACAGGCAAACGGGGTTCTGAGGGTATATTTGACTGAATTGAACCACATTGAAGGGGGTAAATGGCCATGGAGGTATTGAAATCTTTTATAGGGGCCCATTGGTATCCATCATAGGTAAAAGATGTATTTTCTCCCTCTTCACCTCTGTTTGCCGCGTGATTTATGGCAAATGTATCTGTATCTGCCAATTGGGTTAATTCAACTACAACATAAAATGTATCTCTCACAATAAGAGTAGAATCAAAGGATATGAGATTTTTGTCTGAATTTGCCTGAAGGTTGGAAAGAAAAACATATTTTTCGGTAAGTTTCTCTTGAGGAATTGAATCTCCCTGCCACAACTGCACAGAAATAAAGGAGGTTTTTTCGGCTACCGACAAATGCGAGGGATTTAAAAAAACCGCCTTTACCTTAGAAGAGTCAGTAAGGCTAATAAATTGTTCAGCATAGCGTTGTGGATTTAACACATTTGTACCGGTAATATATCCAAAACCGGGAATATGGCTACCCTTTAAAAGTGTATCAGATGATTGTATGTTTGATAATGTATCGCACAACTCATCATAATTACTGTAGGGGTCATAACCTTTCAGAGATTGTTCGTTAATCTCAAGTGGATCCAACCAGTATTTCAGTTGGTTGGAATTGAGTGGATAATCTTCCCATGAATGGGATATCTTTGAAAAATAATCATTTTCCGATTTGCTGCAGGTAGCTTCTCCGCCTGTTAATGCACCAATAAGCAGATTGTTCTGGTCAATTAAGGGACTACCACTTGACCCTGGCTCAGTAGTACCCGTTTCCCATTGTTTAACCAGCCAATGTGTATATTCATCATACCCGCTCCCGAAGTTGCCTGTAACCGGCGCATCATCTTCAAAGGAAATTTTCTTTACATCTCCTTCCGGATGGTGAATGGCAACGACGTTTTCAATATCTTTTGTGTCCAGATTCCATCCTGCAAAATAGGGTTGGTATTCGGCTCCCGGACTTGTACTTAATTCAACCAGTGAAAAATCAAGCTTGTCACTGGTAGCTCTTAAAACAGAAGAAGAGATGGAATAATCAATGCTGCCATCAGTGCCTTTGCAGGTGGGGCTCTCATAATTAAAATAAAAAATGCTTGATTGAGCATCCTCGGCATCACCTATACAATGGTTGGCGGTATAAACGTAAGGAATACCATTTTCAGCAGTATTATTTATAAGGGCCCCGGAACAATATACATTGCCATTAATGAGAATGCGCAAAACAGCACGTTTGATATCCTCCCACCGTTCCTCCTGATAGCATGCAATATCAGCATTACAATCGCCGGATCTCCCGAACCTCCCATCTTTTAGTATGGTATAAATATCCAGAAAATCATGGTTTACCGTTCCAATAGTTAATTCCCCAAAATTTGAAATATCTTTTGGCACCTGCATCTCAATAAAAATCTTGTTGCCAGGAACCGGTGTGGTGGCAAATTTGCCTGAACTTGGATGACTTTCCCTCGTATATGCACCCAGTACAAAATCGCCTGATTTATTGTAAAGAAATACCTTTACCCCGGGGGAAGGATTAAATGTATCAAAAATCAGATTAAGAGAATAGGCATCTTTGCTTTCAATTTCAGCCAGCCAAATTCTTTCACCATTTTCTCTTTTTAACCACTTGCCGGTATTAAATGGGGTAACGCTAACATCTATGGGGTGTGCGAATTTCAGCGATTTTAGTCTTTTACCGGTGGTTGCATATTTTTCGTGTGCAATCAGCCCAGGATCAAGCAAAACGGGTGCAGCCATGCCATGTGCATTACCCGCGTAGTGGGGTGCACCCTTATAGGTAACCTGCGCTACTATTTCGCAAAAAGATGAGAATAGTATAACAAGAAAGAAAGATCCTACTTGAATAAGTTTTCTAAAGCACATGTACTAAATTATCATATATATCCTATAAAAGTAATAAGATATTTTAATAACAAGAAAAAAATCTATAATAATAAAGGCCACATAAGCCTAATTCGCTTTAACTTTTGATGAATTACAACCTATATATGATAAAAACTAAACCAATACTAAAATGTATCTATGAATAAATGGTTAACACAAGCGTCCTTCTGCTCGATCTGTTACGGAATTCGCAAAAGTAAATACCCTGCCACGTACCCAGATTCAATCGTCCATTGGTTATTGGAATAGTAATTTCGGCTCCGAGCATTGAGGATTTTAAATGTGCTGGCATATCGTCCGGCCCCTCCAGTGTATGGGTGTAAACAGGATCATTTTCAGGGATTAGTTTATCTATAAAACCATCAAAGTCATCTCTGACTGAAGGGTCTGCATTTTCGTTAAGAGTAATTCCTGCAGAGGTATGTTTAACCAGGATATGCAACAATCCTTTCTCCGGGAGCTCCGGAAATTCCTGCTGGATTTTTGAAGTAATTAAATGATATCCCCGTGAATAATCACGTAATGAAATTTCTTTTTGTGTAATCATTAGAATAAGTTAATAAATATTAAAAATTCTGGTACTGGTTAAAAATATATTAATTTAGCTCTTATAAAAACAACATTTCTTGACGTAAGAATGTTAAATAGTTACAAAACAAACACTGAAATGCTTCTAAGAATCTTCCGCATACCCTTTTTTTTCACCCTGTTTTTTTTTATTTCACAGCTTAATTTATCAGCACAGAAAAATCAACTTATGGAACTTTCCGGGATTGTAAGCGATCCCAGGTACGAAGCAATTTCTTATGCGCATGTTATTATAAAAAACAAGGACCGTGGGGTTATCACCAATATGAAAGGGATGTTTACTATTGTTACTTCTCCGGGAGATACTGTGGTATTTAGTGCAATCGGTTTTAAACCTGTTGAATTGATTATACCTGACAGTATGAAACAGGTACATAGAAGCATCGATATCATTATGCCGGTAGATACGATTATGATAGCTGAAGTCAGGATTTACCCATGGAAAACGTACGCTGAATTTAAGCAGGCCTTCGTGAATCTTGAATTACCTGATGATGATGCAGAGCGAGCCAGGCAAAACATTGCACTTATAAAGACACAGATTATTTTGAGCAATGAACCCAATCCGAATAATAATTTCCGGTATGTAATGCAGAATGAGTATGAAAAAACAATGATACAAGGGCAATATCCTTCCATACCCATTTTAAATCCTTTGAACTGGGCACGCTTTATTGAAGCTTTAAAAGAAGGCCGGTTTAAAGATGAGCATAAGGATCTTCGGTAAGAATATACCCTATTAATGCTTCGTTCTAAATGATGTCCATGTGCTCCTGGTCTGTAATACGCTCACAATAATGACATTTTAAGGAAACACTGTCTTTTTTTACCACGGTGAATCGGGTAACTATATTTTCATTATTGGTAATGCATTTCGGATTGACACAACGGGCAATGCCTGATATCTGTTCCGGAACCTCCACAATCATTTTATCCACAACAGCATAATCTCTGATAATATTCAATTTAGCTTCCGGCGCTACCAGTGCAATACGGTTTATATCATCATTACGAAAGAATACATTGGCAATTTTAATAATCGCCTTTGACCCCATTCTTTTACTTTCGAGGTTATTCCCAAAAGTAATCTGACTTTCAACCTTATCGAGAGCAAGTATGCTGATTACCTTAAATAAACTTTCAGAAGGGATATGATCTATTACTGTACCATTCTTTATGGCACTAACTTCTAAGTGTCTTTTATCATTCATGGTTATAAATATTATTTTTTATCTTTTTCTACTTTAATCCAAGTACCGATGATATTATGGCCTGCCGGGTAAATACTCCATTGCGTGCCTGTGTGAAATAATAGGCTTTTTCGTGTTCGTCTACATCTATGCTAATTTCATTTACCCTTGGCAAGGGGTGTAATATACGCATGTTGTCCCGGGTACCTTCCAGCATCTCGGCATTGAGAATATAGGCATTCTTCGTCTTTTCATATTCTATCGGATCTGAAAACCGCTCCTTCTGTACACGTGTCATGTATACGATATCTGCGTGTGGAATAATATTTTCAAAATCACGATGCTCAAAATATTTAAGCCCAAGGTTATCAAGATAGATTTTATACTCTGTTGGCATTTGCAATTCCTGGGGTGATACAAAGTTAAAGGTAGTCCGGAATTTTGACATGGCCATTAGAAGAGAATGTACCGTGCGCCCGTATTTTAAATCACCTACCAGAAACAGGTTAATATCTTCGAGAGAATTCTGTGTTTTTTGAATAGAATACAAATCAAGTAATGTTTGTGTGGGATGCTGATTAGCACCATCTCCGGCATTAATAATGGGGACGCTGGAGATTTCACTGGCATATTTTGCACTTCCCTCCAGCGGATGACGCATTACAATAAGATCGGTATAATTAGACACCATTTTAATGGTATCTTTCAATGTTTCTCCCTTGGTAACACTTGAGGAACTTGAATCGGTGAAACCCACTACCCGTCCTCCCAAACGGCTAATTGCAGTTTCAAAACTAAGACGCGTACGGGTGGAAGGTTCAAAAAACAGAGATGCTACCACTGCCCCTTTCAGTAAATCCTGATTGGGATTTTCCTCAAATTCCGCGGCTAATTCGAGGATTTTTAAATACTCTTCCTTTGAATAATCATTGATGGATACCAGGCTCCTGTTCTTCATGATATTAAATTTAATTTAAGTTCAATTTTCGACTAATTGTTAGTATGTTCATTATGCACCTGTTTTATGGTGACATTATCAAGTATTGCCAGTTGTTTCAGAATTTCGTTTTCTTTTGAAATGCGAACATCAAACCGGATGTTACATATTTCACGGAAGTCATAGTTGACATTTTTCACCGTTGCAGAACGAAAAATCCGCATTATTTCCGACATATGCTCATATCCAAAGGTGATTATATACTGATGATCAATGGTTTTTGTAATTACCTTTGCACCTGAAAGAGCATCAGTAGCAGCGGCTTTATATGCCTTGATCAATCCACCCACGCCTAGAAGCGTTCCTCCAAAATACCTTACCACTACAACGATAACATTGGTGAGGTTATAGGATGTAATTTGCCCCATAATTGGTTTTCCGGCAGAACCAGAGGGTTCTCCATCATCATTTTCACGCCACTGTTCTTTGTTAAACCCCAGCACATAAGCAAAGCAGAAATGGCGGGCATCGTGGTATTTATCTTTGAGCATTGAGACTTTTTCCATGGCTTCAGGCCCTGTTTCCACCGGGTAGGCAAAACAAAGAAATTTACTGCCTTTGTCTTTAAATATGCCTTCTGAGGGCGCAGCAATTGTTTTATATGTGTCTTTACTTCGCATATTACTACCAGTTTGCCAGGATAAAAATAGCCATAACAGAGAAAACCACACCTATCCAGTTAATTGCCATTGGGCGCTCGCGGAATATTAAAAAGCCAGTAAATACTGATAGCAATACAATGCCTATATTGGTAACCGCAAACACAACTGACCCGTCAAGCCGTTCGCCGGTTGGCATTTGAAAATTTAATGCCTTTAAAATAAAAAATATAGATCCAAAGTTAAATACGCCTAATAAAGCTCCCCAGGCCAGCACTTTTTTATCGGAAAATTCACTAAACTTTCGCTTTTGAAGGGTGGCTCCAAAAACACCTGAGATGGCTGCGAAAAAAAACACAAGGGTAGAAAAAAGCAACTCTGAATTGGTTTTAACAAATGCCTCCTGGGCGAATTTTACCATAGAATCGACCGCACCCATACCAGCAAAAAGTATAAGTGGCAAATAAAATCCTTCAGAAATATTTTTTACTTTACCGGGTTTATAAATGGTAAGCAGCAGTGCCGGTAAGGCTATGAGTATACCTGAAAGCTTCATCAGATCAATTGAGTCGGTGGGGTCAATGAGAATGGAAAAAGTAATTGGAATAACCACAGACATTTTGGCTGCTACGGTAGTAGGCGTAATCCCGGCCTTTTGTGTGGACATACCAATAACATAGAACATTACAATAAACAAAATTCCAATGAGCACTGCGGTAAAAAGTGTAGCTTTTCCAGGCATAACAATATTTTGATGATGTGTAAGTATAAAAACCCCACCAATGGCTACCGCCGCAAAATAATTAATAATGATTACACTAAAAGTACTGATATTGTATCTGTCAACAAACCTGAAGACAGCAAAAATTCCCGTAGAAGAAAGTATGGTTAAAAGTACAAATATCATTTTCTAGTTACACATCGGAATCTAAGGTAAAAAAAAACAGGTTTTAAAAGAAAACCTGTTTTTATGTAAATTAAATTTTTAGTTTCTTTTCAATTTCATCAATCTGAAGCCGAAAGGATTTATCTGTTTCAATAAGATTGTTGACCGTTTTGCAGGCATGAAGCACAGTGGCATGATCTTTTCCGCCAATATGTGCACCGATGGTGGCAAGCGACGATTTGGTAAGGCTCTTTGAAAAAAACATAGCAATCTGTCTTGCTTGTACAATCTCTCTCTTTCTTGTTTTAGATTGCAACATTTCTGCCGGAACATTAAAAAAGTTACATACAACCTTTTCAATATAATCTATTGATATCTCTTTTTTTGTATTCTTTATCAGCTTGTCGATCATTGCCTGGGCAAGGTCAAGCGTTATCTCCTTTCGGTTAAGCGTGCTTTGTGCAAGCAAAGAAATAAGCGCACCTTCCAGTTCACGCACGTTATTAGATATGTGCGTGGCAATATATTCAATTACCTCCTCGGGCATATTAATCCCATCATTGTATATTTTCTTTTTCAGGATGGCAATACGTGTTTCAAAATCCGGCGACTGCAAATCTGCAGACAAGCCCCATTTAAACCGGGAAAGTAGGCGTTGTTCTAAACCCTGCAACTCAACCGGTGGTTTATCTGATGTAAGCACAAGTTGTTTCCCTGATTGATGCAGATGATTAAAAATGTGGAAAAAAACGTCCTGTGTTTTTTCTTTCCCCGCCAAATGATGCACATCATCAATAATTAAGACATCAATCATCTGATAAAAATGAAGGAAATCATTGCGATTATTGTTACGAATTGAATCGACAAACTGGGTTTGAAACTTATTGGCATCAACAAAAAGAACTGTTTTATCAGGGAATTTTTCTTTAGCCTCAATACCTATTGCCTGCGCCAGATGCGTTTTTCCAAGTCCGCTGTCGCCATAAATAAGTAGTGGATTAAAAGCAGTACCTCCCGGATTGCTTCCCACTGCATATCCTGCTGATCGTGCCAAACGATTGCACTCTCCTTCCACAAAATTTGAAAAAGAGTTGTTTGGGTTAAGCTGAGGATCAATATTTAACTTTTTAAGACCTGGAATTACAAAAGGATTTTTAATTGTTTCCTGCTCACTTAGTGGATATGGAACTGGCTTATTCTTAAGTTCTCCATTATGTTTTTCAGGGAAATTAACGGTAAAAGGCTTATTATTTGAATGGGCGGAGTTGTTTTCCATTACAACACTGTATTCAAGCTTGGCACCTTCTCCAACCTCTTTTCGCAATGTTTTTCTTAAAATATCTATATATTGTTCTTCTAAATACTCATAGAAGAAGGGGCTTGGCACCTGAATGGTCAGAATCTTATTATCAAGTCTCAAAGGAACAATTGGTTCAAACCAGGTTCTAAAACTAATGGAAGGAACATTATCTTTAATGATTTTTAAACAATTATTCCAGACTTTTTCGTGCATCAATCCTTTTGGTTAAATAGGTTAAACGTTTATACTTTATATCAAATTTCTCCTAAGCGGGAGCTAAATTGTGAAAAAAAAAGTGAAAAAAAAACATAGATTTGACTTGATTTTTTCAAAAACATCATATTGGTTTTGCTCTCAGTCTCTTAAAAAAATTAAAAATATTAACTTTTTTTCATGTAATTGACTTTCAAATAAATACACTAAAACTATATTAAGAAATTGTTACTTAATCATTTAGATAATGTTTAAAAATTAGTATCATTTTTTAGGTTTTTCGATACGGCATTCAATTATTTTTTTCTATGAATACAATTATTTTTTTAACCAAAAAAATTATTTTCCTCCAAAGACTGATACATGCACATACCGCGAAGGGTTTTTCTTTAGGTCGGTGACCAAAGAATCAAGTGAAGCTGATAATACCTCGAGGTTATTATATAAGGTATCATTATAAATAAATTGTCCCATACTTCCCTGTCCGGAATTAATCTGAGTTAGAAGAATCTCTGCCTGATTAAGCGTTGCGGTGGCATTATCAATGGTTGTTTTAAGGGAGGAACTGGCTATACTGTCAGAAACCTGCTCCAGATTGGTAAGTATATTCTCCATCGCAATCGTATTCTGTTCAAGGGCGGAAGAAATGTTATCAAGATTTTCAAAGGTATGCGTTAAATGCTCTTCCTGCGATACCAAAAGCCGCGAGATTACTTCAGTACTGGTATTTAACTGGTTAAAGGTAGCATGCAAATCCTTTACAGCCTCATCATTTAATAATATTGTAGCATTGTTTAAAATGCTGTCAAGAGACATAAGAGAATTTACAACCCGGTTGCGCAAAGGGACAAGTTCATCGCTCAATTCCTCCAGTAAATCAGGCTGCAGCGCAGATTGTATGGTATCACCATCTTCAACAGAAGCACTTGCATTTCCGGGCTTAAGTTCAATTGCCTTGGTTCCCAGTAAATCGCTGCTGATTATAACAGCAATGGTATTTGAAGGCAATAAAATATCAGAAGTAACAGAAAAAGATACAATTAATTCATCATAACTTCCTTCATTAAACTCAATATCATTTACCTGTCCCACTTTAAACCCGTTTAAAACCACAGGATTTCCGCGGGACAAACCTGCCAGTTCTGAATATACGGCATAAAAATCATTCGAAGTGGAAAACACGCTTTGCCCCTTCAAAAAATTAAATCCTAAGATAAATGCCAGAATTGTAACAGTAGCGATAAAACCTATTTTAATTTCCTTTTTCACAATTACATTTTTTTATTGCCGGTTCCGGATTAACTTTAAAAATAATTTCATAACCTGAGCCGGATCTATTGCAGGCAGTAAAAATAAATAAAACAATTAGAAATCCTCTTAGCGAAGCCCAATTATAAATAATATAAAACATATTCCGGCAGTTGATATTAAGCCCTGATTAATTTCCAAGCTCCTGCAATGCCTGGTAAACAGGGATAATAGAATTTTCCTTAACAGCAATGATAAATGCATCAGGAATTTTTTTCTTAACTTTTTGATTTATTTTAACGATCTCATTATAGGAGTAGGCATTTCCAACAGCATATTTGTATGTATTGGAAACTTTAAACTCCTCAATTTGATCGAAACCTTCCATGTTGTTATACGAACTAAAAAATTCAGAATCAAATGGAATAGACTGGCTGGAACTCGTAATCTGCACTTTGAAACGAATCTTTGCTGCATTAGGCTTAACATTCGGGTTGTATTGGAGCTTTTCAGTTTCTTTTTCAGGATTCTCTTCCACCACTTGTGATTCATCAGGCTGGTTAAGCATGGTGAATTCAGATTTTTGTTCTATCGCATTTTTATAATCCCTGAAAGCTCTGAAAATAGCCGACGCAAGATAATCCTGTCCTTCTTCAGAAGTTAAATAAGCTTCTTCTTCAGGATTAGAAATAAAGCCGGTTTCAATGAGAACACTGGGCATGGTAGTTTGCCAAAGCACCAAAAAGCCTGCTTGTTTCACACCTCTGTCAAAGCGCCGGGCCCTTTCTCTGAACTGATCCTGTACAAAGGCGGCAAAACTCAAACTCTGGTCAGAATATATATTCTGCATGAGCTCAAAAACGATGTATGATTCTGAGGAATGTGGATCAAACCCTTCATAACGTGTTGTATAATCTTCCTCAAAAGTAATTACTGCATTTTCTTTTTTCGCTACTTCCAAATTGCGCTGATTGGTGTGCATACCCATAGAAAAAGTTTCAGTGCCAAAGACCTGCGTATTATGGTTGGCATTGGCATGGATGCTTATAAAAAGATCGGCATGATTTTTATTTGCTACTTCAGCACGTTTATGTAAGGGGATAAAAACATCTTCAGTGCGGGTATAGAGCACTTTAACGTCCTTATAGTTTTCTTCAATATATTGCCCCAGTTTCAATGATATAGCCAATACCACATCTTTTTCGTTTGCCTTTTTACCCTGGGCTCCAGGGTCTTTTCCACCATGTCCGGGGTCAATAACAACGGTTTCAAGACTTGTTTTATAATCCTGCGCCTTTACAAATCCAGAAAGGCATAAAAATTGAAGCAGCAAAGCAAGAAGAAAAACAGAAAAGCGTTTATTGAGTAAAATATGATAAGTATGTACTGGCATTCTAAAATGATAAATGAATTTTAATTAGTTTTGGGCTTTCTTTTAAAAAACTCATCAATACGCAAAATTAGTATTAAAAAATTGGATATAAAATTTGTTTATTCTCTTTTTCTAATACTCTGCCTGGCATATCCTCCGGAATATTTGCAGGCGGGTTCCTCATCGGGTACCAGCAACACCTACCTTTTGAAGGGTTATTACAGAGATACCATACCCCCACCCGACTCCCTGGTACAACTAAATGCCCTATCCGACTCAAGTGCGGTTATAACAGATACTGTGGCTGTTGGAAATGCAGACACCGTGCCACGAAAAAGCAGCGCCATAGATGCTCCGGTAGATTATAGCGCTGAAGATTCAATACTCTCATCCATATCGGGAAAGAAAGTTTTTCTTTACGGGCAGGCTGAGGTGAAATACCAGGACATTGTTCTAAAAGCAGACTACATTGAATTTGATATGACTAATAATAGCGTTATAGCTACTGGTCTGCCTGATTCAACCGGACGAATAAATAACCGCCCGGAATTTACACAAGGAAATGAAACTTTCCTTGCCATGAGGATTGAATATAATTTTGACACAAAAAAAGGATACATCGAACAGATAAAAACAGAACAGGAGGGTGGATTTTTACACAGCGAACAAACCAAGCGGCAAGCCAATGGCAATATTTTTATAAAAAAGGGCAAATATACTACCTGCAACCTTGATCATCCACACTTTTACCTGGCATTATCCAAAGCGAAATCAATCCCCAACAATAAAATAGTTTCCGGTCCGGCCTATATGGTAATGGCTGATGTTCCTTTGCCTGTTGGGATCCCTTTTGGATTTTTTCCTTCCACACGAACCAGTAAATCCGGAGTTCTCATTCCCACATACGGTGAAGAACAGCGGAGGGGCTTCTTCCTGCGTAATGGTGGATATTATTTCGCAATCAATGATTATCTGGACATGCGCATTACCGGAGATATCTACAGCCGGGGCACCTGGGGTGTCAATGCCGCTACCAACTATCGAAAACGATATCGCTATTCAGGAAACTTTAGTGGAACATATTATCTCAATCGCGATCCATACCCCGATGACCCCTCCTCTTTCGCTTCCAGCAGGGATTTCTCCATCAGATGGACGCACAGACAGGATGCAAAGGCCAATCCCACACAGTCTTTTTCAGCGAATGTAGATTTCAGCTCCACTTCCTATGATCGAAACCACACTACCGATCTCAACAATTATCTGAATACTACCAAGCGGTCAAGCATATCATACAGCAAGCGATGGGCCGGAAGTCCTTTCAATTTCACCTCAAGTTTAAACCACAGCCAAAACGATCAAAATAACTCTGTTGATCTGGTGATCCCTACCATGGCTTTAACCATGAATAGCATTAAACCTTTTGAGCGAAAAAATGCCACAGGAGAAAAAAAATGGTATGAAAATATTCAACTTAGTTATAATTCATCCCTTGAAAACCGTGTAAGTTATAAAGATACAGCCTCTATTGAACAGATTTTTGACAATATGGAGAACGGTTTTCAGCACCGTGTACCACTCAGTACAAATATTAAATTTCTTCGGTTTTTCAACCTGTCACCAAGCATCAACTACAGGGGGATATTAAATACCAGTTACATTCAGAAATACTGGGAACCAAATTTTTATGATGCGGATGAAGATACTACTTATGCTACTGTGATCACAGACACTATTAACAACCTGCGCTATGCGCAGGCACTATTTCCTTCGGTAAGCCTTACCTTTAATCCACGAGTATATGGTATGTACCAATTCAGGGAGAAGAGCAATATTACAGCTATGCGCCATGTAATGAGTCCTTCGGCCAGTGTAAACCTCACCCCTGATGTAAGCTCTTTTATGCCTGATTACTATAGAGTTGTGCAAATTGATACGGCAGGAAATACCCGTAATTATTCAATTTTTGAAAATGGATTATACGGCACACCAACACCACAGGGAAGATCAGGTAGCGTAAGTCTGTCCTTAAGAAATACGCTGGAAATGAAAGTAAAACCCAAAAATGACACTGCAACTGAGTTACAGAAAGTAAAAATCCTTGACAACTTTGATTTCAGAACAAATTACAACATATTCCGGGATTCCTTAAAGTGGAGTGATATTTCCTTCAGTACCCGCACACGCCTCTTTAAAGATAAAGTTTCCCTTGATGTGCAAGGCTCTTTTGATCCTTACAGCTATGTAAAAACGGAATCAAACGGTCGCGCTCAATTTACAACCATAGATAAAGCAGCACTTACTGACTTAGGTATCCCGGCAAGGCTTACCAGTGCCCGTATTTCAATGTCGTCCTCTTTTAGTTCACAACAGGGCAAAGAAGATGTTGTTACAGATGAGGATGACAGGGGTAAAAATGAACTGGATGAAATTGAGCAACGTTACGTGGATTTTGATGTGCCCTGGTCCGTGAATGTAAGCTATAATTTTTCTTATACCAAACCGTATGAAGAAGCCACTATTATACAAACTGCCCGTTTCTCAGGAGATTTCAGCCTCACTGAAAACTGGAAAATAGGTTTTACTTCAGGTTACGACTTTACCAATGACGAAATTACAATGACCAGCATAAATATTATGCGCGACCTGCACTGTTGGGAAATGCGGTTTACCTGGGTACCTTTTGGTATAAGACAAAGCTATAACTTCCAGATAAATGTTAAAGCCGCTGTGCTCCAGGATTTAAAATACAACAAACGCCGCAGCTGGTACGACAATCTATAATACATCTTCAACTTGAATAAACATGAATTTGATGTGCAATTGGCACGCAATAACGGTATATTTGTGAAAACAAGTAAGAGATTAGTCATAAAAACCTTTTTTACCATGAAAAAAATAATACATTCCCCTGATGCACCGGCTGCTGTTGGACCATACAGTCAGGCTGTGGAAGCCAATGGTTTTGTATTTATCAGCGGACAGGTGCCGCTGATGCCCGGAACAGGCAAGCTTATCAGCAGTGATATCAGGGAACAAACCCGACAGGTAATGGATAACATTAAGCAAATTTTAAAAACTGCGGGCTGTGGATTTAAGAATGTGGTAAAATGCACTTGTCTGCTTTCCAATATCGAAGATTTTCAAGCGATGAACGAAGTATATGCTGATTATTTTGATGAAAACCCTCCGGCAAGAGCGGCTTTTGAAGTGGGCGCATTGCCACTTGGCGCAAAAGTGGAAATAGAAACCATTGCTGTAAAACCAGTAGAATAAAAAAAACCTGCCGGTATCCGACAGGTTTTTTTACTAATATTTTTAGTACTTTTATTCGGTTACTCTGCTACAATTTCAAACTCAATTTCAGCAGTAACATCTTTATAAAGCTTAATTTGTGCTTTGTAAGTACCTATTTCTTTAATAAGGTCTTCCTTAATGGAGATATTTTTACGTTCCACATCAAAACCTTTTTCCTTAAGCGCTCCTGCAATCTGAATGGTATTTACCGAACCAAAGATTTTGCCTTTAGTACTTGTTTTGGCACCTATGGTAAGTTTAACTTCGTTCAGTTTTTCTGCTGATTCAGCAGCCGCATTTCGCATTTTCTCTTCTTTATGTGCACGCTGACGCACATTTTCATCGTGCATTTTACGCACAGATTTAGTAGCTGCAACAGCAATTCCACGTGGTATCAGATAGTTGCGTGCATAACCGTTTTTTACCGTAACCAGGTCATCTTTGTGGCCCAGGTTTGTAACATCTTCTTTTAATATAACTTCCATTTTCGTGTCCTCCGTAATTTTATTTTAACATATCGGTTACGTATGGCAATAATGCCAGGTGACGTGCCCGCTTAACTGCAGTAGATACTTTTCGCTGAAACTTCAGTGAAGTACCGGTAAGACGTCTTGGAAGAATTTTACCCTGCTCGTTCAGGAATTTTTTTAAAAATTCAGGGTCTTTGTAGTCAACATATTTAATGCGGTTTTTTCTGAACCTGCAATATTTTTTCTTTTTAATTTCTACAGTTGGCGGCGTTAGGTACCGTATTTCTGATTGATTTTGTGCCATGATTTAATCCTCCTTTTTTTCAGCTTGTTTCTCTTGTAATTGTTTTCTACGTTTGATGCTGTATTCAACAGCATACTTTTCCATTTTAAAAGTAAGGAAACGAATAATGCGCTCGTCGCGGCGGTATTCAGTTTCCAGCTTTTCAATGAAATCGCCGGGGGCTTTAAATTCAATCAGGTTGTAAAAACCGGTTGATTTTTTCTGGATTGGATACGCAAGTTTGCGTAAACCCCAATGGTCCAGGTGAACGATCTCACCACCATTCTCTTCGATAAGGGTTTTGAATTTTTCGACCGCTTCCTTCATCTGGGCTTCAGATAAAACGGGAGTTACAATGAAAACGGTCTCATACTGATTTAGCATAATCGTTTTAAATTAATTAATTAAATGAATACTATCTATATAATTCGGGACGCAAAAGTATAAACTTTTTTTAATATTTAAAAGCTATAAATCCAAAAATCACACATTTACGTGCAATATTCATCTAAAAATATCTAAAGTTTATTAATTTTGCGACATATTTCCAGACTCCGTAGCTCAGCTGGTAGAGCAACAGACTCTTAATCTGTGGGTCCAGGGTTCGATCCCCTGCGGGGTCATTTTTTCACCCCTCCTCTTCTGTGTAATATTTCCATAGAATTGAGTTATACTTCACCCTCCTATTTGAATTTTTATTTAATGCTGTCAAGTTAAACTGCTCAATATCTATAAATTGGATATCAATGCTTATGTAAAAAAGATTCACTTTTATTGCTTCTAAGCGGACAGATTTAGATAGCAAATTTAAATCATTTCTTAAAAATAGCAGGTATTGAATAAACCTTATGCAGATTCAATCAAAATAAGCTAATATTGTAAATATATCCCTAAAAGAAGAATTAAATTATAAGTAAAAGTTATTTAATTGATTAGTATCTGTTTAACAGCCCAACACCCCTTATATCGATGTCATTCTTTAGTATCTTAGTTAAATATATTTCCAAATTTATCCTGGCAATGGTGATTTGTATTTCAATTACCTCCATGCCTGGTATGGCAACAAATAACCCGGAAATAGATGAATTAATAGAGAAGGCAGACCAATATATTTTATCGAATCCGGATACTGCCTTACGGTTGATAGATGAGGCCATTCAACTTGCGAATGATCAAAAATACGCTGATGGAATTGCCAGGGCAAAAAAGACAAAAGGACTAATTAAATACTATGCTATTGAATTTTCCGAAGCACTCGATTTACTCATAGAAAGCAACATCCTTTTTGAACAAACACAAAACACCAAAGAACAAGCCTCCGCATTAAATCTTATTGCAGTTATTTATAGTGATCAGGGTAGAAATAAAGAATCGCTCGACATTTATAACAAAATCTTGACCATAGCAGAAAAAGATGATATTTACCGGCGCGCAGCAACCTTTAACAATATTGGTGCTACATATTTAGATATGGGCATGTATAACTTTTGTTACAATTATTATTCAAAAGCCATTAATCTTATTCAAAAAATTGATGAGCCAGAATCTGAATCCCAATTCAACAATAACCTTGGTGCATTATTCATTAAATTAAATAATGCTGATTCTGCTTATTATTATATTATGCACGGATTAAACCTTGCACGCAATATTGAAAATTTACACCGCCTCGCTAACAGTCACGAAATACTTGCAGAATATTATCGGTGGCAGGGAAAGCTTCCTCTGGCACTGGAAAATTATCAAATTGCGCTGGGATATGCGCAGGAAATGGGAGTTGTATATGAAATTGCCAGTACAGCAGGTGGACTAAGCAATACCTATGCTGATATGGGAGATTTTGAAAATGCATACACCTATCTATCCCTGCAAAAACAGATGGAAGACAGTGTGAAAAACAAGGAAATTGCTACTCATATTACACAGATAGAGCTGGAAAAAGAATTTCAAAAAGAACGTGATCTGAATGAAGCTTTAAGTGCCCGTAGTCGCTTAGAGCGGGATATATTCATTATTATAATATTTTTTGTCTCGGTAATCCTCTTGATATTGTTATATTCTTTTTCTCAGAAGAAAAAGGCTTATCGCTTACTGCAATCGCAAAGAGATACATTGGTTTCGCAAAAAGAAGAAATCCGCCTTCAGGCCGAGCAGTTATCGGAACTCAATAACATTAAGGCGAAGCTATTCTCTATTATCTCTCATGATCTGCGCAGTCCCCTCTCTTCCTTAGTGGCAGTTGTGGAGGCTACTAAAAACAATACATTATCTCAAAAGCAATTTCAGGAAATGCTAAATGACATGCATGAAAATATAGAGTCGACTGCCAGTTTGGTCAATAACCTGCTCGGTTGGGCCAGAACACAGCAGGACGGAATATCAATGGCTACAAAGAATCTTCATTTTGCCTCACTTGCCCGGGACGAAATTGCCCTCCAGTATGCAGCCTTAAAACAAAAAAGCATAAGCTTCGAAAATACAATATCCGAAGACATTTATGTGCGCGCTGATGAGAATATGTTACGGCTTATAGTACGCAATCTTCTCTCAAACGCGGTAAAATTCAGTTACGCAAAAGGATTTGTAGGGCTATCGGCAGTGGCAAACAATGGATACATTGAAATCACTCTCCGGGATGAAGGAATAGGAATCCCGAAAAACAAACTTGACATGCTATTTACCAAAGGTGTTTCCTCAACAAATGGCACGCACAATGAAGCTGGTACAGGCTTGGGACTCATTTTATGCCGTGAATTCCTTCTTTTAAACAAAGGCGATATTTTTATTGAGAGTAAAATTGGTGAAGGAAGCAAATTCACCTTTACCCTTCCAGCCGCTATTAAGGAATTTGCACAGTAGAAAACATGCAATTTTATAACAAAATGGCATAATAAAAGCATTCGGCGTTAATTTGAAAATAAAGTAGCATAGAAATATTAATTTTTTAGCGTACTTTTGCATCTTAATATCCTCCTTAAGTATACTATATCCTTATTTTTATGTTTAGTACTGACACCACTACCGGCACATCCTTTCTCCAAACAAAAAAAGATCTTGAAAAAGTTCTGAAAAGGGTTTTTTATAAAGAAAACAATATTGAAAAACTTGTTCAAAAACGACTTTTTCCCAAAGAAATAATAGCACAAATAATGGCAGTTAATCCTCTGTCTGTGGCCATCCCTGAAAATTATGGCGGGCAAGGATGTCGCCCTAAAGAATGCTTATCCATTATGGAAACGGCGTCTTATGAATCGTTGCCTTTATCCCTGATTATGGGTATAAACATGGCTTTATTTCTGCAACCTGTAGCAAAATATGCCAATAAAAATGTCAAGGAAAAAATATTCAACAGATTTTTGCACGAGCAGAATATGGGAGGGCTCATGATCACTGAACCGGATTATGGCAGCGATGCCATGAATATGCAAACCTTTAATGAAAAAATTGGCAAGCATTATCATATCTCCGGCACCAAGCATTGGCAGGGGCTTACCGGAATGGCCGATTATTGGATAATGACAGCAAGAGCCAAAGAAGCGAATGGAAACTTAAAACGGGATTTGGATTTTTTCATTTGTGACACCCACCATCCGGAGCAAATGATTAAAGTAGAAGAGTATTACAACAATGTAGGCTTATATCCTATCCCCTATGGTAAAAACCTTGTTGATATAAAGGTGCCGGAAGAAAACAAAATGGAGCCTGAATCTACCGGACTAAAACTTATGATGGATCTGCTTCACCGGAGCAGGCTTCAATTTCCAGGCATGGGAATGGGCTATATCCGCCGTATTATGGAGGAAGCTATTAAACATACCAGACAAAGGTTTGTGGGAGGGAAATCCCTTTTGTCACTTGACCAGGTCCAATTGCTGATATCCCGTATACAGAGTGCCTTTACGGTTTGTTCTGCCATGTGCCACCGCAGCTCAAAAATAAGTGGCATAGAGCACAACCTTTCGCTTGCCGGGGTAGAAGCGAATAGCGTAAAAGCTTACCTTACTGATTTAATGCAGGAGTGTGCACAGATACTTACACAGTTGCAGGGTGCCAACGGGTACAAAACAGAAAGCCTGGGAGCAAGAGGAATCATAGACTCAAGGCCTTTCCAAATATTTGAAGGCTCAAATGATATGTTATATACCCAAATATCTGATACCATACTTAAAACAATGGCCCGCATGCGGGAGGTAAATCTGTTTAAATTTTTAACTTCATATGATCTTACCAAAGAAGCTGCCGACATTTTTAAATCCATACTAAACGTCAATATAGAACAAAACATATGCCAGCGCAAACGGGTAGACCTGGGTAGGATTATCAGCAAGGTAACCTCAGCCGGTTATGTGCTTGCATTAAGCAAAGACGGGTTCAGTAAAGAACTGGTTTCCAATTCCCTGAAAACAATTCAGCACGAAGTATCAATGGTACTAAACTCCTTTCAGCAGCATATGGATGTGGGCGTTATAGAAGATTACAACAATAACGCTGCCTGGCTGAAATACACCTGACCTTAGGTAAAGGAAAGCCCTTTTGAAAACCGTATATCCAGAGTTTTATAAATTCATGGGTAGTTATTTGCGGTATTTTATTCTAATTTTAGAACCTGAAAATTATTAATCTGGGTTATTCTAACATGAATATCAAGCGGCTTATTCAAATGTGTTGCTCATTATTGTTGACTTTGGAAGTATTGGCCCAATTACCTCCTGAAGATGACAGCTATAAATTAACTTTCCATGATGAATTTGACAGCACTGAAATAAACAGCGGGAAATGGAAAACCAATATGTCATGGAATCAGAGTGGTTATAAGGATGTAAGCTATTGCAGAAATATTGATAACGGACTTATTTCACATGAAAAATATGGATACCGGAAACGCAACTGGGATAATGTACGCACAGACACAACTGGGAATGGAACAATTACAATAGTATCAAAAGAAGAGAAATACAAAGGTGAGGTTTGGAACTGGTACCCCTGCGAACACGACTCCTGCCACATGGGGACCGGGTATCACAATTGCAACAACACCCACACTCCCCCCAAATGCTGGGATGTAGACAGCCTCTGGTTCAATTATACCACGAACCAGCTGATATCTAAAGAAGAGTTCAGATATGGCTATTTTGAAATCCGTTGCCGGATACCTGTGCCTGACACGCCCAGAACCAATACAGGAATTGGCCCGAATTTCTGGCTGTGGGATAAGGATAGCAGTATAATGAGTGAAATAGATGTATTTGAGTTCGATGGAAGAAATAACCACTTAATCTCGGCCATACACTTTGAGAATGCTGACGGGGATACCCTGCACGGATTAAAAAATCATCCGGATTATATTGTTGTGGACGATTCAGAATTTCATACTTATGCCGCACACTGGACCCCGCGTAAAATAACCTTCTATTTTGATGGTAAGGCTTTTGTGAAAACCCGTAAGTTTGCTGATGAAATGGTATCGATGCCCCTGATTATTGATGTAAATGTTCCGTTACATACCATGTGCCAGTTAATTGACACATCACATACACAACTGCCACATCATTACGAGATTGATTATGTAAGGGTTTACCAGCTCAAAGAATCCGAAAAAACCCCAAAGGGCAATAAAATAGGATGGTTCAGTAGAATTTTTTGGTGGCTGTAAGGAAAGAATCATGGGGTACAAGTCACCTGAGGAAAAGTTAACAAAAACAAAAATGATTAAAAAAATGTCTGTTTTCTTTAAATATTTTGCATTTTTCTATGTTTTATGTATCCTGAATTCCCCTGAAATAGTTGCACAGGAAATAAAAAGCAACCAAGGCTATGCAGAAGTAACAGGTGGAAAAGTATGGTACCGGATATTAGGGGAGAGTGAAAAAACCCCTTTGCTCATATTGCATGGCGGCCCCGGCGGCACAAGCCGTTCACTCTACCTTTTTTCACCGTTGGCGCAGGATAGGCCTGTAATACTATTTGACCAGCTGGGTAGTGGCAGGTCAACACATCATAATGACACATCTTTACTTAAAGTCCCCCTATTTGTAGCACAGGTAGAAGCGATTAGGAAATCTTTGAACCTGGAAAAGGTAATTATTCTGGGTCATTCCTGGGGTACAGCGCTGGCACTTGAATACTACCTTGCTCATCCCGATAAGGTGGACGCACTCATTTTCAACAGCCCCTATTTTAGCACATCTGTATGGGAAGCTGATGCAGATACGTTAATCAGCCAATTGCCCCCGCATATACAAAAGGCTATTGATGAGGGTGAAGCAACGGGTAATTTTCAATCATCTGCTTATCAAAATGCCAACAGGATATTTTTAAACGCCTATGGTCTCAGAACAAATCGGCTAAAAAGCCATTTAGATACAGCCATTTACACCGGTAACAGTTTTATTTATAACTATATGTGGGGGCCTACCGAATTTACCGCCACCGGCACGCTTAAGGATTATCATCGTGTGGAGCAGCTTTCTGAAATTAAAGTACCTGTATTGTTTATCACCGGTGAATATGATGAGGCCCGGCCGCAAACCGTGCGTTATTTTCAAAGCCTGGTACCTGAATCTGAAATGGCAGTGATTAAAGGTGCAGGACATGCCACAATGCATGATAACCGGAAAGATAATATTCAAGCTGTGCGTAAATTCCTTGATGATTTATAGCAAAAAAGTGAGGATTACAACAACTTTCCAAACCTTAAACATACCTAATCCAGGATACGCTTTTTCCGCATGGTAACATATAAGAATATCAGTGCCACAATAGCTCCGGCCAAATCAGCAATTGGGAAAGCCAGCCATACCCCATCGAGCCCCAGATTGAAGGCGCCTGGTAAAATCAGTACCAAAGGAGTAATGAGCAGCACCCATCGTTGAATTGCCAGCACAAAAGCTGACTTTGCCTGCCCCATGGCCTGGTGCGCACCCATGGTAGCCTGAGAAATGCCCATGAGCCACATCATGGCAATGACAATACGTAAGGCACGCGGCCCCATAGCGAGGAGTTCACTATTTGTGGTAAATAAGCCAAACAACTGGTTGGCAAATACCTGGAAGACCACAACAGCCAAAATACCATAAGCAATAGCATAGATAAAACCCAGTTTTATTGTTTTTTTGATGCGGTCTTTTTTCATGGCACCATAATTAAAACCTACAATGGGCTGCATTCCCTGGTTGAGCCCGTAAAGCGGCATACCAAAAAACAGGGTGATTTTGTAAATAACGCCAAATACAGCAATGGCCATGTCGCCACCAATGGCACCCAGCGTATGATTGAGCACTACATTTGCCACACTGCTTGATGAGCGCATACCAAAACCCGAAATTCCCACGCGAATGGCAGGTTTTAATATTTTCTTATCAAGATGCAGATACCGCATTCTGAATTGGATTACATGTTTATGGCTGCTGAAATAGCGTAAAAGATATAAAAAAGTTGCAAACTTACCCGTTATTGTGGCAAGGGCAGCCCCCTGCATCCCCATGTCGAGTGGAAAAATAAAAATGTAATCCAGTATGGTATTAATGCCGATGCCTAAAAGCATGGCATTCATACTCTCCCGGGCATTGCCCTCAGCCCTGACATAATTGGTACTGCTTACGCAAAAGGGGAACCATAGCATACCTATAAATAAAATATTGCCATAAGCGGTTGCATAAGGCAATATTGTATTGGTAGCACCGAAGGCCTTCATTATAGGTTCAGTAAAGATAAATCCGGCGGTGCTAAAAAATGCACCAATCAGCAACACCATCAAAAAGCCATTTCCGGCAATTTTATTTACTTTGGAAAGCTGCTTTTTACCAAGTTCCCGCGAAATAAACGTGCCTGTGCCAATACCAATTAAATGGGCAAATGAAGATATTATTGCAATAACAGGAAGCACAATTGCCACCCCCGCAATTCCTTCTGCCCCAATACCGCGCCCTACAAATATGGTATCAATAATATTGTAAATGGCATTGGCAAACAAGGCCAGCATAGATGGCAATGAAAGCTTTAATAATAAGGTATTGATTTTGGCTGTGCCGAGTTCTTCGTGTTTCTTTGCCATGCATCATTTTAAAGTTGGCAAAGGTAAGTAATGAAAATTCAAATCTAAATAGGTCCAGCACAAAAAGTCAGAAAGCTGTGAGATGTAACCTGACGCAACGAAGATGTATTGTCATACCTCCGATTGAAGACAGGGAAGTAAAAAGCTGCTTTCTGGCTAACACTTTCAATGTTGAGATTGAAAACATTGAAGATTATGTAATATCCTGCGCAATGGATGTCCTGATTGCTTCCAAACGCATTAGTATTTTCTTAAAAAAACGATGCCGCTGTTTCTCAGACACACCACTCAAAGGGGTGGATTTTTTAATAATCACATTCAACCACTCCTCTGTTTCCTCACAAAATGCCTGGTTATAAGTTACAATCTTATTCAGGGTGTTATGGGTTAAATAAAGGGCCTTTTGGTTTTCAATGCTTACCAAAATGGTGTTGTTTCCCACTTCAATATCACTTTGGTAGAGGGTGAAATTTTCTTCTGTGCCTGGTGTACCATCTGCGCTGGTTTTGCACCCTGTTTCTGCTTCTGTTTGTATCCGTTTAAACTCCTCACAAGCAATGTCACATATTTTAAGTGCTTCCTTGTTTGATTCAAAAAATCCTGCCTGCCAGAAATAGTCAATTTGCATCAGCAGGGAGGAAGGCGTAACATCAGACCATATTTCAATGGATGGAATGCAGGTATACAGGTTGTAAATTTCATTGCACACATTTAGAATTTCATCTGATATCAACCCGGGATCGTACTTATTACCTTTCAATCCGTCAACATTTACCACAGCATTGAGCCAGTAAAACACCTTAAAAGCAGTAAGCTCAGGGGTGCGAAAATTATGAAATAAAGGCACATCTTCGGCTGCATAAATAATCCGTTTATTTTTGGCTTGCTTAATACGTACCATATCATCACGGATTGAAACCAGGTACCGCAGATAATCGTCAACCGTTTTGAGCGGCTTATAAGCAAACGATACCGAATGAGAATCTCCCAGGTGAGCAAGATAATCAAAAGAGATATTGTACTGCCTGCAAATGGCTGCCACCTCTTCAATGGTAATGGCTGTTTCTGCGCGTAACCTGCGATAAACGCTATCATTACTCACACCCAGCAATTCAGCAAGGGCATCTACCATAGAAATATTTTCCGGTAAAATACTTTGTAACAAATCGAACAGTTGCATCTGCAACCTTTGTGGATCTTTTACTGCCATAAATTATGCTTAAAACAATAGCAAGTTAAAATATTAGTAGTAAAGAAAACAATTTCGCAGGACATTTTTGCAATTTTCGCAAATAAAGCTTCGGTATCCTGTTTTCATAATTGTTTTTCGCAAAATACTTAAGACACCCAATTAGCCCGGCGGTATTCCGTTTTCATCTCCTGAGTTCTACCCTTACATTTACATTGTCATTTTTATTCATAAACCTAAAACTATTATTATGAAAACAAAAAATGTACTTCTAACAATAGTGATGTTCACCTCCTTTAGTCTTTATGCACAAAAGCAAAAAATGGCTGTGCTCAACATTGATGTGAATGGCATACCCATGAGCTCTGTATCCATGGGCAACCTGGTACGCCTTGAAGTAGAAAAAACCGGCGAATACACGGTGCTCGATAAATACGACCTGGCGTTTCTCTCAGCAGAAAAAGGTATTAACATTGATGATTGCTTTGGCCGCATATGCCTGGTAGAAGCCGGAAAGTTACTCGGCGCAGACAAAATGCTCAGTGGCAGGGTGGAAAAATTCGACGATAAAATTATTGTAATTCTGCGTCTCATAGATGTGGAAAGCGGGGCAATTGAAAACACAGATATTATGGAATACCTTGATCTTCCGGAATTACAAAACATGATACGAATTTCTGTGCATAACATTTTTGGTATGGAGAATGACAAAACCATTGTGGAAATGCTTTCAAGCTATGAAGACCCTGTGAATACACCCAAAACACAGCTTAAACTGAACGGCCCGCGAATGGGCGTGGCTTACATTGGAGGGGAAACCGGAAAAATCCTTGAAGATCCTACAAATAAGGGCGGATTTGATGTTTATCCCGTAAGCACAATGTTTGGTTATCAGTTTGAGGTGAGTTACCTGAGTGCCGGTGATTTTCAGGCCCTGTTTGAGTTCATTACCATGATCAATGGAATGGAACAAAGCCGGTTTGTTCCCTCGGTTTCAATATTAAACGGTTTAAGAAGCAGCAAATCAGGATTGGAATTTGCCTTTGGCCCGGTTCTGGAAATAATGCCTTATGCTGACGGATACTACGATTCATCAGGAACCTGGAACATAGGCGATCCAGCAGAAGGATTAAGCGGATATAAAACAGGAAACCGGCTTGACAGCCGGGGTGATTACCGTCTGGCTACCTCATGGGTGTGGGCTGTGGGTAAAACTTTCCGCTCAGGATATTTGAATATCCCGGTAAATGTTTATTATAAAATGCAGTCAAAAGGACATGCCATAGGACTATCTATCGGTTTTAATGTTAATCGGAATAGCCGGTAGTGGGTAGAATGCCGGAGCAATATTATCTCCGGCATTTTTTAATCCTTTCATTCATTTAAAAAAAATAATAATTAATTCCTCTCACGCCTTCAACACCGGGATGTAAGTTACCGTCATTTGGCAGGCAGATTAAACATACGCTTAAAATTATCTAAACCTTAAATACCAAGGATATGAAAAATTCAAGGCTAACATCAAGGATGATCATTACCTGCTTTTTATTTATTTCTTTCCCCAGTAAATCTCAAATTTTTGATAATATAGATGGCATATCTGTAAATCCCAAACTGGGTTTTTATAACTATGGTGAGGGTGGCTTTGCCGGAGGCGGCGATGTGAATATTATGCAAAATAATTATGTCTTTTCCGGTGCATTTTACATGGGAGAAGAGTTTACCATTTTTGGGCCTACGCCAACTGAAAAATTTAATTCAATAGATTTTTTGGCAGGAAAATATTATGGCGAAAGATTTTTCAGATTTACCATGCAGGCTGGAATTGGCGCAATGTGGGGGCAAAAAAGAGGTGATTTCATAGGAGAAAGCGCTGATATTCTCTTTTCAACAGAATATTATGAAAAAGAGACCTACTTTACCCCAGCCATACCTTTAAAATTGGCCTTTAAATTCATTCCTTTAAAATTTTTGGCCCTCGGTATCGACGTGCAAGCAAACCTCAATTTGGAATATACTTATTTAATGCCGGCTATAAGCCTGGAAATAGGTAAACTGAGAGGAAAATTACAATAACAGTTCGCCACAGAAATATGCTCAACCTGCATATTTTCATGCTCATAACCTGAAACTGCACGTTCATCCTTTTATAATTTTTACACTGCAATATCCGCTGCATCTTTGTTTCATCAAATTTCAAAATAATAAAAACATAAATTATGAAAACGATGAAAACAAAATTATTTTTTAGCCTGGCAGCACTACTAATTGCTACTTCTTTAAATGCCCAAAACCAAAATCCACGCTGGGGCGTTGAGCTCAACGGCGGTGTATCTTTTGCCACGAGTAATTTGGCTGAGGCCAGTTTGAATACAGGAGGTGGCTTTGAATTTAATTTCCAATACAAGGTAATGGAACATACCGGACTATATGCAGGATGGGGCTGGAACAAGTTCTCCGCCGATCATTCCTTTGCCGGTGAAAATGCTGATTTTGAAGAAACAGGTTATGTGTTTGGCTTGCAGTTTAAGCATCCGCTGGGTACAACTCCTTTATCATACTATGCCCGCCTGGGTGGACTTTACAACCATATTGAGGTTGAAAATAATCCGGGCGATATAATTCATGATACCGGCCATGGATTTGGCTTTCAGCTGGCTGCAGGAGTGGACATTCCGTTGGGTAAAAACTGGAGCTTAACACCGGGGGTTAAATTTAATTCCATCAATCGCGAATTAAAAGAGGTGGAAACCGTTGAACATATGAACCTGAATTATGTACAGCTAAGGGTGGGTATTGTAAAAACTTTCTGAAAAAAATCGCACTGCCCTCATTGTTAAAAGCCGGCTTTTTCATGTAAAAGCCGGCTTTTACCGTTGTATATAGTGCTTACGCTTAAACTCATGTGTCTGATGAGAAAAGTCCAGGTTCAAGGCTTGCGAAGTCAGAAAAAACGGAGTTTACTTAGTTGAACGTGAATAATGCTATAAGTCACAGAATATCAGTAAATAACAATTGCTTCTTAAAAAATAATTTTACCAACTTTTTAATATTATCCTAAAATACTTGGTAGAAACGTCATAACTATTTACGCCATCAAGCCGGGCAGGCTCTTACTTTTTCCTTGATGATAAAGGAAGTAAAAAATAAAAAAATCGAAGGCAGCCCAATAGCCACTGCCGACCCGGTATAATTCAATTTTTGGCCAAAGGCACCTGGCATCCTTCATAAATGTTACTTTTCCAAAAAAGTGGGCTTTTTCACGTTCGACTATAATAGCATGCCTCGTTAGTTTTTCCGATTCAAATTATTTCACCAGGGTATTCATGGAATACTTTGGGAAATCTCCTAAGCAATATCTTAAGGACAAATGTAATAATCCGACAGATAAATAAACTCAATAATTGACTATTCGATTTCAATTAATAAGGTCTCAACCATATTATTGTTCCTCACAGATACAAAATATATCCCTGCTTCTTTAATTTCGATACCCGGAATAGTATGTTTCAGAATGCATGTTTTCAGGGGATGAACCATTTCAGAATAAACCGATCTTCCGGTCACATTACAGATATTTATTGTGGTATTCCCGGCAGGGATCATACCATTAATCTTTATAATAAAATCATTCCCTTTTTTCACAGGATTAGGAAATACTTCAAATTTGCCGGACTGTATTTTCTGCACATCCGTTGAATTATCGGAAAAAACTGCATTCACCGAAATATCCGAATTCATCGTTACT